>Ga0210244_100179_pt1 | contig 55220 bp, 41 predicted proteins | sample ChrtobMetaP3_0mM_FD_155473 | JGI IMG/M metagenome (GOLD analysis project Ga0210244, IMG submission 155473) | Chrysochromulina tobin associated microbial communities from unialgal haptophyte culture, Seattle, Washington, United States - P3_0mM | ecosystem: Host-associated > Algae > Haptophytes >...
GCGGCGGAGAAGGCGGCGGCGGCGGTGAAGGCGGCGGAGAAGGTGGCGGAGAAGGCGGCGCAGGAGGCGGCGGAGAAGGCGGCGGAGGACGCTGCGGCCGTCGACGCGCAGCGTGCTGACGAGCTTCGTGAGCGTTACAGTCGGATGAGCGTCGAGGAGCTATGCTCGGCGCTGCGCACGCTTGGCCTCACGAGCGACGGCACCAAGCCCGTGCTCATCGGGCGCCTGATCGAGATGGCGGGCGCGGCGGCGACTGAACCGGCGGCGGCGACCGAGCTGGATGCAGCCGAGGCGGTGGCGACAGAGAAGGCGGCACCCCTTTATGAAGACTTCATGCCCATCTATGAAGACGAGGAGGCGTTGGTGTCACCTCTCCCACGCAAGCCCATGGACCTCATCGAGGAGCTCTTCTCATTCTTCGCACCGCTCGCTGCGAAGATGGCAGAAATGACCTCGACGCTCCTGGCTGCTCAGATGACCGGAATGACTACAGGAAGGAGTTCTACGTCAGACGAGCAGTCGACGCCAAGCGCAGCCGGTGCGGAATGCGCCGGCGACACCGCCAGCCCCAGCAGTGAGCACCAGAGCTCGACCGTCGCAGCACAGTGCACAGTGCTCCTGGGTGGGTGGGTCGAGCTCTCTCTGCAGACGGTTGCTAGCCGGCCGTGCCATCATTCGCGCCGAGCGGAGGCGCTTGCATTCCCAAAGGTGCCGGAGACACCCGACTTTGCGAGCATCATGCTGGGTCCGATCGTCAGCGGCAAGGAGACCTTCGACGCGTGTAGAATGCTCTTTGATGCTCCTCGGATCGGACCTCGGATCGGAACCTTGCAACCGAAGAAGATCACGGATTGGGGACCATCGCCAGCGCCATCCGATGGCATGCTCCGTCAGGATGACATTGCATGCATGCTCCGTCAGGATGACATTGCATGCATGCTCCGTCAGGATGACATTGCCACGCAGCAGGCGAGGGAATTTGAGGTTTCGGGAGAGCCAAGCGGAGAGCCCGCAATGCCCGAGCAGGCTGAGGCCACAGAGCAGACGTATGAGCTCGAGGTGCCGCCGAACGTGAGGCCTGGAATGAAGCTCAAGCTTTCCCTCCCGGAAAGGGTCCAAAAGGTGGTCATTACGGTGCCTGCGGGCGCGGCACCCGGGCGCATTCTCTCCGTCTCGATGCTCTCCAGCAAGGAAGAGGCCCAGGTCAAGTTGCACGACAACGGTGGCGACGGGCTCGGGGATCAGGCTGCGGCTGTATCGGCTGCGCTCCCAGCGGTGGTTGCACCAGGGTCACCAGAGGGGACCAAATCCACACGCCACAACAAGTGGCACGGGCAGCGGCGGGAATGCACCGCCTCGGGCGGCTTGAGGAAGTTGTATCGCCGAGTGTCCCCGGGGGACATCTTACATATCCCACGGCATATGCGGCCCGATGACCGGGACTTGCGTGTGGACGCTTCCTCGGCCGAAGAGCGCGCAACACGTCTGGCGCGGGCGCGGGCCCACAAGCGGGCGCGCCCTTATCTGGACACTGGAGTGTCAGACTGAGATGCAGATGCAGGCGAACAGTAGACACCTGGTTTCGGGGCGCAGACGAGTGCGGTGCGCGAATGGTACTTATAGTATGATTAAGGATCAGCTTTTTTACGTTGTTCCTGCATGCAAATATTTCAAGAATTGAAAGGTTCGCCGTAATGAGGTTGCGTAGTTTTGCTTGTGTTCCACTCCCTCGTCGTACCTCGAAAGCGCTAGCAGTCTTGCACCTCTCTCCTGACTCTCTCCGGTTCCTTCCCTATCAACTCGCGCCGACTAGCGCCGTCCTGTGCGCTGCGGCTGCTTTATGCCACGGGAATAGCGGGCCGTGACCAGCGAGCGGCACGTTCACACACCTCGGATCGCGGCGCCGCTCCTCACGGCGCGCTCCATGCTGCTCACACTAAGCGCTCGCACTACACACACGTCAGAGCTCTCATCACTAAGAGGGTATGACCTAGGTAGGACCTCCACACGGTGTATTCTGTACACACTGTAGCAGGTCCCAGGAGTGGGCGGCGGCGCTCCACGCTGCTCACAATTACCCCCGTAGCCCGCCTCTGCTGCCATGCTCCTCCTGTCCCTAAGTCCGTCCCTCCCCTCCAACTTCCCTCCCCCCAACCGCCAGCAGCGCGGGCGCCGTCGCCCCGCACCACTAGCACTACCTCGTCGTCCTCGAGGTCCGCGACCATGTAGTGCTCGCCTCTATCACTTGATAGCCCGCATAATCTTGAGCGACTCCTTGAAGCGCGTGATGGTAAGCTCTAGGCGCTTGCGCTTTGAGGCCTTCACGGGATCCTCGGCCATCAGCTCCGCGAGATTCGCCGGATCCATGAGTTCCTTCTTGACGAAGCTCGAGAGCTCAACGTTGACCGTGTACAAAAGCTCGCTCCACACGAGCTTTGGCACGTCATCAAGGATGCACTTGAGCAGAACCTTGCTGTAGGAGAAGATAGAGAGCTGCATGTCTATGACCGCCTGATCGGAGTTACTCTGACCCTTAGTAAAGATCTTGGCTGCGTCCTCTATGAAGTCCCCCGTCACGCCTTCGATGGCCTCAGCTCCGAGCAGTTGCAGTAAACCATTATCGTATACTGTTTGAGCTGTGCCATCATCCCAAAAAATGTCCACCTCCGCTGTCGAGTCAGGGTTGCACTTGACGACAGTGCCCTTGGAGTCTTTGCCCTTCGAAGCATTTCCCTTCGATGGCGTCACACGGTCGCCAACTCTCAACGCCTGGTCCCTCGATCCGACCATCATAAGTGAGCGGGAGCGCGACATCACGCCATTGCGCACTTTGTTGAGCGTGTCCATGTAGTAGTGATTGAAAGTGAAAGGTTTGGCCAGCTCCGCCTTCAATATCGCCTCGAGATGATGAACGACCACGCGTGACTGGGTCTTGAGCAGCTGGGAGATGCGGTCCTTGACGTGATCGTTGAGACGAGGGAATTCAGTAATGTACTCGTCCACCTTGGCATCGAGCGCCTCCTGCATCGCATCCTGCATCTTAGAGACCATCGTCTTAGCAGCGGAGAAAAGAATGCCGCCGACCTCGTTCGCCGAGGTCGCCGTCTTGAAGAAGGCCGCCACGAGGCTCTTGCGGAAGATAGGGTACATCATGAAGTTTTGAGGGGACACGCCCTGCACCTCCTTGAGGCTCACCTTCAGCATCTCCTTGTATTCGGCAGAGAGGTAGTCAGGCGTCGCAGAGTGGATCACCTGGCCAAACTCCTCGGCGAGGTCAACCCACACCGTTGGCAGGTGAAGCTTCTTGTCGTCGAAATGCCGTGCACCCGTGAGGATGTCGTGCAAGTCAAGATCGATGCGGCGAATCATTTCGTTCATTCGCGAGCTACGCGCGGCGTCGCTCGCACACGCAGGTGCGAGCCGTTCGGCCTCAGCTTCGGCTTCCATAAGGCGTGTGCTGAGCAGCTGCTTGATCTCAGGGATGAACGCCTCGACTCGATTCGCTTGCACCGCGACAATCTGTCGAACAAGCGTGCGCAGTCCCCACTGAGCAGGTGCCAGCTGCGAGAGGAGCTCATCCTTTTCGAAGAGCCTATGTTCTGAAGCCATCGCTTCAGCACGGGTGATACCCTCCTTTACCTCGCCAGGCGTGCGGCACCGCAACGCGATGAAGCCAAGTTCGAGCTGGATGTTCTTGCCCTCCATCTTGATGCGCTGCACAATGTCGCTATCCGGTTTGATGAGGTCGGACTTGGTGACGACGCCAAGAGTCCGCAGTCCGTACGGATCGTACTTCTTTGCAAGTTTGAGCGCTTCCGCGTTCCCAAAGTCGTCGGTCGCTGGGATCACGACGAGGATGACCATGTTGGGATCCTTGATGTAGCTCTCGACCATACCTTTTGTGATCTCGTGGACGTCAGCCTGCCCGTCAGCGGTCATGTGCGTGATGCCTGGGATATCGATGAGCGTGAATGTCGGACCCGACGGCCGCACGACCGTCACATAGATTGGCTCTGTGGTGATGATTGTAGTGCCCTTGCCCATCTTCGAGGTTAGAGTGTCTGTCAACTCTACAATCTTAGGACCGAAGTTGGAGAGATCATCGATTCGTTCCCGTCCCTCACATTTCGCCTCGAGGCCGACTAAGGCGTAGGCTTCTTTTATCGTCGGGTCGGCGGCGAGGCTCACGATGGTCGGGCAGCGAGTGCACGTGTTCTCGGCCCGGGGAAAGTTTAGATCGGATAGGTACTCCATCACAGATGACTTGCCAGCAGACTGCGCGCCGCAGACCACGATGCCTGGCACGGAGATGCCCTCTTTATTCAGATCGCTTCGCACTTGCTCTAGCGCCTCGAGCTTCGGACGCAGCCTGCTGTCAAATTCCTCATTGAAGTCCTGCATCTGGACCGAGTAGTAGGCTTCGGCCAACGTCTGGCCTGTCTGGCGTCCGGCCAATCTGGTGCCCGACCTGTCAATCGTGTCCGGCGTCCGTGAGGAAGAGCGAGAGACAGATCGCGATCATCGATTGAGTTTGCAGACTGTGAGTGTTGAGAAAGCGAGACTATATTCGTCTTCACGGAGACACAACTCTCCCCCGTATGACGTTACACATGAGATGACATTAACGATACACATGATTGCATGCTTGTTCAGTACATTCACAGTTCCTCTCAGCTGTTCACGGCATGCCCATTACCAGCTGTCCGTCAGTCCGCGGGCCAGGACGCGAGTTTAGAAACTTGGAGATTGGTCTGACGCGGCGCGATGATACTAGCTTCTCCTTCGAGACACTCGTCATAGGCAGAAGTTGTATGAGGTTGACTTTTTACGATAACTTGTGGAGAACGCAATTGCGCGAACGAGAACGTGAAATTGAGGACACAACAAACGTCGACTGCTGCGTTCGAGGCCTGTGCTAGTTCCTGTGGACTAACACAAAGGATCGGACCCCCCACCCCCCAACACGAACTCGCTACATCAGGCGGCTTGGAGCCAGGGCGGCTTCGAGGACTTCCGTCGCGTTGTCTTGGGCGCCGCCCTGTATGTATGTGCCTCATACTTCACAATCGTCGCTGTCCGGACGCGTAAAGCGCGTTGTGCCTGCCCCAGCGTTCAGCTCCGGGCATGCTTTCACCCGCCTCCTCGAACAAGCTGAAGCAGATTGCCAACTCTCTCAACGAGCTCGAGGGCGATGGCTCCCTTGGCCGGAGAATCAAAGCCGCGCAGGAGCTCTCGCAGGCGCTCGAATCGATCACCGACGGCGACCGCGGCGTGACGCGGCTGTGCGGTGGCCGCGGTGTGGCCTCGCTGCTCGTCGCGCTCATGGACGTGTGCGGCGAAGAACGCGACTTGACGCGCAACACCATCCTGTCGTCGCTGGCGCGGCTCGTCTTCTTTATCAACAGTAGCGAGCTCCTGGAGGACGCGCGCGTGTGGGCGCTCCTGCTGCGCATGCTGTACCAGCGCGACGAGACGAGCGTGTGCCATGCGCTCACCGTCATGCTGCGCATGTCGCGGGACGATGCGTGCGTGCACCACCTATGCGATTCCCGCCGCCTCAGCTCTGCGACATCGCAGCTCGCCGCCTCCAACAACGCGCGGATTGCCGAGCTCGCGGCGGAGATTGCTGTGAACGTGTCTCACGCACGCGAGGCCGCGGAGGGTACCGCCGCCAACGCACAGCAGGAGCAGCAGCAGCAGCAGCAGCAGCAGCAGCAGCAGCAGCAGCAGCAGCAGCAGCAGCAGCGGCGGCGGATTTCGTCGCAGCCGGGCGGCGCGGGTGGCAGCCAGGAGCAGCTGCCCCGGGAGCCCCTCCAAGACGAGGAGAAGCGCCAGCGGCGGTGGCGACGGCCACGCGCAGTCTCGACGTTGGCCGAGGGGCCGTTGCTTGGCGAGGCGGATCCGGACAGCGCCGCCTCCTCCTCCTCGCCCGCGGTGGCCACGTCGGCGGTGACGTCGGCGGTGACGTCGGTGCCCTCCAGCCGACGAGAGAGGATGATCGCGGACCTCAAGAGCTGGCGTGGCCAGATGACGAGTAAGCTCGACCAGTCGGGCGCCGAGTCGGGCGCCGAAGCGCCAAGCGCCGAGGCGAGCGCCGAGCCGCCCGGCGCCCTCATCGACGAGATCGTCGATCTCGACCGCAACCGCCGCGAGATCGTCGATCTCGACCGCGACCGCCGCGAGATCGTCGATCTCGACCGCGGCCGCCGCTCGACGATGAGCAAGCTGGTCAGCCTCCGAGGTCGGCTGCCTTCCTCGCGAGGCAGCCGTGAGGACCGAGGCGCCGTCCCGGGCGCTCCTCCTCCCCGTCAGAGCGCCGAGCTGAGCGCCGAGTTGAGCGCCGACCTTCGCCCCGAGCCTTCCCAGACGGGCCGTGCCGTGGCATCTGGCGCCACCTCCAAGCAGCACTCCTCCGCCTCCTCCTCCTCCTCCTCCTCCGCCGCGCCGGGGGGCGGCCCGCCTGTGCGCCCTCCCCGATTGCTCGGTCGGCCCGCGATGCTCAGCGGCGCGAACCCTCGTCGAGGGGGGGCGGCGGCGGCGACGACGGCGGCGGCGGGAACGGCAGCCGATGAGGCGAGGCGAAGACGTCTTGAGGCGGCGCGAGCGGCGGCGGCGGTGGAGGACGAGGCCACGCAGGAGGATCTCCATGAGGATCTCGGGGTGGAGGGGCAGGGGGCGGCTGCGCAGGAAGCAGCGGCAGCAGCGGCAGCGGCAGCGGCCGAGGAGGAGGCGGCGGCGGAGGCGACGGCGGAGGCGGCGGCGGCGGCGGCGGATTCGAGCCGCGCGTGGCGCGCGCGTGTCGGCTGGGACAGTGCAGCGTCTGAGGAGGCGGTGGCCGACGAGGCCGCGGCGACGGGCGCGGCCAATCTCGTCCCAATCTCGGCCAATCTCGGACCAATCTCGCCCCGCAGCACGCCCATGTTCTCCGTCGCCCCGATCGCCCGTCGGCCGGTGCCACGCGCCTGTGCCACCTCCGACGATCTGGGAGCGATCTCGCTGCGTGCAGGCGCGAGTGCGAGCTCCGCCAGCGGCGCGTCGGCGCGCAGCGAGATCGCTCCCAGATCGTCGGCGCGCAGCGAGATCGCTCCCAGATCGTCGGCGCGCAGCGACTCCTCTTGCACAGCCTCTTGCACGGAGGACCCTCGGCGGCGGCGCCGCCTCGCGCGCGCAGCTGCCTGTGGTACAGCGGCATGGGAGGAGCCGGAGCAGCGGCCGCTGAGCTCGACGTACCACGACCCCCCGACGTACACTGCACGAGGCTTCGAGGCCGCCTACCAGCCAGAGGAGGACTTGGGTGGTGTGGAGGCCTCCTACCAGGACGAGGTGGATGCGCCCTACCAGCCACGTGGCGCTGTCTTGGGCGCGCGCCTCGCGGCCACCGTCGGGGGCGAGTACCGGGGGAGCGCTGTGTTGGGCGAGCACCGGGGCGAACGCGGGCGGGGAGGGAGCGCCCAACACAGCGCCTCGCCGCTCGACGAAGGGATAGACGAAGAGGAGCTCGACGAACCCGACGGGGGGAGCGACGGGGGGAGCGACGAGGAGCTGCTGGCGACGAGCTTTGGGCGCGAAGACTGGCCCGAGACGGCGGCCGCCTATGCGACCGCCTGTGCGAGGAGTCGCACCTCGAGTGGCGGCGGCTCGGGGAGCTATGACGGTGGCGCGATGGAGTACGCGGCTGGAGAGTCGTATGCCGAGGAGAGCTACGGAGCGAGCACCGCCCTCGACGACGCCGCACAGCGCTCCCTCATCTCCGCCATGGGCGCGGCGGGATTCGCTCCGACGGCGAGCCACGACGGCGCGCGGCACGCCCACGACGGCGCGCGGCACGCCCACGACGACGCGCGGCACGCCCACGACGACGCACAACACGCCGTCGCCGCAGACGAGTGGGTCGATATGCCGAGGGTGGTGGCACGCGCGACCTTTTCGCAGATCAAGGCCGACGGCGCCACGGTCGGCGACTCGCCCAGGCCGCCGACGGCTGCTGCCGAGGGCGCCCCGATCAATGTGGCCGACTCGAAGCGACGGCAGCGCCGGCAGAGGTTCGAGGCCGCGGTCACGTTCGAATAACGCAAACTCATTCACATCCGCCGGTCGGCGGGCAAACATACCTAACTGGCTCAGGAAACAAAGGGCTCGAGAAAAGAATAGCATGTGCTACATTAGGAACTTTGTACGGTACGTATTGAATCAAACAGGTCACAAGGGGACTCGGCGACGCAGCCTCCGCCACATGACGCTCGCCATCAGCAGAAGCGCACCCACCGATGCAGCTGGCCCCACGCCTGCCCTCCAACCTCCAATCACGTCATGCGGAGGTAGCAGCAGTGGCGTCTGGCGCGGCGACGGCTCGTATGGAGACCTAAGAGGGCGTTCTGCTCGGCCGCATCCCCTGCACGGCGTGCCTTCGGCACTCGGCCGCTCATTCGTCCCTCGCGCGTGCCTTTTGCGACGGTCGGAGGGCAGCCCAGAGCGGAAGAGAAGCGCCACCTGTTCCGGGAACAGGGCACGCGACCATACGGCCACCTCGCCCAACGCGCTGCCTGGGGAGCCGCCGCCGCCCTCGTGTTCACTCGAGGGCTCCACGCCGCGCATGCCGTCGCCGCTGCCGCCGTCGTGGATGGCTTTGCGGCCGAGCAACAACGGAGCCTCGTTGTCCAGGGATCCCAGGTGGCGCAAGCGAGACGCGCGAAGCGAGAGCGACTCACTGAGCTTTCCATCGACATACACAGCGAGCTGTGGCCTGGGTGGACGGCTGAGCACGACACAGGCGTGGTGCCACTGCCCGTCGGCGAGGTTGGTGCGGCCGAGCTCCTCATGTGCCGACACTCCGGTCGCGTCGGCCAAGCTGACGCCGAGGCCGCGATCCTCGCCGAGCTCGATGCTGAAGCCTCGCGTCGCGCGACCAACGCGAGACAGCTTCGAAATGAGCGCGGTGCCGCGCGTGGCTGAGCGGAAGCGCGCACACGCCGTCAGGGAGCCTGAGCCGAATGCGAGTGATGCCGAGTGCGCGGCGATGCCGAAGCAGCCGCTCAAGCTGAGCGCGCGCGTGCCAATAGCGTGCCCATCAGTCCAGCTGCAGTTGTAGCCGCGCAGAGCGATGTCGCCTAGTGAAGATTGCACCGAGCCGTCGAGCGGCCAGGCCGCCTGCGGCGATGGCAAGCCGGTGCGCATTCATCTTTTTCTGTTCACACCAGCTCCGAGTGTGAATAAAAGAAGATTACAGACTGCCACGCGCGTGGGCGGCGACGGAACGCTCGAACGCCTTATGTTTGCCGTTATGAATAGCGCGCTCTCGCGCACTCCAAAACGTCAGTTTTTGTTTTGATGGCTTCTGGTACCCGCACCTACGTCGGCAGCGGTGTGGATGCACCTCCCAAGTTGGCCAAGTCCTCGTCCGTGACCAAAGTCATCGGCGCGAATCGTGGCGATCCGTTCGCGATCGTGAAGGCACCTCCTGCGCCAGGGGAGCTTCGGCTTGGGCAGTTGTCAGTCGAGTACGGCCCACCGCTCACTTGGGAGCAGCTCAAGGCTGGCGAGCCCGCACGGACCACGGTGGCGGCCTACGAGCGCCTGAAGCGATTCTTGGCTTGGTGTGCAGAGCGGAAACACACCGAGCTCGAGTTCGTCATGGCCACGGTCTTCTGGCACACGGTGGAGTCAGATTCCACACTCACAGTCCACGGAGAGCTCACCAGCATTACTTCGGAGCTCACCGTCGCCCTTGAGCCAAACGTGTGTCCTTGCCATGTCACACCCGACATCGAGCACTGGTCGCTCTGGTACCATCCCAAATGTGCGGCTGCTACTGCGGGGCTGGATCCGGGCGTGTGCCATGCGCTTCTACGTCACTTTCTACCATCGCTGGTGCCCGAGGATGAGTTGGTCGCTTTCCAGGCAAGGCCTCAGTTCCGGTCGAGGCTCTGCCCCAATGCCGACATCGGAACTCAGATGGCGCACGTGCACGTCTTCCTGAGGCCGCGAAGCGAGGGCACCACGAGCGCCCTGACCAACCTGCGGCTCGAGCGCCGCTTGCGATCGCCGTGGGCTGAGGCTGAGCGGCTGGGCGGCCGCGCGAGCGAGGTGGGCTTTTGAACGTGTATCAAACTTAGCCCAGCTTTCCAGAAGGCCCATGAAAAAAAATTCACGCCCATCACGACGCTTCTGCGGTCACGAGACCTCTCGGCTCTCAGGGCGCGCGCTTCTGCACTCGCGGCTCGGTCCACCCAGCTCGAGCAGGGCTGCGCTTCGTTTCGCAGTCGGCTGCCCAGGCAGAAAGATGCCCTCAGGTGCTGGCCCGGACCTCAAAAAGTACATGGATAAGCGGCTAGCCATCAAGCTGAACGGCAACCGAACCATCAATGGCACATTGCGTGGCTTTGATCAGTTCATGAATTTGGTGCTCGACGAGACGGTCGAGCAGGTATCTGCCACAGAGCAGAACAGCATTGGCATGGTGGTGATCCGGGGCAACTCAATCGTGATGATTGAAGCGCTCGAGAAATTGTGGGAGTAGCGCAGATACTGGGGCAGCCGCTGCGCTACTCTGCTCACGCGCTCGACTCGACAGCATCGCCCAAGTACCTGCCCACTGAGCCACCAGAGGCACCGACGTGTGGATGCGCTGGGGGGGGCAGTGTTCTGGGGCCTTGGGCGTCCTGGAGCTGTGCGGTGGTCCATGCTGTCTCTCTTGCCGTTGCGCTGGGTCCGCGGTCGGGCTCACTCTGCTCTGCCAGCAGGTGGAGAGCTCACAGTAATGCATCTCAGGTTGGGCTCGTCGAGCGGCAGTGCGCGAGTACGTAACAGCATACACGTTTCTGTGCACACCATGCTTGAGATGCACCTTCTCTGAGACACGATTTCGATTATTTGTAACGTGTCGTTCGCGCCGGCGCCGGCGCGGCCGCGCGGAGGGCGCGCGCGCGCGCCCAAAGCTACACAGTACACGACATAAGTCACGCACGGGGCACCGCACGACAGCGCACTCACGGTCGCACAGCGGACCATATGGGCCATGATGCACAGCCGACTCTCACAAGAGCGTAAACAGGGCACAGCGGTCAGCGCTGCGCCGTGCGCGGGCCATCCATCAAGACCTTAATTGAGTCTGTCACCGCCCATGCGGCTTCGCCTCACAGTCACCTCCACAGTCACCTCCTCAACCTGTCCAGCTTTGCTTCGATCCGATCGAGCCGCTCATAGATGCCTCCAGCACGCGGCTGACGGCCTGGCACCTGCTGCCCCAGGGTGTCGAGAGCCTCCTGCAGACGCAGGAGCGTTGCCAGGCGTTGAAGCTCTCGACCTGCCGCGGACGTGGAAAGCTCCTTCCACAGATCTCGCCAGCCGAGGCGGTCCCAGCCCGCCTGGACGGCGATCTCATGGATGGCCGAGCTCGGCAACGCGTAGTGAGCCGCGGCAAGGAGCCAAGCGAGTGAGACGCATCGGGCTGGGTGGATGGCAGCCTGTCGGAGAGCATACAGCAAGCTCCATGCCACCCACGCCGCCATGCGCACCCGGACGAAGACGCTCAGCAACCCAATCGAAAGCATGAACTCTGTCGGCAACGTCGCAAACCCATAGCACATCCCCGCCACGTACGCAACATTGGCAGGCCCCGCAAGCTGCTCGACTGCCTGAGTAATGGCCTGCGATGCGGGGCCAGCTAACGTCTGTCGCACCTGCGACAGTCTACTCCAAGTGTTCGCCAACGTGCCAGCAGAGGGTGTCCGTGGAAGCTCGGTTGTCAAGGCGGCCGAGCGCAGCGCTCGCTGGATAAAGCTCGGTTGCGCTCTGGAGCAGAGCGACCGCTGGTTGAGTGCTTGCATGTTTGCTGGTAGTTGGCGCCATTTGAGGAGGGTGCTCGGCGTTCCGACTCGCCCGATCGTCGGCCGGCTGGCCGACCAAAGGAACGCCATTTTCTGTGGGTGTGAATGCACAGCGACGTCCCCAAAAACTCGATAAACCATTGCGTGTGTAACAATAATACTGCTCCAGACGAGCATCTTACATGTACCATATTTGGAAGACATTAATGTTGGAGCCTGCTTGGTGAAAAGCGACCCTGAGGCAAAGTGGGTGCCAGAGGCCAAAGCGCCGCGGCTGAGGAGGTGGTTGGGCCGTGCAAAGATGCACGCAGCGCTGGCGCTTGCGAACGTCGCAGTCAACAACGACATCAACAAGGTCGCCATCGAAGGCCGCATCACGCCGCTCGTCGCAGTTGCCGCATCAGGCACGGAGGAGCAAAAGGAGTACGCGGCGATGGCGCTTGCAAACATCGCAGTCAACGCCAACAACAAGGTCGCCATCCGCCGGGAAGGCGGCATCGCGCCGCTCGTCGCACTTGCCGCATCAGGCACGGAGAAGCAAAAGGAGTATGCAGCGATGGCGCTTGCATACCTCGCAGTCAACGCCAACAACAAGGTCGCCATCGCCGAGGCAGGCGGCATCGCGCCGCTCGTCGCACTTGCCGCCTTAGGCACGGAGAAGCAGAAAGAGAACGCAGCGCTGGTGCTTGCAGACCTCGCAGCCGGCAACGCCAACAACAAGGTCGCCATCGCCGAGGCAGGCGGCATCGCGCCGCTCGTCGCACTTGCTGTATCAGGCACGGAGAAGCAAAAGGAGAACGCAGCACGGGCTCTTGCGTACCTCACAGTCAACGCCAACAACCAGGTCGCCATCGCCGAGGCGGGCGGCATCGCGCCGCTTGTCGCACTTGCCGCATCAGGAATGGAGAAGCAAAAGGAGTACGCAGCGCGGGCGCTTGCAAACCTCACATTCGACCACGCCAACAACAAGGTCGTCATCGCGAAGTCGGGCGGCATCGCGCCGCTCGTCGCACTTGCCGCATCAGGCACGGAGAAGCAAAAGGAGTACGCAACGCAGGCGCTTGCAAACCTCGCAGTCAACGACAACAACCAGGTCGCCATCGCCGAGTTTAACGGCATCGCGCCGCTCGTCGCACTTGCCGATTCAGGCACGGAGGAGCAAAAGGAGTACGCAGCGCTGGCGCTTGCGAACCTCGCAGCCGGCAACGCCAACAACGAGGTCGCCATCGCCGAGGCGGGCGGCATCGCGCCGCTCGTCGCACTTGCCGCATCAGGCACGGAGAAGCAGAAGGAGAACGCAGCGCAGGCGCTTGCAGACCTCGCAGTCAACGACAACAACCAGGTCGCCATCGCCGAGGCGGGCGGCATCGCGCCGCTCGTCGCACTTGCCGCATCAGGAACGGAGGAGCAAAAGGAGAACGCAGCGCTGGCGCTTGCAAACCTCGCAGTCAACGACAACAACCAGGTCGCCATCGCCGAGGCGGGCGGCATCGCGCCGCTCGTCGCACTTGCCGCATCAGGCACGGAGGAGCAAAAGGAGTACGCAGCGCTGGCGCTTGCAGGCCTCGCGGGCCTCGCAGGCCTCGCAGGCAACGCCAACAACAAGGTCGCCATCGCCGAGGCGGGCGGCATCGCGCCGCTCGTCGCACTTGCCGCATCAGGCACGGAGGAGCAAATGGAGTACGCAGCGATGGCGCTTGCAAACCTCGCAGTTAACGTCTACATCAAGTTCGCCATCGCCAAGGCGGGCGGCATCGCGCCGCTCGTCGCACTTGCCGCATCAGGCACGGAGAAGCAAATGGAGTACGCAGCGCTGGCGCTTGCAAACCTCGCAGTCAACGACAACAACCAGGTCGCCATCCCCGAGGCGGGCGGCATCGCGCCGCTCGTCGCACTTGCCGCATCAGGCACGGAGAAGCAAAAGGAGAACGCAGCGCTGGCGCTTGCAAACCTCGCATTCACCGCCAACAACCAGGTCGCCATCGCCGAGGCGGGCGGCATCGCGCCGCTCGTCGCACTTGCCGCATCAGGCACGGAGGAGCAAAGGGAGTACGCAGCGCTGGCGCTTGCGGGCCTCGCAGGCCTTGCAAGCCTCGCAGGCAACGCCAACAACAGCATCGCCATCGCCGAGGCGGGCGGCATCGCGCCGCTCGTCGCACTTGCCGCATCAGGCACGGAGAAGCAAATGGAGTACGCAGCGCTGGCGCTTGCGAACCTCACATTCGACAACGCCAACAACAAAGTCGTCATCGTGAAGTCGGGCGGCATCGCGCCGCTCGTCGCACTTGCCGCATCAGGCACGGAGAAGCAGAAGGAACACGCAGCGATGGCGCTTGCAAACCTAGCATTCGGCAATGCCAACAACCAGGTCGCCATCCCCGAGGCAGGCGGTATCGCGACGCTTGTCACACTTGCCACCTCAGGCACGGAGGCGCAGAAGGAGAACGCAGCGCTGGCGCTTGCAAACCTCGCAGACGATGCCAACAATGATGTCGCCATCGCCGAGGCGGGCGGCATCGCGCCGCTCGTCGCACTTGCCGCATCAGGCACGGAGAAGCAAAAGGAGTATGCATCACATGTGCTTCTGCACTTTCGATACAGCCGATCAGGCAGAGGCGCCGCCTCGGGCGTCATCACAGTTGACGCGCACGACGACGAGCATCTCTCGGACAAAGAGCCTGTCCCCGACGACAACATGCTCGAAGAGCTCGGACGACGTCTATGTGAGGCTGAGGCGTTGGCCCTTCAGCTGCAGATTCAGTTGGACTGCGAGCGGCAGAGTGCTCGGGAGGCATTAGAGCGTGAGCGGCAGAGTGCTCGGGAGGCATTAGAGCGTGAGCGGCAGAGTGCTCGGGAGGCAAGGGAGGCTTCCCTTGGGCGGCGGCTAATGGCTCTTGAGGCGCAAATCTCGCGCACCACGGAGCTGCTCCATCAGGTGGGCTCACCCTCTCCACGGACTGCCATTGATGACCTCTGATGACCTCTGATGACCTCTGATGACCTCTGATGACCTCTGATGACCTCTGATGACCTCTGATGGCCTCTGATGGCCTCTGATGGCCTCGGATGGCCTCGAATTGCCTATGTGTGCCTGGGATTGCCGCTGATGCGCCATCAGATGAAGCGCAAGGAGTTGTCCAAGCCGCTCACCCTGCAGCTGCGTCGGAGCTCCTTGGCTGCGGACTTGCTGTATGAGGCGGCGACCAAGCTGCAGCCGGCCCACATGCTCTTCGCCCACGTGCGCGTCGAATTCGGCCAAGAGGAGGGACGTGACGAGGGCGCGCTCACCATCAACGCGTTCGGCTCGTTCCACACGTCCCTGTACACGACGCCCGCCACGGCGCGCTTCTGGCAGACCACGAGCTCGGGCAGGTGAGTGCCGGTATCTGATGACCGCTGATGACCACTGATGACCACCGATGACCACTGATGACCTCCCTCATTAGGTACGTACCGGTATCGGAGGCCAGCATGGCGCACAGGCTGCCGCTCATGCTGCCTTTCCGCGAGGGGGACGGTGATCAAAATCCGAGCGCGGGCGGAGATGGATGGGGCGGAGGCGGTGGCGACGGCGACGGCAGTGGTGATGGCACTGGCGGCGGCGGCGGCGGCGGCGGGGGGAGCAGCGACGGCACCACAGCTGTGAATGTGAATGTCGACGGCACCACATCCGTGCCCACAGTCGGCAGCGTGGTCACCGCTCGTTGGAAGGCGCGAGGATCGAAATGGTTTGGAGCACGCGTGAAAACTATCAATGATGACGGCACCTTTGGGATCATGTATGACGATGGCGACGAAGATCACAAGGTGAGCATATGATGACCTCTGGTGGCCTCTGATGGCCTCTGATGACCTCTGATGACCTCTGATGACCTCCGGTGGCCTCTGATGACCTCTGATTGCCTCGGATGACCTCTAATGGCCTCTGATGACCTCTAATGACCTCTGATGGCCTCCGATGACAGGTGACCAGAAACAACATCCGCGTGGGACACGAGATGGTCGCCGCCGCAGGCTCGGCTTCCGCCGCGCCACCCGCCAAACGTCAGCGGACGGGCGGCGCCGGGGCCTCCACCGCCGCGGGTCGTGTCGACGGTGACGAGGGTGATCGAATGGCGTGCGATGCGGAGACGGTCTACCGGCTGTGCGGGCGAGTGCTTGCCAAGGCGCTCCTTCAGGTGGGCTGCCGCTGATGAGCACTGATGACATCCCTGATTGGCGCTGATGACCACTGATGACATCCCTGATTGGCGCTGATGACCACTGATGACATCCCTGATTGGCGCCGACTGTCACTGATGGCTCGATGTGATCGGTTGCAGGGATGCGACTGTTGCGTGGACGACCGGCTGCCGCTCTACGTGCTCGAGTACGCTGATGAAAGCTGATGACCATCCATGACCTCTGATGACCACAATGATGACCTCTGATAATCTCTGATGACCACGATGGTGACCACAATGGTTACCTCAGATGACCACCAATGGTGACCTCTGATAATCTCTGATGACCCCTGATGACCTCCCTCATCAGGTACCTCGCCACCGACAACTGCACGTCGCTCAACGCGCTCGACACGGCGCTCGAGCAGCTGCGCGCGGTGGACGCGGCGCATGCAACCTTCCTCGAGAGGATCCACACCGACGGCGTCGCGCGCACCACTGCCGCCATCACCGGCGAGCCGCTACGTACGTGCGACCTCTACACGCTGTACTCGGAGTTGGGCGTGGCCTGCCCAACTTGCACTGCGGCGACGCAGCCTATGCAAAGGTTGATCTGCCCCCTCCTCGACCCGGCCACACCCGTCCCACCCCAGCTCCTGCTCGATGTGATCCATTACACGCTGGTAGGCAGGTGAGGGCTGCCACTGATTGCCACTGAAAGCATCCCTGAAGGCCGTTGATTACCATTGATGGCACTGATGTGATCTCTGAGTGCCAGCAATTGGCACTGATGACCGATGTGATCCTTAACACTGATGACCGATGTGATCCGTCACACGATGTGAGCAACGGTCGTTGATTACCACTGATGACCGATGTGATCCGTTACACGATGTGGGCAGCCGGCGTGCGCATCTGACGGCGCTCAAGAACGGCTTCCAGGGCGCCGACCAGCTCGAGGGTGTGAATTCACAGTCCTCGTTTGGCTTCTCGATGTACGACTTCTCAGGCGAGTGGCTGATTGCCACTGATGGCCACTGATGGCCTCTGATGGCCTCTGATGGCCTCTGATGGCCTCTGATGGCCACTGATTGAAACTGATTATACTACTGGTTGCCACTGATGCTTCTCGACACCACAGCGGCCCTCGCGACGCTCGCTCCGGACGAGATCGCACTGCGGCTGCGTGGCCGGGCGGTTGGATCTGCCGACGAGCTCGCGGGTCTACTCCGCTACGAGATGCACCCGACGACTCCCGTGGCCGCGGACGTGTTTGATTGCATGTGCGAGTGGTTCAGTGCGCTCATCCGAAAGTTCGACTCGGAGCAGCTCGCGACTTTTTTGAGCTTTGCGACGGCGAGGCGGAACTTCCGCTCCGCGCCGGACGAGGCGCGTGCCTTTTGATGACCTCTGATGACCTTCCGATGACCTTCCGATGACCTTCTGTGATGACCGCTGATGACCTCTGATGACTCCTGATGGTGATGGATTGCCCCCCTCATCAGGAGCGTGATGCTGTCTTCGTGTGCATGTACCCGGACGAGAAGGCACGCGCCCCCTTAGCGCTCGACCAGGTGCGGCTCACCCTAAGCCTGTTTGAAGACGAAGCCCTCTTGACGAAGCCCTCTTCACGAAACCCTCTTGAATCCTAAGCTCCACCCTAATCCTAATCCTAAGCCTACCCCGACCTTAATCCCCGACCCCTACCCTCACCACAATCAGGTGCGGCTGGGCGCGAATGCCGACGCGCTCACCGCGTCCACGTGCAGCCGTCGTGTCTACTGTCCGTGGCGCCCGGGGATGGACTCGAGGGCGCTCGAGCACACGGTGAGGCCTTCCACCTCCACCTTCTCTGCCGTTGCTCTCACCGCCACCGCTCTCGCCCCCGTTCTCACCGGCACCGCCGACGTTTCCTCCGTCGCTACCCTCACCTTCGCCACATCGCCAATAGCGTTCCACAGCTGATGGCCTCTGATGACCACTCGGAGGACCTCTCTGAGGACCTCTCTGAGGACCTCTCTGAGGACCTCTCTGAGGACCTCTCTGAGGACCTCTCTGAGGACCTCCGTGATGACCTCAGACTGATGACCTCTCTGATGACCAACCTCATCAGGTGCTGCACACGCTCGAGATCTTTGCCAACGAAGAGAGGCACACCAAGGGAGGCGCTGCGTTTGGCTACGAGTGAGGTCGGAAGATGGGACACACTGCCAAGGACTTGTTGTAGTGAATGTAGACAGTGGCCGATCGGGAAAAATGGTTGCGCCTTTGCAGCCTTGCTTGGATACAGGCTGGAGAGAACGACACGCTGAAATCGAGTTGGTGTTCAGATGAGAGATCGAGTGTTATGAATCGAGTTTTGTTTTGCTCACTGATCGGATTGTTCAATCAAGAAGGCTACCGTGTAAGACTGAGTGGCGGCGGCAAGAAAGCTCACATCAAAACTTAGTTGATTTCATCGTTGCAACGTTCTTCTGTTTCAATTGGACCAATTGCATGCACAACACGTCGACCAAGTTTTGTGAAGAAATGCCAAGGCCAAGTGCGCTTCAGCTCCTCGTCGCTGGAGCCAGTTTTGGCTTTTGCGATCGAGCAATCCATTGCTCGCGCTCGACCGCACATGCACCAGGGAGACTTTCTGCGCATCATGGAGGAGTCCTTTTCAGCCCATGGCTGCACAAAGCAACATCCGAGCGGCGGCCAGTGCAAACGCTACCTCGGCACGCTGCACATGCTCGAGCCATATCTGAGGCCCAACATGCACGTACTCGACGTCGGCGCCAACGATCAAATGATGCAGCGTTTGTTCGACCACTACGAGCTGGGCATCACCGTAGAGAATCTTGTGGGGGACATTCGATATCCGTGGAGAGTGAAGCGAGACCGGTACAATTTGGTCATCTCGATGGAAGTGATCGAGCACCTCAAAGACCGGCCGATTGCTGGCCTGAACGAGCTGCAACTCGCGATCGCCTTCCACTACATCGGCATGTGGAACTTTTTCATCGAGGCGCGCAATCTGCTGCAGGCGGAAGACCTCCTGCTGGTGACCACGCCCAATGCTGGCTCCTACCTCGCACTGTACAATCTGATGGCGCACCAGTCGCCCGACATGTACTACATCCACGTGCGCGAGCTCTCGATGCTCGAGCTGATCAGCTTGCACGAGGGCGCGGGCTTCAAGATCCTCCGCAAAGAGGCCAGGTACGCTAATCGCCACTGATGGCCTCTGATGGCCTCTCTGATGGCCTCTGATGGCCTCATACGCCTCTGACGGCCTCCGTTGACCCCTGATGGCCTCCCTCATCAGGTACTTCTTTGCCCCGAGTCTCGAGGGAGGGCACTTTGCGCGCAAGGCGGCGGCATTCTTCGACGACGCGCGTAGGCATCTCGACTCGTCAGCGCGCCGTCGGCACAGCAGCGCGCAGCTGATCAACTTCAGTGCCTATCGAGGGGACGACCTTCTCTTCCTTTCCACACCGTCCTCTCGGCCGCCCAAGCATCGCCTCGACATGGCACCAAAACCAAAGATGGGAAACACTAGCGTGGTGCACGTCATCTGCCGTGCTGATGAGCCTGGTGGTGGAAGCAACGCACGCGAGCAGCGTCAACCCTCATCCTCCGCACCGAGCATGCAAACCACGCTCCGTCAGCAGCGCCCAACGCAGCGCCTTGCAGCTCCACCGTGGGGCGGCTCGCTTCGACCTCTTGAAGACTGTGCTCTTTCGTGGCGGCTGGGCTGGGCCTTTGCACGTTTTGCCCACTGATGATGGCCTGCTGGACTCTGTCGTCGGGACCCACCCGACTTGCGTGCGGTGTTGCCTATGCCCGATGGGCCCCTGACACCGCGCCCCACCACAAGGAAAGCGCCGCCCTAGAAGAGCGCCGCCTTATAGCGCCGCGCGCCCTGGCAGGCCTTTCCCCCAATAAATGTGTCCCTCCTGAGTTTTCACCTCGAAAAACTTGTGTCGGCCTCGGAAAAGTGCCGAAAACTCACAGAGAATTTTCCGTTGGGAGGGAATCATAGACGATCTCGTTCTCAGCTTTTATGGACGAGGGGACACCTCTGCTGGCCCTTCAGGAGGTGTCGAAATCGGCCGGGAAGAGAGCGCGTGCTGGTACCTACTTGAATCTTGATCATATTCGTCGCCAGCATATGACGAATATGATCCATCTCGGGCTGGATTGTGGCCTTCCGAGCAGCACGTCGGTGGTACCGCCGCCGTGTTGCCTCTCGGGCTCCACGCAAGAAGGCCGTCGCGCGACGGAGGCCATTCAGGATGGCCTTCATGCGAGCACGTGCATTCCGTGCCCCAGCAGCAGCAGCGGCGCCGCCGGCAGCAGCAGCACTATGGCCCCAGCCTCCAGCATCACATCTTTGGGAAGAAGCCCGCTATACGCGGTGCATCCTTGCCCAGCAGGAGGCCCATACACTAGGCTCACGGTCTCCAATGGCCACCTGGGACGTGGGCCACCAAAGTGGCCAGTCCCAACAATCACCGGGTTGTTTTTCACTTCGAGCTTTGTTCCATGTTCCAAGTCGGACATATAGGCGAGAGTTGGCGATTCCGATTGCTGGTGGCGATCAAGCAAGGCGGGACTAAAAAACCGGCTTCTTACATATGCGATCGGACTGATCGCGTGAGGAAGGAGAAGCAAGTTAAGAAGCAAGTTGGTGCTCACGGGAACCGGCATCGAGAAGGTGAGACGAGGGCGGAGGCCGATCAGCGAGTAGCCATTGCCAATGGGCATGCGTCTGAGGCTGACTACAGGAAGGCCCGTGAAAGGGCTTACGCCAAAAACACGGCGCCCCAAGGGAGTCACAAGGCCATCATACGACTGCGGCTGGTGCCATGTTGCAGCTCGAGCATCTTCGGTCTATCGCGTGGAGTGGAGAAGACACTGGTGCTGATGGGCGTGTGGCGTGCATTCCGCTCGTGACCGGTCCGACATGGAGGTCGTTACGGCGGAGGCCGCGCCTCCTACCCCGGGCGCCCAGTGGAACGTCGACGCCTGGCTGGACGGCGCCGCTCGCGTCGATACATGGGCGTGGTCGATACACCTCTCTGCTCGATACACCTCGATGGCGCGCGACTACAACATGACCCACGAGGCGCTGGAGTTCACCACGAACGTCTACGGCTGCACGACGAGAACCAACCAGCAGCGGGTGAGGCAGCCCACATCATCGAGGCAGCCCTGGCTGCGCTCCCGCCACAGGTCTTTGTCGGATTCGCCCACCAGAACAAGCATTGGTATAAGCCAGCAACCTTTCGCCACATCTTCGAGAAAGGTTTCTGGCCCCTCGGCGCCACCCAAGCCGCGGTTGCAACCATCGAATCAGCCCTTCCGCTGGGCGGGCGCGTGGCGTTTTGCGTACGAGATTGCGTTCACGAACATGGACTTCTTCGTGGACCAGGACGCGAGCATCTTCAACCTCCCCGAGGATGCCCCATGGGGCATCTGGGTTTCGCTCACCCTTGGGGGCAGGATCTCCGAACTAGTAAACGGCTAAAACCACCGGCGTGAGTGTTCAGTCGATGCCAAATTGCCGTGTGAGCCGGGGTAGTTGGGTAGAGCGATTCCTTGCTCTTCTCTCGCCCCTTCCCCCTTCCCCCCCTTCCCCCCCTTCCCCCTCTTGCATGCTCGCCAAACTCTGGACCGGTAGGCGTCGTCGACGGAGCGCCGCCTAGGCGCCCGCGACTACGACGCTCGCGCCGTCGACGAACAAGACGAAATCATGAGCCTCCTCTCGGCCGTGCTCGGGGGCGGCGACGGGCTGGACCCCGATGCGACGCTGCTCGTCAAGAAGCTCGGCAAGCGTGACACAATTTCCAAGGTCAAGGCGCTCGGCGAGCTCCGTGAGGCGCTCGAAGCGCACGGTGCAGATTGGTCGGCCGCGCTGCTGCCGCACTGGGTCATCATCTTCTGCCGGCTCGCCGACGACGGCTCGTGGCAAGTCCGCGAGCAGACATGCTCGGCGCTCAATCTTTTTGCCCAACAGGTGCGTCGGCAGCTCGCGCCATACCTCAAGCAAATCATCGCGCCGTGGCTGCGCTGCCGCTTCGACCCGCAGGAGAATGTGCGACGGGCAGCGATGGCAGCGTTCACGAGCGCCTTTCCAGGCGATGGAAAGTACTCGCAGGCGCTCGCTTTCTGCCAGGAGGACCTCGTGCGCTCGCTCGGCGAGGCAGCTCTGGCGCCGCCGGCGCCGCGGCCTTCGGATGAGGATGCGGCAGCCGAGGCCACCGAGGCGTATAAACGGCTCGTGTCGACGGCTCTGCAGGCGCTCGCGCACCTGATCGCCACGGCCGCACCGACCGACACGACGCTCTCCTCGACCATCGAGCCGTCAGCGCCGGCAGCGTCTGGACCGCGCTTCGCTCTCTGTTCGCTCCTCGAGGCAAGTGTGCTGCTGCCGCCCCTCTGGCGAGTGGGCGGCGGCGGCGGCGGCGGCGGCAAGGAGGGCGGCGGCGGCGGCGGCGGCGGCGGCGGCGGCGGCGGCGGCGGCGGCGGCGGCGCCAAGCTGCCGGCGCTGCGCACCGCCCTCTTTGGGCTGGCGCATGCCCTTCTGCTGCACGCGCGCGCGCTCGCGGCCGTGCACGTGGGAAGCTTGGCGACGGTGCTCCTCGACGGCGTGTCTGAGACCGACCCAGGCTCGCATGCCGCCTTGTGGGATACGCTGCTGCTCCTGCTGCAGCGCCACCCGGACGCTCTGCAGGCGTGCACGCAGGGTCGCCATCTGCTGCCGCGGCTCCTCTCGCTGCTTCGTCAAGGGTGCTATGGTGCGGCGCCCACCGTGGCGCGTGCGCTGCTGCCGCTAGCCTCTGTACTCCCGCCTGCGCTCACGGTCCCCGCAAGGCCGGGCGAGCTGGCGCCCGCGGCGGCGCTTCTCGACGCCGCGTGGGAGGGCTTGCGAGCCGAGGCGCTGCCCGTGCATCACTTTGGACCGTTGCTGAGCGCGCGCACCGAGCTGACGCAGCTGCTGCTCGTCGGCCTCGCCCGCGACGGCGCCCGCGACGGCGCGCGCGACGACGTGTCCGCCGGCGCCGTCGCGGGCGCCTCCTCGCCGACGGCGCGCGACGCCCATGCGCTCATCTCGGCGCGTGCGCTGCTCGAGGCGTCGGTGATGACGCCGGTCATCGCGCTGCTCGCGAACAAGCTGCCGCCGCGCCTGCGCGAGGCGACGGCGCTCGAAGCCCTCGGAGCGGCCATTAGCGCCGTCTCGAGCTCCTCGAGGACTTGCCACTACGCGGAGTGCCTCTGGCCCATCCTGATCCCCCGGTGTGAGGCCGAGTGCGTCGCCGCCGTCGGCGTGGGCGGCGAGAACGCCGCGGCCGCCGGTGCGGCGTGCGCGCGGGCCGTGAGCGTGCTGCTCGCGCTCATCGCAGCGCTTCGCAAGGCGACCAGCGCCCATGCGCACGCCTGCGCCCGCTCGCTCACCGCCAAGGTCGGGCTCGTATGGACACGTCTGCTGGCGCGCGTCTGCGCCACGAGTGAGGCCAAAGCCGCGGCCGGCGCTGGCGCGGCAGCGGCGGCGGCCTCGGTGCAGCCCGCCTGCGACGCTCTCCACAGGCGAGCGCCACTGATTACCACTGATTACCACTGATTACCACTGATTACCACTGATTACCACTGATTACCACTGATTACTACTGATTACCACTGATTACCACTGATTACCACTGATGATCCCTAACAGCCCGCCTGCGACGCTCTCCTCAGGCTTGCTCAGGCGTTCGGCCTCTGTGCCCTCTGTCAACCCTCCCCGTCGCCGAATATGGATACCCGAGCATTCGAAGCGCCCGGCACGACGCCGGTGGTGTGGGTGCGCGCGGCGTCCGACGGCAAGCGCGCCTCGGTCTCCCTCAGCTTTGTGCCGAGGGGCTGCGCCTCCATTCACGCCGCTCCGTTGATCTTTGACCGCCTTCTGCTGCCTTGGGCTGCCCAATGCCTTGGCAGCCGCCGCGACGGCGACGGCGCCGGCGCTGGCGCTGGCGCCGCATCCGCCGCCGCCGCCACGGCCGCCGCCGCCTCGGCCGCCGCCGCCGCCGCTCCCTCGACGGCGCTGGGTGCGCTCGTGTGGAAGCTGATGACGTTGCTCATCCACGAGGAGCTCGCATCTGGCATGAGCTCGGCGAGCGAGCTCCTTAGCTGGCAATGGCGCGAGCTGCTCGTGTGTGCCGCCACGGCGCCGCCCGCTCGGCTGCCTCATGTCCTCGCGATGGTCCGTGCCGTCGCTGAGGCGGCTGCCGCACGCGCACGCATGCCCACGCGCTCGAATGCAACGGATGCATCGCCGCCGCTCACGCCTCAAGTCCCCCCTGAGGGTCAGGGCGCTGTGGCGAGCGCTTGCATGCACACGCCGCATGTCTCTGTGTGGGCGTGTGGGGAACTCGACGCCCTCGCGCTCTCCACCCTCCGCCTCGCCTTCACCTTATGCGAGTCGCACCGCGACGCCGCATCGAGTGGCGGCGACGCAATGGATGAGGCGGCGCCAAGCGCGGCTGTGGCCGCGGAGGTGGTGACGTACCTCGTGCGCCCTGTCGACTGGCTCACCGATGGCTGCCGCGCCAAGCTCCTCGACAGCGTTGCGAGCACGATCGGGCGGGCAGTCGGCCGGCCGCAGCTCAATGTGGCTCGCTTGGCCAGCCTGAGCACCGCGCACGCGATCGCGGCCGCTCTCATCGAGCGCCATGCCGAACGCACCGATCGGCTGATGGAATCGAGGGGTACGCAGGCGCTGGGCGCGCTCTCGTCTTCGCCTCGCATGCAAGTGCTCACCACGGCGCGGCGTTCCTCCCTTCCCCACAGGTACACAGGCGCTGGGCGCGCTCTTGTCTTCGCTGCTCGCGTCTATCGCCTGCTGGCCGCCCGCGGCCGTGTGGTTGCGCCAGTGGGAGGCGCTCGCGCAGGCCCAGGTTGGCGGCGCCGAGGGCGGCGGCGGTGCCGAGGGCGGCGGCGCTCCGGACGATGACGAGGACGCGGCCGGCGGCAGCAGCGGCGCCGCGAGCGATGGCGGCGGCGGCGGCGGTGGTGGCTATCGATTCTTTGGGCGCCGTGACGGGCGCGAGCCGCACAGGCAGGCGCCATGGCCAGCGCTGCAGATGGCCGTCGATGCTGCGGCGGACGTTGCGCTTGCATCTGAAGCGCGAGATCCGTCGACGGCGGCGGCCGAGGCGGAGGCGGCGGCCGAGGCGGAGGAGGAGGCGGAGGCGGTGGCCGAGGCGGAGGCGGAAGTCGCAGCGGAGGGCGTCACCGGTACGGTGGAGGGCGGTACCGGTACGGTGGCCTCGATCGATCTTCATTCGGAGAGCGCGCGTGCCACGTGTGCGGAGAGTGCTCGGTTATGGGGCCTCCTTGCCCCGACCGTCCTGGGCTCCATGTCCCCTACCGCCCGCGACGAGCTCTGCCGAAGCCTCTGCCGCATCGTCAGCAGCGCTGCTCCGCGCTCGTGCGTGCACGCGAGCGGCTGGCGGGCGGCGTGCCGCCAGTGGGTGTGGGGAGTGCGCAGTCTTCTTGAGGCCATGCCCGCAACGGCGCTCGGAGGCGGCGGCGCAGGCGGCGGCGGAGTGGGCGCGGCGAAGGAGGCAGAGGAGGAGACGGAGGAGAGGGAGGATCCAATTGACGAAACGGAGGAGAGGGAGGATCCAATTGACGAATTGCTAACGGCTCTGAGCGACGGCGCGTGGATGGATGAGGGCACGATGTGGCCAGCGGCCGCCCTCACCCTCAGCTGGCTCCGGACGACAGAGCTTCGTGTGGCCTTCCCACCGTCTGCCCTCGATGCTGCCACCCTTGGCCGCCGCCGCCGCCTCGGACCTCCCGAGACAGTCCTGTTGCAGCTCCTGGTGCAATTCCACAGCGGGCGGCCGAGCGCCGTGGTGAGCGGTACCCTGCAAGCCGACCTGCATGCGTTCGTAAGCGCGCAGCTGCTGCCTTATTTGGCATCCATCAGCGCGGCCAGCGAGGCGTGGGAGGATGGTGGACTCCTCGAACGGCTGCTGAGCGCTGCGCTCCGACGCGCGTTCACCGAGGCGGGCGCCCACGGCAGCGCGGGCGCCCACGGCAGCGCGGGCGCGCCAACGCCCGCAGCAACGAGCGCCCAGCTCGGCGCTTGCTCCACCGGCGCCCACGGCAGCGCCTCGCTCGGCGCTTGCACCACGCTTCTCCGGTGCGCGCTGCCGTGGGCGCTGCATCGCCTCAGCGAGCCTTACCGGCGCTGCATGCAAGTGCTCACCACGACGCCCCCATCCTTCCTTCCCCACAGGTGCGCGCTGCATCGCCTCACCGAGCCGTACCGGCGGCGTCGCGTCGCGTCTTCGCTCCTCGGCCGTTGCGGCCTCGAGACAGCCCTCGGCGGCGACCTACCCCGCGCTGCCGTGGGCGGGCCCTCGACGGACACCACGCGCGCGCGTATGGCTGTGCTGAGCGCCGTGTTGAGCGTCGTCGGGGCGGATGGCGAGCCGGAGCGCCCTCTGACGGAGGGCATCCTGCTCAAAGACCCGGGCGCCGCCGCCGCCACCGCTGCCACGATGACGTCCCCCGGCGCTGTGAATGCACCCGGAGCTGTGAATGCACCCGGGGCTGTGAATGCACACGGGGCTGAGCAGTCGAGCACGGTGGCGACTCTGTGTCGAGTCTCCTTGCACATGGAGCGCGCTGTGCTCGCGCTGCGCCCGGCTGCCTCCGCTGCCTCTCGCGCGGCGCTCGCGCGCTTCGGCCAGGCGGCCGAGAGTGCAGCGGCAGAGCTCTTCGCGGCCGCCGCGTCGTTGCGAGCGCTCGCGAGCTGCTTAGCGGTGGCTCCGACGCTCGTGTCACTCGACGGCTCTCCCGAGCCAAGCCCGGCCGACGCCACCGCTCTGCTCGAGCAGTTGATGAAGCTGGATGACGCGCGTCGTTCGGCGCTCGCGACGACGCTCAAGAGCGCCCCCGCTGCCGAGGATGCTCACGAGGACGCGTCGGCGGCGATCCAGTTGCGTGATGCCCTCGTGCGCTGCTTGGGTGCATTGCTCGCGGACCGTTCACGCCAGGTGTCGCCGGTGGCGATGCGAGGCCACGCGGTTTGGGTGCTGCCGTTGCTCGAGGAGGCGATGAAGGCCGCCGTCGCGGCCTCCAGCAAGGCTGCAGCCCTCGACACCGAGACGGCGCTCGACGGACTCCTCGATCGCGCAGCCCTGGCGTGCGGCTGTGTCGGCTGCCTCCACTCGCTCGGCGTCGTCCTCGCGCCCGAGAACGAGTCGGCACGGACTGAGCGATTGCTGCAGCTGCTCCTCGCCTGGCTCCTCGCCGATGGGGTGCGCGGCGTCGGCCGGTACGGCATGCAACGGCCGTTGCTCGTCGTCTTGCATGCAATCCGCGCCCTTCCCGCTCGCTTGCTGCCCACCGCGGCGGTCCTTGCCCCGCTCGGCGCCCTCGCCGGCGCGCCGCACCCCGCCGTACGCGCACACGTGGCGGCCCTCATCGGGCGGCTCCCCAGTAGCAACGACTCGCTTCCGACCGTTACGATCTCAGCCACCCCAGCTCGCTCCAAGGGCGCAGCTCCTCTTGAGCACGTGTGCACAGAGGCCGACGACGAGACGATGAGCGAGGCGGAGCTGCGTGCCGTCTTCTCGGCCCCGCTGCTACGGTTGATGCATCCCTCGCCCGCGCCCAGGACGGCGCCCAGCGAATCGGGCGGCGGCGCGCCGGCGGTGCCCACGACGGCGCCCACGACGGCGCCCACGACGGCGCCCACTCTCCCCGACGGTTCTTCACTACTGATTGCGTGGGCCATCGCGCTCGAGCTGCGCACCAAGTACGAGCCCGCCGCACGCGCCAAGCTCGCCGCCCATTGGAAGCACGTGTGGCTGCAAGGGCAGCTCGACCTGATGCTTGACTCCCTTCTCGAGGCACTCCCGCTCTCCGCCGAGCAGGTGATGGCCTCTGCTGGCCTCTGATAGCCTCTGATGACGAGACGACACTCTGATTGCTCGAGGAGCAGCTGAGTGCCTCTGATGGCCTCTGATGGCCTCTGATGGCCTTTGATTGTGCCTGATTGCGTCTGAGAAGTTCCTCCCGCTCTCCGCCGAGCAGATGGGCGCGCTCGAGTCGGGCGCCGTGCCGGGCGGCAGCAGCAGCCGGCGTGTCACGGATCTCGTGAGCGGCGCCCTAAGCCTCGGGCGCGTCGCGGCCGTGTGCGAAGACGTGCTCGCCCAACACGGCGCGCTCGCCAGCCCGAGCTTGATGGAGCTCGCGGCCTCGCTCTACCTGCAGCTGCTGCGCGAGCTACCCGCCCTGGTGCGCGATTGGTGGTCCCAGAAGCGCCCCTGCCTTGCATGCACACGCTCATCACGGCGCCCTGGCCTCCCCACAGGTGCGCGATTGGTGGTCCCATAAGCTCCCCTCGCGCGGTGTGGGGGCGTCGTTGGCCAAGTTCACGGAGGCCTACTGCTCACCCAAATTGCTCCGTGACGAGATTGACGGAATTGTGAGCGCCATCGGCGCGACTGACGAGAGCTTCAAGGTGCGCGGCCACGAGCGCTGATTGCGTCTGATTGCGTCTGATTGCGTCTGATTGCATCGAATTGCGTCTGAATACGTCTGATTGCGTCTGATTGTGTCTGATTGCGTCTGATTGCGTCTGATTGCATCGGATTACGTCTGATTGCGTCTGATTGCGTCTGATTGTGTCTGATGCGTGTCCTCGTATGAGCTTCAAGGTGCGCGGCTCGGCGGCGACCCGCCAAGTGGTCGCCACGTACACTTGTGAGTCGTCCGCTCTGCAGATGGCGCTCGTGCTGCCCTCATGCCACCCGCTGCGCGCGGTCGAGGTCCAGTGCCTGCAGCGGGTGGGCATCTCGGACGCGCGCTGGCGCAAGTGGCAGCGCCAGATCTCGACGATGCTCCTCTCGCAAAACGGACAAATCTCGGACGCGCTCGTGCTGTGGAAACAGAACGTCGACAAGGTCTTCGAAGGGGTCGAGGAGTGCCCGATTTGTTACATGATCATCCATGCCTCGACGGGCCACCTGCCGCGCCTCGAGTGCAAGACGTGCCACAACAAGTTCCACTCGGCCTGCCTGTACAAGTGGTTCACCGGCTCGCAAAAGTCCACGTGCCCGCTCTGCCAGACGACGTGGTCCTGAGATCTGTCCCGTCTCGTCCAACCGCTGCGACGCCCCGGCTCAAGCCCCGACCGTCGACTGAGGAGTGAGGACTCGACTTGACTGAGGTGTACACGCCGCGGTGAAGGGTTGCCATAACAATCATTGTTATGACTCATACTTTTGTGAAGCGTCACATGATTTTTACTAAAAATCGAGCTTAGATAGGTCACACCACGGACGCCTAGGCCCTGCGGCTAGCTTACTTACTTATATTTAGACTACTTACTTACTCTGTATCCTCTGTCATTCTGCGCACGCACACCCACGCACAGACGCCGACCGAATGGACCGGCTGCGGAGCGAAGGGGGTGCTTGCTCCCTGCCACAGTGTAGGTAGAAGGCTGGCGTTCGCAGCGACTCGGCGCACGCCTCCGCCTCCTCTTCACTCATTGCCTCGGATGCCACCGCGAGGCGAAGCAGCTCGTCGCATGCCGCAGCCTCCTCCGCACTCATCGCCTCCGTAGATGGATCGAGGGTCGCCGTCGGCACGGCGTTCCAAAAGTTTGTGTCGAAGACCGAGCCGGGTGTGACTGGACGTGAAGGGATTGGTGATGGAGCAGACGTGATTGCGGTCTCTTCTGGTGCAGAGACAATCGGCTCAGCCCAACTCACACTACGGAGTATTGCGTCCGGAGAGTTGCGTGTGCAGGAGCCGGGGCGGGAGCGCGTGATTGGAACGTTTTCCGCACACGCCCCTGGCACCATTGAGGGAGGATCGCCCGCGGGTGTGCTCGTGCGATCAGCGCCAGGCTCAACGGTGTGGTGACTGATTGTTGTGCTTGTTGCGTGCTCACATCTCACGACCTGCTGTACACCGGGCGTGCGGAGTTGGGAGCTGCGCCAAACGATCAGCAGCACGAGCGCCGCACCAATCGTGCCGAGTATGTGTTTGGCGACCTCGTCGCCGCTGGCGAGCATCATCACACGCTCTAGCGTCCGAAATCTCGTCGCGGGTCTTTCGTCGCGCCTTTTTTAGTAGGTCCAGTTCTAGACCGAACTCTGTGAGCCCAGCTCGCTTTTTGATTTTGGTAAGGCTCCCGTCGCCCCGCGGCGACAGTTCTTCGTTGGATATGTATGAGGAAGATGGTCTTGAGTGGGTGACGAATCTGCCGTGGCGCTCGTGTCTGCATGCGTTTGAGGTATATCAGAAGAACGCAGAAGGAAAGATTGATGGAACTATGAGCGAGTGGCCGCTCGCCAGCGGCGACGAGGTCGCCAAACACATCCTCGGCACGATTGGTGCGGCGCTCGTGCTGCTGATCGTTTGGCGCACTTCCCAACTCCGCACGCATGGTGTGCAGCAGGTCGTGAGAGAGCCGCCAGAGGACGTGCGGGCGACAACAAGCACAACCAAATTGGGTGAGCGCACGGCAGACACCACACCCGCGAGCGATCCTCCCTCAGTGAAGCCAGGGACGTGTGCGGACGACTTTCCACGCACGCGCTCCCGCCCCGGCTCACGAAACTCGCACACGCCTGTGAGTTGGGCTGAGCCGATTAGTTCTGCATCAGAAGAGACCGCAATAACGTCTGCTCCATCACCAGTCCCTTCACGTTCAGTCACACGCGGCTCGGTCTTCGACGCCGACTTTTGGAACGCCGTGCCGACGGCGACCCTCGTGCAAACGCCCGTGGCCACGCGACCGCCTGTCACGATGACCGCCGAGGCCGATGCGCGTAAGTTTTGGAATGATGCCTTCAAGCAGCACCTTCAAGATGAGCTCGCCATCTACGAACTCGGGGTCGATGCGCCTCTTCACAGTGATGCAGATGACGACAACGGCAACGCCAACGAGTATAGCGAGGGCGAGGGCGACGCGCTGCAAGCGGCGGCGATAGCACCTCATGTACGCACGGATGGTCAGCTGTGCTACTGCCGCCGTTGCCTGCTGCTGCGGAGCGTGCGCAAGCCCGCTTCACAGCCCGCTTCACAGCCGACTCCACGGCCGAACCCCAAGCAAGCAGCGCAGGCGCGGCTCGCGCAGGCGGATTCGGCGAGGGCGGCGGCCAAAGCGGAAGTGCGCAGGGTGGAGGTCGAACTCGCAGCAGCAGCAGAAGCAGCAGCCGCGGAGAACGCCAACAGGCAAGCAGCAGCGGCCCGACAAGCGCCCCTGCTGCCGCCGCTGCCCTCGCCCGCCAATGGCGATGGCTGGCCGGGGGAGGCCAACGCCGAGGTCGAGGGAGATTCACTCAGCCCCCACCAAATCCATACCCAACTCGGCGCCCAACTCGGCGCTGATGAAGGTACGATGAGTGAGGCGATGACTGAAGAGGAGGCTGCTGCATGCGAGGAGCTGCTTCGCCTCGCGGTGGCATCCGAGGCAATGAGTGAAGAGGAGGCGGTGGCGTGCGCCGAGTCGCTGCGAACGCCAGCCTTCGACCTACCGGTACACTGTGGCAGGGAGCAAGCACCCCCTTCGCCCCTTCGTCCCACCCCTTCACTCCTTCGCCCCGCTTGCGAGGGCCCCCTTCTCCAAGGATTTCTGCAGGCGGTCGCCGAGGAGCATGATGAGGACCACCGTCGTGACGAACCCTTCCGGCGCTCCAGAGGGGAGGCGTCGAGAGGGTCGCAGCGTGCGCACGGCGAGTGTGAAGCGCCCGCCACAGCGCTCGGTGGCTCGAGAGCGAGCCTGCCGACACTCAGCTCGCTCAATCTGCAATCTCACTTGAGCCTCGAGGGGGAGATGAGCACGGCCGAGCGGATAGCGCGCTGGCGGGAGCCCCGAAGGTGAGCACAACCATGCTCCGTGGTGAAATGGTGTGTGCATGTCGTCTGTTTTGTGCGAGCGTACGGAAGACGTTTCTGGCGTCGATATGGACAACGTTGGCTCGTGGCTGTGGCAGTACTGGCTGTCAAGCTCGATTGAGGATTGTCCTCGATCTCCCTGTGTAGTTAGTCGCGTCAGTCTTACGTAATAACGGCCGTGTTCAGTCAACGATTCGACGGTTTCGAATTGTCCCCAGCAATGGTCCCCAGCTTCCCCACAAGCCACATGCACGCCATGGCACACCTCCCGGCCGACACCCAGCACCCCCTCGTCCCCAGCACACAGCACGGACAATCTCCGGTTGACAGACGACACTGCGGCTGCACCTCGGAGCACCTATGACCTAACGTCCGGCGTCTTGCCTCTTGAACGGCTCGTTACTACACCGTCAGCCAAACTTCTTCGTCGTCCATGACATGGTGCGCTTGACGGACCCCCCCGAGGGCTTCTTGTCGAATGACATCGATCGGCGGATCGCATTCATCGCCTTCATCGGTGTCGCTACAGGTGCCTCCTTCTTCTCCTGGCGCAGGATCTCGACCACGTAGACGGGGCGCCCGGGTACCATGACGTCCTGCATCAGCTTGCCTGTGCACGACTTGCCGTCCACGGTCAGGATGACATCATCGAGCTGCACGAGGCCCTGCTGCTCGGCCCGCCCCCCCGGCTTGACGGTGATGATCGTATTGGTAGAGTCGAGCTCGAGTCCGAGGCCTTGCGGCCCGCGCTCGAGCACAAAGGTGCGCCGTGTCGCTGAGACCGCAACCATCGCTGGCTTGCCATCCTTGCTGCTGCTGCTGCTGCTGCTGCTGCTCTTCTTGCCGAACGAGAGCGAGCGCATCACTCGTTTTGCGGTCCCGCCGCCGCCTCCCGGGGAAGGCGGTGGAGCCTCCGGCATCGCCGGGAGAGTACCTCCAACAGCTCGTGCAGAGCCTTTCTTCTTGCCAAACGAGAGCGATCGGCGCACGACGCTGCCGAAGCCCTCCTTTTGTCTGCGCAGCTGACGAGCGCGGTTCCTCGCGAGGTGGCCGCGCCAAGTCATGTTGATCTTCGTGGCCGCCCGCGTCCTCGCTGCCGCTTGCGTCTGCCGTTCGCGCTCTTTGCTCATCAAGGCCTCCATATTCGCCCTATTGCGTCTTTCCTCCCGCTCCATGTACACGCACTGGATGTGCCTCGCAGCAAGCTGGCGGGTGCGGTTGTCAACGTAAACTGCGTGGCGCCTCCAGTGCGACTGGACCAAGAGCACTGCCTGCTCCTCGGTCATTGAATGTCCTTTAAGCACAGCGCCGACCGCAGCCATGAACCCGCCCGACTCGAGCATCGCCCCAAAATTTCCGAACAACCCGCCCCGTTTCGGCGTCGCTGGAGCGTCATCTCCCATTCGGAAGTGGTGCTCGGCGGCCCGACACTGTGGGGGTGCACCACGGAGCCGCGGGTGCAAGTCTACGTGTCGGTTTCGGAACTTTCGCCGCCACCAAAGTTGCGGGCCGGAGTTTTTCATTTTCGGTTTTTTGTCAGAATTGCTTTGGAAACTGAGCATAAACACGCTTAGGACTTCGGCCATCCCCTGAGGGCAGAAAGCACACACACTGTAACCCTCTCTCACGCGTCCTGTGGACCATACAGCTGACGAGCGACCAGAAACTGGCCCGCAGAGAGAGAGACGCTCGAGCCGGACAGGAACGGAAGAGGGAAGCCCGGGGGGCTGTCCGGTCGCAGCGCAAACCGCAACCGCCTCGCCCTCTCTCTCTCTCCCTCTCACTCCCCCTCTCTCTCGCCCTCTCTCTCTCTTTATCGCATAGCTGCAACATGCAATCCACCGTACTCTCACTTCTTCTTCTTCTTCGGGGCCTCCTCTACCACAGGTTCGGGCGCCGTCACGGGCGCGGGCGGCACGAGCTCGGGGCACCCCCCAAGGTACTCCTTCACCTTGGCGCCGAAGCCTTCGCCCGATTTGGGGCCGAATTTGGCTTTTAGGAGCAGCCACAGGAAGGTGAGGAAGTCGTCATAGTCCACCACGAGCTCCTGCAGGACTGCGAGCTCTTGCGCACTCATGCCCTCATGAGTGAGGCCGCGTTCAAAGTCCGGCTGCGCGCGTGTGAAGAGAACGATGGCGATCTCCTTGGAGAGGGGCTCCGAGTACATGCCCTTGAGCTTGCCCAGCTCTGTGACCGCGTCGCCGATGCGCGCGACGCCCATCCGAACGGCGGCCTCTGTGGACTGCTCCGCGCTCATCTCGGCGCTCGGCGGCGGCCTCGTCGGGGCGGAAGCCTTCGCAAAGAGCTCGCGCAGGACCTTATCGTGCGTCAAGATCGCCTTCCATGCGCCGTCGTTTGGCGTCCAGGGCGGTGGCAGCTCGTATAGGGTGGGCGGCGCTTCCTCGTCGTCCTCGTCTTCGTCCGCTTGCACCTGCTCGAGCAAAGGGCAGTTGACGAGACGCGTGAGCACCGACCGCGTGTTGGCATACCACGCCGCAAACGGATCGGCGTCATCTGACGCAGCGGGGGCCGGTGCGGGGGCCGGTGCGGGGGCCGCCTCGGGCGCCGTCTCGGGCGCCGGCGCCGGTGCGCTCTCGTCGCCCAAGACGGCGCTCTCGTCGCCCAAGACGGCGCTCTCGTCGCCCTCTGCTGGCGCGGATGGAGGTGGGATCTCGTCTGCAGGTGCTGCTTCTTCTTCCGCTGGCGCCGCCGCCTGTTCCGCCGTCGCTGCCGCCATCGCGGCCATTGCAAGCTCGGTATTGTATTTCCTATTGGCTTTGGCGACATCATCGTCCGAGAGGACGATGGGTGTGCCGTCCGCGATGCCATCCATGCCAAGGTAGACGGGCGCCGCCAGCCGCGCGAGAGCGAGACCGAAGCGCGCGAGCCCCAGCCCATCTTTGTCCGATCCGTCGCCGCTCGGAGGAAGAGCTGTCAAGCTGAAGGCACCGCCCGCCTTCTCGGTCACCCCACTGGTGAGCTCTTCGTACAGGGCCGAGAGTGTACGCCGACCCATGCCCTCGGGTCGCTCGACGAGCTTGCTGAAGCGCGTGAGCAAGTTCCATGCACGGCGGTTGAGTTTCGGCGGTGCGCCCGCAGCCGGCGGCCCTTCCGTCGGAGCACTGAAGCTCGCATGCAAGTCCCGCAGCTTGCGATGGTGCGCTTGGATGGCGGCGATGACGGCCGTGGGCACGGCGGCCTTGACGAGCGTGGGAGTGACGGTGGCGCCCCATTCGGCGAAGAGGCGCTCATCCTCGGCCTTCTCCGCGGCCAGGCGGGCCTCTTCCTTTTGGCGCGCCTCCTCCCGCGCGACGGCCTCCAACCGGTCAAGCTCGGCCTGGAGCGAGAATTGCGTCATCCAGAGCTCGAACGAGTCTGGCGGGCAGTCGGCCGGCCGGTCGGCGATGCGCCCGATCGTGATCTTCTTGGCGAGCAGCAGCGTCGACCCAAACGCAATCGAGAGAACGAACTGGCCGTGCATGCGAACTCCGTAGGTGAGCCGCAGCACGCCTTCGCCCACATCACTGAGCTCGACCATCGGGTTCGTACCGTCCTTGTCTTGGTTGCGCAGCGTCACGTGGATCGACTCGCGGAAATTGGGCACCATCTTGCCCATCCAATTGGAATATGCGTCGCGGCCGGTGAGCAGCACGAACCGGTCGACAGGCTTGTCCCAGTCGACATAAGCGTCGTGCAAGCCCGAGCCGTGCATGGTGATGTGCGGAGGCGAGAGTGCATCCGGCTCCACCTTGATGCGCACGGGCTTGCCCTTGACGGTGAGCCCGTCGTGCTGCACCGTCAGGTCGTAGTCACCCGCGACCGTCACGCCCACGCTCGTACCGCTCAGGGACGTGAAGCTGTGGGTTGCGCCCTCCTCGATCGGGACCGGCTTCGGGTACAGGGGGAAGTCGTCGTCATCATCATCCGGTGGCTTGGTCTTGAGCTGCACACGCTGCAGCCGCCACGTGAAGTGCTTCGCCTTGGCGTCTTCACGGAGCTCAGAAGAGTTGCCAAATCGGTCCTTGGGCTGCAGATTGAACGAGATCGTGCCGCCCGCGTTGATGAGCACATCATTGCCCTTGGGCGGAGGGACCATTAGGAGCTCAGTCGCCTTCGCGTCGGTCGGTCCCGCCTCGAGCGTGACGCCAACCTCTTTGACGATTCGGCCCCCGAGGCGTACAATGAACAGGCAGCTCCCCGCGCGCTCGTAGTAGTAGCGCAGCTCGTGCGTCCCGTTGGCGAGGTCAGACGCGGCCTCCTCGGGCGTGAGCAAGTTCGGCTCGGCGCCTTCCTCGAGGTTGCCTGGCGAGCGGAGCGCGCACGTGAACGCGTCGCCGCCCGTGGCGCGCCGCCGGCCACGCTGGTCGAACGTGTGGAGGACGAGTGTGTACTGGGTGCCGACGAGGCCGGCGGTGGGGCCTTTGAGACGGAGTCGGCTCGTGTCGACCTCGGAGGTGAGTACGAGCTCCGTCTCATCTACCGTCCACGCCTCCTCCGAGTGGCCCTCGTCCACATACGCCTCGACAAGCACCGAGCCGTCGCACAGAAAGTCGGCCATGTCGGGCACGGTGCAGGCGACCTTCGAGCTGCTCACATACGTCGCGAGGACGACCTTGCACAACTCCGTCGATGAAAGGCAGAGCGGCGGTGGCGGCAGCGGCATGCCGCTCGTCGCCGGCGGCGGCGGCGGCGGCGGCGGCAGGTGCGGCGTCGAGAAGCGCACGAAGATCTTGTACCCATCCTTGAACCCACGTCCATGCAGCGTCAGCTCCGCTCCGCCGCCCACAGTCGCCTCCGGGCGTGGACGGGCCGACATCGCCGCGCGCGCCGCACGCGCGGCGGCGCGGGCGGCGGCGACCTCGGGGGGCGTGCCCTCTACATCCGCAGCGGGCTTGACCGAGAGCGAGGCGATCGAGTAGCCGACGCCGTACCCCCCGGCAGTGAAGGTGCCCGCAAGGGGCCCTGCCGTGTCAAAGGCGCCGACCTCGCCACACCCTCCGAAGCAGAGCAACGTCGCCGTACCCGTACCCACCATCGCAGCCTCCTGCCGCCGATTCGGGTGCTCGCCCCGCGGGTGTTGCCAGTAGCCCGCCGACTCGAGCACGTGCGGCGCGGTGAGCATGCCCGTGCGGGTGTCCGGCTTCAGGTGGAAGAGTGCGGTGTCGTGGTGGCACGTGCGCCCCCGGCCGCCGAAGAGGATCAACGAGGTGCCGAGGACTGCTGCGCCGCAAGACTCGCGCGGCGAAGGGGGGACGCCGCACATCTCGAGGCGCGCCCAGACGAGCTCGACGAGGTCGAGTGCGTAAAGGTCGCCCAGCGCCACCGATGCATGCACGGAGCGCCCTCCGAAGAGCAAAGCGAGCTTGCGCGCGCCCACCGCCTCGAAGACATGGCGAGAGCGCGGAAAGGGCGCCGAACCAGTCGTGCTGAGCTCGGCCCACTCGAGCAGGCCCTTCGGGCCGATCGAGAGCTTCCACAGGTCATTCAGCGGGAAGTGCACCCACTTTGCTGGCGTGTTCCGCGGCCGGCTTCGCGCCGCCGGCGTGCGCCGCAGCATGAGGGCGTCCTCCCCCATCCCAGCCATCTGCTGCAACTCGAGCTCGCGAGCCGCACCGGCGGGCACGCGGTAGGCGCGCGCGCCCGGGTCGGTGCCGGACATGGACAGGCGTGCGAGCTCGAGGTACATGAGCGCGTCAGCGGGCGAGTGCGGCCGACGCTGTGAGCCGGCGCTCAGCACGGCGCCCAGCAGCTTGCCAGCGGAGCCAGAAGGGGTGAGGGTGAGGGTGCTGCGGGGAGAGCCGGGTGGCATCAGATGTGGCTGGGGCTTGGCGGGGGTCGTCTGTGGGCGCTGTGGCGAGCGCGCCGCCGCTGGTAGCGCGTGCGAGACCACCTTCGAGGGCGCGCGCGCGCGGGTGGGCGAGGGAGGTGAGCGCCGTCCCGGCGACGGCGCGCGGCAACCGACCATTTCATCAAACGGTCGAGCCCCTTGCACATCAGTCCGTTCCATGAGAGAGAGCATGGGCAGCGTGGCGGAGGGAGGGTCGCTGAGCTTCGCCGACGCGGAGGCCTTGCCCGGCGCCTGTGCCTTGATCGTGAGCAGGCCGAGCAGCTCGTCGCGATCGTCGGAGCGCATCAGCACCTCTCCTCCGAACATGTAGAGCGTACTGTCGAGAGAGGTCGACGCATGGTGCGCGCGCGCGCATGGCTGCTGTGTGCCCGTCGTGCGCTCCTTGGTCCAGAAGAGCGTCGAGGCGGGGCCGTCGGCCTCTGATTTCGACTTGTACTGGCTCAGCGCGTGCAGCTCCGACGACAGCCCCTCCTCCGTGCGGCCTCCGAATAGAAGGACAAGATGCCTGCCTAGCGAAGTGGCTGTGTGGCCCGCGCGCGGCGCTGGCGGCCGACCGCGCACCGCGCCGCGCTCGGACGGCGTGCACCAGCGCATCTTGAGCGGATCGAAGCACTCGACCTGGTTCGAGGCTAGCTCGCCGCTCTCCTCGAGGCCGCCAAAGAGCACGAGCCGCGCTGTGCTGCCCGCGCCGATGCGGCAGAAGGACGACGAGACGCGGCCGGGCACGCGCACTCGTTGGCTGTCCTCGAGCATGTTCCATTCCATGGTCGCATTGTCAGTGGAGCCGCCGTTGCGGTACTGGTTGTGCGCGCCGTTCCGGTCGGGCGGCGCTGTGATACGCGCGCTGATGAACTCGCTTTTGTTGTTGTCCTCAAAGCTGAACGTGCCAAGCTTAGCATCGAGGCGCCCCCACTGCGTGTCGCGGTGCTCTCGCTCCGCGCGGGCGATCGCCCGCTTCTGCGCGGGGCTCATTGGCTTCTTATTCGCCTCGTCCTCTGGCATCTACTCGGGGCGCGCTCCGGAGGATATGCTTGTTTCGCGTCGATCGGGAGAAATGCGTGCCGCGTAACGGAAGAAACTAGAAGTCAAAACTTGAAAGAGCTGACGGGCGTCCATCAGTTTCGTCGCGGTCCCGCTCGGGGGAGCCTTGTTCGAGATCAGTCACTCATACAGGTATTTCGCGGACCCTAGGCGCGCGACATACCTTCTCAGCGCTGACCTTTTCGTCCTTCCGCTAGGGTGTAGCCGTGCACCCTGCGCGTGCGACCCCGTGTAGCGTGTATAGCTATGGTCCGGTCACTAAAAGCAACACTTTCCTAAACTACTAGTACTGCTACTGTCCGATCCAGGCCCACGTTTCAAACGTTGGCGACCGACCCACCACCCGCCCGATCAGGCATCGGGACTATCTTCTCGCCGCCCCGACCAGAAGGCAAATCACTTCACAGATCCCTAGAGCTAGACGCTAGAGCGGTACATGCTGCACGGAAGCATGTCAAATTTAGGAGATCACAACTCCTCAAGCATCGGCGTCGGCGCTGCGACCGGCGCTGCGGCGGGCACCACGGCATTGGCCGACGGCGGCGTGCCAGCAGCTGCCGGCGCTGCAGAGGCCGCTGGTGCCGAGTCGGGTGCCGAGAGGGGCGCCGAGTCGGGCGCACCGCGTGGCATCCCTGTCAGCCGCCTGTCTCTTAGCCCGCGCATGAAGACGGACAAGGCTATCAGCCTCGACAACCTCGCCTTCGCCTCGGGGGCACGGCGTTTTCGTCGTTCATTGTGTCTCTTTCTTCGTTCAATCGACATTGGCGAAGGGAACTCGTCGGGTTCGAGTGGACGTCGGAAACCCGAGTCGGCCACTTTTCGCAGGGCCGCCTCGTCGACGAGCTCCGAATTCACCTTGAAGTAGTTGTGCTCCACGAGCTCCACCATGACATCCTGGTATGTGACCATCCCGTTGTACTGGAGCAGTTGGAAGGGCACGGGGGGCAGCGCCGTGCTGGGCAGCGCACCCTCGCCCTCGGAATTGGCGACGAGAGGCATCGCGATGAGCACTTTGTTGCCGAGCAGCCGGAGCAGCTCGGGCACCTCAGTCGCGAAGATAAAGTTGCTCGCATCTGGGTCCAAGATCGCCCACGCGCGGTTGAAGAGTTCGAGGTCATGCGCGGAGAAGAGGCTGCGGCTCTCACGGTGAAGTCGACTGTACACCTCAAGCATCGAGGCGACGACGAGGTTCAGCAGCACGTAGGAGCCGATCAGATGGAACGAGATGAAGAAGGGTATCGCCGCAAGGGTGCCGCAGTTGCCCAGCGCCTGAACGCACTCACCGTTCTCTTCGACGAGCATCGCGTCGGCCATGATTTTCGACCAGCCATCCTCCGTGAGCACCTGGAAGACGACCAGAAGAGACGAGCCAAACGTCTGGAAGTTGCGCTCCTCGGTGATCCCGCCATTCACGCCCCCGCCCGCCTCGGGCCCCGCGAGGAAAGCGAAGAGCTGCCGACCGAGAATGGCATACACGTACATGAGAATGGAGAGCAGTAGGCCGACGTTGAGAATCGAGGGGAGCATCCACGCGATCGTGAGGATGAGGTCGCGCATGCGCTTGTAGGAGCGTAGCACGCGCACGATGCGCAGGAGGCGCCCGAGGCGGAGCAAGACCGCTGGGATCGGGTGCTCGTGCACCAGATGCACCTGATGAGGGAGGCAATCAGTGGTCATCAGTGGCCATCAGTGGTCATCAGGGGTGCTCGTGCTCCAGATGCACCAGCAGCTGCTCCAACAGGCTGGTGCACACGATGAAGAACTCAAAGCGGGTCCACGGGTCGATCATGTAGAACTTGATCCCGAGCCCGAAGATCTTGAGCACGCATTCGGCGTAGTAGAAGTAGCTAAAGGCATCCATCACGTCTTCGTAGTGCCGTAGGTCCTCGGGGTTCTGGCTCCAGAAATTGAGCGACATCAAGGAGACGTTGACGAGGATGACGATTGTGACGAAGTTGTCGAACGCGGGAGACACCACCAGCTCATACACTGCCCGCCGCACGGGGTTGCGAGGGATGCGCGCGCCAATCTTCGCCTTCGTCCGCTTCATCGCCAGGACGGTCGATGCCCATTGCTGCTGCTCAGGCGTCATGAGCGCCGAGCAGTTCTCCTCTCTCTGCTGCCGGCTGAAACTCTCGGCGATCACACCGATGAAGATATTCCGCGCGAAGACGAAGCCGACTAGGATCCAAAGGATCATGAAGAGCGCATTCGGCGAGAAGTCGTCACGTCCGGGCGCTATGTCATGACCAATCACCCCCATCATCCAGAACATCTGCTCGCATCCACAGTGGTACTCAGTGGTCGTGAGTGGCAATCAGTGGTACTCAGTGGTCATCAGTGGCAATCAGTGGCAATCAGTGGCAATCCATTCAAATCAGTGGCATTCAGTGGTACTCGTCGGCAATCAGCGGCCATCAGCAGCATGCACCTGCGAGTCCCAGTGGCAATCAGCGGCCATCAGCAGCATGCACCCGCGAGTCCCAGTGGCAATCAGCGGCCATCAGCAGCATGCACCTGCGAGTCCCAGTGGTCGCCCGAGGACGTGACATAGAGAAGCTGCATCGCCACGCCGAAATGATTGAATGAGGCCATGTCGTTGGCCCAATGACGGTACCCATCAGCGGTGTGCGTGCCATGATCCCCCGAGGTGCTCAAATTAATCGATGAGTTGCCCGAAGACGGCGGTGGCGGGGATGCGTAGCCGCCGCCGCCGCCGCTGCCTAGGCGGCGGTGGTCGCTGCTATGGTAGCCCAGGTCGCCGTCGCCGCCGCCGCTGCCATGAGAGACGCTGCCATGAGAGACGCTGCCATGAGAGACGCTGCCATGAGAGCCGCCCACCTCCTCGCTCAGGCACTCTGCCTTCGTCTCGTAGTGAGGGTCGGAGCAGAACGCGAGCTTGCCCATGAACATCTCCATCCCGATGAGCGCGAAGACGAGCTGAATGGCGAGGGTGATCCCAAACACCTCGAGCACGGCGGGCATCACTTTGAAGAGCGAGGCAATCACCGTCCTCATTCCCGCGCTGCTCGAGATCAGCCGGAGGGGTCGGAGCACCCTCGCAATTCGCAACACACGGAGGGGCAGAAGCTCCGCGATGGCATCTGCAATCAGGATCACGATGCTGATGACCACGATGAAGAAGTCGACGCAGTTCCAGGGAGACCTGATGTAGGCGTCCTCGCCATAGCAGAACCCAAGGGCGACAACCTTTGCCATCATCTCCAAGAAGAAGAAGACTGCGAAGACGTAGTCGAGAGAGTGCAGGGTCAGATGCAGAGTGGAGCTGGGGTCGTTCCGTGGCGAATCCAGCGCGAGGCAGACGGACGAGAACATGATCATCAAGAGCACGACACGATCAAACGCGGGCTTCGCGATGAGCCAACGGCAGAAGTGACGAAACCGGTGCTCCGGAGGGAAGCAGAACAGCGCATGATCCGGCGCCGTGGAGAAGGTGAGCATTTGAGGTGAGCTCGATCGGGACATGACCGCGGCCTTGGTAGGGCTCTCGGTAGGGCTCTCCGTGACCACGCACGGCGGCTCCGCTGGGCTGCCGAGAGGAGACGAGTTGCCGACGAGCTCACGAGGAGGCGCCCTCTTTATCCTGCGCAGCGCTGAGGCCGGTAGGGCTAGAGCTCTCTGCAGCAACGACGCTTTCATCGATGTGATGAGCCGCTCAATCGAGCTATCCAGCAAGTTTGGGTGGTCTGGTTGCCTCGAATGCACGCTGTCGCCTGCATTCGTGAGCCCCTGATCGATGGCTCCGACCCGGGGCCCAGCGCGCATGATGGCTTTGAACTCATCCAGGTCGATCTCACCGTCCTTGTTCGTGTCGGTCACTGCAATCATCTGGGCGATTTTCTTGGTGGTGAGCTTCGGGTACACGCTCAGGATGTACGACTTCATCTCCTCGTGGTTGATGTTGCCGCTCTGGTTCGTGTCCACCTTGGCAAACGCCGCCTCCAGCCCCGCGTCCGACCTGTCGATGTCCTCTGCAAAGGCGGCCTGAAACCCCTGGGCGACGTCGAGTGTCTTTTTCAGCTTCGCATTCTCGATGGCCTGTTCGCTCATCGTCGCGGCGAATTCGGTGATGATGACCGAGATCAAAAAGTTGAGGAGCACAAACTTTCCAAGTACGATGACAGCCACGAAGAAGAGTCCGCATCCCAACCCCACATCCGCGATCTCCGTCATCGGCTCCATGGCATGCACCCACTTGCCAGTGAGCGCCATGAAGACGGTGATCATCGCAGGGTACCAGTGGTCGAAGTGGTAGTGCGGCTTCTCGAGCAGCCCGCCGGGGCAGACGTGGTGCACGCAGTCTTCGGCGCTGCCCTCGTAGTAACCTCGGGCAGTCGTCCAGATCGCTCCATAGAGCTGCATGCCCAGCAAGGCGAAAATGAACGTGAAGAGGATGATGAGGATGACGAGGTTGCACAATTGCGGGATCGTGCGGATGAAAGTGGCCACAATCACACAGAACGACTGCCATGAGCGGAGCACTCTGAGGATGCGCACGAGCCGAACGAGGCGCAAGATCCGTAGCAATGTGAGGTTGATGGCGTGCTCACCCATGATCGCCTCGAGCAACTGGCCCACGACGAACGACAAGACGAGAGAGCCGTCGAGAGCGTTCCACCGGTCGCACCAGTAGCCGCGGCATCCGAGGCCAAGCAGCTTGATACCCATCTCGACTATGAAGATGTGATTGCAGAAGTTCTCGCCGTAAACGAGGTCGTCGGCAAGCTGCTCATCCATGCCCTCGTACTTCATGCACATAAGTGCAACGTTCGCCAGCACGGCGCCCATCGATACCCAGTAAAGCGCCGAGGAGGTCGCCACCTCCCTAAATATATCTAGCTGACTTGTCGCCGAAGCAAGCGTGGCCGCAGGAGGGTCCACTCGGGTCGCAAGGTTCTCCGGTTTGACGCGAACGACCTCCGCCCTCTCGCTGAGCCAAACCGCCACGCGCCCATCATATTCCTTGATGACCTTCGCCTCGCACCCGTTCAGGTCTGAATGCTCCGCGAGTCCAACGAGCTCGACGCCTTGGTTTTTCGCCCACGTTCCAACTAACGGCATTGGCGGGAACGTGCCCAATGCGAGCAGCCCCTCACACGAGCTCGACTCGTCGCTAGCTGCGCCGATGGCGCCCGCGGCTGATGGTGGCGGTGATGGCGGCGGTGATGGCGCCTGCACAGCAGAGGCAGAGCCTTCTGCGGCGGAGGCAGCCCTGCCGAAGCCGCCAGCCTCGGAGGCACCAGATATGGAGGCACCAGCTGCGGAGGCACCAGCTGCGGAGGCACCAGGTGCGGAGGCGCCATGCGTGGAGCCGCCAGCGGGGTTGTGGTGGCTGCCACCAGCCTCCACCTGAATGAAGATCACGGCGACAAACAAGTTGGCAATGACCATCCAGTTGACGATGATTCCGGAGACGAAGTAGATCACCGATTCAGATGGCGAGCTCGCGAGCATCTCCTCGTACATCTCGTGGTACCAGGTATCTCCGGTGATTTGTTTGAAGATCAAGAACAGGGCCGGAATCACCGAGTCGAACGAGGCAAAGTCGCCCACATGGTTGCGATCAAAATACGAGCAGCTCGAGTTTGCCGGCGTACGTGCGTCCAACGAGGTTGCCCATACCGCCGCGCAGCTCGTCGCCAATTTCGGGCTGCATAAGCGCCTCGTGTCCCAGGGCGCCTGCGGGTCGTCACTATGTTGAGAGGCGCCTCCTCCACTCAGCTGTCGATGGGCACCAGGCATCCCCACCGCCGAGCTGTAGTTCCCCACAGAGCTATTGGAGCCGTACGAGTCGCTCGACGAGCCATGACTATAGCCGTTACTATGGCCGTTGCTATGGCCGTTACGGAGTGCGAGCATCGCCTCTGCGAAACCAGGCAGGGCGCACCTGTAGTGCAAGGTGCCTCGAAACAAGTCCATCCCGATGATCCCGAAGACGAAGAAGATGAAGAGGGTGAGCGCACACAGAGTCAAGATGCCGGGCATCGCCTTCACCACCCAACCAACCATTTGGGGCATCCCCGGCAAGTGCTTGAGGGTTCGAAGGGGACGGAGAGCGCGGAGAGCGCGTGCGCCCGAAAAATTGGCAAGCGAGGGTACGAGCAGGGGCAACCACGAGAGAGTGACGATCACAAAATCGAGCCGACACCATGGGTCGCGGAGGTATGCACTGCCAGTTGGGACGGTCGAACACAGGGCGGTTAGGTTAGGTTTAGGGTTCGGGCTCAGGTTCGCGTGAGGGGCTGCACGGTCGAACACAGGGCGTGTCAGTAGACTCGGCGAGGCGAGGAGGCCAACTGTGCCGTGTTGTTCGATCCTCCGGAGGCGGCGCACGTCTTGTGCGTGATAAACCCGTACGCAAGAACCTTGAGGAAGAGCTCGACTGTGAAGATGAGAAGGAAGATGTGCTCCGCGAGTCCAATGACGAAGGCCTTCCACGTGCAGCACGGGTCGATGGGCGAGGTCATCGCCAGGCTGACGCAATTGGCGAGGATCGTCGAGAGGATAAGCGGCTCGAAGAATCTGGACTCGACGATCGCAATCGCCCTTCGGCGTGGCTGCTGATCCGGGGCCAGTCCGTTCAGAGACAGTCCGCCATACTCGCGTCCAGTCCGCCCCACGACGACCGCTGGCTCGACAACTGGGAGCCGACAGCAGGGATGCTGGCACAGTGAACCATACCAGCGGGTGAAACCAGCTACTGCCGACTGCTCCGCTGGTATCAGCTGATTGGATTCCTCCGCTTGCATCGTAGCTGTCGAGGCGTTGAGGACATGGAGCGGCTTGAGCGGTGCAGGCGCATGAGGAATCAGGTTCTCCGGGCGAAGCGCCAACTGGCTCGCCTGCCCGTCGATCAAGACGTGCCAGAGACCCTTGGTGGCATTATACCCGACCACACGAGCCTTCTTGCCATTCAGATGAACAGCCTGGGAAAGCCCACTCACAGAGCAACTGTCGCCCACGTTGATCACGATGAACGAGGTTCCAGAAGACATTCCATTGGGTTCGTCACCATCGATAGCGAAGGTCATCCTGGGTGGTATGTGTGGCTGATTTGCGGCGCGCGGCGGCGGCGGCGGCGGCGGCGGCGGCGGCGGCGGCCGTGGCTCTGCGTCTCTCGCCGACACACAGTCGGCTCCTCGTCGGCTGGTAGGATTCAGATTAGGTTCGGGACCTTCGTGGAGGATTCCTTCGTTTTCCCACAGGGCACGACCGTCGTCAACCTGTTACCCCCCCGCTACTTACTACACTGCAAACTGTAAACTTGCTTACCCCGGCTACACCTTCCGTGACGCTCGCTGGCCGCTACTTATCCACGAGACTCCACTCCGAAAGGACGCGTGCGTCATCATCCTACTTCGTCATTCCTCACGAGTCGTCAACTACTGCTGCTGCTAGAGCTCTCATCGCCCGCCGCGTCTTCCGGATCCACCTCCGTGTCCGTGGGGCATTGGGAGGTCGAGTAGCCATCCCGATCCACTGACCCGGTAGAGGTCGAAAAGAGGCCGAGCATGGCGCCAAAGAGAGGCAGCGAGCGGCTCGCCCTCATCGGGCGTCGCGCCTGTGCCTGCAGCTCGGCGCGCGTCTCCACGCCCTCCGCGCGATCGTCGTAGGACGAGCGACGCTCGGCACGACGCCCGAGCCCGAGACGGCGCCCAATCGACGCGCTCGGTACGGCGCCTCGGCCACTCCGCTGCCGCTCCCAATCGACGCGCTCGGGACGGCGCCTCCACTGATCCGGCCTCGCCGCACCCGGCCGCGCCGCGCGCGCTTCGGCATCAGCCTCGTCCTCGCACTCCGAGGGCTGTTCACACTCCGAGGGCTGTTCACACTCTTCCGAGGGCGATGCCAGGCTGCCGAGACCATCGTCCGAAGGCGACGGCAGGCCGGCGCTCAGGCCAGCGCTCAGGCCGCTGTGGCCGACCGCGCCGTTGGAATGGTACTGGTTCGGGTGAGAGTGCTGGCCGTAATGACGGTCGTGGTGCCGGTGATGGTGGTGCTGCTGCCCACGTCCATTCTCATGCCGCCCGCCGCCGCCGCCGCCGCGGTCGCGGCCCTTGCCGCCAGCACCGCCGCCCCGACTAATTGGACCGTGAGGTACCGGTACTAATTGCTTGGCCGTCGGCGCTTTTTCGTCTGGCGGCCGAGCGCTCGCACGGAGAGAGAGCGGCGACGGGGTGAGGGGTGCGTCCATCGGGCGTGCGCCGACAGGGGTGGCTTCCGGGCTACCGAGTCGGCTGCCAACGGCTGAAGACGCACCGTCGGTGTACTCGCCGCCATCCTCGACTCCCGAACCTGTTCGGGACGCATCCGAATGCATGCCAACATCCGCGTCGTGCCGGGCGGCAGCCGAATGCATGCCAAAGACATTGTGCCGGGCGGCCTCGTGGCCGTTCGCACGGTGCGCCGGCCGATCGGGCGATCGACTCATCGTCTCGGGCGACGACGGCGGCGACGTTTGCCAACTGTACCAACTGTGTCCGAGGTGCAGCAACGCACCCGACTCCGCGCCGACGCCGCCCGCTTTGGTCGCAACCCGCCGCGCCGAGCGCTGCTGCTTGACGGTGACGCAGTGCACCGCCAGCAGGGAAGAGAGGACAAGCGAGAGGCACATGCAGGCCATCAGCTCGATCCGATGGCTCAGTCGCATATGGTCCACCTCGGCGCGCAGCTGGCGCTCGCGTCGCTCCGTGGCGAGCAGCTGACGGAACAGTCCATCGACCGCCTCGGTCAGATTGCTGCTGTGGTTGCGACTCGCCTCCTCCACAGCCGCCACCCGCTGCAGCACGTCGCCCCTCCCCTCCTCATCGAACCGGCTGCGCAGCTCGAGCACTTGCAAGCTCAGGCGCTCGGTTTCGGTCTGCAACCCCTTGACGACGTCCTTGTGATGGACGTGCGACGCATTGAGCTTGCGCAGCTTCTCGACGAGCTGATTCTGCCAGAGCTTGAGCCAATCGCTGGTGATCGACTGGTTGAGCTCCAGAGCGCCTAGGCGACTCGAGAGCACCGCGAAGATCGAGTTGGGGTCCTTGTTCATGAGGGCGGCCCCCAGGCTGACTACCGCCGGGATGGCGGAGGTGGGCATGACGGGCAGATCGGCCAACTGAGCTGCGGCCTCACGCACGGCGGCCTCGCGTACTGCGGCCTCCCGTGCGATCGCCTCCGCCTGTGAATTCACGCCGGCCTCGCGTCCGGTCGCCTCCGCCTCTTCCGTACTCTCACGCTCAGTGGCAGCAGCAGCCGCGCTGATGGTGGTGGGACCAGCGCCCGCGCCCTCCGCCGCCGCCGCCGCCGCCGCTGCCGCCGCCGCCGCGCCAAGCTCGAGAGCTCGCTCCTCATCGCCCTCGTCTTCCTTGGTCGTGGCCGCTGGTTGCACAGCAGTCTCACCCGCCGTCGACGACAATGTCCCCGCAGCAGCCTCAGCTGGCTGCGGCACGCTCAGCAGCGGCGGCGGCGGCGGCGGTTCAGGCGTCTCACGCACCTCGCCCTCCGGCCCCGGCGCTGGCTCCGGCTCCGGTTCAGGCACCGGCTCGTGCACCGCCTCCGCCGTCGCATCGAGCCGTTCAGCCAAGGCGACCGAGGCAGCAGCGGCGATGGTGGCCGTTGCGTCCGTCAATGACGATGTAGAATTCGTCAAGTCACTGCGGAATGCCGGTGCAGAATTCGCCAAGTCACTGCGGAATGCCGGTGCAGAATTCGTCAAGTCGCTGCGGAATGCCGGTGCAGAATTCGTTAAGTCACTGCGGAATTCACCCATGGCCGTAGCGCTGGGAGCGGCTGCAGCGACGGTGGCGGCGGCGGCGGCGGCGGCGGCGGCGGCGGCGGCGGCGGCGGCGGCGGCGGCGGCGGCGGCGGCGGCGGCGGAGCCAACCTCTTGATGCACCATGTAGAGCACGTTCAACACCTGGTCGGCGGCGGTAGAGGTGGCCGTGGGAGCGCCCGTAGACGAGCCATCCGCAGATGAACCCGCAGACGAACCCATAGACGTGCCATCCGCAGCTATTGGCTGCCCTGGCGCGTCGGCCGCGTTGCCTCCACCCTGCTCGCCCGCGCCATCTTCTGCCGCAGTCGCTGCCCTCACTGCCGGTGCGGACGCATTCGCTTCGGCCGACGTCACGACCGCCACTTGCGCTGCCGCTGACGGCGCGGCGTCGGGCGCCGTCGCGAGCGCTGATGAGACGTCGATAGGTGCCCTCGGCGAGGAGGCGACCGGCGTCGGTTCGAGCGGCGGCAGCTCCGGAGGAGACGGCGGCGAGGGCGGCGCTGGCGGCCATCTGGGCGGCGGCAGCTCCAGCGACGGCTCGTCCGGCAACACGTACGGTAGCACAGCCGTCTCGCCGAGCATCGACGACGAGTCCACCGCGGCAGGCTCGGCGGCGGTGCCAGCGGCGGCGGAGCTCATGGCGGTGGCAGCACCGGCAGAGGCGGCAGCAGAGGAGGAGGAGGTGACAACCTCCTCGGCCGCCATTGCAGCGCCGCCGGCGTTGACAGCACCTTCGGCAGCCACGCTGGCTGTCGCCTCTGCAGCGGCCCCGGCAGCAGCCTGTGCGGCAGCAGCCTGTGCGGCAGCAGCCTGTGCGGCAGCAGCCTGCGCGGCAGCAGCCTGCGCGGCAGCAGCCTGCGCGGCGGGAGCCTGCGCGGCGGCGGGAGTGGGCGCCGTTGTGGGCGCCTCCGGCGCCGCCTCCGATGCGCCGTCGGCCATCGGCGCGGGAGATTCAACCTCGGGAGATTCAACCTCGGATGCGAGCTCCGCTGCTCGGCGGTGACGCTGCTTCGCGTCCCCCTCGGCCGACGACATGGGTACGGGCTCAGGCGTAACCTCCACCACGTCCCCGGCGGCGGCTTTGTCGGGGGTGGTCGGCGTCGGCGTCGGCAGCGGCGGCGGCGGCGACGGCGATGGCGGGACTGTCGAGGTCGACGGCCTCCCCACTACGGATCGCAACACCCTCAAGAGTGATGGCGGCGACGGCGAGGGCGGCGGCGGCAGCGAGGTCGCGGAGAGCGGCGTCTGGGGCGGGGGTGGGGAGGGAAGGGGTGCTGCCGCCGGCGGCAGCAAGGATGAGGAGGGCATGGGCATGGCATCGACGACGGCTGGCGGCGGCGCCGACGGCGGCTCCGTTTGTCGGGGAAGGGGGGTCGGGAGCACGGGCGACGACACGGGTGACGGCAAGGGCGACGGTGCGGGCGGCGGTGGCGGCGACGGCGGCACAGGCATCCGCCCACGCGCCGCCGGCGGCGCGTGTACCTCGGCGGCCTCGACGGCCTCGCCCCCTTCGGCGTGCGCCTCCTTTTGTGCCTCGAGCTGCAGCTGCGTCGCATCCGCGACCGCATTCTTCGCCTCCTGCACGCGCTCCCAGTCGGCCTGATACTTATCCACAACGGTCTGGCCGTACGCACGGACTGCCGAGACTGACCAGTAGTGCTGCGCGCCGTAGTGCGTGAGGAAGCGCAGCTTGAGGTAGCGCACGTACATTGGCTGTGGGATCTCGAAGCTCTGTTCGGCGCGCGTGTCGTTCGCCTCGAAGTCGCCGAGGAGCGCCCACCGTTTGGTGGGGTACTCGAGCGAGCCGAGCAGCTGGAAGCGTCGTGGCGAGCACGAGTAGTACTCAAAGTTGGCGAGCACCAGCGTGTCGAGGAGCATGCTCTCGATGAGCGAGAGCGCCACCCACTTCTTCTTCACCTGAGACTCGGTCATCATGTAACGGTCGCGGTCGGCGTTCAGGATGTTGCTCGCTCCCTTCATGCTGTCGCTCGAGGCGAGCACCTTGGCGCCCACATTGTCATCAAGGAAATTGAGACGGTCCTTAAGCGGTGCCTTCGGGCGCACGTATGGCAGCACTGCCGTGCCGCCATCCGCGCCGTCATGCGCCCCCGACGGCGATGACACGGGAGCCGCGCCGCCGCTCATCGCCTCCGACTGGAGGCGCTTGAGGGCATTCTCCTTCCATTGTTCGAGAGGTATCAGGTCGTCGTCCTCCTCCGCCGCCGCGTCCGCACCCGCGCTGACCACGACGCTCGCGTCCGCCGCAGCGCCCGTCGCAGTGGCGGCGCCGGCGCCGGCACTGGCATCCACCACTGCGCCGGCGGCGGCAGTGGCGGCAGTGGCGGCGGCGGCGGCAGTGGTAGCAGTGGCGGCGGCGGCGGCAGTGGCGGCAGTGGCGGCAGCAGTGGCGGCGGCAGTGGCGGCCGATGCCGACGTGCCGTCGATTCCCGCGTCGGCCGTGGTGGCGTTGACCGGCTCCGTTGCCCCCTCTTGCACGGCAGGCGCCGCCTCCGCCGCCGCCGCTGGCAGCTCGCCGCTCTCTGCGTCGGCACTCCCGACTCCGATGGCGGCGGCGCCGCTGTCGGCGCCGAGGGTCTCCTCATCCTCGTCGGCGGCGAGCGGCAGCTCATGCAGCAGCAGCAGTGGCTCCTGCCGCGGCAGCAGCCGGCGCGAGCACTCGGCCCCGAGCAGCCGGAACAGGTGCCGCCCAGCAGTCGACGTGAGGCCGGAAGGCACCGAAGGCACCAGGGCGTTCTGAGACGCCGCCGCCACCGCGGACGCATTGTCGCATCTGCCGCCGTCGCCCTCGAGCGCGCCGGCGGGCGTCCCGCCACCCCATGCGTCGACGCGGCATCGATGTCCGCCGACCTCACCGCCATTGCCAGCGCCGCCCGCACGAAGCACGCAGTGCCGAGGCAGTCGCTGCAGGAATGAGGCGTGGCTGCTCGTGCCGGCGCGCCATTTCGAGCCACGCCGGGGCTGCCGCAGGCACGCGCGCACCGAGGCGAGTGCGGCAGCGAGGTGCGGTGGCACGGCCGGCGGCCCATCGGGCGCTTCGAGCGGCTGCGGCCCGGACGCCCAGTCCGCGGGTGGGCCGATGAGCATGTGGCTCAGAGTGTGCCCCGGAGGGCACGCGACGCTCAGCGTGCGCCGGCTGTCTGAGTGGCGCACTAGGGCACACACCTCGCCCGAGGAGCCCGGCGTGCCACGCAGCAGAATGGAGCCAGTCGCGTTGGACGGGTGCACCTTTAGCCGGTGAGGAGCGGGCGGCAGCACGATCACTGCCTCGGCGGGCTGATGTTTGACCAGTGCGGGAGGGGGCGCCGCGGGCTGATTTGGAGGAGCAGGCGGCGTTGTCGGCGGCGTGGAGGGCTGTTGGTCTGGCGACGTCGCCCGTAGGATGGGGATGGGAGTGGCCGCCAGGAGCAGGAGATGGCGAAGCTGCATACGTGGACGGGGACGCCACTCGCGCCAAATCCAAGCGCTCCTCGTGGGGAGCTCTAATTCTCCGAAGGGACCATTTGATCGAGGGGGGGGGCTGTTGCCCCATGTGACGCACCGCAACGCGCAAGAGAGGTCGCCGATCACTGTCGAGGTGAAGGTGCCTGACTGACTTGAATTAGTGTGAAGCAGGCTGCGCCGTGTGCATGTTCCACGTGGTCGAGCTGTTGGATGCCTCATGTTAAAGGCTTAATATAATTGGAATCTAATTGGCCGTCGCTTAACCCTTTTGCCGCTTTAGCTTAGTGGTAGAGCATCGCACTTGTAATGCGAAGGTCGCTGGTTCGATCCCGGCACGCGGTACTTTTTCCCCCTTTTATATAAATAATTCTCTCTTATCCCTCTTCCCTATTCCCTTCCTCTCCTTTCCTCATCTCCCATTTCCCTCTTCCCTATTCTCTTCCTCTCCTTTCCTCTTATCCCTTTTCCCACTTCATTTTCCCCCTCTTCTCCCATTTCCCTCTTCCCTATTCTCTTCCTCTCCTTACCTCTTTTCCCTTATCCCTCTTCTCCCATTTCCCTCTTCCCTATTCCCTTCCTCTCCTTTCCTCTTTTCCCTTTTCCCTCTCCCCCTCCCTTTCCTCTTTTCCCTTTTCCCTTTTCATTTCCCCCTCTTCTCCAATTCCCTCTTCCCTATTCCCTTCCTCTCCTTTCCTCTTTTCCCTCAACCCTCTTCATTTCCCCCTCACTTCTCCCATTTCCCTCTTCCCTATTCCCTTCCTCTCCTTTCCTCTTTTCCCTTATCCCTCTTCATTTCCCCCTCACTTCTCCCATCTTCCTCTTCCCTATTCACTTCCTCACCTTTCCTCTTTTCCCTTATCCCTCTTCATTTTCCCCTCACTTCTCCCATTTCCCTCTTCCCTATTCCCTTCCTCTCCTTTCCTCTTTTCCCTTAACCCTCTTCATTTCCCCCTCTTCTCCAAATTCCCTCTTCCCTATTCTCTTCCTCTCCTTTCCATATCAAATCCTTACATCAAATACTGAGTGCTTCACTCTACTATCTCAGCATCCTCATGCTCGACTCTCGCGCTTGTGCTCATGCGGCTTGATTTGATTGTTCTGCCCATTGTCGGCACTCGGCAGGCGCCAAAAGCAGACTCGGGCCTGCCCGCCACGCAGCGCCGCGCAACGGCAGCGACCGTACCGGATGTGTCTATGGTACTTAAGGATGTCTTCCGGGAACGCCACTCCAAGAGCAGCTGGACGTTAGTCCCATCCGCGATCCGACACCCTTTTCGCCATCAATTTTACATGGAGGTTGGAGGGTACATCTGCGCTCCGCGCTGCCGCGCACTGCGATACTGAGGACTCCGAGGAGGAGGAGGAAGAGCAGGGGGAGGATGGGGGGGAAGTAAGGGGGGAAGAGGAGGTCAGGAGGAGGAGGAAGGGGAGTAAGATGCCGCACTGTGTTTTCAGATGCTCGTCTGTGTCATAGCACTCAGTGCTGAGTGCTTGTCATGTTCATTGCATTCAGTGCTGAGTGCAAGCTCAGTGCTTCATTCCTAGAGTGCACTCAGTGCCAAATGCTTTCAGATCTAGCTGTTTTTACGTCAAACAGAGAATGCGCAAAGCATTGTGTGTGGTGTGGGACCCTGCAGCTCAGTAACGTAATATGTGGGACTGACTCACGGTGCCGAGGTTCAGTAACGTAATATGTGGGACTGACTCACGGTGCCGAGGTCGACAGTGACTGCCGACAGTGTCCCCCGACAGCCGATCTGTCGTTTTACATTTCCCGAACCCCCCCCCATTCCGCTTGTCGTTTCACCTGTGTGTGAGTGTGTCGCGTTGTACCGGTGCGTTCCCTGTGGGATCTTCCGTGGAACGTGATTCCTCGGAGTGGTCACGCGTGCGAAGCGCCGCGGTAGTGTTGCGCGGGTTTGTCGACTTACCCCTCTTTGCTCAAGGACAACACTATGTCTTCTATCTCTCCTACACCACAGGGGGAGGTGGGTCAGTCTCACTCCATCACGTACGACACACAGAAGTCATGGCGACTCAACGGCTATCGACGACATTCTCCACCCATCTCTACAAACAGCGCCTCACAGCGCAGGGCAGGTGGTCGTCGACGCCCCGAGCCTGGGGAATCCAAGGGAGCGGCGCCGGGAGCGGCACCGGGAGCGGCGCCGCGGCTGCCCGAGCGATGGGCGAAGCTGGCAAGGATGAATCGTCTGAGGACGGACTCGACATGATATGTTTGACTTGGCTCCATGGGACTCCGGAATGCACCGCCATGCACCCACCCGAGTGTCCGGCGAAGTACGCGGCCCTCTCGTCCGACGTGTCGAACGAGAGCACGTCGGCGTCGTTGGTGGGCTGCCAGTCCATCGCGCGGTGAGTCTCGGGAGTGCACCCGAGGGCTTCCCGGGAGTGCTTGCCTTCTTGGTAGGTCACGGCGTTGTGTTGGATTCCAAGCGCGCGCGCTCGCAGAACAGGCAGGTCCCGCGACGAAACTTGACTGACCTTTGTTCGTTTCGAGGCGCGAAGAATCGCTGGCAAAATGCGCATGCGGTTCTACTCTCACGTCGGGGCGCGTCCGCCCGACGCGCCTGACGCTGGCGCTGCGATGCCGCGGCCGGAGCTACCTTCCGACGGCGCAGAGGCGCCGGTTCCTTTCGAGCAGCAGCTACATCAGCTGCAAATGCAGCTGGCCGCCGTGCGGCCCAGCATGGAGTCCGAAGAGCGGCGGCGGAAGCTGCCGCTTTTTCGGCTCCAAGCATGAGTGTTGAACATGTTTGTGATGATGATGAAGTTCCAGATGAGGATGATGAGGATGATGAGGATGATGATGCAGTACACGACCGAGAAGTACATGTCAACAAGCGCGACCTCTGGCTCTCAGAGGTTGCTATTCGCGTGCCCTGCCCACAGTGGCCGTGTCGTCTTGGTGCGACCGGACCGCTGCCGCCGCCCCTCCCTCCGCTCGCCGCCCGCGAGCGGCCGCCCTCCGCCATCGCCGCCGCACGACTCGCCACCGCCATCGCCGCAAGATACCGCCGCGTACATTTGCGAACGCCACCCCCATCGCCTTCTCCCCCATCGCCTTCTCCCCCATCGCCTTCTCCCCCATCGCCTTCTCCGCCCTCGCCTTCTCCGCCCTCGCCTTCTCCGCCCTCGCCTTCTCCGCCCTCGCCTTCTCCGCCCTCGCCTTCTCCGCCCTC
>Ga0210244_100193_pt1 | contig 54343 bp, 38 predicted proteins | sample ChrtobMetaP3_0mM_FD_155473 | JGI IMG/M metagenome (GOLD analysis project Ga0210244, IMG submission 155473) | Chrysochromulina tobin associated microbial communities from unialgal haptophyte culture, Seattle, Washington, United States - P3_0mM | ecosystem: Host-associated > Algae > Haptophytes >...
CCCCCCTGCCGCCCTCGTCGCTGCCGCCGCCGCCGCCTTCGCTGCCGCCGCCCTCGCCACCGCCCTCGCCACCGCCCTTGCCGCCGGCGAGGAGCGTCGTCGACTTCGCCCTCCGGCTTGCCGGCGACGTCTCCTCCTTCACTCCGAGCGTGCGGACCGAGATGCAGAGCGCGATCGCAGCCCGGGCGGGCGTCAACCCATCGGCGGTGTTGTTGACGGTCACGTCGGGCAGCGTCATCGTCGGCGTGCGCATCCTCACGCCCACGGCGAATGCGACCTCGGTGCAGTCGGCGGTGGCCAGCGCAACGAGCAGCCCGAGCAGCGCGACCGCCATGCTCGCGAGTGTCACCGGCGTCTCGATCGCCGTGCTCGCGGTCGTGACGCCGCCCATCATCGCGAACGTCGCACCTCCGCCGCCGCATTCCTCGCCCTCGCCCTCGCCGCCCCCGCAACGGCCGCCGGGCGCGTTAAACAGCGCCGGTAGCGGCGCCATCACCATCCTCGCAATCGCCGTTCCCTCGGCGATTATTGTGCCGCTGTGCTGCCTGGCGATGGTCTGCTGGTGGTCGAGGCGCAGACAAGTCAAGCTGCGGCGCAAAGATGTCAACCATGGGCTCCGCAATGTGCCCGCGAGCACGGTCTCCGCAGACGACCCCAATCAACAGGAGTCAACTGCGTGCAGCGTCGTGGTGGGCACGGCCTCCATCCCCAGCGGCGGCGGCGGCGGCGGCGGTGGCGGTGACGGCGTGGACATCGAGTTGAGCGGTCGCTTCGACGGTTCTTCCAGTGCCAAGGTCCGCATGACGCGGGCGCAGGAGCTCCTCAAGGCATGGGAGCTCGACGCGAGCGAGATCAAGATCCTCGAGAAGCTCGGCGAGGGCGGGCAAGCGGTCGTGGTGCGCGGCTGGTGGCTCGGGATGGAGGTCGCCATCAAGCAGCCGCGGCCGCTCAAGGGGAGCCGCGGCAAGCCGATCTCGCCGGATGCCCTCGGCCCAACGTCCCCGCACGATTCGTTCAACCAGGCACTCCGGCGAGAGGTGCGCGCGCTGTCGCGCGTGCGCCATCCGAATGTCATCAAGCTGCACGGCGCATGCTTCGGACCGGCACCGATGGTCCTGATGAGCTACGCACCGAGCGGCACGCTGCAGGACGCGCTCGACAACCACCAGTTCCAGACGCCCTTGGCCATGGTGCAGCTGCTCGCGGGCATCGCGCGCGGCATGGAGGCGGTGCACGCGCACAAGATCATTCACCTCGACCTGAAGCCGGAGAATGTGCTCATCGGGCCGCTCGACGTGCCGTGGATCACCGACTTTGGGCTCTCCACCTCCGCCAACATGACCTCCATGTCGCAGTCGACCGTGGGCGGGCGTGGCACGCTGCCCTTCAAGGCGCCCGAGCTCTTCGTCCATCCGCCGCACGTGGGGCCCGAAGCTGACGTCTACGCCTTTTCCATCCTTGCGTGGATCGTCGTCTGTGGCGAGCAGCCGTACGCGAAGATGCTGGCGGCTGCGACATCGTTGCCTCAGGCGGTGGTCCAGGGCGTGCGGCCGACGCTGGCCAACCCAAACGAGGAGTGGCAGGACAAGACCAACGGAGCGATGGTGCAGCTGATTGAGGGCTGCTGGCACGCTGAGTATACGCAACGGCCAACCTTTGGCAGCGACAGCGCTCCCCTCGACGGAAGCCGCGAGGAGGGCGGAGAGGGCAGCAAGGGAGCGGGGAGCGGCGTCGGCGTCGTCGCGAGGCTCGAGAAGATGGAGTACTCACTCTCCAAAGGCTACGACATGGAGGCGTCGCAGCTGGCGCTGGTGACGCGGCTGATCTCGACCGAATCCGAGGCGGAGACACTGGGCGTCGCCCTCGTGCAGATTGGCGTGGCACAGGATGATGCGACGACGACGGAGGCGGAGAAGTCAGACCTGGCGGAGGAGAAGACAGCCTTGGAGACGTCGCAGGGCCTGCTGCGCCAGCATGCTTTTTTGGTGCTCTCGCAGATGCCCGGCGGTAGCGGTGGCGAGCTCGCGAGCGCGCTGAGTGCGATGCTGCAGCAGCAGTCGGACTTGTTCCGACAGGCGATGCAAGAGCTCAGTGAGCTCAAGGTGGAGACCGAGTCCAATAAGCGTAGCCTCATCCGTCTTGCCGAGGGCGAGCTAGACTGCCCCCGCCTCTTCGTGCTCCTGCCGATGGAGGCATCGAGTTCGAAGCTCATGCAGCTCGTCAAGAGGGAGTTTCTGAAGGACAAGTACCGCCTCGTCTTCCTCGACCCGGTGACCGGCTGCGCGGTGCGCTGTGGCCCTCAGGGCGACGGCTACAAGCTGGAAATGCCCAAGAAGTGGCTGATCGAGAACCGCAAGATCATCTCGGCCGGCCTTCGGATCGTCAAGATGACCGCCGCAGCAGGCTGCGTTGCGGGGCTGCCGCTGGGGTCGGTTAAGGGACTGCCGTCTCAGGCGGTGTCAAAGGCGGAGGTCGAGGCGGTCAAGATGTTTGAGAGGGTGTATTTGGAAAGCATTTTGATCGGCGAGAGCGCCCTCGGAGACGATGCAAGCAGCACGTCGTCCTCGGCCTCGCCGTCCACGACCAAGGCCGTCAAGGCGGCGACGGGCCGGGCGTACAAGCAGCTACGTAAGATGCTCAAGGACCAGTGCAAGGACGAGTATCTCGTGCACTGCGAGATGACCAAGGAGAAAGCGCGCGACGGCTCGATCGAGTTCGTGAGCGTCGGCAGCAAGGAACGTTTCCTTCACTTTGGCCAGCAGTGCCTGATCTGGAACGACGAAACGCTGAAGCAAAAGGCGGCGGCAAAGGCGGCAGTGCTCAGCCGCGTTGCTGACCAAAGTGAAGGTCGCGACACAAACATATTTTGGTGATAAGAGTAGTATTTCCCCAAGATTGGTGCAGTTTTTTCTGCACGCACATCCTGTAGTTGAGGGCGAGCGTGTTTTGACTCTTATCTGTGCTCTGCTGTGCCTCGATCTATAGTACCAGTTCGGAGTAGCGACTACGTGCCACGATAGATCTGTGCATGAAACTTCAAAAGTTCCCATCGCCCTATGGGACGCCCTGCTTTTGATGTTCTATACTTTGAGTTGGAGACTTCTCGTTCCCGACTCCCCGCCCAGTGGCCCAATGTCTACGTCTTTGATGACACCGTCTGCTTCTGGCCAAAGACCATCGCCGGCTTAGCTCCTGGCACAGTCTTGACTTGCGCCCGTCCCTCCCTCCGGCACTTCCGCCCTCGCCGCCCTCGCCGCCGCCGCCACCCTCACCACCCCCGCCCTCGCCCTCAACCACGCGAAGTTTTTGAGCTTCCGGGAGGCAATCCGCTGCCCAACGGAGATAACGGAGCATTTAATTAAGATACATTTCAGATACATCAGCAGGATACACTCAGGTTACATGTATCCTTCAGGTATCTGATAGGAAACCCACCCCAAAACGATAGCCCCCCCCTTTCTCCACCGTGGTGTGAACGCTTGTGTGAACGTGCTCCACTTATCAGAAAGCGTGTAAACATGTACGGGTACTGTATGTGTAACGAACTTTAGTCGAGATCGACCCACGATGACCTCCCTTCTCCTCGTCGCTGCGCTGCCTCTGAGCCTGCACCTACACAGCGTACCGCCGCGTCTGTCGCACACATCTCGCATCAGCACAATTCGCTGCGGCTGGGGTCCCGACCCGATTTGGACGCCGAACGATTTGGTGAGCATCAAGGACGCCGCTAAAGGACTGAAGGCGATCACCATCATGCCGCCCAAGGACACAGCAAGCGGCTACACTATTCCAGGCCAGTATCTTCAGCTCCGTGAGCCAGGCGCCGAGAAGGCGGGCATCTTTGCCATCGCGTCAGCTCCTGGTGCTGACGGTGCGTTCGAGTTCCTGATCAAAGAACAGCCGCCGTCGAATTGGTCGCCTGGAACCGGCTGGCTCACCAGCGGCAGCGCAGGCCTCAAACTCGAGATGTCGCAGGTCATGGGGTCGGGCTTCAAGATCGCGCCGGTTCTCGACCAGGTGGACTCAGTGCTCCTGTTCGCAGCCGGCTCGGGCATCTCGCCTATCCGATCGACCATCGAGTCGGGCATGCTCGCGGGCAAGGAGGTGAGGCTGTACTATGGCGCGCGCACGCTCGACATGATGGCGTACCAAGACAAGTTCGCCGCGTGGGAGAAGCTCGGCGTGAGCGTCACGCCCGTCATTTCCAAGCCGGAGGGCACGAGTTGGAAGGGGGCGACCGGCTACGTGCAGGAGATTGCAAAGGAGATCGGTGTCCCCAAAAGGAGCGCGATCCTGGTGTGCGGCATGAAGGGCATGTTTGAGGGCGTCAAGGCGTTGGCGAAGGAGGCTGGACTGGCGGACGAGATGGTGATGGCCAACTTTTGAGTGCGAGCAGTGTGTCGGCCACTCGAGACGAGGCCCGCGGCGAGCACGCTCAAAGTCGGGTCGCGTCGCGCCCGCGGCGGTGGGCGGCGGCGTGTCGGCCTACGCAACGCGTGTGTCTGGTCGGCCTTACTTAGGAGAGAGTGAGCTAGCGCTTGAAACCTAAAAAACGCCGGCGCCTAAATGCTAAATCCTGAAAACGCAAGCGCCCCGCCGGCGCGTCATGACCGCGGCTCGATGCGGAGAGCCAGAGCGCGCTAAACCCTAATCTCGATTTTACCGCGGCGTGCAGAGCTGCCTAAGAGCCGCCCGCGCTAGCCGCTAGCGCTCGGTACTATTCCTTCCGCCAAGCATCGAATAACTGCCGCCAAGTTCTGGGTCCATCTTCCGGAGGCTGCTTCGGTTGCTGGCTCACTCGTCCATCATGCGCCTTCGAGGTCGGCAAGACGTGGTGAGCACTTGTATGCTGCGTCTCGCGAGGAGGAAGAGCGTCGTGGTGAGCACTTGCATGCTGCGCCTCGCGAGGAGGTGGAGCGTCGTGGTGAGCACTTGCATGCAGCGCCTCGCGAGGAGGAGGAGCGTCGTGGTGAGCACTTGCATGCAGCGCCTCGAGGTCGATCCGGTGGTCGGTCCGCCGCTCCTGCGTCCGGCCGTGCGTGCCAGATGGCTGCACATCCGAATGAAATGAACAGTGCACAGCCGAGCGTCGCGGGCCGTCGCGGAGGCTACGGGCGCCGTGCTGAGCACTTGCGTGCACAGCCGAGCGTGGCGGGCCGTTTGGCGCGCGCGTGCTGCCCACTTGTACGGCGCCGGTGGGGGGCGTGCTGGCCACATGTACGGTGTGCGGGTTGGCAAGGAAGGATTCGGCGAGGCGCCGTGGTGAGCACTTGCATGCTGGGTTGGCAAGGAAGGATTCGGAGAGGATCTTACGCGCCGCCTCCATGTTTCCGTTGAGCCACTGCTCCTTGGCGCTCACCACGGCGCTTTGGAGCGAGGGTGCCTCGTGTTCACGTTCACACGGCTCCGTGGCGCTCACCATGGCGCTTTGGAGCCAGGGTGCCTCGTGGCCCTCTGTGTGAAGGGATGAGTGAGGTGTGAAGGGATGAGGTGTGAAGGGCGCCTCGGCATCCTTCACACCCTTCACAACTTTCAAAAGGGCCACAGCTGGGGTCGGCACGAGGTGTGAAGAGATGACTTCGCTCGGCGGTTGAGCTGCTGACACTGGTCGTAGTGGTGGCTCCTCGTGCGATGCCGACTGGCGCCGTGGTGAGCACTTGCGTGCTGGTAGTGGTGGCTCCTCGTGCGATGCCGGCTGGCGCCGTGGTGAGCACTTGCATGCTGGTAGTGGAATGGATGGCTTCGCATTGGCTTGATCCGCCGTCGGAACGAAGGGCGAGCGGCTCGACGACCCTTCGTGCACGAGTGGGCTGTGAATGAGTGGGCTGTGAATGAGTGGACTGTGAGGCGGCGTCGCCTCCTCCACGACCGATCCCGGCATGAACAAAGGTGTGAACAAAGCTGCTCGTGCCGGCGAGGGCGTAGTTGCTCGTGCCGGCGCTGCCACCCGAGCTGCGGGCAATCGTGATCGCCGATGGCGGTGCTTACCGTGCTTGCCGTGCTTGCCGCTCCCGGGGATCACATCGCGGACAAAGGGTGACGAGCGCGTCCTCTCTGCCAGAATCTCGTCCCCTGAGATACACGCCGAGATACACGCCGGGTGCGTCCCTGGGGGCATGGCGTCGGTCGGAGGCTCGCTCTGGTGGCGGCGGTGGCGACGATGGTGCGGATGATGCGGCACTTCAAGTGCTGCGATGTCTTGTGAGCGCTGGGTTGAGCGCGCCACTGATTGCCACTGATGGTCAACGATTGTCCCTGATTGGGGAGCGCGCCATGGTGAACGCTCCAGAGAGCTGCGGGGGGGGCTTGAGCGCAGTGGAGTTTGTCGTCGTCGCTGGTGCCGTTGCTGGTGCCGTTGCTGTTGCTGTTGCTGTTGCTGTTGCTGTTGCTGGTGCTGATGCCGTGGCGGAGGACGCGTCTCCGGCGGTGGGTTGGGTGCCCAGAAAGCTTGTGAGCCGGCCGGCAGCCACGAGGAAGGAGAGCCTGCCGGAGGCGCGTAACGGCAGCCCGTCGTGGTGGGCGCGTAACGGCAGCCCGTCGTGGTGGGCGCGTAACGGCAGCCTGACGTGGCTCTCGGCCTGCTGTCGAGAGCATACCCCTCGGCCGTCGCTCGGAGGATCGCTTCTCGCCGCGAGATAAGCCCCGAGATCGCTTCTCGCCGCGCCTCCGCAGCATCCTGCGCCACCTCACGGTCAAGCCTGAAGCTGCGGCAATGTGCCAAGTCTACGAACTTGACGGGGCCCGATTTGGAAGGCGACGGCCCATTTTGCGTCCCAAATTTGGATGTCGACGGCCCATTTTGCGTCCCAAATTTGGATGTCGACGGCCCATTTAGCGTGCCAAATTTGGATTGCGACGGCCCATTTAGCGTCCCAAATTTGGATGGCGACGGCCCGTACGTCTTCACGGACGCGGATTGTGTCGTCGGCCGCGAGCGCGAGGATGGCGGCGGCGGCGGGGGGTCGAATTGACCTGTCGACCACGCCGGCATCGGCGAGGCGGCAGAGGCGGCAGAGGTGGCCTGGAGCCAGCGACGTATCTCGGGGCTTATCTCGGGGCTTCCGAGGAGCGCATGCAGCACCTCCGGCGGCGGCATCGGGAGCGAACCATTCAAACTAGGAATGTTCGGTGACGGGCGCAGCGCCGGCGTCGATGGGTGCTGCTGCTGCAACGAGTGCATGGGCAACTCAATTCGTTCGAGGGCGTCGGGGGGCGAAGCGGCAGCGGATCGTGACTTCGCTGCCCTTCGTCGCGACACGAGGAGCCAGCCCGCCAAGCAGCAGAAAGCGAGCACGAGGAAGAGCCCCACGCCCAGCACGGCGCCCAATAGTGCCGTGTTCTCGAGCGCGAGCGTGAAAGACTGGCGTTGCGGAGGGAGCGGCGAGGGCGGCGGCGAGGGTGGCGGCGGCGGCAAGGACGGCTCCAAATTAGGAAATGGCAAGGGCTGCGGCGGCGGCGGCGGCGGCGGTGGCGGCAAAGGCCGAGGCGACGGTGGTTGCAAGGGCGGTGACTGAGGCGGCGCTGGCGGAGAGGGCGGCGGCGGTGGTGATGGCGGCAACGGCGGCGGTGGCGACGGCGGCGGTGGTGATGGCGGCGGCGACGGCGGCGGTGGTGATGGCGGCGGCGGCGGCGGCGGCGGTGATGGCGGCGGCGACGGCGGCGGCGATGGCGGCGGTGGTGATGGCGGCGGCGACGGCGGCGGCGACGGCGGCGGTGGTGATGGCGCCCGCACGAGTGCCTGGACGACGGATTGGACACTGACGCCCGTAACGCCGATGCCAAGTGCGAGAGTCAAGTCGGGTGGCGTCGCATTGACGAGTTGAGTGCGCCCTGCGCTCGCCTGCGCAAGAGTGGCGTAGGTCATGCGAAGGTCAGCGCGCACGCTGGCCGACAGCACGCGCATCAGTGCCACACGATCGACGGCGAGGCCAGCGTAGCTAGCAAGGCTGGTGCGCAGCGCGAGCCGCGCCGCCGCATCAAACTCGTCGAGGGAGAGGGCGAGCAGAAATGAGACGTCGAGCAGCGCCGCCACCGTGCCGCCGGGGCTCGCGGGAGGCAGTGCCGGTGGCGGTGGCAGTGGCGGCGGTGGCTTTGGAGGCCATCTGGGTGGAGGAGGGGACGGTTCAGCAGGCTGTGACGGAGGTGATGGCAGTTGCGGCGGTGGCTTTGGAGGCCATGCGGGTGGAGGCGGAGGCAGCCGAGGCGATAGCGGCCGCGGCGGCGATGGCGGCGGCGATGGCGGCGGCGAAGGCGGAGGAGGCGAAGGCGGAGGAGGCGATGGCGACGGCGGAGGAGGTGAAGGCGAAGGTCGAGGAGGCGACGGTGGTGGCGAAGGCGGAGGAGGCGAAGGCGGAGGCGAGGGCGGCGGCGGTGGGCATGGTGGGAGACGCGGCGGCGCCGGTGGCGACTCTGGTGGCGACGGAGGCGATGGTGGCGGAACGAACGGGCTTGGTGGTGGAGGAGGGGACGGTTCAGGCGATGACGGTGGGTACGGCGGCATGGCTATCTAGCTTTTTTTTCAAGCGAGCATGTAATAGCGCAAAGGGCACCAGAGCAGTCGTCCAACACGCGCGACCCGCAACAAAATCACGTCAAAACTTCGCGACGGTTTCAGAATTCCGCAGAGGCATGGTCATCGAACTGTTATGAAATTTCGTCTGTTGCTGGGCGCACCTTCGAAGGGAGCGAGTTACGGCAACCGACGAATTCTTGCAAGTTTTAATCGCGGCACGTGGCGACCTTTGTTCGCGTCGGAGCACTTACCCGCGATCTGCGATGGGTGTTGAAGACGTCAAAGCGGCCTTCGAAGGCCTATCGATCCCGTGGGAGTGCGTCGAGCACAACCCCATCGAAAAGGTGGAGGAGGGCCTCGAGCTCGACTCGATCAAGTCGCTCGGCTGCAGCTTCGCCAAGAATTTGTTCATCAAGGACAAGAAGGCTGGCTTCTTCCTGCTCGTGGTGACCGCGGACCGCAAGCTCGACATGAAGAAGCTGCCCGGCCTCCTCGGCAAGGGCACGAAGGAGTTCCGCTTCGCGGACGAGGCAGCGCTGAAGGAAAAGCTCGGCTGCGGCAAGGGCGCCGCCTCGCCGCTGGGCGTCATGACCGACGCCGCTGGCGAGGTGACAGTGGTGCTCGACGAGGAGCTGATGGGCGCCGCCAAGATTGGGTGCCACCCGTGCCAGAACGACCACACGCTCGCGCTCACTCCCGATCAGCTCAAGGCCTTCCTCGCCAAGTACTCGCACGAGCCGATGCTCGTCAACTTTGCGGCGGCGGCTCCTGGCGAGGCGCCGGCCGGCGGCGCCGCGGCGCCGCCGCCGAAGAAGGCGCCGGCGAAGATAGAGGAGGAGGCGAAGGTGGTGGGCAAGAAGGAGGGCGCCGATTCCAAGGGCCTCGAGTACACCAAGGCGGGCAACTTCCCCAACTGGTACCAGCAGGTGATCCGCAAGAGTGAGATGATTGCCTCCCTCATCAGGTGATCCGCAAGAGTGAGATGATTGCCTCCCTCATCAGGTGATCCACAAGAGTGAGATGATCGAGTTTTACGACATCTCGGGCTGCTACATCCTGCGCCCGTGGTCGTTCAGCCTGTGGGAGGCGATCACCGAGTTCTTCGACGGGCGCATCAAGAAGATGGGCGTCAAGAACTGTTACTTCCCCATGTTCGTCTCCGAGGCGAAGCTGAACGCCGAGAAGGATCACGTCGAGGGCTTCGCCCCCGAGGTCGCGTGGGTGACCCGGTCGGGCGACGGCGAGCTCGAGCAGCCCATTGCGATTCGGCCCACGTCGGAGACGATCATGTACCCGGCGTACGCATGCTGGATCCGCTCGCATCGCGACCTGCCCCTGCTCCTCAACCAGTGGTGTAGCGTCGTGCGCTGGGAGTTTAAGCACCCGACGCCCTTCCTGCGCACGCGCGAGTTCCTCTGGCAGGAGGGGCACACCGCGCACGGCTCGTACGAGGAGGCGGACAAGATGGTGATGGACATCCTGGGGCACTACAAGGCCATCTACGAAGAGCTCCTCGCCGTGCCCGTCATCAAGGGCTACAAGACCGAGAAGGAGAAGTTTGCGGGTGGATTTCGGACGACGACGGTGGAGGCCTACGTGCCAGCGACGGGCCGCGCCATCCAGGGCGCCACCTCGCACAACCTGGGCAAGAACTTTGGCAAGATGTTCAAGATCGAGTACGAGGACAAGCAGGGACAGAAGCAGATCCCCTGGCAGACGTCGTGGGGCTTCACCACGCGCTCGATCGGCGTGATGGTCATGGTCCACTCGGACGATACCGGTCTGGTCCTGCCGCCGCGTGTCGCGCCCATCCAGGTGGTCATTGTGCCGATCGTCATGAGCGGGATGAACCTGGACACGCTGAGCGGCGCGGCGAGCGATCTCGCGTCCCAGCTGCGCGCGAGCGGCGTGCGCGTCGAGCTTGACGATCGCGACAACTACAACCCCGGCTGGAAGTACAATTATTGGGAGCTCAAGGGAGTGCCGCTGCGCCTCGAGCTAGGTCCCAAGGACCTTGAGAAGCGGCAGGTGCGCTCTCCCTGGATTGCCCTTGATTACTATTGATTGCAGCTCCGCGATGTCCTCGAGAAGCGGCAGGTGCGCGTGCTGTCCAAGGTGCTCATGGGCCCTCGGCATGCAAGTGCTCATCACGGCGCCCTCGCCTCTCCCCACAGGTGCGCGTGGTGCGCCGCGATACGAATGCGAAGCTCGACGTGCCGTGGAGCGTGCTGCCACAGCAGATTGCGCTGCTGCTCGTGCAGATGCAGCACGAGATGCTCGAGCGCGCGACCGCGCTGCGCGACGCGGCGCTCAAAACGGTGGTCGAGTGGAAGGACTTCGTGCCTACGCTCCAGCTGGGGCACATGGCGCTCACGCCCTTCTGCAACGACGAGGAGGCGACGCACTTTGAGGAGCTCGTCAAAGAGAAGTCGAAGGCCGAGGCGCTCGCCGCGTCGGGCGCAGAGGCGGAGGACGCGAGGACGTCAACATCGGTCGCCGCCAAGACTCTCTGCATTCCCTTCGAGCAGCCGCCACTGCCCGAGGGCACTAAGTGCTTCATCTCGGGCAAGCTCGCCACCTGCTGGGTGCTTTGGGGACGCTCCTACTGAGCGCTGCCCTGCGCCCTCCCTCGCCTCCGTCGCCGGTGTGCGACGAGGCGTCGCGTGCGCAGGAGGCTTGCCGCTGTCCGTCGGCGCAGACGCACAGAGACGCGCCTGGACGCGCCCGAGGGCGGCGGCTGCATGTGGCAATTGTGGAGGTGGGCCAGCCGAGAATAGAGGCCAGCGGGATTTCAGGGCTGGGGAGGAGCGTGTGGCAGAGGGCGCTTCGTGCCCTCCAGGTGGTGTCTTTGCGGTCTGAGGCGTTGAGCGGCTCTCACCGCCCGATCAGTTGCGCGTCCGAGATCGCACGCGACGTCGGAGGGCCCGGGAATGACACAGGTCACAGCACACAGCGTGTTGAGGGGGGGTGAAGACCCATGGTAGGTTGCATTCAAATTTCCCGAACAGGTGTAGGGTTGGGCCCTCCGACGCGTACATCCTATAGAACGTGCAACGTGGAAAAAACGGACGCGATGTCGGCGATTAGATCCGGCCCGGCCGTTGCTTCGCGGCCTTCCAAAGCACGGCATGTCCGGGCGCTTCGCGCGTCTTGCTCTCCGCACAGCGTCACCTCCGTCGCGCCTCTCGAAGCGGCGCGCGCGCGCGCGCAGCGCACTGCCTCGCGAGACGGCGAGAGATACTCTTCGTCGCAGGGTCGTCTGCCTCTCTGGTTGCGCTCTCTCTCTTCGCTTCATAAGCTACAGCTTGAGTGCGGTACTCATCAGCTTGAGTGCGGTACTGGTACGGCACCGCTCGACATTCCCGAAGCGCTCCCCCCCGTGATTATAGGCAACGCCCCCCGGCGGGCGCTTCCACCGACCAGCCCAGCTACGAACTAGGGAGTGTGGTTGCGTCGCCACACGTCGTCGTTAGAGCCCAAACAATCGGCTCAATCGGCCACGCGCTGCGGCCTTGCGCTCGGCCAGGGCCTTGACCAGCCGCAAGACGTCCTTCTCGTCGAATTGGAGGACCGTGGCGATGACCTCGAAGAGTTGCTCGCTTTCGTCAGATCCCTCGAGCTCGATGAACTTGACGATGACGTGGCGCAGGTAGTCCAAGTTTTGGCTGTCGGCTTGGAGCACCGCCTGATGCCGCAGCTGCTGCAGGTCCGCTTGCGCCGCGTTCAGCTCGCCCTCGAGGGTCTGACTCCGTATGCGCTCAACCGAAAGCTCCGCGTGCAGGCGTGCCTGTGACAAGGCGAGCCGCTGGAGAGCACTGCCCTCGTCGCTGCCCTCGCCCACGCCGTCGCTGCCCTCGCCCAGGACGGCGCTGCCCTCGACCATGACGGCGCGGCCATTGCCCACGACGGCGCCGTCCTTGCCCACGATGGCGCTGCTCGCGCCGCCAACGCCAGCCCCGTCGGCGACAGCGCTCGTCGCAGCGCCGGCGCCGTCGTGGGCATGCCCACGGCAGCGCTCGTCCTTGCCCACGTCGGCGCCGCGCCGCACGCCGCCCGGGACGACGCGAGCCTGCCCCTCGGGTGGGCGAGTATGCTGTGCGGCGGCCAGCGCGGTCTGTGCGGGCGCCATGGTGGGCGCCATGGTGGGCGCCATGGTGGGCGCCATGGCGGGCGTCTCAGCAGCAGCTCTCATCGTCCATTCCAGCCCCGTCATGTCGGGCGCCATGTCGGGCGCGGGCGGCTCGGCGGCAGGGGTGGACGCGGCCGCGGGTAGCGTCCGCCGCCGCATCTCTTCCTCCTGTTGCCCAAGGAGAGCGCGCGCTTTCTGCTTCACCTGCTTCGTCATCGGAGGGAGCAATCAAGAGCAATCAAGAGCGATCAAGAGCAATCAAGAGCAATCAATCAAGGAGAGCGTGTGCTTTCTGCTTCACCTGCTTCGTCATCGGAGGGAGCAATCAAAAGCGATCAAGAGCGATCAAGAGCAATCAAGAGCAATCAATCAAGGAGAGCGTGTGCTTTCTGCTTCACCTGCTTCGCCTCCGCCTTGGCCTCTCGCGCCTCAGCGGCCGCCTCCTCGCGCGCGGCCTCCGCCGTCGCGAGCGCCTGCCGTGCCTCGACCAAGGCGGCCTCCGCCTCCTCCGCACGCCGCAATTCTTTCGCCGCCGCCGCCGCCGCCGCCTTCCACGACGCCGCCAGCTGAGCCCTCGCCGCCTCAGCCGCCTCGACGCGCGCCTCGAGTCCGCGAGCCCCATGGCCTGTGGAAGGCGTCTGGGGCACCTGCATGCAATGAGGGATGCAATCAGCGGCAATCAGCGGCAATCAGCGGCAATCAGCCTGTGGACGGCGCCTGGGGCACCTGGGAGTGAGCCGGCGTCTGGGGCGCCCGACGCAGCGAGCGAGCCTCCGCGGCCTCGCGCTCGGCCGCCGCACGCGCCGTCGCGAGCGCCTCGCGGAGCTCGGCGGCGACCTCTTCGGCCGCGGCGCTCGCTTTCTCGGCCGCCGTTCGCAAGGATCGCTCGCGATGCAACTCGGCGGCTTGCTCCGTCACTTTCACCATCAGCATCTTCACACGTGCGCCCGAGGCATCGGACGCCGCGCCGCCAGCGCCGTTGGCGGCGACGGTGCCAGCCGCCGCCGCCGCCGCGCCCTCCTCAACCAATGGTGCGACCGCCACGGGCTCCTGTGCCTTGGCATCTCCCGACGTGCGCAGACGAGCGATCTCAAGCTGCATCGCCGACTCCTTGGCGTGTGCCGTCTTCAGCGCCGCTTCGAGGCTCGCGATCTGCTCGTCCTTCTCACGCATCCGCTTGAGCGCCTTGAGCTTCGTGCTGTTGAGCTCCTCCACCAGCGCACGGATGCGCTGCTCACCCGCCTCAAGGGCCCGGCGCTGCTGCGCACACAAGACGTCGAGCGCTGGCTTGCCAGGAGTGGCAGGGACTGGTGCTGCCGCGCTCGGTGCCGGCGCCGGCTCGTCAAGATCGAACTTGATCGTACCAGCATAGGGCTCGTCAGATGAGGGAGCTGCCTCGGGCGGAGCACCATCCTCTGGGAAGAATTGTAATGACGACGTTGCGATCGAGAGCCGCGACGTGGCTTCGGACAGGGACAGGCTTGAAGCCTGCTCAGCCGCCTGTGCTGCCGCTGCCGCCGCATGCTCCGCTGCGGCGGCCGCTTGCTCGCGGAGCGCTGCGAACATGAAGACCCAAGTCAAGTCAAGTCGAGTCAAGTCAAGTCAAATCCCACAGGAGACGACGAATCCCAATAGAGAAGGGACCTAGATGCCCTATAGGCCTAATTCTATTCCCGCCAACCCGATTGCGCGCGGTGGCGGGCGAAAAAACAAAACATGGCGTTCCAGTATGCTGAACCAGGTGCGCTGGGCGACCTGGGCGCCGCGACCGTCGCGCTGCTGGTGTGGTACTATGTGGCGTTGTTTACGCAGAGCTACGCCAAGATTGCGCTGGTGCAGCGGCAGCGGCGAGCCTCGTTCGGGCTGCTGAGTTACAGGACCTGCTCTTACACGGACCCGGCCGTCGCGCGTTTAAAGTACGGGGTTCCGCACGACTCGCCTATCGCGCTGACTGCTGATCGCACGGCCGGCAATCTGAGCGAGCAGCTGGTGCCGTTCTTGGCGTCAGCGTGGCTCCGCGCGCTCCTAGTGCCGGGCGCAGCTGCATCGAGCGGCCGTCTGTGCTATGCGTATCTCGTCTCGAGAATGGTGTACCCCTTTGCCTTCTACGCCGGCCACCCATTGCTCCAGCTCTCAACACAGCCGGGGTACTTGATTGTGTGGGGACAGCTCGCAGACCTGTATATGTTTCACGCCGGGGATCCGCCAACCTGGTGGTCTGCCGCGCGCACTGAGGTTGCTATTCTTACGCTGGCCGCTGCTTGTGAAGTCCTCATCCTTGGCCAATGGGCTGCCGCAAGGTTGTCGAAGGGCGACGCTAGCAAGGACCAGTCCGATGCGAGCACGCAGCCGCCATCTCCGCCGGGGAGTTCGCGGCGCAAGGCGCAAGGGAACAGGCGTGACGCGCCTTCTCGCTCCCCGAGTCGCCACGAGACAGATTGCGCGTTGCGCCGGAGCACTGTTGCGTCGCCGTCGGTGGAGGTGGTGAGAAGGCACACGTGATCGTGGACTGAGACTGTGTTTGAGAATACTCTAGAAATACGCGGGTCCTTGCCTCGCTCTGAACCGTTGCATCCCAGGGCAACACAGGTCGCACAGCGATCGGCCCGCACACGACCTCACACCGACGTCACGCGAGGCGCAGCGCCCGGGGGCCGGCATGTGTGGATTATATACACAGAGAAGTCATAGCACGTGGCTCAAGGGCGTGCCGCTTCCATCGGCGGCTGCGGCCGCCTTGAGTCGCGCGTTGCGTTGCTTTCGCTGGCCGAGCGCGTCGAGCCCGCAGCGCACGAGCATGACCAGACTCACGAGGATGATGACGACCTTCATCATCGGCAACATCCATTGGCCTAACAAGACGTCACCAGCGTCCAGTTCCTGAGCGTTGTCCGCAGGCTGCCCCCCATGCACAGCATGGGGATTCGGCAAGCCTGCATCATATTTCAGGAGCGGAGTGGCAGCAATCGCCGATTCCCTATGCCATCTGGTCGCATTGTTCACAGGGACCACGGAGGTGGGAGGCTTGAACTCGGCCTGGAAGAGCGCGTGAAGCTGCTTGTAGCTGTACATGGAAAGGTCGAGGGTCCTCTTGCGGCCGTCGTCGTCCTCCACCACTAGATCGGGATTGTGATGACGAATCCACTCAATCTTGACCATTGAGTACTGGTCGACACCGCCCGGCTCCTTCAGAAAGCGCTTTACCTGAGGCAAGCTATTGAGCTTTCAGGCGGGGCACGATATGACAGTGCCACGCTTGGCGACAGATGACGGCAACTGCATCACGAGAACAGCAACCCCGAATCGGCGCATGTTGCTGCGCTTTCTTGTGCCCCTCGAGCAAAAACAGGGCGCAGTACGAGAGAGAGTAGCCTATTTATAGAACGGGGTGTGAAGGAGGTACGGCGCCGGAAAAGAAGTGCGGGGACATGTTTCGTCAAGCCATCATCGTACTTCCTCTTTTGGGAGTTGACGAGACGCGCGTGCGAACCGCCACCACATGGAATACGGGTAGCGCTCATCCTCTCATCCGAGGCTCTTATTCACCCCCAACTCCCCACCCCCTCCATGAGCGCCGACGACGGTACAACCACCAGGAGTTCCTACAAGGCCCCGACTTCTTTCGATGCTCTCCTCTCGGAGCCCAAGGGGAAGACTGTGTACTTTGCCGGCGAGGCATTTATGCTTCACGTCTTTTGGGAGACTCCTTCGCGCGAGGCTGCCACAGAACTCTTGAGAGGTCTCTCCTTGTGCGCTGCGGCGACCCACCGCAACACTCCATGCGTGCCAGTCTACTTCTTCAGATTATCCAGCTGTGACGACGACCTCTGCCCACCGCCCCCAACAACGGTGGGGAACTTTCCCGCGCTGATGGATGCCTCCCGCAAACTCTCCAGAGGCGTCCCCGCGCCCGCTGTTCACGCTGAGCTAAAGAAGAAGGGTGTTGACGTGGCGCTCCTTTCCTTGCCCACCGACGCTCCCCTTCCACCAGAACTGCTGAACCGCCAAGCGTGCATCATCGAGCTTACCGAGGTGTACCTTGACGAGCGCGCGTTTGTGGAGCACGCCGGGAGTCGCGACTACCTCGACGGGCACGCGGCCGTCATGAGTCCTGCGTTGCAGAGTATCAGGCGGCCACGGTCTCTGCAGCTAGGAACTCCGAACGCGGGATTGGTGGAGCGCATTTTGGAGCCTGTGCTGCAGGCTACTGAAGTCCCACTCGGCGGCGGGAACTGCTTCGTTTGGCGTCCCTTGCCATCCCCGTCACCGAACAATGAGGAAGAAGGCGGAGGCGCTTCTATGTTCCTCTCTCTCGACACAGAACGGCTTCCCCCCGACCGCGCATCCGCAGCTCTACCCTCGGCGTTCGTCGAATTGTGCTGTACCCTAACAGTCTTCGAGCACCCTCTTCGCGACGGAGCAACTCGTGTCATGGCTGTGCTCTACGAGTGGCCGACTGCCGCCCTCCTTGAGGAAGTTGACCGCGCTCTGCTGCACGTCGCGCGAGGACAGGCCCATGTGCTTGACGCCGAGAGAGCGGCATCGCTCCCGCAACTCTTTGAGGCTGCTGGCCTTCATGGGCGTGTGATTCTCAACACCAACTCTGCGGGCTACGTCCTTCACTCCAAGGCGGCACACCTGACGACGTAAGTCGGCACCAAAAGAACTGCCATTATCCCCCGAAGAACTGCGACGGAATCGCTCGAGCTCTCTGCGCTCCCAACCCCAACCCGAACAGCTTTCATAACAATAATTGCAAATCTCCGCAGCATGGGGATTCGGCAAGCCTGCATCATATTTCAGGAGCGGAGTGGCAGCAATCGCCGATTCCCTATGCCATCTGGTCGCATTGTTCACACTCAGGGACCACGGACGAGGTGGGAGGCTTGAACTCGGCCTGGAAGAGCGCGTGAAGTTGCTTGTAGCTGTACATGGAAAGGTCGAGGGTCCTTTTGCGGCCGTCGTCGTCCTCCGGACCACTTCCACTAGATCGGGGGGGTTGTGATGACGAATCCACTCAATCTTGACCATAGAGTACTTGTCGACACCGCCCGGCTCCTTCAGAAAGCGCTTTACCTGAGCGCTGAGGCAAGCTATTGCGTTGAGCTTTCACGGTTTCAGGCGGGGCACGATATGATAGTGGTTAGTGCCACGCTTGCCGACAGATGACGGCAGCTGCATCACGAGAACAGCAACCTCGAATCGGCGCATGTTGCTGCGCTTTGTTTGTGCGACTCGAGCAAAAACAGGGCAAGTATAATGTGAGAGTACTGTACCGGTAGCCTATTCATAGAACGGGGTGTGAAGGAGGCACATGTTTCGCGGGAAAAGACAGGCGGGGTACATGTATCGGGAAAAGACATGTATCGTCACCCTTCCACATAATGGAGCTGTGAAGACAAGTAGTGGGGGGCCGTTTACGTGAAGTGTGTGTTCATACAAGTAGAAGACGAGCGAGCGATCACCATGTCACTGGATTCAGTCGCGCCCATCGCAGGATTCGGGGTCGCGTTGCTGCTCGCGCCGCCTCTGAGCCGGTGGTCGGGACAGCCAGTCATCACGATGCACCTGCTGATCGGGCTGCTCACGCAGTTGCTCTCAGGCACGCGCATGCCGTCCATCTTTGCGCCCGCGCACAATGCGGCTTTAGCTTGCATCACGCTTGCAGCGGGTTCCGAGCTCGTCGTGGCGGAGCTTCGACGTAACGCGCGCTCCATTGCGTACATATCGTGCATGATCACGCTCTTCACCATCGCATGCGTCTTCACAGCGTTCGTACTTGTCGGTGATACCCTGGCGAGCCAGGCGGGCAGCGGCAACTCGGTCGCCGATGCCAATCTGCGGCGCGTGCAGGCGATGCTCGCCGCGGTTGTGGCCGTCGGCCGGTCGCCCTCGTCGGCGATGGCCATTGTGAGCGAGCTGCAGGCCGAGGGGCCCTTGACGACGACCATGCTCTCGGTAACGATGGTGTCGGACGTGCTCGTGATCTTGCTCTTCACTGCGGCTTGCGAGCTCGCGCACGTGCTTTACAGCGGACACGTCCTTCAATCGACACGTGCTGTCATGACGCTCGAGGGCACGATCATCTCCTTCTGCTCGACGGTCGCCATCCAAATCGGGCTGTCGGTGGTGCACGGCATCGCGCTCGCCTACCTCTGCCTCCCGATCCTCGACCTCGACGAGCTCCGCAGCCACGGCCGAGCCCAACATGGCGCCACGCGGGCCCCTGTTGCTGCTGTCTGGGCGGAGGAGTACGACGCGCCTTCGCCCCCGCCGAGCACGAGAGCGAGCGAAGGCGAGGAGGAGGACGAGGAGAAGGTCGAGAGCGTGTCAGGGTGGGTGCGCTCGGCGGCGCAGCCGGCGTTGCTGCTTGTGCTGGGTGGCTACGCTTTCGGCGCCGAGGCGCTTCTCAAGCGGCTGGCGACCATGCTCAGCCTGTGGCTCTACCACGCGCCGTGGCCGAACGTGGACAGCTTGCGCCTCGAGCCCATGCTTGCATGCATGGTGGGGGGCTTTTGGTTGTGCAATGTGCTCCGGCGGCGCACCCAACTCCGACGGCTTCTGAACACTTGCCTGCCCCCACTGATCGCCTTCTTCTTCTTCACGACGGGCACCGCCATGCGCGTGCACCAGCTCCGGCTCGCGTGGCCGTTCGCGGTCACCGTCTTCTACTCGCGCGCGCTCGGCATCTTTGTGGGAAACTACACGGGCGTGGCGCTCGCGGCCCGGCATGCAGTGTGCGTGGGCGAACGTACGGACGAGGAGCGCCGTCGCGGGCACAGCGGGCCGGCAGAGTCCACGTGCGCGGGCGTGCAGTGCTATGGCTGGGCGGCCTACGTGACGCAGGCGGGCATCACCCTCGGGTTGACAGATGAGCTCGCCGCCGTCTTCCCCACATGGGGGCCCGCTCTCCAGGCGCCCCTGATCTCGTCAGTCCTCCTGACCCAGATCGTCGGGCCGCCGCTGCTCAAGGCGGCGCTCACGTACGCTGGCGAGGCGCACGCGTTGAGTCCCTTTGCGCGCCGCCCGGCACACCGCCCGTTGCTTGGCAGTCGCGACTCGATGGTGGAATTTGCGGACGTGGCGGACTCGCCTGACATCCGGCGAGCCTCCGATGCCGATAGCGGATGAGGGGCGCCGAGCGCTTTATTATGATCTATGATGAATCGCCGATGGTGCCGATACCAGGCCGATACGTCGTCCCTCTCGATCTTCATCGGGCGGCTCGAGATCGTCGCGCCGCTGGCGTAGCTACCGGCTAGGCGGATTACGACATAATTACGACACTGAACCGACTCGGACGGTCACGATGACGCGCCGGGGCGGCGCGCGGCCCCGGGACCCCGATATCCGGATATGTTCTCACAGTCAGGAGTCAGCAGCGAGCAGTCACACACCTGACCCTCAGTGGGGTTTTTCATATAGAGGAGCGGAGCTCTTGAGAAAAGAGTGAACTTATTAGACCAGGCACACTAAAACGCAAGCACGCCCCGTTCTAGGGCATACTAAAAATGGAGAGCGCAGTCTTGCTTACAGCTTAGCAGAAGGTGGTCGGGCGCGCCGCCTTGAAGGTCGTCCGGTACTTCTTGGCAATCTTCGCCACCCTGTGCGGCAGCGGGAAGCGGATGGACTGCGAGTGGAACTGCTTGACGTCGGCGCGCTTGCACTCCTCCGGCTTCAGCTCGGCCGTCTTGAGGATCTGGATGGCCTTCGACTTAGCGCGGCTGCGGCCTGCCATGTCCATGTACATCATGTTGATGGCAGCGGTGAGCGACATCTCGCGGATCTCCTTGTACGCGTTGTGAGTGCCCGTGCGCGAGTCATAGCGGAACCAGATGCCAAAGTTCTTGACCTTGAGCGGGCTCTTCTCATAGATCTGCGCGGCGGACGGGGCGGGGGCGCACACGCTTACGGTGAGCGCCACAAGCAAAGACAAAGGGTTGCGAGTACCGACGGCATGGCGCTGACGACCATCTGCCCGATGCGGCGGCAGCGGGCCCGATGATGGTGTCCGCACAACCTGGCACTGCCGAACGGCCTGCCATGGCGAGCTCCACGAAAGTCGCCAGAGTTCCCAACTCGTTGCGCCGCCACCACGTCCTCAGCCGCAGCATCCGCTATCGGCAGCCACGTTGCGGCGGCTGCTGTCGCACGCCGCACCCGCCGGCTGGCTGCGGCCCCATGCTGCGCGCTGGATGGAGCTCCGAGCATCTTGCTGCGGCGGCGATCGTGTTGGCAAGAGAGAGCGCGCACCTTGTTGATGGAAATGATCTGACCGTTGGCCTTCTTCACGCGGCACAGCTTGCCCATGAAGTACCAGAAGCGGCTGCGCGCGACGACGTTGTTCCTCGCGAACAGGTTCATGCGGTACACCTTGCACATGGCCGAGTCCGCAGAGTACTTCTCATTGGGCACGAAGCGTCCCACCACCTGGTACTGCGACTGCCCAGTCGGCAGCGCACCCGAAGCCTTCTTGCCCATTGAAGCTGAGCGACTGTGGATGCAGCAGAGGAGGGCGACCGCGTCAGACTCACGCTGCAGGCAGGCGCGCGCGGCGGTCGGGACGCACAGGGAGTGCGGGGCAGACGGGGCTCGCAGCGCTGCGTGTCCGAGCGTGGTGTGCATACGATGACGTCTCCGTCTCCAAGAGGCCGTGCTGTGGGGAAATTGGCGGATTGATTTTAAGCGCCGAATCCATTTGAGAAAGGCACCCGAGGCCGGCGCCGATCTCCAGAGAGTAAGATCAATAGAACACATTTCACAGGCGCTGCCCTGGGCGCGACCTCGAGTTGTCCTTTCCCCTCGGGATGAACAGGCCATCGCGGACGGCGACGCTCATCCTGCTCTCCGCCGCGGCGGGCTTCCGCGCGGGCCCGCGCGTGCCGCCATTCGGCCACGCCGCCGCCGCTGCACGCTCTAGCGTCGCATGCTCTATTGCTGTGCCCGTGCCGCCCGCCGATAACGATAGGACCGTCGTGGACGGCCCCAATGGACCCATCCTCGTGACCAAGGTCAAGGGCAGTTACTACGCCGTCGACGCGACCTGCCCTCACCTCGGCCTTCCGATGAAGCGTGGCAAGGTTGCCGACGGCGCGGACGGCGTGACGCTCACGTGCAGTTTCCACAACAGTTGCTGGGCGATGAAGGATGGAAGCTGCAAGAAATGGGTGACTGGTGCGCTCGGCATCGAGAATGAGGCTGCCGCCGGCGTCATGGGCAAGCTGGGTGGCCAGAAAAGGAGCATCAAGTCTTACAAGGTGGCCGTCAACCAGGACGGCTCGCTCACGCTTGAGTCGAACTCACTGATGCTGCCTGCACAGCCGCCTGCCGCCTCCGTGATCCGTACCATGGTGCCCGATTCGCCGTCGGGCTCCGAGTTCGAGACGCTCGGCGAGGCCGACCACGGGCCGGTCGGCGTGCTGCTGCTCTCGGTGGGCGCGCCCGAGACGCCCGACGACGTCGAGGAGTACTTGTACAACGTCTTCTGCGACCCGGAGATTCGCACCCTGCCTCCCGCCATCTCTTGGGCGTTCAAACGGCCTCTCGCGTGGCTCATCGCGCGCGAACGCGCCGAGGAGGCGCGCGAGTCGATGCGGCTCGCGGGCGGGCGCTCGCCGCAGCTAGCGACGATCCAGGCGCAGGCGAAGGCGCTCGGGACGGCGCTCGCTGACCGAGGCGTCGATGCGCGCCCCTTCATCGCGATGCGCTACTGGAAGCCGTTCACCGAAGATGCCGTCGAGGCCATGAAGGCGGAGGGCATCCAGAAGCTGGTGATCCTGCCGCTGTACCCACAGTTCTCCCTCTCGACGTCGGGCTCGGCGCTGCGCGTGCTCGAGCGATTGCTCTACACGGACCCGGGCTTCCCCATGAAAACGTCCGTCGTGCCCGCGTGGTACAACCGGCCACTGCATGCATGCACGTGCTCACCACGGCGCCCTCCCCCTTCCCCACAGGTCCGTCGTGCCCGCGTGGTACAACCGGCCCGGCTTCCTGCAGGCGACGGCCAAGGGCATCGCCGATACGCTTGCCTCGCTGCCCCGCGATGCGCGGGGGACGGCGCACGTGCTGTACACGGCGCAGGGCCTGCCGCGCAAGTACGTCGACGACCTTGGCGACCCATACCAGGAGCAGGTCGAGCGGTGCGTGCAGCTGGTGAGTGACGAGCTCGGCGCGATGGGCATCGCTAACAACCGCTCTCTCGCGTACCAAGGTACGATCGTCCCACTGAGGGCCACTGAGGGCCTTGAATGGCCTCGAATGGCCTTTGAATGGCCTCTTGCTTGCCCCAATGGTCTCTGCGTGCCCTAATGGCCACTCCTCGCATCCTTCATCAGGCGCCTTCGGGCCGCAGCCTCTGATGACCGCTGATGACCGCTGATGAGCTCTGATTGCCTCCCTCATCAGGCGCCTTCGGGCCGCAGCAGCTGCGCTGGCTCGAGCCGTCGACCGCGTCTGAAATCGAGCGGCTTGCGGCCCAGGGAGTGCGCTCCTTAGTGCTCGTGCCCATCTCCTTTGTCTTCGAGCACATGGCCACCCTCAACGTGATGGACTGCGAGTTCGCCGGCGTCGCGGCGGCGTGCGGCATCCAGTCCTTTGTGCGCGTCCCTACCCTCGGCGTGGAAGAGACGTTCATCGGGGCGCTCGCCACGGTAGTCATGGAGGCCTTGCCCGACCTGTCGCGCCCTTCCTTCCAGCAGATCAACGCGGGCACGCCCGTCGCCCTCAATATGGTCAATGAGTACACACGGCTGTACACCAAGGACCAGCTGCAGCTAGTCCCGCAGGAGCAGCCGTGGGGCTTCACGCAGGAGGCGGAGATCATCAACGGGCGCATCGCGATGACCGCGATCACGCTCGCGCTCGCGCTCTCACTCGATCCATCGCTCAAGGCCATCGTGGCCGTCTACCGAGCCGCTGCCGGTGCCGCCGGCGCCATGTAACACTGTGCCCCGGCGGCAGCGGAAGCGTCCAGCCGAACAAGGCAGCTGCCCCCCCGGGCGCGCCTTGCGGGCGCGGGCTTACCCTACTTGGTATTTGCCCGAACGAGCCACGGCTGCGGCGTGAGCGGTCCGCGGTAAACCGTAAACGCGTCGACGGCCGCGAGGGAGGCAGCTCGTCGCGCTCGTGCTCTCCTCAGCGGAGATGTCGAGACGGCGTGTGCCATAGAGCATAGTGCGCCTTTGTGTGGAGCGTGCCAACAAAGTCGCTTGGCCGTCGATCCCGACTATTCGTCTGAGGGCCGGGCAACGGGCCGTTCGAAACGGCGTCCATTCTTAACAAAGATACTCACGTCCGACCGCGCATGCACCATTTTTCGTATCCGTTTCGCTGCGCTCGACCGATCGCCCACTCCAAAAAGGGACGGGAAATGCAAGTTGCATGTCGACAGTAATTTCAGAAATTACCCGTGTGTTCTGGTGAAGTGCTTTTTTGGCATGTGCTCGGTTTCCAATTTTGGCAAGTGCTCGCATTTACTTTTTTAGATTTTGACGAAATTTTAATTTTCAGTTTGAGATTTGATGCCACCGATGACCACTGATGACATGACCTCTGATGACCACTGAGATGACCACTGATTTCCGCGGATTACCATGACCTCGCTCCTCTCCCCACAGGTGGAGTTATCCAACGGCCGAGCTGTGTATCTCAAGCCAGCCGAGCAGGGGGCGCCTCAGGGTATGGATCTCGGACGTGCGGCATGCGCGGCGCGTCGCGGCCGGTCGCTTACTCTATCGCGTTTAGGGCGGAGGCGCGGCGGCTCATCGCATAAACAACGTGTAACGTACCGTACAAGCAGGAGGCCCGCGACCCGCGTGGTCCCTGCGTGCTGGCCGGGTTGTGCCGGGTAATATCAATGAATCTCCGATACGCATGAATGCAGGATACATACCATAAGTAACCCTGACTCAACCCCCCAGTCCGTACAGTTCGGCCGTCCGTGGAAAGCGAACGGACAACGCAAAGGGGGGCCGCGTCGCCGTCGGCCGTCGCCTGTCTTCTTGTCGCGCTAGTGTCACGCGGCGGACGCGCCTGTGTCATGTGTGAGGTTAGTGTGAGGTCGCCCCGCGCAGAGCGGAGATAGCGGCTATCTCCCGCTCCCGGCTCACCCGCCACGCCCGGCGAGGCGGCGTGAGTTTGTTATGTGTCTATTGTGAGTCGACAGTCGTGCCCCTCCGCCTCCATCCCGGACCCTAGTCGCTGTCTAGACTAGGACGCAGAGCCCGGGCCCTCGCGAAGCTGGCCCTAGCGCCTAGGCCAGCTCTCGGGGCTGTTTGTTCATTCTTCATAAGACATTCAGGTCCATCCTGTGCGATCTGCGATGCAACCGATACGGTCGTGCGTTACTTTGCTTGCCCCAGAAGACAACCATTCTAGCGCCTTTGGCGCTAGAACTCAGCATGTCCCGCGACTCGCCCTGCACGCTCCAGTCATCCCACCACCCACGGGTCAACAGGCACGACAACACACTGTGAGTGTGTGACGACACTCTGTCTCGACACTCGAGTCTCGATGGACACGAACAAGTCACAACCATCCACCCCCCCCACAAACCGCAGCGACGATGGTCGATGCACCGCAACACCCGCGGTGGCGACAACGTACGTGCACACTCAGGAGGCAAGGGCGAGAGCGATGACGAGTACGAGCAAGCGAGCAGGGCAATCGACTCGTACACGCGCCGGGCGTGCCGCGACTCCCTTGCGGCGCATCACTCACTGCAGGGCAGCATCACCAGTTATAATGTCGACCGATCTGATCAAGGCCACTGTAAGCATACATTCCGGTTGAGAACCAGAAGTCGCGACGTTCACTTCCCCACGTCACGAATCCTGCTCTGCTTGCCTCCTCGAAGGAGAAGCCCGCCACCTTGCACTGGTATGGTCGATAGCCAGCAGCCTTCATCTGCTCGATCGTGAAGCCTGCCGCCTTAGCTTCCTGCGCTGTATGAGTTCCGGGTCCCAGGTGCCCTGCACTGGTGAGCTCTTCAATCGAGAAGCCAAACACGTTGCACTGGCGTGAAGTATAGCCAGCAGCCTTCATCTGCTCGATCGTGAAGCCCGCCGCCTTCGCTTCCAGCGTTGTATGAGTTTTGGGTCCCAGGTGCCCTGCACTGGTGAGCTCTTCAATCGAGAAGCCCGCCACGTTGCACTGGTACGAATCATAGCCAGCAGCCTTCATCTGCTCGATCGTGAAGCCTGCCGCCTTAGCTTCCTGCGCTGTATGAGTTCCGGGTCCCAGGTGCCCTGCACTGGTGAGCTCTTCAATCGAGAAGCCCGCCACGTTGCACTGGTACGAATCATAGCCAGCAGCCTTCATCTGCTCGATCGTGAAGCCCGCCGCCTTGGCTTCCTGCGCGCTATGAGTTTGCTTTGCTTTCATGGGATTTACATGCACCCAGCGCTGCCGCGTGGTGAGAGAGATTGGCAGAGCATTGCTACGGGTATAGCGATTGAACTCGTCGGCAGAAAGCTTGGTCAGCTGCCAGGTTGGATCATGTGCAGCAGCGCGAGCGGCAACGCTCCAATCATTGCACACGAAAAGCAACCGGCCCAGGTGACTCAGATCCAGAAAGTAGCAAACGGCCATAAGAACGTCCAAAGTTAGATCAGTTGTACAATCCGCCGATTTTGCTCGGGCCGCAGCATCTCTAACCTCGAAGAATCTTGCTTCAGTAAGTAGGCGTCGCCGGTCGGCCTCATCTTCAATCTGTCGGCGTCGCCGCTCGGCGTGGTCGGCATCTTCACGCTCCAGAGATTCACGCCGCCGCTTCCGGCACTCAGGTGTCTCCCCAACAGACCACTGCACGCACTCTGCCTCCGCGGACGGTGCAACGCCGAGGAGGTCCAGCGGATCGGCGCTGGAGCTGGCCGTACAACAACTTGCATCCAACGTTCGGTTCGGCCAGGAGTACGGCGGCGGCATCAAAAGGTGCAAGCCCCAACCCTGGCAGTCTCGCTGCACACCAGGTCTCGCTCAATAACCATCATGTACGGATACCTCGAGGAGGAAAACGAAAGGCTTGCTTTCTTCCCGTTCCACACCGGACACGAGACATATTTTTCCTTCGTTCGTTCGTTCGTTTTATCATGAATCGAAACAGTTCTCGAATGAATTCGTGCATCGCAGCCGATTCGGCGCTACACGCCGCGCTGCCTCCGGTCCGCGAACGGACTCGCTCACTCCGCGCTGGTGCACTCTCTCCTCGTCCTCTCGATCTAGGACTAGGTTCGGAGATCCTCTGTTCATTGCCTCTGTTCCTCTCTCTCTCGCTCGAGTCGACTCTCTCCTGAAGTCTCTCCACACTCTGTCTCTCTGATAATCGGATCTCTCAGTCTGATGATCGCTCTCGCCCGCGCGGCTCCGCACATCGACCGTTACGATGCAGTCTCAGCCCGCCAGCCACGCCGCCTCTGATGACTCTCTCAATCTCTCTCAATGGACCCATGCGATTTGATTCGTGTCATTCGAGTGCCCGGTCCTACCGGGCCGCCGCCACGCTGTGCACTCGCGTCCCCGCACGCGTCCGATGACCTCCGCGCATCTCCATCTCCATCTCTCGCTGCGCGTCCACGTGTCAGGTCCGTCCGAAGACGAGCTTCGTCAGCTCCGTCAGAAGACGAGCTTCTGCGTCAGGTGATCGTACCCTCCGCGGGTGTGGTCCAGCGCCCGTGCAGTCATCACCGTGTGCGGTGAGCGGCCGCGCTCAGGCGAGCTCGCTCCCCATTTGCGTGCCGTGCGAGACGATGCGTGTCGAAGCGGCGAGCCCAGCCGCATCGGCGAGCCCAGCATGCCACCGGCAATCTCGGGCGTACCTGTACCGGGGCGTGCGAAGCCGAGCGGCATGCCCAGCGGTGACGTGAGCGGCCGCAGGGGCGTGAGCGGCCGATCGGGCTGCAGTCCGAACGGCGAGTTGGGACTCGTACCGGCCCCAGGCGGAGATGGCACGCGCCCAGCCGAGTCACCCAGCGACGGCAGAGAGCCGCGCGAGGGGCTGCGCAGCGAGCCCGAGGCAGTGTGCAGCGTGCGCCGGAGCAGACGCTCCTCGGCTGCAAGCGAGGTGGCAAACGTGGACGCGCCCATGTCCCCAGGCCCGCGCTGATCCTGAGCTCTCTCCGCCTCGATCTTGTGATCCATCTTGCTGATGAGCGCACGCTCACGGAAGAAGTCGAGCATGCGCACGCCCGGAGACGCCGATGGCAGGTGGGGCACACCATACTTGCGCAGGATCGCCTCGACTTGCGCCCGCAGAACGGTCGTGTTCTTCACCCAGACTGGGCTGGTGCCCACTCGGCGCACTGCAAAGTGCTGAAAGCTGTTGATGCTTTCGTCGGTGGACGAACCGGTGCCATAGCGGCCGTACTTATTCTCCTGGCTGCGCAGCATGAAGAGCAGGTCGCGCTCTTCGACGGAGAACATCCGGTCCTGCGCCAACAGCGGGTCGCCCAGCTGGCACAGGGGCCAGAAGGTGCGATAGTTCTTCGCGAAGACCTTGGCACACAGGGGGAGTGGCAAGCCCTTTGTGACAGCCCACTCCCAGAGGACGGCCGTTTGTACGTCGCGAAGGTCGGCGGGGTTCGCGACTTGTTTGAAATACGCTGTGCCCTGGCTCATGTCGTGAGCCCTCTACGCGCGCAGCGCAAGCGCGAAGTCTGAGTGAGTGAGTGATTGAGTCATCGTCTCGCAGTTCCGCAAATTTCTAGGTTCGAACATGTAGAATGAAAGAGACCGTGATTCTCTACCGAGCTTACTTTCGGGTTCGACGAAATTCAAAACGCATGTCTAATTCCGCATGATGGCTGCTTCTGAGTAGCGCGCCGCCATCATGGCCACCGTGCGGGACGCGCACCTCCTCGAGGAGAGCCTCATGGAGAGCCTCCAGGTCGCCCACGTGGAGGCTCGCCAACGAGTCGTCATCCCTCCGTCTAGCTCTTCATCGCCGCGCGTCCATTCGTCGCCGCGGCTGCTGCGCCCGGGCACCGCTCCCTCCAACGGGCGCCCAGTGCCACACGTGCTACACAGCGTATCCAGCAGTCACGACGCGGCGACCGTGCAGCGTTGGACGGGCGAGCCTGGAGTAGACGACGAGAGCCTGCCCTCCGAGCGCGAGAACAAATCGTACCTCGAGACGCTCGCCGCCCGCGCCGCCGACCTGGCCAGCGAGCTGTACCGACTCAAGCTGGTAGGCGGCATGGACCTCACCGGCAAGGTGTCGTCGCCCAGGATGTATGCAGGCAGGATGGGCTCGTCGCCCAAGATTGCGCCCCACAAAAAGTCCGTCTCGGGCCGAACCGCGGCCGCTTCCGGCCGCTCGAAGAAGAGCGGCAGCGCCCGGGCGCACCAGAGTGTGGCCGCCGCTGAGCCTACCACGTGTGCGCCGGCGGAGGCGACTGCAAGGGCCGTCTCATACGAGGAGCCGAGCAATCCTTTCTTCCTCTCCGGACGGCACGTTGCTGCGGCGGACCTGCCGATTACCGGTCAGGAGCACAGCAGCACGCCGAGTGACCCTACCGGCTACGGGCAAGGGCTGGTGCATGCGATGACCCTGGAGCTCGAAGTCGAACAGGAGAAGCGCGTCGCACACCTGCAGCAGCTGGGTGTGAAGCGGCTGCGCAGCCAGGCTATCGCGCGTGCCTGGTCGGCGTGGCACAGCACGTGGTTTGAGATGACCAAGGCGCGGCAGGTGATGATTGCCACTGATTGCCTCTGATTGCCACTGAGTGCCTCTGAGTGCCTCTGATTGCCTCTGATAACATCTGAGATGACCATGGCGCGGCAGGAGGCTGCCCTCGAGGAGTCGAGATCCGAGCTCGCGAACGCGACCCATCTGTGCGAGCGCCAGCGGCTCGAGCTCGAGTCCCTGCGCGGGCGCGGTGCGGCGGTCAAGGTGGCCTCAGCGTACGCGGTGCATACCGGCACGCCTTGGAGTAAAGAGGACGAGCTGCGGTTCCATGCGCTTGCGAAGATGGGGGACGACGGCAAGTACAGCGATGGGCTGCGCGAGCTACTCGACCTCGCGGTAGTCGCCACTACGGCGCGCGTGTCGGACGCGCTGCGTGAGGCTGCGCATGCACGCGCCGTGTCGGAGCGAGCGGATCGAGAGAGCCTCCAGGTGATGATTGCCACTGATTACATCTGATTACATCTGATTACATCTGATTGCATCTGATTGCATCTGATTGCATCTGATTGTCTGATTGGCTCGAGAGCCTCCAGTTGATGATTTCACTGATTGTCATCTCTCTGCTGGCCTCTCTGCTGGCCTCTCTGAGGACCACCGATGGCAACTGATGGCTTCTCTCGATCGACTCGCCGCACGCTGCCTGCGCCCAGCACCTCGAGGCCGCGTTCAACGGGAACGACCCGGCGAAGCTCGTCGCGCGCGCGCTGCTCGTACAGACGCAACGGACCGCCTCGCGGCTGCGCGCGGTCGTGGGACGTCTCGAGCATGAGTCAAGCCTCGCGCAGTCGACCCACGTGGCCGATGTACGCAGCCTCTCCGATAGGCTCGTCGCTAGGCACGATGCCCATCAGGCGCTACTCCTTGTGGAGCTCGAGCGTGCCGACAGCGCTTGGGCCACTTCGGTCAGCGCCCTCGAGGCACGCATCACCGACATCCGACGCTCTTGGGCGAGTGAGGTGCATGCGCGTGGCCTCGAGGGCACCCCTGCCCTGCATGCAAGTGCTCACCACGGCGCCCTCCCTTCCCCACAGGTGCATGCGCGTGACCTCGAGCTCCACCGGCTGCATGCAAGTGCTCACCACGGCGCCCTTCCCCCTTCCCCACAGGTGCATGCGCGTGACCTCGAGCTCCACCGGCGGCAGTCGCAGCTCGATGCGCTCACCACCAAGCTCGAGGAGGCCGAGGAAAGGCACACCTTTGAGAGTCGCATTGCCGCCACCGATGGGCGCACGCTCAAGGCCGAGGTCGTGCGGCTCGAGACGGCGCTCGAGGCGGCGCGTTTGGAGCACGGCAGGTTGGAGAAGGAGAAGCAGAAGTTGATCGTGCAGTGCGTGAACCAGTCGGCCGATGCGGGCTCGGCGAGTGAGGGGCTGCAGCAGCTGCTGCGGCAGGAGCAGCAGGCGCGCGCCGAGATGCAGGAGAGGGCGGACGGGCTGCTTGCGATCGAGAAGGAGCAGCGGCGCGCGCGTGAGATCGAGCTGCAGCACGAGATCGCGAGGGAGCGCAAGGCGAGCGAGGTGCGCGAGGCTCTGATTGCCTTGATTGCATCTGATTAGCCAGGATTGCATCTGATTAGCCATGATTGCGGGCCAGATGCTCAAGGCTGTTGACACCCGATGACTTGATTGCATCTGATGAGCCATGATTGCGTCCTTGCTTAGGTGCGCGAGGCCGCGATGCTCAAGGCGTACACGGCGCTGCAGGAGGACAAGGCAGCGATGGAACTGACTCTCCACACGAGGCTCAAGCGCCTCGAGACAGTCCACGAGCAAGAGAAGGCTGTGCTGCGCGCGCGCGTCGACAGACTCTCGAGGCTGCAGGAGGAGGCCATCAATGCGGGCGGCGCGCAGAAGACGCGTGCGCTGCTCTGGCACGCGGCGCTCAAGTCGAAGACGCAAGCCGAGGATAGCATCTCGTGGCGCGGCGAGAACAGCCCAGCCCTCAATGAGGCACCCCGGTGGAAGGCGCAGCAGTGGGCGGAGCAGCAGTGGGCGGAGAGTGCCTCCGGCACTGCACCACATCTCGCCTCTTCCTCGACTTCGTACGACCCCGAGGATGCTCCGGCGGCAGCAGCAGCAGCGGCAGCAGCAGCAGCAGCGGTCATGCTGCCGGGGAGGCGCAGCGAGGTGTCGGGCGTTAACGCGGGAGACTCAGGACGTCAGGAGCGAGGTGTCGGGAGATTGTAGCGAGGTGTCGGGAGACTCAGGACGTCAGGAGGAGGAGCGTTGGAGAGCTTTTGGAGAGCGTTCCAACGAGAGGTAAGAGACCTTAATTAGACTTTAGAGACTAAGAGCGCGTCCAAACACCAAAGGTCCAATGGGAGGTTCCAGTGGAGGTGGAGCGGACGCCGCGGAGAAATCGCCGCTAGCCAAAGTACGCCGCCGATTCTCGATAGCCATTATACTTAGCGAAGAGACGCGCCGGATCGGATCACAATCGTCTCAGTACACAGATAGACGTCAGAGTCGGGGTCGAAGACGGTTACAGTTAGACGACTAAGAGAGCGTGCCGACGCGCCGCGCTCGAGCGACCCCCCGGTACGCGGGAGGCGCGCGACCGGCCGCCGACACCCGGGCGCGTTCGTTGTTTCGTTTTTCGTACGCGCCGGCGTCGACCGTCGTGTTAGTACGATACTAATGCGTGGACGCGGAATGCGTAAAGCGGCGCGCCGACTGCCAATGACGTCAAGTATAATTATAAGTCAAGTAGATAGTAGTTGAGCATCCAAGCAGCAGCGGTTTACACCAGGTACTAGCTGACAAGTAGCTGTGGTACCACGGCGACGCCTGTCACAGCCGGGGTAGACACGTCTCGAGACTCTCTGCTGTCCCGGTCGGCTAAACTAAGGGCTACGCTCTAGTCAGGCTATACGCGGGCAACACGATCCTAGTACCCCTGAATCACAGAATTGAACCACGTGCAACGAGGTGCTCGAGCAGTCGATAGATGCCGGCCTCTTTGAAAAGATGTCGTGGTTCGAAGCGCTCTCGGAAGACCTCGTGCGCTCGGCGCGCCTCTGCTCGCCATTCGTCCTCCGAGTGGCACAAGCGGTCGAACGCTGTGGGGATGGCCTCCTGCGGCATGAAGCGGACGGTGCCATTGAACTCGGCCTCGTCAAAGGGGTGGCAACGCTCCGAGAGGACAATGCGGCCGCCGGGCATCGAAAGGATGCGTGGCACTCGGAATGTCACTGGCGAGCGGCCGGCCGCCTCGCATCCCTTGTGCAAGTTCAGGTAGAAGTGGTCGGTACGCAAGATCTCGGCGAGGGGCTCGTCTTCCCACGCATCGTAGGTCTGCACGAGTCGATCGTGGAGCACAGCACGCAACTTATCGAAGCAGAGAGTACGGGCCTGGCCGGGCTGCAGCCGGTCCCTCTGATCAATGGCTCCAAGAAAACGGAGGCGCGCGCATGCACTGCCGGTACCGACGGCAAGGCGGGTGGTGTGAACGGCCGTTGGGGCTGGTCCGGGAGGTGGTGGCAGGTAGCCAGGTGGGATGAAGCGCAGGGTCAGCATGGGGGAATCTCGTTGGACACCTCCGATGCATTCGAACGTTGCATGCCGCGTGCCGTTGAAAGGCAGTGGAAAGCGCTGCTGGCAAGAAGTCATACAGCCTTCGAGGCCAGCCCATCCAAAGTCCCACACCTCATCCACAAGCTTCGTGCGGTAAGGACACCACCTTCTCGGTTCGGTGGAATAGAGCACCGTGCGCACGCCTCTTGCGCGAAGTCGACGGAAGGGCATGTTGGGTCGCGTTGCCAAAGTGAAGGGGCCAACCCAGATGAACAGATCGCCACTCCGCAGCTCAGATAGCTCATGACTGAGCCGCATCGAACGGCCAACGCCAGCCCGTATCTGCCACCCCAAAGCATTGCGAAATCCTGCGACGAGTGTCGCCACGACCGGGTACAGCATGAAGGAAAGGTGGCCATCCATCCTCTCATCATGCCAGATCAGGACGCGATGAGTACCGATGTGGCTCACGTTGCTGGTGTTCAGCCCCAAGTGGGTGTTCAACCACCGATCGCGAGCTGCGCCTGCCTTTAGCTCTGCACGAGAGATGCTGTCTGATGGCTTGAAGGCCCCTTCCATGAAAGGCGCCAACACCGTGAATAGTTCACGTGAATATGCCAACTGCAAGCAATTCTGGTGGACCACATTCAATTTTTGGATTATTGGTGGTATACATGTGACAGTTGAATGCGACTTGACTTGACTTGACTTGACTTGACTTGACTGCCGACCCACATGAACTCGCAAGAAATGCAATCACGCATCACTCGGCCGTGCCCCTCGTTCTGGAGCTCATCCGGGAAATGATGGACCACGCTGAGCTCCAGAAGCTCCTGGTCAGTGGTGACGTGGACGCTCTGCGCCGTTTGCTCAAGCGAGAATCGTATGAAGAAGCAGCCACGGTTGCTGCTCCGCCGTCCTCGAATCAGCTGCTGCTGCAGTCGGCTGACCGCCTGCTCCAGCCATCCACACTCTTCGCTTCCCGGCCATCGGTGCGGCTTCCCATCGGCGCGTTCGAGGTTCTGATTTGCAACCATCGTTCGATGGGCAAGCTGCTCTGGCCCGCCGGTCAGGCCATCGCAGAGATGCTTTCCGGTGTGGCACCCGCGGCCGCTGCGTCCTCGCTCGCCGTCTTGGAAATTGGTGCGGGAGCGGGCGTGCCCGCGCTCATCGCCGCACAAGTCGGAGCACGAGTGGCCATCGCCACCGACTTCACCGAGGAATCTGTCGAGCTGCTCCGCTACAATGACGGCCTCAACGGTCAGAGACTCACGGGCTGTTCGCGGCTCGATGTGGGCGAGCCCTCTTGCATGCTGGAGTGCGTACGGCAGCACGGACTCGCCGAAGCGGACCCGGTGCTCATCGTCGCGTGCGAGTGCTCTTACGACCCGACGACGGTGACCAAACTCTTTGCCTCGGCAGGTCAGTTGCTCTTGCGACCGGGAGCGGCCAGCCCTCTGATCTGCTTCGCGCGCTCAGACGTCTTTGCTCATCTCGACGAGCACACCTTCGCGGCGGCGCACGCCGGTGGCTTCGCACTGTGCCGGCGCGAGCACCGCCGCGCCGCCGGGGTGCTCGACGCCACGCTGTCGTATCTGACCCCCTGTGCCGAGGATGCTGTGGAATGCTTCTTTTTTGTTCGAGAGGCGGACGCGGCACTGCCGCATCCGATACTCGACCTGCTCCCAAGGTCACACGCGCCGCAGGCTGACGCCGCGGCTGCGCCCGCTGCCGCGGCCACCGCCTCCGAGCTCGCGAGTGCATGGGCTCTCCCTACTTTTTCTTACACTTGGGCACTCCCTAATTTGGAACACCGAGCACACCCCGTCGAGGAGCGGCGTCTCCACTTCGATCCGCCAACCCCAGTCGTTCCACAAGAATAGCTGTTGACCGTGAAGGGAGGTTTGGGGGTGTGCTGTGCGACAAGTCTCATGAGTTCACCAAAAACGCTCACGAACCGAGAGTGAATCTGGGGGGGGGACCGAATCTCCGAGAAAACGCTCGACACCGTGGAGGTCATCAAATAATGTTGACCATCTGCGCTATTGTAGCCCTTGGCTACCAGCTGCCGTCCCATGCGAGCTATTCTGCGCCAACGCGCGCCGCCTCTGCAAAGATGATGGGTGGATCACCGCTCGCCGCGAGCCTCGACAAATCCAAGTCGGTGCTTGTCCAGGGCAACACACTCAAAACTTGGGATGTAGGAGAGGAGACTGTGGAGCGTGTTCAGCTCCAGATCACGTCGGGCGGTCGCCCCGTGCACAGCCGCGTGGAGCTATGGTACACGCCCGCGTACGTTCCATCCAAGATTTCAGTATATACCGAGGACGGCAAGTACCGCCCAGTTGACATCATCATCGAGACGCCCAAGTCGCCCAAGACTGTGGCGGTCTACAACACTGGCTCGCTCGATTTCCCCTTCACCGCCACCGTTGCCCACACCGGCATGGACAAGGCCTACTATTCGCTGAAAGACATCACGCCCGAACACGTTCAGGGTGGCCGAATCACGTCCTACACCTTCGGGCCTGAGGTCGAAGCCGTTCAAATCCTGTTGACGAGCAAGGTGAACAACCTGAAGGCCAAGATCGAGCTTACGCAGGGACCCAACCAGGTGAAGCAGATTGTTGAGATCTACTCATCCACCTACAAGAACCCGCTCTACCTCGTCATGCAGACGCCAGGTGCAAACAACGCCATTCGTGTCATCAACGAACACACCGTCGAGTTCCCGTTCGATGCTTGGGTGCTACCGTACAAGACCGCCGGCACGGATGCCTCCGCACCGGTGATGGGTGGGTTCTAGCTCTGTGCACCTCGCGCATGTGCATGCACTATGCGTCTCTCGGATGTCGCGTTGTACTGCTCCGACCTCTTCCCCTCCGCGCCCCCACGCTGTGGTCTGTCCAGTGGTTCGCCGGGCCGCTCGCTCCGGTGGGCGACTGTGGCGATCATGCCAACTTGAGCTCGCACCGTTCGAGGTCTAACAAGGGCGTGGAGCGGCATATAATGTGGTAACGTTCGGTGGCGAGTACACAGTCTGTGTTCGGCGTAATTCGAACACTCAATCTTACTGCTTGTGCTTCATTCGACTTGTTCGGGCGTACCGGCGGCTCCACGGACCACACCGACGCCGCGAGCGTGCCCGGGAGCCGCCTGCGTGCGCGATCGTCCGCCGCGTGGCTGCCCCGGTGCGCGTTAACGTGCGGTCTGAAAGACTGAAACTCGTCGAGGAGGACCGAGGAGGACGTCGCACCTTAGCGCTTCCGACATGTCCAGTTCGAGCGGTGACCCTGACCGGTGTCCGGTGACGATACGAAACTGGGAAACTGAGTTACTTTGAAACTCGACGACGTCTGACTACAGTCGCCGACCGTAAAGTATAACGCTTTCTATAGGGCTCTGGTCTGTACGCCCCGCGGGACACCTCTCCGCATGGGCTATTTCAGTCCTCATCAGACAAGCTCTGACTACTGGCGCTGCTGCCATCCTCTTTCTCACCTTCGTACTCAAGGTCCTGTCGGAGCTTGCGTACGGTGGCCATGAGCGAGGTGTCGCGTGAAATTGCCTCATGCACCCAGGCAGGCGCAGCGAGGTTGAGCACTCTTTTTCGCAGACCAGCGACAGCGCGAGCACCCACGGAGGCCACGTCCTTGTCGGGCAGATCAAGGAACTTGGAAAGCTGCCGCCACGCTTGCTTCTGCGGCCCGACCAGGTCCTCGAGCCGCAGCTGCAGCGAGCGTGTGCGCTGGCGTTTCGCGTGCATGTACAATCCCGGAAGCCTGTCCATGCGCAGGCGGCTGCAGAGCGTTGCCATCGTGACGTTCGGTCCATCATGGGCAGACGTCATCGGCCACTGCGCCACGCACGCCTGCATCGGATCCCAAAGCACATGCACGAGCTGCACATCGGCGGCGTGCTCACGTAGGCTGTCGAACGTCCGTTGCAACGCACCCGCTTCACGTTCGAGCCATACCAAGCGAGTCCTACGCTTTCGCTGAATGGATGCAAGCGACTTGAGATCGTGTATCGAGCCGCCCAGTGGTGTTTCGCAGAGCAGCTGTGTGCGCGCCCGCTGACACAGATCGCCAAAAACTTTAGAGAGCAGCTCGGAACCCAGACCAAAGTGCGAACCGATGAGAAGCACCGATCGCGTTGCTGCCTTGCGGCTGCGACTGCGGAAGATAGAGCGACTCGAAGAGCCCACGAAGATGTCGTCCGCACCGACGCACAGCACCACGAAAAGGCCGATGATGCTCATCGTGAAGGAAAGCATACATGAGCATACGTGTGAATTGATACACGTGTGAATTGTCTTTACGGATTTGGTATGGTAGGGCATGCAGGACTAGGTGTTGAGGAGTAGAGGAGGGGTGTGGGCCTCCATTGGGATAGATTTGGGGTTCGTTGAGGTTCCGGGTAGTCGTCGATGGAAAGAGTGTGTGATTTGAGGTCGTCTGTTCGTATCATCAGCCTGGACACTGGACCACAGCTGTTAAAAGTAAATTGAAGCGCAATAATTCAGTGGTCAATTCTCAATTTTCTTGCTACGTCGGCACGACGAAACTTTGTCGCTCAGATCAGCCGTCTCGCATTATACGCCCGCGTGTCAGTCCTCAAGCCAGCGCTCGATGATGGTCCTCGCGAGGGAGATGGACGAGGGCACGTGGAAGGCGCCCGGCTCGGCGGGCTTGTCGAGGTCGCCCTGCCTGGCGAGCGCACCGCGCACAAACTCGCGCTCGAACCACTGCGCGTCCTCCAGCTCGTCCTCATCGACATGCAAGACTTCGTCCTTGGTCTGCACCAGGAAGCCAACCATGAGCGATCGCGGGAAGAGCCAGGGCTGCGAGCCGACGAAGCGCAGCGAGGTGCGATCGCACCGCACGCCCGCCTCCTCCATCATCTCACGCAGCACGCATTCCTCGATCGTCTCCCCAAACTCGACGAAGCCCGCGAGCGTGCTGTACCGGCCGGCGGGCCATTCCTTCTTGCGCCCGAGCAAGCACTTATCCCCGCGCGTGACGAGCACAATGACGGAGGGATCGAGCTGCGGACGGTAGCGCGTGCCGCAATCCTCGCACTTTCGGTTGCGCCCGTTTCGGAACGGCTTCGTCTTGCCACCGCATGCGCTGCAGTGCGGAATGGACCGATGCCAGAGCGCCAAGCCCCGCGCCGTGGTGAGCAGGGCCACGTCGTCGTCGCTCGTGAGTCGCACGTCGCTGCCGCCCAAGATGGCTGCTTCGCCGCCGCCCGGGCCGCGTGAGGCCCGCAAGGGCGCCCACTTGCCACCGAGGTCGGGAGCAGTCTCCAAGTGGGAGAGTTCGAGCAGCCAGAAGCCGGGCGTACTACCCTCGCCGTGCGCCGCCAGCGGTCCTTCCTTGGCGGTTCCGATCCATTGCGTGATGCAGTCCTCATGCGCCGTGAATCGGGACGCGGCCTCTGCACTCAACAACACTGGCTCGCAGTCCCGCCCTCGCTCTGCTTTCGCGGTGCACGGCGACACGCACAGCTCGCCTTTGTACACGGGCACGTACCGTGCAACAGCATCTGCGGCGGGCGCACCAGTGCGCTGCAGCCGCAAGTTGGTGTCGAAAAAGGGTACCGACGTCAGCGATGCAGAGGGCCAGGATGCCACGACGAGCAGGAACATGACGATTTTGGCGTTACGTGCTGGGTTTCAAGAGATCCCAGAATCGGAGGGCTCGAGCGAGAGAGCCGCGTCTGTGGTGAGGATACGCCCAAGAAGGCGCTCGCAGCTGCCGTACCGAAGTCCAAAGGGACTTGGGCAGTTTTGCTCTCGTTCGTGTCGCGCTTGCAGCATGTACAGTCGCGAGGAGCGGTACCGCTCGATGTCTCAGGCGACGCCGTGGACGGTCGGCCCGTCGGCGAGCCGCGATTTCGAGCCGCCGGCCGCCGCCGACGATCCGATGCTCCAGATCGCTGCTTCAGCGCACGCAAAGATCGCCGGCCACAATGGCTTGGGCAACCCGAAGATGGTCCGTGGCCAGCGCGGCCGCTTCACGGGCAGCGCCTCGGCGCCCGCGCTGCACCGCGAGTTTACCCTCAGCACCTCGGCCAACGAAGTCGTCCAAAACCGGCTCGGACCAGGCCCGTCGACCGTGACGCTGGAGGTCGGGGTGAGCGCATTGCGTGGCGCTGCTCAGTCGCAGGCCAAGGAGCTGGTCGCGTCGCGCCAACGGGCTGCTCGAGCGTCGCCACCACCGAGCGACGAGGTCGACGCGCAGGAAGGCGCAGCGGCCACAGCAGCAGGAGCGGCGGCGACGGAGACGGAGGCGACGACGGCCGCCGACGTGAGCTCTTCGCCGCTGCCGCCGCTGCCGAGCACGCCGCCAGAAGAGAGCGACCCGGGCGCGGCCACCGCGGCCGCGGCTGAGCCGTCCGCCGCGCCAGCCAGCAGTGCAGAGGACGAGAAGGACGAGAGCCATCCCACCGGCGCGGACTCCGCGGAGGCGAAGAGCCGAGGCAGGCGCGGCGGTGGAGGCTCTAGCAGCGCGCCGATGCTGCCGGCAGAAGGGACAGCCATGGACGCGGAGATGAGCGGAGCGCCGCGCGCTTCCGCCTTTGCCCCACATGCATCCGACGGCAGCGGCGGCGGTGGCGCCGGCAGCGGCGGCGGTGGCGCCGGCAGCGGCCGCGGCGGTAACAACCCGTTCGCGCGGCTCAAGGCTGTAGGAGTGCCGGGGGACATGGCTCTTCACGTTCACACCCCCATGGCTGCGCCTCCGCCGCAGCAGACGCCTCCCGCATGGACAGTTCCCATCAAGGGCCGCGTGCCCTCGCCCACTCCGCTGCAGCTGCCGTGGCGGCCGGAGCCCGGCCGACTACTGAACTCGCCGCCGAGCGGGCAGCCGCTGCGCCCACTGCCGCTGTATCCGGCGCCCATACAGCCGGGGTCGACGGCGACGGTGCCGCTCACAGACGACGAGGTGCTCGTTGGCAGCGTGGCCAGCGTGGCGCAGCGGAACGCCATGGCGACCATTGGCATCCGTGAAGGGCGGTGTGAAGGGCGACCACAAGGCCGACCCCTGGGCCGTGGAGTCCGTCCTGCCACGCCGCGAATACTAATCACCTCCGCCTCCGCGCCGCTCACCTCCTCTTCGACTCACGAGGAGCCTCCCCCGAGGGCGCCCTCGTCCTCGCCGCGTGCGCCACGCACGAGCTCCACCGAAGTCGGCGCCGTCGTGAGCGCGAGCGGCGCGGGAGCTGCGGCGCTCACGACGGCGCTCACAGCGCCGCCGCCGCCGCAGCCTCTCGGCGCTGTCGTGAGCGCGTCCATGCCGGTGCTGCCGACTGACTGGTCACCCATCGACGGTGGGACGCGCGGTGGCCCCGAGTTCCGTGCAAGCGCCTTCGGACGCACGCTCGAGTCCGTTGCCGCGCCCGTGCCCTTCGGTGGCGCCGGCCTGCCAGCATCGCTGAGCGCTGTGGCGGGCACTGCCAAGCTCAAGCAGCCTCGATCGGAGTTACAGACCGCGCCGCCGCCACCGCGCACGCAGCAGCCGCCGATGGCGGCGGTGACGCACAGCGCGCAGCTCGTCGGCCGCACGAGCGCCTCGTGCGCGGAGCCGCGCGGATCACAGATGCTCCCGCTGCGCGTGTGTGGTGCGCTCACGACGGCGCCCGCGTGGCAGGAGGGATGGGAATGGTTTGGGTGGGACGTCTCCCCCTTTGACGAGCGTGCTGCCGAGGTGGCGGCGGCCGTCGACGTTGGCGCGGAATGGGCGGAGGAGGCCGTGGATGCTGCGCCTCGCGAGGAGGCGGAGCGTCGTGGTGAGCACTTGCATGCAGCGCCTCGCGAGGACGTCGCAGCGCCGCCGCCACCCGTCGCCAAGCTCGCACTCCACTTGGAAGCAAAGTCGTCGGCACCCTCATCGTCGTTCAGCGAGGGTGGTGAGGGTGGCGGTGAGGGTGGCGGCGAGGGTGGCGGCGAGGGTGGCGGTGAGGGTGGCGAGGGCGGCGAGGGCGGCGACGCCAGCGAAGAGGCAGCGGCGACGCAAAGGGAGTCACGCGACGCAAAGAGAGGTGCTCAGCACGATGCCCTCGACCCTTCACCATCGCTGAGCGTCGTGATGAGCACCACTCCGGATGCCTCATTGGATGCGGCGGCGGCGCGTGCCCGGGTCTTCCTCAACACGAAAGGATACGCCGAGCCCGACGTCGAATCGATCCGGCCGTTGGGACGGGTTGGAGGCAAGGAGCTGCTCAAGGCCATCTATGCGCACGCGGTCCGTCTGTCGGAGAAGAGCTTCGCAGTGCCCTCGACGTCATCACGCGCAGGCCCACCGGCGCCGCTGCTGCGCCATGCGTTGGGTAAGCCGGCGGGCTGCCTCTGCCTCGAGCTCTGCGAGCCGGGAGCCTACGACGCGCTGCGTGCTGCGTACCGCCGGCTCGCGCGCATCGAGGGTCATCAAGGGTCATCCAGCATCGAGGGTCATCAAGGGTCATCCAGCATCGAGGGTCATCAAGCTGGCGGCCCCGCCGAGACGATCCGCGAGCTGCTGCCGATGCTTGATGAGCTTCGTCATCGCATAGCCGTGGGTCGTGTGGCACTCCAACGGCTCAGTGTGCTGCTGCCACCACCGCCCGCGGGCGCCGCGCCGACAGCCTCGTTGGCCATCGGGCTGAGTCTCCTCTCAATGGCTGGCAGTAACTCCCACCCGGGTGCGGAGGCCGCTCGGCAGGCGGCGCCTGAAGTGGCCACGGCACTGGAGCTGTGGCACCGGTCCGGGCTCACCGAGGCCGCGTCGTCGCTCGCTGCCGACCTGAGCCTGCACGCGCACACGCTGGCTCACCACCTGAGCAAGTCGATGCCCAAGTCGCCTGAGGGCGAGCTGCTGCCCGGCATCACCCAGATGCCACCACACCTGGCCGTCGTTGAGCTATGCACACCCGCCCACCTCGAGTGCTTCCGACGCATCGCCACCTGGGGGGATGTGACACCCGAGCCTTCAGGCCCAGGCACCAACCAGGTCCCCACAGGGGTGGGCCTCGGCCTCCGGAGCGGCGTCTCCAAAAACGTCCCCGCTGCAAGCGCCTCGATGAGCTCGGCGGCGCCGCCCAACACGCAATGGGCGCAGCTCCTCGCGCAGCAGCTCCTCTGCACGCTCTGGCGGCTCTACCGGTGTGGCGCACTCACGGTGCCCATGGACCCCGAGGTGCAACAGACGGCCGAGCTGCTCGAGCACCAGCACCGTCGCGCGCGCCAGGCGCAGCTCGAGCAAGAGCGACGAGAACGCATCGGGCAGCCGTCGCCGCCGCCGCCGGGCCCTGATGACATTCCCGACGAGCGCGACTCGCCTTATTACGGACGCCACCTGCGGGCAGTGTGCGTGCTGCAAGCGCTGCATCGACAGCGCCAGCTGCAAGTGCAGAAGCAGAAGCAGCAGGCGGCGCTGCACCGGCTCGGGCACGAGCAGAAGCAGCTCGCGAAGCGTACTACCGGCGCCGCCGCACCCACCTTTACAATGGCCACGAGCAATCCCAAGCCGGCCAAACGCCCCGCGCCGCAAGGAGCGCTCCACCGGCTCGGGCAGGAGCGGCCAGCTGGGCCGAAGCTCCCGTTCCTCACCGCCCTGATCGTGCCGCCCAAGGCCCACTTCAAGGACGGCGAGGTGCCGCGCATGGAGCTCTACCACTCCGAGAACGCGCCCGGCTACGTACACTTCTCGTCGTGAGCCCCTACCGGTCCGGCTTGGGTGTTGAGACGGCATGGGCTCGTACGCGCGTACTGTATTCTCGAGTAGCGAGCTCTCTGCGTCAAGCTGAAGAGTGCAGACCCCACAGTGTGTGCCCCGCGAGAGCGTCAGACAGCACAGCACACGATAAATGTATCTCACCGTGCCACCCGACGTCTGGACATGACGGGGAACTGATATAATAAGCAGCGCTTGACCACCTTCCAGTCTCGAGACTTTGGTGAACGCTGTCCACACTGGAATCAAAATGTGGAAAAAGGCGAGCACGGATTTTCGATCGTGTCGTCTGGAAATCCAACGCCGCAAATTCAGTTGTCAAGCACACCGTCTGGAATCTAGATTTTTTGAAGAGACAACATGCCGACTCTTGTCAAGCATGGCACTCGAGAGCTTAGCTTCGCTGAAGCATTTGAAACCATCTCCCAGGTGAAAGCCGCGCTAGCTCGCGCTCACGGCATCGCACCAGAGAGCGCGCGCTTGGTCGCCAAGGGCAAGACGCTCTCCGACGAAGAATCCGTTCCGAACTGCAAGATGATGTTGTTTATCCGCGGTGGCACATCAACGCTGTCATTGTCGCTGCGCTGCCTCGTTAGCGGCCGCGTCGTGAATCAGGTTCAGGTCGCCTCCTCGATGCGCGTGTCCGAGCTTGCAGAGCGGGCGACCGTCGCCCTCGGCCTCTCGGGCCATCGGGCCCTGTACCTGGAGGCTGGCAAGCAGCTCATGCGTCCCGAACTGTCGCTCAATGACTACACGGTTACGAACGGCACCGAGATTTTCGTCTGTCCGGTTTCGAGGACTGCGGAGGAGCTCGGTGCTGAGGCTGAGCCCAAGCTGCTGCCGCTGCCGCTGCTGCCCCCGTCAATCAAGAGCGCAGTGCCTAAGGCTCTGGAGCCCGTGCCGCCCACGCCGCCTGCGCAGGACGCCGATGGCGAGTGCAGCCAGGCGGGTGCAAGGGTACCTGCTCGAATGAGGACGGGTGTGCTCGGCGAGGCTGGGGCTGCTGCCCAAGTGCAAATGATCCCAATCCCCATCGAGGTGCTACGTGAACTGCAGCGCTCGGAGTGCGGAGGCGGGAAGCCTGTTGACGAGCGTGCCTTGCTCGGCTTGATCGATCAGCAGATGCACGCCAACCTGGGCACCTTGGGCATCCTGGGCGAGCTGCCTCGCATTGAACAGCAGCAGGCGAGGCAAGAAGAGCATCTCGAGCTCGTATGCTCGAAGCTCGTGCACGGGCTGCAACGCGCCCAGCCTGCCGAGCAGCTCGGCAACAAGCCCAGCGACGCCAAGGAGCGCCGAAAGGAGTCCGCAGCGTGGGGTAAAGGCCTTTCAAAGGGGTTCCTCTCGCGACCCAAGAAGCAGAAGCGGCAGCCGGCTCAGCCGCCCGCGCCCGTCGTCGTCGTCAGCCAGGCTGAGAATGCCGAGTTGAGCGCTGCCGTGTGCGCAGCCAACCGTGCCAAGAAGAGGGCGGCAGCTTGCTGCTTGGTGTGCGCAACACGCCTGCCAGTGACGGCGTCGATTCAGGCGCGCTGTCGCTGCGGTGAGCTCTTCTGCGCGGCTCATATGCATGCGCACGCGTGCAAGCATGACTACAAGGCTGCTTTTGCGAACCATCTGCGAGCGGCCAACCCGAAGGTGGAGCCAACGAAACTCGAGACGCTATAAGACGTAACTCGAGACGCTGCGAGACGGGGCAGGCAGCAAGACACATACTGGGACGCTACTACCGTTGATTGTAGATGCAATTAAGATGGATGGCCGACATGATTCTGCTCGGGATGCGCTGGGATGCGGCGTTGGCAGGGGCGAGCAGCTGGTCATGCCGAGTCCTGAGAGCTCGCAAGTTGCGAGCCGGGCTCAAGGAATCGGTATCCGGGAATGAAGGAAACCTAACCGGAGCTAAGCTGGGAGCTGAGGCAGTGGTGCCTGGTGCGGCCCCGGCGCCTTGACGTGACATCGATTCGCGTTTTCGTTGTTAGTCGGCTCGATCCTTGACTCGCGTTCAAGGTGTACTGCTACTAACACAGAAAAAGCCACTTTTTAGCGGGTATCTAAGCTCTCAGCAAGTAGATCACGAAGAGCCCATCACGACGCTGCCGCTATGTTCACGCGACGCGAGGACGGATGTCCCATGTCGCCGAAACGGATACGCGCACTGCCCGTGCGCGCACGACTTTGCACAAGAAATGCACGGCCGTCCGAACAGAACGCCTCGCGCAAAAGCCAAACCAACGCGGAGGTCAGATGGCAGCAGTACGATGTCAACGCGCTTTTGTGCCGTACTGTTTCTGGCCGACTGCGAATGTCTGAGACGAACACGATCGAATTCTTCTGATTTGCGACCCATTCTCGCAAACCATGCAAGCATGAACGCAAGCCACATGGGATTGCTGTGGACGCCAGATCTCCCGCCGATCCCCGACAGCAGGCCAGGAATCGGTGGAAACTGCTCAATGGGGGAACTCAAGTACAACAAGGTGCCTTTGAAGAACTCGACCATGTGTTTGGCCCCGGAAGGCGACTGGATTAGCGATAAGATACGCAAGGTTGGACATTGGTATGATTGTATGCTTCTGAGACGCCTGTGGCACGCACCTGTCGCAGACAGAAGCCGCGGAGGCATATTCCTCGAAGTAGGTGCAAACATTGGCACTTGCACGTTGGAGTTCTTGCTCTTGACGGATGCGTACATAATTGCAGTGGAGCCGAGCCCATTCAATCTCTACCATCTCACACGCACGCTTCACATGGCAGCATTACAAAATCCCGCCCTGGCCTCTCGCGTTGCGGTGCTCACACTTGCCGCTGGAGATGCAAGTATTCGAGGCGCAGGATTGCGCACGCCACATGGTAACGCCGGCAATTCCCAGATGGTAACGCCTCCATCCCCGCCGCTGCCGAGGCCGGCTGCCAAGGGTGCAGCCGCGACCAACGGGCGAGCTGCTTCTGCGCACCGAGGGCTTAGCCCTGGGGGCAATCCAGCAAGCCCTGGGCGTCCGCAGAAGGTGGCGGCGTGCCGGGGCTCGTGCACAGTCCAGAGCGTTGCTGTTGAACCTCTTGATAAGATCTTTCCTGGTCGAGCCCTTCGCTCTGTGCGACTCTTCAAAGTGGACACAGAAGGATTTGAGTGCAACGTGTTGCGAGGTGCACGCCAATTACTGCGATCGGGCGAGGTGCAACGCGTGACTGCTGAAGTGAACTCAGGAATGCTGCAACGTGCAGGTTGTGACGAGACGCGCCTGCACCGCGAGCTCTGGTCTTCGGGTGCATACAATGTCTCGCTTCGCCCGACGATGACAGAATCAACCTTCATCGCACAGCGCTTTGGCGGACCTCTGGCCATGTGCAGTGGGCCCAGCGGGTGCCCAAACGTGCCATTGGATTACTCGAGTCCGGAATGGCAAACTCCTGGTACGTTGCTACATCCTCATCCTGGGTCCAGCTCGAGCTCCACGTCTTCGTCTGCGGGTCCAGAGGGGGCACTACGTGTACATCTTCCCTGTGCATCGCATCTGCTAAAGGGCTTTGGCAAGATGAAGTATGATGCTTGCATGGCATCTGCCCTTGGTTCATGCCCGCCCGCTGTGTGCGCGTCGCTCAGTACCGGAGCGGGCGTTCTACCGCCCCTTTTGTTGCTTGCCCCTGAACGCTGAAGACCTCTAGCGTAGTAACTTGGTAGTACTGTAATTCTCGCGCTCGACCGCTGTACAAGCATACTAACGCATTCGCACCCCTTTCGCGCACGGTGTCGATCATTCAACGTTATTCGCGGCGCCTTGGCCTTCGCGCTTATCCGTCGGTTATGGCGTTCCGACCTCCACCAACAACAGTAATAGGGTACTAGACGTAACAGTGTCGACACGATACGATGAGTCACACACGCGGCGACGAGTACACACACATTCGACTTTGGCGCCAGTTGGTTCTTGGAACGACCCTCCTCGCAGCTGCCAGTCTCGCGTTCGCCGGTTCGCACTGCGTTCGCCGGTTCGCAGGGTCCGGAAGCTACGAGGAGGGAACGCGCCAGTGCTCGCGGCGGCACTCGAGTGGCTGTACACACATCGGTATGGTACTTCGTCACTGGCCGGTGCTTCGTCACTTACCTCTCGAGTGGCTGTACACGTCGGTCTTCTCCGATCATTTCTGATCTCTTCGCTGGGATCGCTCCTTCCGTCGAGCTCGCGCGTGCTCAACGGCAGATGCCATCGAGCTCTTGAGCTTTGAGACGATCATGTCTATCCTCTGGTCCATTCTTCGGGCTCGCTCTTGCTTGCGAGCCAGCGTGCGCTCAACGGCTGCCTCCATAGACTTATAGAGGGCCTTGAAGGCTTGGGGGTGGCGCAAGCCCGAGAGAGGAGCAAGCACCGGGTGCACGAGCGGCAGCGCCCACGGCAGCTTCTGACTGATGAAGCGACCCATGGTGCGCACGAGCGATCCGGCCTTATGCTCCCCCGCCTGCATGCGGCGCCGCCACGTAGCCTTATCCTCCCCCGCCTGCGGAGCCGCATGCGCTGCAGGCGGGATCGAAGAAGCTTCGGCCTCTGCGGCGGCCATCATCCACCGCCAGAGGCGGATGAGGCGCGGCGCCTGCGGGATCTCCGCCTGCGAGATCTCATCGTCCTCTGGGTCCGCCTTCTCGGCGCCCTTCTTGGCGGCCGCCGCGCGCTCTGTCTGGATACGCTCTGCTTCGTTCCGCTCGGCCTTTGCCTTCTCGGCCTTCGCCTTCTCGGCCGCCATCTTGTCAGCCTTCGCCTTCTCCGCCGCCGCCTTCGCCGCCATCTTGTCAACCTTCGCCTTCTCCTTCTTCGCCTTATCAGCCTTCGCCTTGTCAGCCTTCTCCTTCTCGGCCGCCGCCTTCTCGGCCGCCACTTTTTCGAGCGCCGCCTTCTCGAGCGCCGCCTTCTCGGCCACCGCCTTTTGGGCAGCCGCCTTCTCCTTCTCGGCTGCCGCCTTCTCCTTCTCGGCCGCCGCCTTGTCCGCCGCCGCCTTCTCGATTGCCGCCTTCTCGGCCGCCGCCTTCTCGGCCGCCGCCTTGTCCGCCGCCGCCTTCTCGGCCGCCGCCTTCTCGGCCGCCGCCTTCTCGGCCGCCGCCTTCTCGGCCGCCGCCTTCTCGGCCGCCGCCTTCTCGGCCGCCGCCTCGTCGGCCGTGATCCGCGATGCCTTCTCAGCCGATTCCTTCTCAGCCTTAGATACTTTGGGTGCCCTCTCACCCTTAGTATCCGATTCCTTGGATGCTATCTCAGCCTTGGATGCTTTGGGTGCCTTCTCCGCCGTTATCGAGGCGGCGCCGCCGGAGTTCTCTGGCTGCGCCTGCTTGAGTGGGTACATGCTCCCTCGCGGTCCCGTCAAGGGTCGGCTGGGCGCCGTGTTAGGCACGAGCTTGCCCTTCTCCTGCGCGATGCGCTCACGGATTGCCCACGGCGTGAGGCCCGATGCGAGATAGAATCCCCGACCGAGAGCGAGCAAGGCGACGATCACCACCAGCCAGGTACGCCCTCTGCCAAAGAAGCTGCGGTGCACAGGCGGGAGGCTCTCGACGCCGTCGGCCGAGCGAAGAAGCAACGCGGGCACCGGTGAGAGCGCGGCCAAGCCCTCTAGTAGCTCTGCCTGTCGTCGCGGCGCCTTGAGCACCTCCGTCATCGACTCAGCGTCCTTCGCCGTCATTTCGTCCGACGCGGACGCCGGAGCCGGCGCGGGCGACGGCGCGGGCGACGGCGGCGCGGCGGGCGCTGGCGCTGCCAGCGGCGCGGCGGGCGCGGGCGGCGTCACCGGCTCCGAGACACGTGCGACCGTCGTCAACGACGGACGCACATCAGTCGGATGCCAACGTAAGTCGAACGACACGCGCTTCTCCTCCTGCGGCGCCATCGAGAGCGCCGCGGGCGACGGCGTTTGCGGCGGCGCCCGCGGCGCGGCGGGTGTGGGAGATCCCCATAAATCAAAAGACACATGCCTCTCGTCCTCGTCGTCCTCTTCGTGTGCAGCGGCGGCGGTGGCGGCAGCGGCAGGGGCTGGTGGCGAGGGCATCGGGGCCCGTCGCTCACCCTCGCTCATCGCGCTTTGGGGACGGATGGACGCCGCCTGATTTTGGGTTTGGGTTTGGGTTTGGGGAAGGATGGACGGCGAGGTTTGGGTTTGGGTTTGGGTTTGGGGAAGGATGGACGCCGCCTGACGGAGCCACGGAGGCGTCTCCTCGGCAGCGATCTCGTCGGCGAGATCACCCTCGTGTCGCGACGTGTCCGGCGCTTCATTGCTCGGAGTGGCGGCATTGATTGTGGACTCATGGGAATCGCTGCGCAGGCGTCGGGGCGGCGGCTCTGGGACCGGCGTCATCGAGTGCATGCGCGCACCCTCCTCCGCCTCCTCCGCCTCGTCCTCCTCCTCCGCCTCGTCCGCCTCGTCCGCCTCGTCCGCCTCGTCCGCCTCGTCCGCCTCGTCCGCCTCGTCCGCCTCGTCCGCCTCCTCCATCTCCTCCTCCACGTCCTCCTCCTCCTCCTCCACGACCGTGAGCGACGGCACAAGCGTCGGGCTCGCCCAATCCACGTCGGTTTCGTCAAACGGCAGGGCCGCCGCCGCGACCGCCTCCGGGTCTGAGATTGAGATCTTGATCGGCTGTGGGGACTCTGGTGTCGGCGGCGCTGCTGACGGCGGCGCGGCGGGCTTGGCTTGGCTTGACTTGGATGGCGTAGGCGCCGCCTCCGAGGATGCTGGCGGTGGGTCGGGGACAACACGATCCTCACTCAGGAGCAGCTCGAGATCTGTCGCGAGATCTGCCGCGAGATCTGCCGCGAGATCCGCATTGGCCGCCGTGTTGGGCGCGGACGGCAGCACCGGCGGCGGCGGTGGCTCCTCAAGTGCGTGCACTGCCTGTGCCGCGGGCGGGGCATCGGCCATCGTCATTGTTGTCAAGTCCATGGATACCGAGGAAAGATGGGTCCCCGTGGGGGACCCATCCTCTCGCGGCGCCGCGATCCCAAAGGAAGGGACACGCTCGGCTTTGAGCCCAGTCAACGGCCCGGCGGCTTTCTGAGCGGCGGCGGCGGAGGCGGCAGGCGACACGCGCTGCATGTCCGGGCCCACGAGCAGCGCAAGCAGCGGCGGTGGCGCCGAGTGGCGCAGCACCGAGCAGTCCAGCTCGCGCACCAGGGCCTGCAGCAGCGCCTGCATCATCGCAGCGCGCTGGGCGAGGAAGGCTGGCTCGAGCGCGAGGGGGCCGACGCGCCACCACCCGTGCGGCTCGAAGGTGGGCAAGCGCGGGGAGGCGAGTAGCTCCGCGTGAGTCACGCCCAGCGCGTCGTAGGCGGCCCTGAGCATCCTCCAGCGCCGGTAGACCTCCCACGCCTCGTCGCCCTCAGTGCACACAATGTGATAGTTCACAAATAGGGCTCCGAATTGATTGACGATCTCGTAGCCCGGAACGACGATGAGAAGCTTCCCGTTACGGAGCGTCGGAGCTCCGGTGGGCGCCGGCGGCTTTGGCACGGGCACGAGTGTCATCGGCGGCAGACCGAGTCCGCTAACTGTCTTCTGGAGGTTGAGCCCATTGCAAATGAGCCCTCGGCTGATGTCGGCTGTGGAAAACGCCCGGCCGTGGGCGAATGCGTGGGAGCGGAGAGCATCGACGAGGTCGTCTAGAGATCGTCCATACTGTGTCGAGACCATCGCTGATGCTGTGTCGCCCGCAACCATTGAAGGCTGGTGAAGGTACGAGACCCAGCAAATGGCGCGCGGAGAAACTACATGACGAAACCTGTTTCGTCCAATTAGAAAAAGTTCGCGCGGGTCCCGGTTCAAGTTCGAGTTCAAGTTCAAGTTCAAAAACACCTTAGAGACACACAAGGAAGAACCTCACAACCAAACCGACTTACGATGCTTCCGGTTCGGTTGTCCGCGGTCCCGAGCTGTTTCCCATTTCTCACATGGATACGGTACACTCGGATCTCGTCTCTGCGCCGAGCGCCATGCTGGTCATTGCCGCCCACTCGTTCGTCGCCGGATCGTACCGCTCGACGGAGCTGAGGTATCCATAAGGACCAGAGCCACCCATCACATACAGCTTGCCGTCGATTGCCGCCGCCGGACTGCTTCGTGCTGTGGACATCGGTGCGACTGCCTCCCAGGCATTCGTCGCCGGATCGTACCGCTCGACGGAGCTGAGCCAGTTTTGGCCGTCATGACCACCCATCACATACAGCTTGCCATCGATTGCCGCCGCCGCCAGACGGTTTCGTGTCGTGGACATCGGTGCGACTGCCTCCCAAGCATTCTTCGCCGGATCGTACCGCTCGACGGAGCTGATTCGGTTGTGGTCGTCCATGCCGCCCATCACATACAGCTTGCCGTCGAGCACCACCGCCGCCAGAAAAAATCGTGCCGTGGACATCGGTGCGACTGCCTCCCAGGCATTCGTCGCCGGATCGAACCGCTCGACGGAGCTGAGGTATCCATGAGGACCAGAGCCACCCATCACATACAGCTTGCCGTCGATTGTCGCCGCCGCCGCCGGAGCGCTTCGTGTCGAGGACGTCGACGCCAGTGCCTCCCAGGCGTTCGCCATGGAATCGTACCGGTAAAGGTAAAGGGTGGCCAACGCATCGTACGCACGACTGCCCACTCTGTAGAGCTTCTCAAAGCCCATACGACGACGCGCCGAGTCGCCGTGCAGTGCGCCAAAAAAGGACCGGCTCAGCATCTGCATGCCAGCAACGGTCAACAGGAGCGGCTCGTTGTGCACCGTCTCTTGCACAAACTCGCGCCTCAGCAGCGGGAAGCGCACCAGCCGAAGCAGTGCCAGCGCGTCGTCCTCGGCGGGAGGAGGCGCCTGGGCGTGCAGCCACTTGACCGCTGCCGTGTACACAGCCTCTTCACCAGCCACCTTGAGCCGGTCGGAGGCGAGCAGCGCACGCACAGTCTCTGCCGGCGTGCTCAGCCACGCGGGCGTCGCTGCGATCTGCTCAAAGTGGCGAGCCGCTGCCGACACCGCGTCAGCCGCGAGCTGGGTCAGACCCTGCCGGTCGGCGACGGCCCAGTAGGCGAGGGCAGTGGTCGCGCCCAGGTGCGCACTCATTGCCTTGGCCGCGGCGTCCACAAGGTGTGGAATCTGCAGATAGGCCGCCGCCTCGAGCACGACCATCAGCTCTGCCGCATCAGCGACTGTGCAGCTCCCCGTGTAGATGAACTCGAGGCATGCGGCGAGCCCTTGCTTCGGGACGTCGGGCAGCGACAGCGGCCGGCCGGCTGTGTCCGCCCACCGCTCACCGGCTAGCAGGCGCTCAAAGTACTCCGAACCCGAGGTGATGCACAGGGCGTGAGCGTGGAAGGCGGTGCCGTCCGCAGCCAACACCTTGACGTCGGTGAGGCGGCCATCGCGAAATTTGGCGATGGTGCTAGGCTTCTCGGCGAGGCCGCCCACGAGCTCGATCGATGCGGCGGAGGGTGCGTCGGCGGAAGCCCGGGCGCGCTTGCGAGCGGGCGGCATAAAATGGTGGGCGAGGACAGATGAGAAGACAAAGAGTCATAAGTTTCGTCACTGATCAGGGGCGCGCGACACGACTAATCCGGCGGACGCCTTCACCCCGTCCGAGCCGTTCGCTATCGGGGACGCGAGGACACTCCCGCGCGGTCAGCCGCCACGCCCGCGGCGCGAGCTCTGTGGTGGATGAGCGACGGGGGAGGCGTCATGCCTCATGCGGTCATCATGGGAGTCAGACGACGAAGCCGAGCGCGCTGCCACGGCGAGCGCATGCCCGCCCGCCCGCCCCGCCCCGCGCCCGCGCGCCGCGCGTGGACGGCCGCGCGAGTGTAGTTTGCGCTCCCTTCAAGTTCATTTTTCTGCACAGTCTGTGCTGCGGTGGCGACACTCGAGAGGCGGTTACACCCCCCCCCAATGCTAGTCTGTGCTGCGGTGGCGACACTCGAGAGGCGCACATCACAGGAGCTCGCTAGCAAGGCCGCCCATGCCCATCCAACGCCCATCCCCATCCGTCTTCAGCGCCCCGGTACCAGTTGGTACGAGCTCCCACCGCCACAGACGACAGAGGGGCGCGAAGAAAAACTAGACGACGAAACTGTTTGTTTCGTCCCAGTCACTTTAGCGCGCCGGGCCCGGTTTTAGGGCTGCCGCGACACAGTGACAGGGTAGACACACAAAGAAGAACCTCACAACCAAACCGAGTTCACCCCCGGTAGTCTTCCGGTTCGGGTGTCCCCGGTCCCGTCCTCCCGAGCTCCGGAGCTGTTTCCCAAGTTCTCACATGAATACGGCACACTTGGATTTCGTCACTGCGCCAAGCGCCATGCTGGTAATTGCCGCCCACTCGTCCGTCACTGGATCGTACCGCTCGACGGAGCTGAGCTGGTTCTGGCCGTCACTGCCGCCCATCACATACAGCTTGCCGTCGATTGCTGCTGCCGCCGGACCGCCTCGTGCCGTGGACATCGGTGCGACTGCCTCCCAGGCATTCTCCGCCGGATCATACCGCTCAACGGAGCTGAACAGGTGTTGGCCGTCATAGCCGCCCATCACATACAGCTTGCCGTCGATTGCTGCTGCCGCCGGAATGTTTCGTGCCATGGACATCGGTGCGACTGCCTCCCAGGCATTCTTCGCCGGATCATACCGCTCGACGGAGCTGAACCGGTGTTGGCCGTCATAGCCGCCCATCACATACAGCTTGCCGTTGATTGCTGCTGCCGCCGGATTGCTTCGTGCCGTGGACATCGGTGCGACTGCCTCCCAGGCATTCTTCGCCGGATCGAACCGCTCGACAACGGAGCTGAACCGGTGTTGGCCGTCAGAGCCGCCCATCACATACAGCTTGCCGTCGATTGCCGCCGCCGCCGGACAAAATCGTGCCGTGGACATCGGTGCGACTGCCTCCCAGGCATTCGTCACCGGATCGAACCGCTCGACGGAGCTGAGCCGGTTTTGGCCGTCATAGCCGCCCATCACATACAGCTTGCCGTCGATTGCCGCGGCCGCCGGAGCGCCTCGTGACGTGAACATCGACGCCAGTGCCTCCCAGGCGTTCGCCATGGAATCGTACCGGTAAAGGGTGGCCAACGCATCGCTCGCATTACGCCCGCCCACCATGTAGAGCTTCTCAAAGCCCATACGACGACGCGCCGAGTCGCCGTGCAGTGCGCCAAAAAAGGACCGGTTCAGCATCTGCAAGCCAGCAACGGTCAACAGGAGCGGCTCGTTGTGCACCGTCTCTTGCACAAACTCGCGACTCAGCAGCGGGAAGCGCACCAGCCGAAGCAGTGCCAGCGCGTCGTCCTCGGCGGGAGGAGGCGCCTGGGCGTGCAGCCACTTGACCGCTGCCGTGTACACAGCCTCTTCACCAGCCACCTTGAGCCGGTCGGAGGCGAGCAGCGCACGCACAGTCTCTGCCGGCGTGCTCAGCCACGCGGGCGTCGCTGCGATCTGCTCAAAGTGGCGAGCCGCTGCCGACACCGCGTCAGCCGCGAGCTGGGTCAGACCCTGCCGGTCGGCGACGGCCCAGTAGGCGAGGGCAGTGGTCGCGCCCAGGTGCGCACTCATTGCCTTGGCCGCGGCGTCCACAAGGTGTGGAATCTGCAGATAGGCCGCCGCCTCGAGCACGACCATCAGCTCTGCCGCATCAGCGACTGTGCAGCTCCCCGTGTAGATGAACTCGAGGCATGCGGCGAGCCCTTGCTTCGGGACGTCGGGCAGCGACAGCGGCCGGCCGGCTGTGTCCGCCCACCGCTCACCGGCTAGCAGGCGCTCAAAGTACTCCGAACCCGAGGTGATGCACAGGGCGTGAGCGTGGAAGG
>Ga0210244_100199_pt1 | contig 53985 bp, 46 predicted proteins | sample ChrtobMetaP3_0mM_FD_155473 | JGI IMG/M metagenome (GOLD analysis project Ga0210244, IMG submission 155473) | Chrysochromulina tobin associated microbial communities from unialgal haptophyte culture, Seattle, Washington, United States - P3_0mM | ecosystem: Host-associated > Algae > Haptophytes >...
CCAGTGTTTACAGTCGCATGGCAAAAGTACATTCCTCGGCCAACCCTCGGCCTTCTTGCAATGGGTCGAACAGACAGACTCGGGCGGTCTCTCGCCTACGCAGCTCGCCTTCGCTGCTGCTCGCAAGGGCGAACCGTATTGGGTGAAAAATCACATCTGCAACGAAACGAAGTGCTACACGTATCCGGCCGCAGTGTCGTTGAACCGTGCGCTGCAGATCGTGCAAAGCTGGGAACAGCAGCGCCTCCGAATGGCAGAGCTCAACACAAGCATAGAACGTGCCCTCGGGTGGGATCTGGCTTTCCAAGCCACCCATAAGATGCAGCGCGCGCAGGAGGCAGCGCGCAAACACCAGCGCAACGCAAGCGCTGCGACACTCATTCACGTGGTGATCTCCATTCTTGAGAACGACCTGCCGGGATTTGCGCACGCTATCCTCCAGCGCAGGGATCCGCGCGTGAGGCTCGTCGTGTACAATAAGCTCGCCAGCCTGAATGTGAGCGCCACCACCATCGACGCCCATGGCAACGAGCAGCACAATGTGCCGTTCAAGACCCAGCACCTTCGCAATTGCTTTACCTACGTGGAGTATGTGGATCAGCACTACGAGAATTTGCCCGACGTTGCCATCTTGACAAAAACCAACATGGTGAGCACCACGACCATGGACTTTATGATCAAAACGGCGACGAGCAACATGCATCATGTCGACTCTTACCCATGGCCAGAGTGGGGGGGTCGCACGCTCACAAAAGTCCGCTGTCATCCGCGCTGGGCGTGGTCACCCTTATATCGGCAGCTGTGCCCGTGCCCGTGCCAATCTTCTCCATGCGTCGATGGGCCAGCCCGCTGTACGACCCGATATCAAGGAAATCAATGGGATACTTATCATGGCTGCATCTTCAACTGTCGCTCCAAGTTGATTCATCAGATCGTCGACTGGATGCAAGATGATGAGCACATAAATCGTGCCGGCCGGCCGCGATCATTAGTCGAGGAGGTCTTCTCGGAAGGGATCTTTGCCTATTCGCGGACGATCCTGCGCCAGCACCCGCACCACCTGTACAAAGCATGGAAGCACGAACTCGCCCAGAGGGGCGACGAGGGCGGGCATCAGGAATGTCTCGACGAGTGGGCCACCTTGTTCGACGAGCCTGGTGACGATCCGTGGGGCCGCGACGCCACGACCAGCGTGCCGGTTTGGAAGGCAAGTCCGAGTCGACTTCTTTACACGCCGATTGGCGTCATCGCCTAAAAACTCATCGTGTTCACATGACAAGAGCACTCTGCGAGTAGCCACCGTAGCCCGTTGTAGCCCGTGGCCGTGCCTTCCTGCGTGCCTTTGGCCGGAACACGGTCGTTCTTTAACGGTTACCTGACCCCCACTACATGTCAGGGCTACATGTATTACATGTAACCTTGCTATTACCCCCCGCGCTGGGCGCACACGACACGACACCGGTAAGAAACATGGCGAAACCGAACGACCGAAAGCGTAAAGTCCTACGCAGACGCGATTATGTTTCAAAAAGGACCAAATCGTGCGTTTTGCGTTCACCTCCGCCATGGCAATATGCCGCTCGATGAGTTTCCATTCAGCTCCACCAGCTTGCTCCGAGTTAGCGGCCTGAAGCTGCCAGCCTCCCGATCGTTACCGAACATGCGCCACTGCGTCTGCATAAGCGCGGCGTTCAGCAAGACCGCGAGACGGCCTGCATGGAGCTTGAAACCTTTATTGTGTTTCCAGCGCAATAAATAGTTGTACTGCGGATGCTTAGGGATTGTATCGTCCGGCATCGTCTCGTTGAGAAAGACCGGGTACGCATAGTGCTTATGCCGGCTATCCCAGGTCCATGTAACACTCTCCATGTTGTTGTTGGAGCCGGGGCGGCCAGAGAGCGTTTCGGAGTACCACACGGACAAATAGATGTTTGAGGCACCGTCGGGCAGGTGCGTGCACGAAAACGCCGTGCCGCCGCACACGGTGATGCAGATGGAGTAACGCTGTAGCATCTGCACCTCGTCCCAAAGCGTCTCTCCCGACCAAGACCACTCGTCGATTGGCACGTCGAACGTCGCGCGAAGGGTCTCCAAGGTCTCCTTCGCGTTTAACGCCATCCTGTTGGCGCCGCCATTGTGTGCGCCGCCCGCTTGGGTGCCCCCCTTGTTGATAAAGATGATCCGCTGCTTTGGAGGGCGAGCGCGTGGGTTGATGCCGATCCCAGCAAGCCAATAGTGCATGAACTTGCCCCAGCTCTCCGGCGGATGGCGACGCGACGAGCCGTGAAGCGTCCCGTCGCCCGCCAGAAGCGACCTGTAGCAAGTAGTGCGTTTCCCTGGTGGTGGAAAGTTCCTGAGAACCTTCGACTCGTTACGGTACTGGTCCGAGAGGCCGCGCATCAGCGTCTGAAAGTGAGGACACTTGATGCCCGTTGGCCCTCCGCGGACGTTACGCTCGCATGGTGTGTCGCTCATCAGCACGTGCACGTCGCGCGAGACCAGCCCAACAACATCCATCGCGTGCCAGATGGCATAGATGTACTCAGCGTACATGTGCCCGACAGCATTATGCCAGGGCCCGATCGGCTGGCGGTAGTAGTGCAGGCCGCTGACCCAAGCCACGTTCGACGGGATTAGCCCATCGATGACCTGAACATGGAAGCCTTCGTTGAAGCCAGAGGAGTATGTTACTGCCGCTCGAAACTCAGTCTGAACGTGTGGGTCCTCATGCGGGCCCGCCCCTGTTCGGCTGCCCACGTTGGTCCATGTAGGTGGCTCAGCGAGGTCTGGGTGCCGATGATACTGCCAAATTCCAGATTTGGAACCCTTCTTGTTATAGCACAGGTTCTTGAACATGCACGTGCGCTCTTCCGCCCGGGTAGGCTCATCCTCACCGCCATAGCACACATGCGTGCTCACTGCCATTTCGAGGTTGCGAAGAATGGAAGGCTGAAAAGCTGAGAGAGCGGCTCCGAGAGGCGCCGCCCTTCTTGAAGCGGCCTCGTCATTCAGGCTGGCCGCGGGCTCACTCTTCGCAGTCGTCGCCCTGCAACCGCCGGGCATCACGGTATCACCCTTTGCCCTGCAACGAGCCTGCCAGTCCCTCGTGCTCGGCTCTGTTGGCATTTCTTCGCTTTTGCCACGCAGAGGTGCCTGATAGGTGCGCGGTCGATTGTGTAGGATTGTGCCATGTACCGGTAGCGTACTGTACCGGCACCGTACCGGTAAAAAGACACCGGGGGGAGCCGGGACACACATGGGACACACGGGACACGCGGACGCACAAAGGCACACAGACCAATCTCACAACCAACCAAACCCACCAACAACAAACACCCCGCACGTCAGCGCGACGACCGAAGCCGGTAAAAAGACACCGGGGGAGCCGGGACACACGGGACACATCGGTGTTACCGGTACCGGGGTATGCCCCCAGGACGGGCGGATGGTCTCGGCACTCTGCGAGAGCTCTCGTACATTTAGCCCGTGCCTTCCTGCGTGCCGTTGGCAATGGCCGTTGGCCGGAACACGGTCGTTCGCTTCACGTACCTTACCCCCACTACATGTGCATGTGATACATGTACCGGTAGCCCCACTATTGCCCCCGCGCTGACTGATGGTGAAGTCCAACGCAGACGCGATTTAGTGGGGAATTAGGGGGAATAGTGCAGCTACATGTATTGAGGTTCGTGTGTCTGTCTCGTGTGTCCGGCTCCCCCCGGTGGAGCGGGAGGCTTAAGGAGGCGGCTGGGTCGGGTTCGCAGGGGGCGGCCTCTTCCGAGTCGGCCGCTGATTCGGTCGTCTCGCGGTCGCGCGGGCGGCCCTGCGCGCGGGTGCGTTGGTGGGCATGGGTGGGTTGGGATGGTTGTGAGGTTCGTCTGCCCTTGTGTCCCGTGTGTGTCCCGGCTCCCCCGGTGTCTTTATACCGGTCCCGTGTGTCCCGTGTGTGTCCCGGCTCCCCCGGTGTCTTTTCACAGGACTGAGCGGGCAGTAACAGTGCCAAAGCACCGGTTGTCGCGTCTGTCGTGTTACAAGTAACGTACACAGAACCGTCATGTAAGGTGTGTGTATCCTGAGCGGTAGTTTCAGTGCTGTAGCTTTGGTTGTCGCGTCTGTCGTGTTATTAACGTTCACAGGACGAGGCACGAGAGGCCTCGGCACGGGGATGTCTCCACTTTCCAGGGCGCTCGCCCGCCTCGACGTTGGGAGAAGTCGCCTCTCCAGGTTCTCGTCAAGGACCTCCCTCCATCCATGAAGTCCACGATCATGCGCGCCATGCGCTGCTTGCAGCCATACAAAGCATTGAACCCTCCAAGAGTGTTTGCCATGTTGCCCACTCGCGCCCTCTCCACGACGCCGAATCCCACCAAGGCTGGACTCGTGCCGCCAGAGCCCGCCGAAGTTGGCACACCAACCCTGCTGAGCCGTCCACACGAGCTGCTACAACACAAGGCGGACGAGCGAGCTCCGAGCTGGCACCGCTACTGCATGCTCGGCGGAGGCACGCTAGCAGGCGGAGGTGGGATCGCACTCCTTGGCTACGCTCACCTCCAGTGGCTTATGCCGCTCGTCCCCGACCTCGCGGGCGTCTCGCTCCTTGGCATCGGCGGCGCACTGCTCGCACGCGCGGCGAAGATGCCATCCAGTGCGAGTGACGGCGGTGCTACAGCGCCGCCGTCGGAGCGATCCCGAATGCGCCTCGCGCGCTCCGGCGGACGGTTCATTGCAGGAGGTCATGAGGGCTTTCAGATCGAGATCATCCCCCTGAACGACGAGCTACGCTACTCGAGCGCCGCCGCAGCGATTGCGAGCGGCGGTCGCGATAGCACCGCCGATGGCGATGGTGCAGCTGGTGGTGGCAGCCCGGCCAAGCCGAAGACGTGCGGTGAGGCGGAAGAAGCTCTCAAACTCGCGGAGAAGGCGGAGCGCGAGGCTACGAACGCGGCGCGCACCAAGGCGGCGGCCGAGCTGGTCGCAAGTCTCAAGCAGCAGCTGAGCGAGGGCGCGCCCGCCCGCCGGCTGCGCCAGAAGCTCGAGCCTCGCCTCTTCGTCATCGATTTCGACACCCGCGCGCGTGCCTCGCGTGATGGCCGACCCGCAGCTCCACCCTCGACGCGCGCGCTTCTGGACGATCTACGCGAGCAGGTCAGCCTGCTCCTGCACGTGTGCTCGCCGTATGACGAGGTCGTGCTGCGCATTACGTCACCGGGTGGGCCTGTGACCGACTACGGGCTCGCCGCGGCCCACTTCGCTCGTCTGAAGACCGCGGGTGTGAAGACGACAGCTGTGGTCGACCTCGTCGCCGCCTCGGGAGGCTACATGATCGCGTGCGCGGCCTCGCAGCTGCTCGCGGCCCCGTTCGCGATCGTGGGCTCGATTGGTGTCGTTGCGCAGGCGCCCAACGTGCACAGGCTGCTCGAGCAGAACGGCGTCGAGGTGGTCCAGCGAACGGCGGGCGAGTATAAGAGGACTATCCAGATCTTCCAGCCGAATACGGCCGATGGCCTGCGCAAGTTCGATGAGGAGCTCGCGCTGATCCACTCGGCATTCATAGGGCACGTGCAAGCGCACCGTGCCAACCTCGACCCGGCGAAAGTGTGCACAGGCGAGTCGTGGCTGGCTACGCACGCGCTGCCGCTCGGACTCATAGATGGCCTCGCCACCTCCGACCAGTACATACGCGCCAAGCAGCAGGAGATGGATGCCTACCTGCTGCGCCCGGCGCCGCCCAGGCGGCCGTCGGGTTTGATGGCGCTTCTCTCGCGCACGACCGACGCGATGCTGGACGTGGCCGATGCGGCTCGTGCAGCGCTGCCATTGGCGGGCAAGTTGATCAGCTGGACGCGCTCGAGCATCCCCTCCTCCCCCTCCTTCTTCACGGCGAGCCCTCGGGCGATCGCTGCTGACGTGGCGCACCAGACGCTGCATGAGGCGAGCGGGGCAACTTGCGGGGGCGCGGGCCCTGGGCTTGCTGCGTTGGGCGTTCAACCACCGCTGCTGAGGGCTGATGAATTCGGCGGCAGCGCACTCGAAGCTGATGCAGCGCGGGTTGGCGGCAATGGGCATTCGTGACTCGACAGTGCCGGCGCTCGGCAAGCTCGTGTGAGCTCGTGAGGGTGGGCGAACTACAGCAGCAGGACACAGGCACGTGGCAGATGGAGGGAGGCGCCGCCGGTGACTTGACTTGAGAGGAACAATGGGAAGCTCCGTTAACCCGGATCCACACCGTCACACACAGACGACATGACACAACCATCACGATCACAAACCTGCGCTACACAAACCGAGCGAGACGCTACAACCATCACATTAAATCGTATAGAGAGAGGGAAACTCGCGCACGTTCCAGTTGAGGTGTTGAGCGCGCACGCGCAGCGTCCCGTCTCCCGAACGACCGACGTTTCCCCGATCGCGGATGCCCATGCCGTCCCCGCGCTTCCGCGGGACCGACGACACGCCCGCACACGTCTGGTCGGCCGGACCGCACGGCACGACACCACCGCTCACGTGCACGTCTCGTCAGAATTTTAGATTTCCTATAATGATCGGACGTTCCGTTATATAATAAAAGTTATACACGAAAGGACTCACGCGCGGCTGCGGTGAGTAAAACCCGACGCGACTGCGCGCCGGGGGCTCCCCCTCCATAATACGATCCTCTCACATCGCATACTGGGCGCATACCGTACTGATTCACCTACTTCGCCGGCTTTTCGGTATACACCGTACGGGGTAGAAAAGTTTGTTTTGTCTCACCGGACCGTACCTAACGAGGCGGGCGACCATCGGGTGGCTGGAACTCCCCCTTGGCAGGGGGCGGTTCGTTGGCCCCTCCCTACGTGCCACCCCCACAAGTATAACGGCCTATACGGCCCGGGGTTCATCAGTGTGATGACACTTAAGATGACACCCGGTGACCCCTTACCCCCCCTCTCCCGACACATCGAACCCCCCTTTTCCGTAGGGGAAGTTCGGGAGGTTGTGGAAAAACCATCCACCCCGGGGAGGATTTTACACCGTACGGGGTATACGCCTCGTCTGAAGTGATACTTTTAGCTCGGCTCAGTGTCATCGAGAGCGTCTCCTACGAGCGTGCGCCGATCAAAGACAAAGTTGGCGCCTCGCCAGGCCGAGGTGCGGCTGCTACCATCCATGGGCGGCGGCGCTTTCTGCTGCCGCCGCTCCTCCTCCTCCTTCTCCTGCTGCTCGCGCTTGTGCCTCAAGTAGCCTACGATCCCATGCTGCAGCTTCTTGGTGTTGTGAAAGCCGAGCTCCTGCTCGAGGAAAGCATTCACCTTGACGCATCGGATGCCGCCGGTGCAAAAGGTGAGGATGGGCGCGTCTTTGGGCACCTCCGCGAGCCGCTTGCGCAGCACATCCCACGACTGAGCAAACGTGTCCGTACCCAACGGCTCGGCGGCCACCTCGGCGGCATCCTCGGCCGCCACCTCGGCCGCCTCTGTCTCAGCCCCGCCCATGGCTGCACGAGCCATCGCGCCTTTGCGCGCGACCACAAAGGTGCCCACCTTGGACTCGTACAGGTTCCGGCAGTCGAGCAGCACCGCGCCCTCCTGCTGCAGCGCCATGTCCCACTGATCAGGCGTCACATCCTCCCCCGCACTCTGCCAATCGAGAGGATTCCACAGCCCATCCGTCAGGATCTGCGCGCGAGATTTGACGACACGCTTCCGGAACGGCGGCTCGCTCCCAACAGCGACCGTTTCGCCCAGGTTGAGCACGATGCGCCCTATCTCGGGCCGGCCCAGCGCCGCGCCCGCCTCGCGCAGCCCCTCGCGCAGCCTCTCGAGCTGCGATTGCGCCACGGCCAGCTGAGCGTTCACGCCCTCGCACGCTACGTAGATGGTGCCGAGCGCGCCCAGCTGCACGAGCAGCTCGTCGAGGCGGTGCACGAGCGCCTCCACTTCCTCCGTTGACGCGGCCGTCGGGTGGAAGGCGAAAAAGGAAATCATCTGGAGCGTCTCCGTCGGCATGCCAGGCGGCGGCGGCGCACCAGTCTCAGCGTCGACCGGCGGCAATATAACATCCTCTGGCTCGGCAACGCGTAGCTGCGGTTCGACGCTGCGCTCCGCCGCGATCGAGAGCAGCTGGCGCAGGTCGGCGTCCGAGGCGATCTCCCGCTTACCGTGAAAGAGCCGAAACAGGGCGGGGTCCACGGTGAGGCGCGGAGCAAGCGCGGCACGCAAGTTATCCAGGCTCGCGGACGAGGGCACCTCGATGACCTGCTTTCGTCCAGGGCGCGACAGGTACGGCCGCACAGGACGTTCAAAATGGATCGAAAGACTCGTGCTGGCGCCTCCGGATGGTGTGCCACACAGCATGGCCACGGCTGGGCGCCGAAATGAGCCACGAACGGTACCGCCGCCGCTCGGCACCGTACGTGCTGTGGCGAGGGCCAACGACAAGAATGGGATGGCGCGCGCAACACACGGCGCGCGACGGCTTAGTATCTTCCACGTTGCCAACATGCCGATCATCAAGCCAAGCAAAAGGGGCTCACTCACGGGGCCCCTTGAGCCAAGTCATGTCAAGACAAGACAAGTCAAATGTTCTCGACTGTACAATTGTCCAGCGATTGGATCGGAACAGTACATGTATTCGATCCAGTCCACTCGCTGTATGTTTACTGTCAAAGCTTGTAAAAGGATTCCAAGAACATTTCCTGATTTGGGTCCATCCGTTGATTACGATCCCGAAAGGAAATCCGCGTGCCGGGCTGACGACGTGGTGGGTCCTTTTTGTTGAGCGTTGGTTGGTCGCATCACTTGCCCGCGGGGCGTTTTGCTCATGGTGCTCCTCGACATCATCGAAGAGAGCCACCCCCGTGGATCGTGCGTGCGCTTTCTGTGCGAGGTGCCCATTCGCTCCACGGTGGCTAGCACATTGGAACACGTTATCGCCGTGCGCACTGCCAGGGACTCCCTTGAGGAGGCAGTAGCACAGCTGCAGGGTACAGATTCTTCGTCGGACGCGCATCGCATGGCCTTGGCCCTCATCTCGGACTCGGCCGTGCAGAGCAAGGTCGTGCTGACGCGCGAGCAGCTGCACGCGGTCTTGCTTGCCCTGAATGCGCAGAGCACCTCACAGCCGAGCTCGCTGGGCGAATGCTGGCTGGCCTTTGCAAGCCGGCGGCTGGAGCAAGACAAGCTGCTCTCCGACTACGTGGGGACCAACGAGAAGTCCAAGGTGAAGCTCGCCTTGACGACGAGTCCGCTGCCGCCCGCCGCCGCTGCTCGCGACGTGCCGCCGAACCCTTTTGGTACGCCCGCGACGGCATCCGAGTCGATGTCGACCAAGCGCCCAGCAGCCGCAGCGACGGCCGCCGAGCTGTCGGAGGATGGCGGCTACACAGAGCTTCCAGCGCAGCGGCCGAGGCTCGGCAGCGCGCCAACCGCCGAGCCGCACGAAGCCTCGCCGTCGAAGCTCCAGCAGTCGCCTCTCGAGAAGGGTGTCAGTCTGCTCGCCTTCTGGAAGGCACGTGAGCCGGGCGGACGGCCTCCGAAGAGCGACGAGAACGCGCCCGCAGCGGGGGCGGACGAGAACGCGCCCATCCTGAGCACCAGTCAGGCGGCCGCGCTCACCAGCGACAACGCGGTGCGTCAGGCGCTGCGTGAGCCCCGACTGCAAGAGCTGCTTAGGCACATAGACAGCGCCGGCACGAGGGAGGCGGCACTTCAACGGCTGGAGCTGGCTCTGGAGGACCCGGAGTTCGAGGCATTCTCGCTCCAGGCGCTGCAGACGATAGGCTGGACCTCGTCGGGAGCGCAGCACGCAGAATAGGCGATGTGCTCTTGTGGATGGAGCCTTGGAAGGATCTTTGTTGACGGTCACGAGGGGACGGGACTCTTTGTGATCGGTATACGGAGGGTGCAAATGCGCTGAACTTGCTGAGTCTGGACCCGCGGCCGCGGGTGCCAGGCATATAATGTGTCCCTGGGTGGGCACGCAGAGGCGGGGCGGTCACCCACGGGGGCGGGGGCGGCACCGGCAGGGCCTGCGCTGGGGCGACGGCAGCCGGCACGGGGCACGGCCCAGCGCCCACGCGAGACGCGTTGTACGTCACTAGCTGCAGCGGGTAATGTATATTTTATAGACTAGAGCCAAAATAAGCGAAAAGAAGAACGAGACTGCACGGTCTGAGCGACTCGAGAGCGCGCGCGCCATGCGGCGATGCGCGGCGGCGCGCCGTGCTCCGCCGCCGGTCGGCGGTCCGTGCCGGGCCCCCGCCCCGCGCCCCGCGCGCGGCCGCCCGGGGAGCGGAGCGGGGTGCGCACGGGTGGGGGATGCGCTCCGTCGGCACCGTCGTGACCAATGACGTAAAGTTATTTCGATCGAATAGACGCGGGTCGCGAAAGGCTGCACCTCCAGACGACACCACAACCCCGCCGCGCACTGTCTCGCAGCCTCCCCGCAGGCGGCCGCGACTGTGTCCTGTATACCCCGCACGGCGCATGCTCGCCGCAGTCGCGGAAGACATCTGCCATGCAGGCTTGCGTATCGTCAAGCACTCACCGCACCATTCCCACACCATGCCACGCGAGTCTGTCACGCCCCGACATCGCCTCGCCGCCGCAGCCTCGCAGCAGACGCCTCGCAGGAGACGCCTCGCAGGAGACGCCTCGTCGCGTGAGCTGCCCCTGACGAGCACGCTCACTCAGGTGACCACGCCATTATCGACGAACTGGTCCTTGCCAGCGCCGCACTGCGGGCACGTGAAGGAGTCGCCGAAGAACTTGTGCTCGCGCCCTGCGGCCGGGAAGAGCACGTAGCCGCAGCTCGTGCACTCGTACTCGTGGGTCTGCCCGTCGCCGTCGCCCACATTCGTCGGACCTGCACCTGCCGAAGGAGGCGCCATGGCGGGAGGTGGAGCGGCCTTGGGGGCGGGCGGCGGCGGCGGCGGCGGGGGCGTCACGAGCTTGAAGTCTGTCGCGGCGATCGGAACCGCCGGGGCAGCTTTGGTCGCAACGGTCGGCGCGGGACCCGCAACGGTCGGCGCGGGACCGGCCTGTGGAACGTCCTGCGTGTCAAAGATGGATTTGACGGGCTTTCGAGGCTGGCCAGTCGCCTTGTAATTGGCTGCGTTCTGCGCGGCAGCACGCTCGAGCGCCTCCTGCAGCTGGCGCGCGCGCTCGGCCTCGGCGATCTTTGCCGCCTTCTCCGCCGCCTCATCCTCCCTTCTCTGCTGCACCTCGGCCAACAGTCGTGCCGCCTCGGCGTTTGAGAGGCCCAGGATGGCGCGCGTCTCGGCGTCGGGCGCGGCGAGGCCCTGCTCCTCGCAGAGGGTGCGGTAGAGGTCCTCGAGCATCGCCCGCTGCAGCGCCGCCACCGTGTCGAAGGACCAGTTTGGGAATTTGGTGCGCAGCTTCGCCATCGCCGATGCCTGCGGTATCGCGCGCTCGGCCGCAAAGACGAGCTTGTTGAGAACCGACGGCTGGCGCTCGAGCTTGGTCGCAGCGGCCTCTAGGAGCGTGGCGCACGCGGCGTCGTCCGAGACGCGAAAGATAGCCATGGCCGCCTTCAGCTGCTGAATCGCCTTGACGCCGACGGGCACGTCCCGCGCGAACTGCACCAGGAAGGTGGTCACCATCGGGCCGGTGAAGCGGCCCGGACCGAGCTGCGTCTTGAAGGTCGAGTACGCGGCGGCCATTTCGCGCTCGTCGCCTATGTGGAAGATCATGGTCGCAGCAAACTCGTCGAGCAGCGTGCTAACCCGCCGCTTGTATAGCCGCTGGCTCTGCCAAGCCGCCACCGCCATCGTCGCTGCCACCGTCACGCCCATGAAGGGCGCGCGCGCCTTCTGGAAGAAGGTAGGCGGCGTCGTTGTCCCGGGTGGCGGCACGCCGACGTACTGCTGCTGCTGGGAGGCCTTGCCCTGCGGCTGCAGCCCGCTCACTGCCATGCGGCGGCTGTCGCCCTGCTGCGAAGCCGCGATGAGATCGGCCGAAGGACCATCAGCAGCCGCCATGACCGCGAGCTGCGGGCGAGGTGCCAGCATGTTCGCCCGAACAAGCGAATGGGTCGAAGAAGCGAATCCGATGCACGCGGCGCCCGTCAAGGCGAGGAACGGCAACATGCTCGCACCCCGGGTCGAGCAGCACACGCTGCGTCCACGAGATCGAGATGAGCGCCCTCATGGGCGCCAAGTTTCGTCCATACACACATCGCTCTATCACCTGATTAAAATGCCATGGTTTTCAAGCGCAGTTCCTACGACAAGCGATAGAATTCATAAAGAATTGATGATTCTATTTTGGAAAAAAGGCGGCGCCAGCATGTCTATCCCATATTCGCTTCAGCCACTCGAAACCTACTTTACGCGCGCCAACGAGTTGAGCGGGCCGCACCCGTACGTCGCGCACCACCTGCGCCTGTTTGCCGTCGAGCTCGCCATGAAGATGAAGGGGCCGGACGCCAACCAATTTCTGCTCACGCAGATGGATATTCTTGAGAAGGAGAAGGGCACCGTCGAGCCACCGCTGTACCAGCCGCCACTTTGCCCAGACCCCAACTGGAAGCCCCCTCCGCCTCCGCCTCCGCCAGAGGCACCACCGGTGGCTGCGGCCGGCGCGGCGGATGCTTCCGACGGCCGCAATGGCAGCACTGCAGATGGCACAGGGGCGAGCGACACGAAGCCTGAGGAGGCAGCGGCATCGGCGAGCAGCAGTAAGGGCATGTTCAGCTTTCTGAGCAAGCAGCCGCCAAATCCCAGCTTGGACGCCGCCAAGGAGGGTGCAGCCAACCTCTCCATCGCGGGCGATCCGAAGCCGCCTCCCTCGACAGAGGCGCCTAAGCCGCCGATGATCACGCCCCACAAGGTGGCCGCGACCCCACAGCAGGCGCTGCGCACCCTCGCGCTCGACCTCTATGAGCGCGGTCGCCAGGCGGACAAGCCGGACACGTTCCCGTCGCCCTCAACCTCCTGGGGGGTGTCCGAGGCGCCAAAGATAGCTCGGTGCCTTCACGCCTCCGCCGTCATTCTCGATGCACTCAAGCACTTCGAGCCTACGCTGCCTGCCGAGCTCGAGCGCTACCAGACCGCGGCCCATCGGCGCTCCGTGCAGCTCGGCGGCCAGATCAACTCGGCCTTCAAGCTGAAGGAAGGGGAGCCGATCTCGTTAAAGTGGCGCCCTGCTGACATGGCGGCTGCCACTCCACTTCCCCTACCACCGCCGCTCTTCCCATCCGTACCTAGGTCGTAGCCAGGCAGCATCGCCAATGTCAGCCGCGCAAGCGTCGTGGCATGCATCGTGAATGGGCGTCAAGAACCCAGCCACCCCTGACCTGACCGGGTGTTGCAGGGTTGCACGCGACAAGGCACCATGGCTGTGTGTGACAACGGAAGCCGTTATTTCCGCTGTCGGACGTGTCTCGAGTGTCGTGCGGACGCACCCCGCCATCAATTGTTGGCGCACGCAGGTTCCATTGTCATTTTGACGCACTTTAGAATGAACAAAACAATGACGCGAGTTTCGGGACCTTCGACCTACTACAACACCCCGGCGACCGGACTACGGTTAAACTACGCCACCCGGTCTACGGGCGCGCGTTCCGCCTGGGAATCATCCGACATCAAATATCAATGACGAGCGCGCCGCCGGCAGCCGTCCTCGGACAGCCCGTGCAGCCTAGCAGCTCGACTCGCCGGAGGGAGCTCTAGACGACCATCGAAGCTTTCGGCGACCTCGGCGGTGATGCTTGCGGCGACCTCGGCGGTGATGCTTGCGGCGACCTCTGGGTGGCGACCTCGCGTGTTGAGCACTCATCTCTGCGCTGCGCGCGCGCTGTTCATCTGTATGTCATTCGTGTGGACCCACCCTCATCTGCGTCTTGGGTGGTTTCGCATCCTTGGGCGAGTTTGCATCCTTGGTCGCTGGTATGTGCTTGCACCAGCCAGCTCGCATGGCAAACCACAGCGCCGTACCAAGCACCACCACGCCGGAGGCCACGACGATTGCGATGATTGCACCCACCGCCAGTGACGCCGCCGCCACCGCCACCGGCGGCGTCGCATGCGACGAGTCGATGAGCTGCACCACTGGCGTGGCGGTGACGTTAAGGCCCGGTGGCAGCAGCGCCGAGGCACTGGCGGCGCTGCTCAGAACCGGCGCGAGGGCCGCCTCGACAGTCTGAGCAGCCGCGAGCGTGGCGGCGGCAATGCTCAGCGCCAGGCGTACGGAGCCCGATGTGACAGTGAGACGAACGGACGAGGCTGGCACGTTGGCCGCCGCCGCGAAGGAGTCTACGATCGAGTCGCGCACCAAGTCCGTGTAGTCGCTTACGTCGCCCGAAGCCACCATTGTCACCTCGACGATGTAGGGCGGCGAGGGCGGCGGCGGCGAAGGCGAGGGCGGCGGCGGCGAGGGCGAGGGTGGCGGCGGCGAGGGCGAAGGCAGAGAGGGCGAGGGCGAGGGCGAGGGCGGCGGAGGTGATGGCGACGGCGGCGGAGGTGATGGCGAGGGTGGCGGCGGTGACGGGGGCAGTCGCGGAGGAGGTGACGGCGGAGAGTACGTGCCGATCAAAGCACCACAATTGGGCATCGTCCTGCTCGTGGTGTAGATTCCTTCGCCTGGATAGCTCAGGCTGGTCGTGTACTGGGCTACTGAGCCTTGAGTCCACGTGCAACACGGATCTCCCAGCTCAAGACCGTTGCTCTGGCCATCTCCATCGCTATCAGCCTGACAAAAGGCCACTGTCCACACGAAGCCGGCATCCCTGAAGTGGTCGCGAAAGCCGCCGCTGTGGCCGACGTTATCGAACGATGTTTGGCCGAATTCGATGCTGTACGCATTTGGCAACAGCTCTCTGTACGATGGCCGGCCGTCGACGAGCAAAAGTTGCCCCGCGACGAGTGCACGAACTGATCGAGAGCCCATGTCAGGGGTGCCGAGCTGGGGTGCCGGGCGCGTCTGTTTTTACATTTTTTCCCCGTTTGGGAACGGCCTCACCTAATAACGTAACTTGATCGGTCATCGTGCGCCGCGGTCGGTCCAGACCAGCAGACCATGCAATTCATGAATCGCCGCCCCGCAGGATATCCTGGGCTACATGTTTGTGCATGACGCACAGGTAATTTGCCAGGAAAGGCAAAAGCCGAAAGCGGAGCCCCCATTCAGCATTGTATAAAGACGCTGTACCGTGTGCATCAGTGCATGTACCATGTTCATCATCCCATCCTCTCATATGCCCGCATCCAAGCGAACCCGTCCACATCACGTCAAAGTAAATTTGCTTCCCTTGCGGACGACCTCGCCGCTGACCTCGTAGTTCCCAAGTGCACCGCCTGCGCCCCAGCGAGCCTCGAGCTTGCTCGGCGGCTTTGCTCCCGGCACCTCAACGCCCCTTGCGAGGCGCATGAAGTGTGAGAACTCGACGAGCTGGATGCTGTTCGAGTTGTCGAGGTCGAGCGCGCACCACAGCACCTTTATCTGCTCCTCGGAGAAGGCGGCCTTTTTCACCTTGAATTTAAAACGAATCACCTGCCGAAGCTCGTCAAATGTGATCAGCCCCGACGCGTCGTTGTCCACTTCCTTGAAGACTTGAAGCCAGGCGACCCCATCGTGCGCGTCAGGTTTGTCAGCCCTGACCCACTTTCCATACTGGATGGCAAGCTGCTTCAACTCCTCACTGCCAGGTTCCGGCACCCTGATGCCAGCCGCTTTGAGCTCTTTGCGCATGATCATTGTGTCCACGCTGCTCTTCAAATTTGCGAGCTTGAGGTCACGATCCACCGCCTCCTCATTCGCCAGGCGCCTCGACATACTCTTCTGCCTGATCACGACTTCGCGCCGGGCCGCCAGGAGCTTCGGGTTGGTCTCACGGCCCATGAACGTCTGGAACTCGGCCTCTTCAATAAAGCCCGACCCGTCCACGTCGAGTGCATTCCAGAGCGACTTTAGCGTCGCATCCGAGAGGTCGTCGTGCCCGAGACGCATGCGCCTGCGCACTCCCGCCTCGAACTCAGAATACTCGAGCAAGCCAGAGTGGTCGTGGTCAAAGTCTTTGAAGAGCTCCAGCCAGCGATCGCGTTGATCCGGTGGCATGATTGAGTCAATCCGCACGTTGAACGTGGTCGAGAGAACTTGTAGCTCGGCCTTGGTGAGTGGGGCACCGTCCGCGCTCTCGAGGCCACGCCACGACCGCTGCCGTGAGGTGATCGGTCGGTGATTCCGACCCGAGCCGCCGATGGGTGGGGACGGTGACAGGTCACTCGACAGGTCACTTGCAAAGGTGACGGTGGAGCGTGCAATTGAGGCAGGCGCGCCCTCGTGCAGCGCGAGCGACTCTGCACGAGGCGATTGCGGTGTCTGCGCTCGGCTGCTTCTTCTCGAGGAAGAATGAATGACGATGTCCCTGTAGACCATGCCGCTTCGTAGCGGACTCTGGGGCTTCGCAAAGGGTCCGCTGCCTGGGACCCTGTAGGCCCCGTGGACGCGTGACCATGTGAACAAGTCCTTTCCTTGCATGTACCGCGCGTTCTGAGCGATGATGAGGTCAATCTTGGAATATGCAGCACGAGCTGAGTGAGGTCGCTTCACATGGTTCACCACGCTCTGCATGTCCCCGAGGAGCGTCCACGCGTCCTTCCCGCCGTCGTAGCGAGGGGGCGAGAATGCTTTCAGGTCCGTAATGTCTTTCTTTGCGAATTGAGCCATAATCCGCTCATTCCGGGCTGCAGCACGCTCCTGCTTCTTCCTCTGCGCCTCGGCTGCCATGTCGGCTGCATCATCGGGCAAATACTGAACGTACCCGTTCGGCGGTCCGAGATCGTCCGCCCGAGGACTGATCGAACCAAACGCATCCAAGCCCATTCTGGTCATGACGGTCAGACTGTGGCTGTGTCGCGTGGCAAGACCGGGGCGGCTGTGTCCTAGAGGCGACTGAACGACGCACGCACCCTCTCGCGCGGACCCGAAATGAAACGAACAAGATGTTTGGACAAGTTGAAAAAGTTTCGAAGTCCTATAGGACTTACCGGTTAAAAAGACACCGGGGGGAGCCGGGACACACGCGAGACACACGGGCGCACACGGGCACACGGATCACAGATCACACAGACGAACCTCACAAGTACCATCCTTACCTTACTTACCGGTACCTGAGTCCTGAGTACTCAGGTGTCAGGTCAGTTCGAAGTCCTGTAGTTTCGAAGTCCCCCGCGCCCCCGCGCTCACCACTCCTCCCGTACAAATAGCTTGTTGAGGGGTGGGGGAGTGAGTGCACGCGTTCACGCGTGCGTTCTGCGTTGCCTTGGGCCCACTGCGTCTAAACTTGGTCGCGTTCGTTGTTGCATTAAGTTGCATGCCATACTTGTTGATGAACACTGCGACTCACGCCCGGTGCCTGCCTACATGTAAAGCAGACCAGGCTCAGTCACCCAGTCAGTTATGTTGCGCCCCCCCGCGCTCATACCGCGCTCAGCACACTCATACATGTATCGCGGTGGGTGGGCTGGAAGACCTCATCTCTCTCATGTCCTCTCGACTCGAATAAGTGTTAATAAGACTCGAATCGAGATCAGCAGCCGCGCATCCATCGAAATCCCCCGTGGCCGTGCATGATGTTCGTCGAGTCGTTCTCGAGAGCAGCAGACTATCATCAGAGAGAAGCGAGATTATGATCTGAGATCGCATAACATTGTATTGACGACACTCTTCCAAAAAGGTGAGAGAATCGCGTGCTTGAGAGAAGAAGAAGAAAAGGGTCACCGTTGGACAACGCATGCAAGTCTTTTCGCATGGTGGTGTATCCGATACATGTACGTTTTGTTTTGGTGTTTTGGCTCCGCACTGTCATCAGAGGAGCAACTTCGACAAAGCTCTTCGCGCGACGCTGGCGGGACGACTTGAATGCGGAGCTTGTCGACGGCGCATGAACTCAAGGCCGCGGCTTCCACCGCACTGGCTGGCCAGCTGTGCGCCTCTGGCACGGTTGGCCATGTGCACCAGCCACTTTCGCCCACATTGGATACGGTCGTGGCCAGTGTGTGCTGCCCTGGTCAGTGCGACCGCTGCGGCGGTGTTGACTGCTGGGCGCAAGCCGGTGGGCTGGCTTGCTGCGCAGCTCACGTCCACGCGCTAGGCGCACCGCCGTGCTCACGGGCCGAGGATGTGGGGTGCGTGCTTCCACACCCAGCAGCCGACGAGCTGCCCGCAGAGCTGCGTGAGGAGAGCTGCCTCGACGTGTGGTCTGCCGTCTTTCCAGGCGAGGTTGGGGACTGGCGAGGCCGGTCGTGTGACTTCAAGGTGAAATGGGGCCAGTGCTCCCAATTCTACTCGAGCTGCCAGTGCTCGTGTGGCTACTGCTTGCCGACGCACGACCACGGCTGCTCGCCATCAGGCGGCGAAGCACTAAGCGAAGCACCGCCGCCACCGGCCGAGTCGCTGCTGCCCATGCCTACTACGGGAGCAGAAACCTCCTCTTCCAGCGGCTCATCAAGCAAATCGCCTCTGCTGCTGCGCACGTCCACGTCGAGCGGGCTGCAGCAACCGCATCCGCTGGTTTGGCGTGATGTGCAGCTGCCGCCTTCACCTCCGCTCCCGTCACCGTTGCCGACTGGCAAGGAGTCGATTGGCAGCGCTGCAACGGGCACTCTGGGGCCCACACCGACGTCGAGCATGCTGGTGGCGACGCTCGCATGGGCGGTGGCAACGCTGGCGGAGGGCGGGCCCGTCTCGCCTGAGGCGGCGGGCGTGCTGGCTGCGGCGCTACTGGTCATATGCCTTCTCTGCCGCGTCGCTGCCGCGTGCTGCCGCGTCGCCAGCCGGCCGGACGCACCCCTGTGGTTGCAGGCGTGCTCACACGCCTGCTGTGGCGCTCTCTTCCTGGGACACGCCGCCATTCCACACGGCCGCCATTCCATAGGGCCGACGCACGGCGCCGCGTACACGTCGGTGCACACGAACGGCAGTGTGATCGGTAGCGGCGTCCGCGGCGGCGCGCACCGGGCGGCGGCGGCCGCCGCCGCGCTCGAGGAGGAGGAGGACGAGGAGTACGACGACGAACGCTTCATCGACGTGGACGATGGATGGGACGAGGGATGGGACGAGGCGGGTTGTCCCGGTACCCGTGCGTCGTCTTGCTGCCATCGCTCGACGGCATCGTTAAGAGCCTCATCGGCATCCAAGCAGCAATCACGCTGCGTCGGCGGCCGCGGTAGCGGCGGCCGTGGCGGCGGCGGCGGCGGCACAGCCGCAGCAGCCGCAGCAGCCGCAGCCACCGGCGGCAGCGAGGACGGTCTCGAGTACGATGCTCGCGACATATATGATGCGCCAGGGCTGGATGAGATGCCGGACCTCGAGGACGACATCAGACCGGACGACTCGATCTCGGTCGCGTACTTCAAGACGTTAGAGGGGTCCGGTGCGAAGCCACCATTGCACGGCGAGTCCGTACGCGAGGGCGAAGGGGGCGGCGGCGCCGGCGCGGCGACCATGACGATCGAGGTGCCCAACACGACGCCAGGGACGAGCGAGAGGCCCAACACGACGCCAGCGACGATCGAGGCGCCCAACGGCTCACTGCACGCTATGGACGTGGAGCTCGATGGTCTCACCTCGACCGCCGAGCTGCGCCGAGGCATGCTGCAGGGGTACCGCGAGCTGCTCGGCGTGCAGCTGCCCCCGCATGCACTGCGTGTGCATGCACGGCTGCGCTCGGGCTCGTCGGTGCTGCTGACGGACGAAACGCCACTCTCGTCCACCGTCCTCGAAGCGGTCGCCTTCTACGTATGGGCAGTGCTCTCACCTGATGACATGCGCTCGATCAAGCCGTAGCTCTACCGTATGTCTAGGGATCCCTAAGGGATCCCTAAGGGATCCCTACAGCAGTGCGTCGGGTCGTCGTCCCCTCGACGCTTCCACCAGCTCTCGATCGGCTTTTCGAGGCCGCAGTCAACGACTTACGTGACCATACAATGGCACTTTTTCAGCCAGACTTCAGAGAGCCTAACGTAACCTCTGTCGTTCTGTCGCTGCGCCGCGCACGGCAATGGCGAATGGCCGAACTCGTTTTAGGACTCAGAGAGCCATTGCTCAGAGCTCGGCCTTTGGCCAGCTCTCGGGGCTGTTTTATCATAACGGTTAACGCATCGCTGTGTGAAGTACAAGTTGTCAACAGGAGACCGTTTGGTATCTCAGTTACGACGTTTTTTAAACGCGGTGACGTTACGTCGCCATATATGTTATATCGTTCCGCGGAGATTTACGATGTGTTTGTGGGAACATACGCCCATCAGCCATCTGTGACTGTGTGCCGTGCTGTCTGCTGAGTTCACGGAGTTCTGACGTGTGACGTCTAGTGTCGAAGAGACGTCAAATCCACTCCAACATACAGCACCAGTCTCCGGACCGGCAATCCAGCATAATATCCACAGCACGCACGAGCGCGAGGTTTTCTGTACATGTAAGACTTAGTTCACGCCGACGACGCTGCGCCCGCTTTGCCTGATACGAGCGCTGGAGAGCAATCGCAGCGGCATGCGCCTCAACTCCATATGGCCTCATCACAAAGGCCGCGGGCTTCGCGGCCATGCGCTGGGGCGCGTTGAATGGATTTGGGCCCTCCATTGGTCGGGTGAAGGCGTCGTAGATGTTCATGTGCTTTGCGGCCGCCTCGACAGCGCTCAGTGGGCGCTGGGGCGCTCGACCGCCATTCGCGTGTGCGTCTGGTAGCAGAGCGCCGTACGGTGGTGCCACCGGCAGCAGTGGCGCTCCCGGCACCGGTGCCGGCACTCGGACCGGTAGCACTCGTACTGGTAGCAGAGGGCCATGCATCGGTTGCAGCGGCGGCGGCAGCTGGTCTTTGCAAGTTGCTCGCATCTCTTCGTCGATCGACTCGTCCGAAGCAGCCGACTTCGGAGTGAGTGGCGGCGTCGAGGTGGGAGTGAGAGGGGGCGTGAGCGCAGGCGTGGACGGGGGTGTGAGCTCCGGGTGCAGCTTGGCGAGCGTGCCCTTGATTAAGGGCACCATCAAGAGCCGATTAAACGAAGGGCGGCGCTGTGGCTGCTTGTTGAGCATCGAGTCGAGCAGCGAGCACAGTGCCTCCGAGTAGTGCTGACGCAGCGGGGCGACACGAAGGCTCCCCGAGCACACGAGCTGCATGAGCGCGAGCATGCCTTGCCGCGGCCTCATTTGGTCCAGCCACGGTGTCTGGAGTGTCATCATCTCGTAAAGCACACAGCCCAATGCCCACGTATCGCACCCGCGGTCGTACGGCCGGCCGCTACACAGCTCTGGCGACATGTACAGGGGCGAGCCGCACTTGGTCAACGCCAGGCCGTGCGAGGCAGAGAGGCACTTGCTGATGCCGAAATCGCCAATCTTCACGTCGCCAGAGGCGCTCAGGAAGATGTTTTGGGGCTTGATGTCGCGGTGCAGCAGGAAGAGCTTGTGATGGCAGTATGCGAGGGCGCTGCAAGCCTGAGCAACCATCTTGAGGCACTCATCCTCCGAGAACCGAGGACCGCCGAGTCTCAGTGGTCGCTGCTTCCGCTCGACGATCGCAGTGCCCAGGTCACCTCCCTGCGCCCATTCCATGAGGAGAATGAGCTTCGCCTCGGCCCGGTCGACTTGCGAGTCGATATAGGCGATGAGGTTCGGATGCTTGAGTCTGCGCAAGACCGTCGCCTCGTTACAGGCTCGCTCGAGCTCCTTGGAATCGGCGCCCTTGAGGGAGACTTCCTTCATGACGCACGTCTCCCCGGTCCGCTTGTCAGTGGCCAAGAAGCAAGACCCGAAGCTGCCACTGCCAATCAATTTGGTCTTTGTGTAGACGGTGAGGATCGATGGCTCCGCGCGCTGCGCTGGGAAGGCGACTGGCGGCATGCACTCAGCGAGGAACTGGGGCGTGCATGGTGATGAGCCGCCGAAGAAAGCGAGCGCATTCTGTGAGGAGATGTGTCGTGGTTCACGAGACATTCAGCAGAATAAGTTCATGTGCTTGCGTCTCCGAACCTGGGACAACGCACCCGACGAAAACCGAGCGTTTTCCAATCAGATTCGCAATCAGCCTCATCTTTCCGACGTGGCTTCGGGTCTTCTCGGACAGCCTTCTGTGAGCGCCTTAGCGCTGCGAGGCCAGCACCAACGCCGGCGACGAGAGCCTTACTGCCGACCCATTCATCCTGACGCCGCGTGTCGCCCCGTGCTCAGGTCAGCAGCATCCACACGCAAATGGCACAGCAAGCTCTCAACAACCTGGCGCGAGGCGCAATCGGCATTGGTGCAGCTGCCAGCCTGGCGCAGGCCTCCCTCTTCAACGTGGACGGTGGATTCCGCGCCGTCATGTTCAATCGCCTGCAGGGCGTGCAGGTCAGCACGACCGCGCACGCGCAAGCGCAGCACTCACTGCACGCATGGCCAGGCGCATGCCGCAGCGACGCGTTCTCTGCGCCACCCTCTGCTGCTGGCCATCTGCCAAAGGCGCGATCCCGCTCATCAGCCTCGTGCGTGTCGCCCGCTGGTCCTCGCAGAAAGGCGTGATTGGCGAGGGGACGCACTTCCGGATTCCTTGGCTGCAGACGCCGCACCTCTTCGACGTGAGGATAAAACCGCGCAACATCTCGTCCTCGACAGGGACCAAGGATCTGCAGGTGGTGACGATCAACCTGCGTGTGCTCTCGCGGCCGGACGAGGAGTTCCTGCCAGACATATTCAGCAGCCTGGGCCTTGATTACGACGAGCGAGTGCTGCCCTCGATTGGCAACGAGGTGCTCAAAGCGGTCGTGGCGCAGTACAACGCAGAGGCGCTGATCACGAAGCGTGAGACGGTGTCGCACGAGGTGCGCACCGCTCTCACGAAGCGCGCCAACGAGTTCCACATCAAGCTCGACGACGTCGCGATCACGGACCTCAAGTTCGGCAAGGAGTTCACGTCGGCGATCGAGTCGAAGCAGGTGGCCGAGCAGGATGCCGAGCGCGCGCGCTTTCTCGTAGAGAAGGCCGAGCAGGAGAAGAAGGCTGCCATCATTCGTGCAGAGGGCGAGGCGACGGCGGCCGCTGTCGTGTCCGAGGCGCTGCAGGGCTCGCCGGCGCTCGTCGAGCTGCGCCGCATCGAGGCAGCCAAGGAAATCGCGGAGACGCTTTCCAAATCTCGCAACGTCACCTACCTCCCGTCTGGCGGGCAGAACATGCTCCTGAACATCAGCTCGGCGAGCAGCAGCGCGTGAGCCGCGACGTGGCCCGTTGGCCTGCGGTGGAGGCCTATGCACACTGAGGATGATCAGGCGCGACGATGGTGTGCAAAAGGGGTGCCGGGTGCACGCACGAGCCGCGCGCGGGAGAGACTGGTGATTGCCGTGTGTGCGCGACACCGTGTGCCACAGCCTCTTGAGACTCGAGAGGGTGCAGATTCATGGCTGATGGAGGCCAACGGTGTGTTCAACATTAGGCTAGCCCCCTACACTCCTCTTGCTACCTTTGCCGGCGCAGCACAACAGCGAAAAATGGCAGGGCGCCGCGCTGCTTCCGGCTTTGTGCTGTGAACGGTGGTTTCGCCGTCCCGGTGATTAATTTCAATAAGTGGATCGAGTTCATGCATCATGGACGAAACTGGTTTTTCGGGCACGCGAAATTCCCCACTTCCAAATTTGCAAAAGCGGTGTTGTCACACCACTCCTCTCGTACGGTCGACTGTGCGCGAGCCGCCCAAACAGATGGACGCCGCGATCGCGGCGCGGCTGTATCCGCCACCCTTGAGCGGCGCTGGCCTCAACTTTAGCCTCTCGCTCACGACGTTCGCCACACAATGGCGAAAATTGGAGGTCCATCTTCCTGCCCTGCTCCACGGCTTGCGTTCCGGCAAGATAGAGGACTATGTTAGCGGCGAGGGGCAGGATCGCTGGGTGGACCAAATCTTCAAAGGGCGACGAAGAGAAAAGCTGTTTATGGTCGAGAGCGGAGCCTTCGATGGCGTCTTGTCGAGCAACACACTATTCCTAGAAGCAGTTCGGGGCTGGGGCTGTTTGCTTGTCGAGGCCAACCCCTTGTTGCTGCCGGTGATTCTCGGCTCGAGGCGCCGTTGTCACGTCTTCTCGGGCGGCTTGCAAATGAGCGACAAGCCCGTCGAGTATGCCGACTTCCATCCGGCCCACACCATGGGCAGCTTCGACTCCTTCGTCGACAAGGAGATGCTGAGCATCGTGAAGGCGAAGGTTCGACTGCTTAAAAATCAAATCGTCGGGAAGGACTCGAAGGCCGAAGCTGATACGAAGTCGATCTCCGTCCCAAGCTTCCCATTGCACCGCATCCTGCTCGCTGCCGGCCAGCGCGTCGTCGACTACTGGAGCCTCGACACGCAGGGGAGTGAGCCTCTGATCCTCGCGCACACCAACTTCACGGCGATCGAGGTGGGCGTCTTGACCGTCGAGCACGAGGAGCATGCGGCTCGGCGCTATGAGATTTGCAAGACGCTCGAGCAGCGAGGCTTCACACGTGTCCAAAAGACCGGAAAGGATGATTACTTTGCCAATCGAGCCTATTTTGAGCGCAGGGGCTTTGGATTTTCATTTGAAGGTATTCCGTGTCCTTCCTCGATTCACGACGCTACTTTGGAGTCTCAGGCAGAGGGAGGTGACTATGCCGACAGAGCACACATGACATATGCCGACAGAGCACACATGACAGACGTGGGTCGCCTAGACGTGGGTCGCCTCCCAAAACATTCAAATGGCCTGCGCGCGCCCAAAGCCCGCAGCGGGTGGACACCCGAGCAGCGCGCGGCACAAAAGGCTGCGCGAGCCCGCGTCCGCGCTGCACTCCGCGCCCGCTGCCTAGATGAAGGCAAGGACTGCGAGTTGGTGCGCATGATGGAGGAAGTGGCTTTTGGCAAACACGAAGGCAAGCCGGAGTCGGCGATGGTCTCTAAGGGTCGGTTTCTGAAGAGGCAAAAGTTGCTGAAGAGGCAAAGGAAGGAGCATGGGAAGGAGGTGCTCTCCAGGGCGGTTCGAGAAGATCGGGTGGTGGAGGTGGCCCCCTGCCCGGCATCGGCCCTGGGCTGCGACAAGGCGACTGGTGCTCCGATTTCCCGTCACTGGGGTGAGTGAACAATCGGTGTGCCTCATCAGCGGAGCTGGGAGGCAGGCAGCGCGGAGTACGGTACGTATCGCGTGCATGATCCCGCGTGTGCCCTCGAGAGAGGCGTATGTACGCTCGACCCCCTGGAATGAACCTTAGACTTTGTTGGCGGGAAGGGGTTTCCCGTCCTACCGGTCTCTTACCTTACCGCTTACGTCTTTCGTAGCTCATCGGTACCGGTACCGAGCAGCGCGGGGTCGTGTCACTATTTTTTTTTTGGAGGAAATTCACACAGTTTTCACAGGCACGAGTGGCCGCGTCGCCGATGCGCAAAGGCTTCAATGGCGACGCGCGGAGAGATGCCTGTCAGTGGAGAGATGCCTGTCAAGAAGGTCGATGCGCGCGATTGCAATCTGTTGCTCGATGAGCTGGCTGCAATGCTGGGCTGTGCAGCTGTACGCAAAGTTCAGAATCTGCACAAGGCCGCTCAAGACCTGACCTGCACCCAGGCGAAGCAGGCAGAGAATAGCCCGACGATTGCAAAGGAGCCTCTACCGACCGTCGTCGTCACGACGGGCAACGATCGCGATCCGCAGTCTGAACCGCGCGCCAAAGTTTTGATCAGCGCCCTCATCCAGCATGGCAAGCTCGCACCGATCTTTGTGACACGTTACCATACATCGTCAAGGCCTGCCACGATCATAAGCCTGATGACACAGAACGATGCCATCGCCGTCGTCGTCGTCGATGGCAACGGGACTCATCTGCGGATGCGCGATGCGAAACATGACTTTCGTCTGCACGGCGGCTTTGGTGTATTCCGTGTGAAAAACGTCCTGAGAGGTTGCTCTGACAACCTGACGTCAGCATGCGCATTGCGCGAGGGTGATGTGTTTGTCGATTGCACGGCGGGTCAGCTGCAGGACGCGCTCGTGGCTGCGGCGGCGGTCGGCCCGACGGGACGTGTGATCGCGCTCGAGGCCAGCCCTCTGCTGTGGTCGGTCTCCTCGGGTCGGCCGGTCTGCACAGGCGACGAGGACATCGATCGGCTCTTGAACGAGCGTATCGAGGTGCGGCTGGGTGAGGCGGCCGAGCTGCTGCGAGCGATGCCGACCGGCTCCGCCGACGTGGTGTACTTCGACCCGATGTTCACGAGGCCGGTCAAGGCCGACACGAGCTTCGAGACGCTCCGACCGCTCGCATATCACGAGGCGCTCTCGGCAGAGGCGATCGCGCAGGCGCGGCGCGTGGCGCGACGACTCGTCCTCGTGACCGATCAGCCGGCCAGTGGCGAGCTCGAGCGCCTCGGCCTTCGGGTGGTCTGGAACGGCCAGCGCAAGCGCTACGGCGCCATCGAGAGCTTGCAGGCCGAGGCTACGGGCGCCATCTCGGGCGTGGTCGAGATCGCCGCGGGAGCCGCGGAAGTACGTGGCAGCGGCCGAGGGGGCCGTGGCGGCCACGTCGATGCCCACGACGACGCGCCAATCGCCCACGACGACGCGTCGGCTGCCCGTGCCGCACGTCGGGCAGCACGTCGCACAGCCGCTGCGCCGTCCGCCGTCGCACAGTACGCAGCTGTGACATCACCGCCGCCACCATCACCGCCTCCCTCGCCACCTCCGTCGCTACCGCCGCCCTCGCCGCCACCTCTGTCGCCGCCGCCACCTCTGCCGCCACTGCCACCGCCGTCAACGGCGCCCGCAACGGCGCTCATCGTGCGCCTCGAGGCAACCTCTTTGGGTCTCGCATGGCCGCTGCAGGAGCTGCGCCTCGGTTTGGCCACGCAGGGGGCGCTCGGCATCCGGTGCTACGACTGGGTGCTCATCGAGCGCGGCGTGTGCGCGATTGCTTGCAGGGCCGCGCTCGACCCGAGCGTGCCCGACGGGAGCGCGATGCTGCCCGAGTGGATGCATGCTCAGCTCCGTGCCGCCGCCCACGACGACGCCCACGACGACGGCGCGCCGACTGCTCACGACAGCGCTGCGGCGGCTCACGACAGCGCGTCTGCTGGCCCAGTGGGACAGCCTCTCGTCGGCCGACTGAGCGCTGTCGTGAGCGCGGAGAGGGTCGGCCTTCTGAGGGACGACACGGCCGTTGGTTTGGCGCCGTCTCGAGCGCTCACGGTGGCGCTGCGGGTGACCTTCGCGCTCGCTCGAAGAGGTGCTCGAGACGGCGCGATCCAGGCCGAGGGCGAGGACGACGATGCTGTGGGGTTGGCGCTCGCCGCCGCCTCCTCCTCCGAGGCGAGCGCCGTGTCGAGCGCCGAGGACGACGAGCTCGAGCGCGAGCGCGAAGAGGGGCCACCACGACGACGCGTCGACGGCCGACCAATCGAAGGACCTCCGCACGCGCCGTCGCGGGCGGCTAGCGCTCCTCGCGCATTGTTCGACGCGGCGGCGCTCGGCGCGGCGCGTCGGCAGTTGCTTGGGCTGCCGCTGCTTCTGGGTGGACTGTGCGCTGTGCAGCGGCTCGACGGCGTGGCGGTGCTGCGAGTCTGCGGGTGGGACTGTGGCGAGAGCGGCGGTGGTGGCGAGGGCGGCGAGGGCGGCGGGGGTTGCGGTGGCGGCGGTGGCGGCGGTGGGGGCGAGGTCGGCGAGGGCGGCGTTCTTCGAAGGGGCGAGCCGGACGATCCTTCTCTGCGCCCGCGCCCCTGTTGCATCGGCCTTGCGACCGTGCTCCACGTGGTCGATGATGGTGACCACGTGGAGCCGACACGCCGTACCGCTCTGCCATCGAGGAGTCCATGCGCGAACGATGCGAGATGCACGATGCACGGCGCACGTGTCCTCTCCGCCCTCACCCGCCATGCCCTCGCACTCCTCTCTGCCTCGCTCGGCGCGCAACGAGCGCTTGCCTCAGGCGATGCGAGGCTGTCCGCGGCCGCCGCTGGTGGAGGCCATGCGTTGCTCTGCGGCCCGTCTGGCAATGGGAAGCGCCGCCTCCTTCGGCGTCTGGCTGCCCGAGTGCAGCGTCGCCTCCCAGGCACGTCGCTCGTGCGGGTGCGCTGTGCCTCCCTCCTCGCCGCCGCCAGCTCGGGCCGCCTCGCCGCGGCGCTCGATGCCCCATTTGACGAAGCGCGCCGCGCCGTCCCGAGCGTGCTGCTGCTGAGCGAGCTCGGCCTGCTGGCACCCGCCGCGCCCGCCTCCTCGGGTGCGGGCGCCGACTCGGAGGGCGGAGTGCACACCCAGGTGGCCATGGCGCTGCTCAGAGCGATGCGCTCGACGCCACCGGGCGTTCTCGTCATGGGCAGTGCGCTCGATCCGCTCCATCTACCACCGTGCCTTCGCTTCCACGGAGGATTCGAAGCGCTCTTTGAGCACACGCTGCCGACGGCCGCCCAGCGCGCGGCGCTGCTTGCCAGCTGGCTGCCCGGCGCGGCGCTCACCGGCACGGCGCTGCCTGGGCGCCTCTCCGCCACCAATCCCATCGGCTCGCCGACGGGCCACAGTCAACGTGGCGAGGAGGATGCTCCTAATACGGATGCTCCTAATACGGATGCTCCTTATATGGATGCTCCTAATTTGGATGTCCCTAATATGGAAGGTCCTACCACGAAGGCGCGAGCGGCGGCGGCGGCGACAGGGCGAGAGCCCTTGGCGGACGAGCTGCGAGCCGATGCGCCGCTCAGCGCAGCGGTGCATGCAACTGTGCTGAGCGAGCTCACGGCCGGACGTTCGCTACGCGAGGTTCGCCGGCTGCTCGGCGCCGTGGCAGTGCGTGCGAGCGCTCGCGGCGGCGTGCCCACTTGGGGAGACGTTATCACCATACTACAGGTGCTCGTGCCCACCGAAGCTCCCTCCCCGATGATCTCTGGCGTCCAGGGTCTCGGCAGCGGGTTGACGAACCCCTGGGCTCGCGTGGGCGGGTACTGTGCGCTGCGCGCGCGTCTGCAACGACTCCTCGCGACCATGCAGAGCGCGGCTGGCACGGGAGGTGTAACGGCTCTCGGGGTGGCCCCCCCGAGCGGCGCGCTGCTCTACGGCCCCTCGGGCAACGGCAAGTCGCTGCTCGCGAGCTGCCTTGCGGCCGCGTGCGGCTGGCCCACATTCTGCGTCAAAGGTTCTCAGCTGTTCGGCGCGTACGTGGGCGAAACGGAGGCGGCCATTCGGGAGCTCTTCCGCAAGGCTCGAGAGAATGCGCCGTCGATTGTGCTGCTCGACGAGCTCGATGCCATCGGCGGCAGCCGCGGTGACCTCGGCGAGGCGAGCGAGCAGGGCGGCGGCGGCACCGCAATGGAACGCGCCCTCTCTACCTTGCTCAACGAGATGGACGGCGTCGGGATCGCGGGACCCAAATTTGGGAGCGTGGGCGACGGCGCGGGCGCCGTCTCGGGCGTACCCGCCGTCTTCCTGCTCGGCCTCACCAACCGGCCAGAGCTCGTCGACGCGGCACTCCTTCGGCCTGGGCGCCTCGAGCAGCTCCTCCACGTGCCTCACCCTAATTTGGAAGAGCGTGAGGCCATATTAGGAGTGCACACGCGCCACGTCACTCTGGGAGACGAGGTGAACCTCGCCAGCATCGCTGAGCGGACGGAGCGCTTCAGCGGCGCGGCGCTCGCAGCTCTGTGTCGAGAGACGACGATGCAGGCGCTCGCACGCCAGTGGCGGCGGCGGCGGGGGGGGGGGCGGCCGATGGGAGCGAAGGAGGACGGCGAAGTCAACGACAACGATGACGATGGTGAGGAGGAGGAAGAGGAGGAAGAGGAGGAAGAGGAGGAGGAGGAGGGCGTCGCGCTGTCCGGAGGTACCGCCGCGGCGTTCGTCGAGGAGGACGACATGGATGAGTCGATCTTGGTCCGCGCGATGGATTTCGAAAGGGCTGGACGCGTCGTGCTGCGCTCGCTGGTACACTCTGACCAAGAGCATGCCAAGTTGGAGCAGAGGGACGCGAAGTTCCGAGCATCGAGGACCATGTGACGACCGTCAGAAGACCATGTGCTTCGAGGACCATGTGACGCTCGCAGGCGCTCCAAGTCGGTCCTAACCGGTGCGCCGCCGCACGCACGCCATGCGAAGCACGCCATGTGAAGCACGCCATGCGACGCCATGCGACGCTCGCACGCTACGTGGGCGACGCACAGGCAAACCACCAACCCTGCCCCCTGTCCATGGCGGTGGCTTGGACTGAATCCTCTGCGAGATCCCTCCCGAGGCTCGGGCAGCCATCGCGGACGCTGCCTAATGAGGAGAAACCTCCTAATTTGGGACGCTTGCATGCGCGAGGGCCGGCCACCGCCATCGAGCGGATGAGTCTGGGACACATATGGCACAAAACATGCGCCGCGCCGCATACGACCCTGAACTCGAGCCACTTTGGCCTTCCGCTGATGAAACAGTACCATTGGAATTACCGACGGAGCACTCTGCGATGATGTCATAACACTCTGGCACCAGACTTCTGAGGAAAGCATCCGCAACGCCCGGGCCCACCGCCAGGCGGGTTAGTCACATAACTTGCGCCGCGCCGCATACGACCCTGAACTCGAACCACTTTGGCCTTCCGCTGATGAAACAGTACCATTGGAATTACCGACGGAGCTTTCCGCGATGATGTCATAACACTCTGGCACCAGACTTCTGAGGAAAGCATCCGTAACGCCCGGGCCGCGTGCTCATTCGTGCCCATGCTTGCCAATGCTCAATCGATCCGCGCCTTTGCCGCAGGCGAGACTGTAGACTGTACAAACTCCTTGAAAGTGCTGGTCGATGGATGTCCACGAGCGTTGCAAACGGGTGACGCAAACCGCACAGAAAGTTCTTTCGCGTTCAAAGTCCTCAGCGCCGCAGCGGCGCAAGTCCCCAGACGCACGGCAGCGCGGATTCATACAAGAACCTCCCTCGCGGGGACAGTATGTAGGTTTCGAGGAGACAGTAGATTGTTCCTTGTAGAGAGAGCGCCCTGGCATGCCAGTTACTAATACTTAATGCGCATCGCATCATTTCTGTCGAGGGAAAGCTTTTTAGTTCGGTACAGACGTGATCAGAAGTGCGGTTACCTCCTGCCGCAACATCTGAATATTGCTCGTCGCATCCTGGGTCGTGCCGCTGTATAATCGGCTATCCCGAGGCCGAGCTCCTCGGCCTGGTGCTGCACCTGCAGCTCCTCCCCGGCCACCAGGTTGGCATTCTCCAGGCGCGCATCCTCGAGGTCGAGATTGAGATCGAGATTTGCGTCCTCCCGGTCGAGATTGAGATCGAGATTTGCGTCCTCCTTGTTGAGATCGAACGATGGTCCCAATGTAAGCTGCGTGGGCGAGAGTGGTTCCGAGCTCCGCGGCCGTTGCACCAACGGGCTCAGCGTCCAGCAATGCACCGAGGCCGCCGCCTGCTGGAGCTGGATCTCATCGAGCTCGGCCGCCGAGATCGCGAACGCGAGGGCGCTCTCGTAATCTCCCACCGCTCGGAAGTGCTGTAGCCACACCTGCCTTCGGATCTCGTCGCATGCGAAGCGCGAGCGCCGCCCACGCTCCCCCGCCTGCAGCAAGCACGCCGCTCGGACCACCGATGCGTCGGGGTTCGCCGCCAGCTTGCCGCTGCGGCACTTGCTGAGGACACCCGCGGCCCGGGGCCCAACCTGGCGCAAGCAGCCGCCCTGGCGCAAGAGGCCAGTCACATCCTGTGCCAGCTTGTCCCAAAAGGAATCGTCGACCAGCACCTTCTCCGCGGCCGCCTTCTCTGCTGCCGCCTTCACCGCTGGGCTGGTCTCGACATCGAAAAGCAGCATCTTGTCTACTCCAGGTGAAAACTCTGACAGCCGAAGGCAGCGCAACTCTTCACAGACAAGGCAGTACATTTTCCTGTAATGCATCTTCTTAGCCGCTTGCACCTTCGTCACACTGAGCAGGCCGCTGGATTCGACGGGTAGGCAGCGGAGCCACCTCGAATCGAGCCGCTCAGCAACCTTCTCGGTGGACAGGCAGCGACAGATTCTGTTGTGTGGATTCGTTCGGGCGGCAGCAGCCTCGACCTCAAGCTTCTCCTGGACGACCACCGCTGGCTCCCACATGCCATGGCGTATGTGGCTCTGTAGCAATTGCGCCCTCGTCGCCTCCTGCAGCGCATTGCGAGCTGCTAACCCTCGGAAGGTGCTCTGCAGCTTAAGGGCAGCCTGCTTCTTAGCCACCTGCTTCGCCCATGCCATCCCGAGTGCATCTGCCTCGTCCTCCGCCACCTCGTCCACCGCCACTTCGATCGCCGCCGCCTCGTCCGCCGCCGCCTCGTCCGCCGCTGCCGCCTCGTCCGCCGCGGGGCCCGCCGACACCTCCGCCGCAAGCGTTGCGTCCGTGTTGGCGCACGCGGGCGGTGCGGCGGTCGCTCTCGAGCGCGCGCCGACAAGAGAGCGCCGCCAAAATACTCTGGCAAAGTCTGCAAAATCACTCCGTGATCCGACCGTCAGCAATCGTAAGCATGTACCCTTACTGAAATTTCGTGAACTTGTTCCTGGGCAAATTTGTGTGACGCACTGCAAAGCTACTGGTAGACGAGCAGGTCGACACATCGATGGGTTTGCATCGGTCCGGCGTGGTGGGATGTTTCATGCTCGCATGGATACTGGCTGTCGCCGATGGCTTATACACGCAATCGCTGCCGTCTCCACACATGCTAAAAGGCCGGCGAAGTTGCGCACAGGCTTGCGCTGCGAATGCCCAGGCATGGCATGTGGGGAAGAGTGTCTGCGCCTCGCCTGCGTGGGCCGAGCTGCAAACGGAGCTGGACACTCTGCCCGTGTTTACACTTGCGAACGCTAAAGGTGAGCCGCTCGTGCAGCAGACTCCAGCGGGTGCGCCGGTCAGCATCTTTTTCGCCGACCTCTTCCGTGCTGAGGCCGAGCTAGCCAACGCGAACCGACTGTTCCCGGACCTGAAACTCAAAATTCTACCCATCGGCCTGGGGGATGCCTTCAAACGGGCTCAGGATGGCAGTGCGGTGATCGTACCTTCTGCGAATGAGCTGGCCGCAGCTGGGATGGATCCCGCCACTTCGCAGAGCATCCTGCCTTTGTTTGGATGCCCAAAGCTGATGGGTCCTAAGCCAGGCAATCCCGAGAAAAAGGTCATGCCACTCTTCATGTCCGCCACAGAGGCGAAGGCCGCGGTTGAAAAAGCGCTGGAGGACGGCCTTGGCGGATTAGTACCCGAAGGCATGACGGCGCAGGCGATGGGCTTCGACATACTGTGCATGCCGCTCATCAAGGCGTGCGAATTGATCGTCACTGGTAGGGAGACTCGGTTAGCGTTCATTGCGCCAAGCAATTCAGTCAAGTGGCTGGCAGAGTACGCAAAGCGCACAACAGCCGCCTCCGATGGTTCGCCTGGGTCCGAGAGCGAAGATTCCGCGCGGCAGGCAATGTTTGAATCGCTGCTCGACATGCGGAAAGGGATGCAGGGCATTGAGGACGCTAAAAAGGGACCGCTGGGTTCCCTGTTTTGACCCGGTATTTAACGTCCGACGATAATCGTTTCTCTCTCCTCTTTCCGGAGAGGAGTATTAGGAGGCCGAGCGTCTCGTGGAAGACCGCGCCGCATCAGGCACGCCAACGATCCAGCGCGGTGCGATGACTGATGGTGCTACCGTACGGACAAATGCAACCTTACACAGTATACGTGAGTCCAGCATTGTACAGAGCTGTGGCATGCGTAACTACCTCAGATATGCCAATCATCGTCCGCTGCTGCTTTGTGCTCCCTCTTTTAGGGCGGCGGAGGGCCAGCATCTTGATGGTCAGCATCCAACATGATGGATGACAGCATCTCCCCTAGCGCATCGAGCTTGCCATTGAGCTGCTCAGCCATCCATCCAGTTGTCACTGAGCTCTCGCCAATCTTATCGAGCTTGGCATCGAGGTAGTTGATCTTGGCCTCGAGGCGCGCCATGGTGTTGAGAAGTGCCATCATTGTCGTCTCCGACTGGAGCACCTTTATTGTCTCGTCAGTCTTGTCTGTCTGCAGGAATGGTACGTTTGTTCTCTGTGGATAGGCATGTTGAGTTTTTGCCATCTGTGCCAGTGGCATGTAGCCGGCACATGCGGCCGCCACGCCAATCATCGTCGCAATGCCGAACGTCATCTCAAAGCCGACGAACCTTGCGTTACGAGATTATTCCAAAAACGAACGTCGTCGTCGCGCGAGAATTCGTCAATGCATATACTGGTAAGTGGTCGATACAAAAAATAAGAAACCCTTTACAGAAACTTGACCTCAAAACATGTAACGTTCGACTCACGCTAGCCGACTCGTAATGCCCACGAGCGTGCCGTCGGCGCCTCCTTGCCAGCCGCCTACACCTCCTCAGCTGTTCGAAAGCAGCATTGACGAGCGCCTGGATACGATCCGGAAGCAACTTGCGCAACTGCGAGCCGAGTGGCCCAGCCCGAATCAGCCGAATCAGCCGACAAGGCCATCGAGGCCATCGACTCCCGCACAGGGCGCGCCGCAGGGCACGCCGCAAACAAGCCGCGTCAATCCAAATACCAAATATCCAGACACCGGCTTCCGCATGGAAGCCTTTCCGCCACGGAGGTTGCGGACCAATTCGAGCTCCAGCTTCTCCGTGACTCGCCGTGACAAGGCGCTCGGTAGCAATCAATCCGACTGGCTCCCCGGCCAGCGCCCAATAGGCTACCGTCCACTCTCCGGTCGGCCTTGCTTTCGCAGCGGGACCGCATACTCGTTCCGCAAGAAGACGGTGAATGCAAGGCCCTCAAACCCCTACGTGGTTGATGACACGCCCGGCCCGGGTGCCTACAACACCCTCGTGTTCTAGAGCCTTGCACGACTCGACGCAACAATGATACTCACATTGGTGGTGCCAGGCGGCAAGGGACATCCGGACCGGCGCCGGCAAAGGGTTCGAAGTTTTCATAGTCGATGCAACTGTATGTAGCAGGTGCCAGGTCGCACTCGCACGGGACGAGCCTCTCGCCCTCGGGCCGGCCCCACGCCGGCCACCGTCGCGCGCCCGTCGCACCGCGTATTATCCGTAGCGCGTAGGCGTCTCCGCATGCGTATTTGAAACTGACTGATACTTTTCTGGTGTCGACATGACACTTCGTTTGAGCGCGCTAGAAAGCGCGGCGCTAGAACGCGCGAGTGCCTCCGGTCCGCCGCATTGGCGGTCCGGGGGGGCTGCGCGCGGTCCACGCGCGTGACCGCGTCCGGGCGGTCGAGAACTCGATGATGCATGATCCGCGTACGGCGCGAGATCTCGCTCGCCGGGGGCGGTCGCGGGCGTCACGGGGGCGCCGCCTCGGGCCCGCGCGGGGACCACGCGCGTTACCGCACTGGCCACTGCCAACTCCGGAATACGCGGCAAGACGCGGGACTGAGGACCGGACCTCCGCCGCGCGGCGTCGGGCGGGGTGCGGTGCCTTGTCGACCCGGTGCGCGGTGGTGTCGACCGGCGGCACGCACCTGACACATACCACGCACCCCATTATGAATGGTTCATTGCTGTGCATGCACACACTCGATACGCGCACGATCCCACCGCAAAGAATATCTTGTCACATCATCGTCGTCCGTCATGCATTCACACATGCATCACTCCCAAGCCCCCCGAGGGCAAAGCACCCGCGGGCCGGCAGCTCTTCGGGCGGCCGGCGCCACGACGGCAGCTCTGCCCTCGTCAAGGGCACAAGTGCGCTACCAGGCACAGATTGTAGTGCGCTACTTCTTGCCCTTGCTGCTGCCAAAGATTCGGCTCATGGGTGACGCTTGGCGCGGCTTGGGCGATGCAGGCTTCGCCTTGCGCCCAGGAGATTCGGGTCGCGGCGATGCGGAGCGCGGCGACGCTGGGCGTGCGCTACCACTGCCGCGGCCGGGGCTCTCCTGGCGCGCGGCACGCCCCGGGGAGTCTTGACGCCCCCCTGTGTGCGCCCTTCCGGGCGAGTCGGCGCCGAAATTGATTGAATATTGCGGCTCAAAGTTCGGTGCCTTCTTTGCAGGCGAGCTAGAGAGGATCCGTGGCGGCTTGGGCGTCGAGCGCGCCTTGCCGTTCTTGACGACCTTGACCTCGCCAAGTTCGAGAGCGGACTCGCCAGCGACTGCGACTGAGAGCGTCTGGCCGGGCCGCATGTGCGGCGGGCACGGCACGTTGACGAGCTGCCCGCCGACGTTGGCCACAAACTGCGCGCCCGGCACGGCGTCCTCAGGGATCACGATGTCGATCTTAGAGGTGCCCTCGGGCGCCTCCACATGCAAGACCGCCTTGGGTTCACAACCCTCGGGCACCGGGATGGCGGCCACCACCTCGCCGAGCTGCGCCTGGAAGTGCGTGTGCATGCCTGATACCCATCCGGAGGGCACGACCACCTCGAAGACGGGCCCTCGATGGCGTGTATCATCGGGGGTGGGTGGTCGCTTGAGTTTCTTGCCCTTGACGACCTTTCCGGGAAAGATGATCTGCTCACCGCTCACGGCCATCTCGACCGCCTGCAAGCTGCTCTTGCTCAGCTCGAACGAGAGCTTGTCGCCCGGCAGCGCGTTCTCCGGCACCGGAATCTCGACGACCTCGCCCGACGGCAGCGTGAGCCGGAGCACCGCGCCCGGTCCGGCGCCCGAAGGCACGGTGACCTCGAAAGTCTCCGCGTCGTCCTCCGTGAACGACGTCCGAGTCATCTCGGTCAGGCACGAGGCAGCCTGCGGCACGAACGCGGCCGCGCCCAGCTGCAGCGGCGGCGGGAACACGGGCGGCGGCGGCGGCGGCGGCAAGTCGTCGTCGTCGGAGAAGCCGTCCAAGTCGTCGCGCACGTCGTCGTACGTCGAGTCGAGCAAATCTGACGAATCTCGCGGCGTGCACGCCTCCTGCTGCATGCTCGCCTTCTTCGGCTGCGCGTCCGCGGCGCCGGCGCCCGCGCCGACGCGCAACGAGGAGCCGCCACGCGGAGTGAGTACCACGTTCTGAGCGCACGTGGCGTCGGCAGCGGGCAGCGGCTGCAATGCAAGGCCCGCGCGGATGACGCCGGCAGTGGTGCGCGGCGTCATTCGGGCGCCCTTTTCGTCCTCATCGCCTGCAAAGGAGCCGGCGCCGCCGCCGAGCGTGCGCTGGCCGCCGCCAAGCGCCGGCACGCCGCCGCCGCCGCCCGTCGGACGCGCCGAGAGGCGCGGCGTCGCCATGACCATCGAGGCATATGGATCCTCATCGTCCTCAAGCTCCTCGTCACCGCGGAAGGGCGAGAGCGCGAGCATCGGAGGCGGCCTGGCGCCGCGCGTCGAGAGGCGCGGAGACTGCGGCTCTTCGTCCTCCTGCTGCATGCTCGCCTTCTTGGGATTTGCGCCCGCGACAGCGCCGCCCGCTTTGCTCGACATCGGCACCTGGCTCAGCCCCTGCAGTGGCAGATCGAGAGACATGGACGGGTCAGCGTGTGCGTCGCCCTCATCCTGCATACGCATCGACTTGGGCTGCGGCACTGAGGCCTCCTGCTGCATCATCTGCTTGCCGCCCTTGCCGCCCGCCTCCTGCTGCGGCTGCTGCTTGCCCGAGGCGCCCTTGCGAGCGCCTGGGCTCGCCCCGAAACCCTTTGGCGGTGCGAGCAGCGTGGGCGACGACGGGCTGTCAGGCGGCACGACAGCCAGCGGAGTACTCACGCGAGGGCTCTCGACCCTGCGTGGGCTCAGGCTGGCCGACAGCCCTCCCTCGCTCAGCTTCGCCAGGTACTCGAGCGCCGCACGGGGCGACGCCATCGGCTGCTGCTCCTCTGCCTGAGGCAGCTTGATGGTGAGTCCGCTGAGCTGCAGCGGCGGCACGAAGGACGGCCGCGGCGTCGACTCGTTCCGCGGCGACGGGGCAAAGTTGCTATCGTCGTGCGCCTGGTGATACGCTTGCCGCGGCGACATACCGCTCGCCGCGGCCAGCCGCGCGCGGCTGGCGGCGGCCGCCGCCGCAGGCGAGTGTGCGCACGCGGCACACTCGCTCACACTGCTGCTGCTGGCGCCATCGAAGCCGGCCGCGTGCGCGGAAGTCGGCGAAGGCGGATAGCGGCTGAACTCTTCCGCGTCGGCCGCCGACGGTGCGAACGCTCGCGGACTCTGCATCTCTCTCCTCCTCGCCGAGTCCTGCCTGCGCCTCGCAATACGCGAGGCGAGCGACTCGCCGCCCGGAGAGCTCGCATCGCCGCCTAAGCTGAGCGAGGGGATGACGGGGGATGAATGCACGCCGATGGGCTGCTCTGTGCGGGCCATGGTGTCACACGGAGCTTCTCGGCAAGCCGCCTAGACGCCCGGCTTGCTGCTTCGCTCAAAGATGGGCCAATGTGAGGGAGGGACCTGTGTGGAATCGATGTCCAAAAAAGGATTACGCGCATCTCCCTGAACTATTCTCCTCTAGCGATTTCTAACGAGGTGGTTAGGAGAATGTGGGGGCGGAGCCTTTGTCGGGCCTCTACAAAAAGCGTGAAGGTGATGACGACCCGTGTGGCCGGGGCGGACTCCAACAGGGCAACGGGTCTGTCTGAGGCAAGCGGTCTCCGACAGACCCGCCTCCATGCGCCGCCGAGCGGAGCCCTCTGTCGCCGAACTGCAGTTCTCCTTCCCTCTCACACATGAAGCCGTGCTCGCGATGATGGCATGCTTCAGCAACGAAGGAGGCTGCCTGCTTCCGACGCCTTTTGTGATCGAGCTGCTCACCAAGCAGGAGGAACTACTGCGTGCGCTTCCAAACATTGTGGAGTTCGAGGTTCCCCCGGGTCAGCAGATCTGCATCGTTGGCGACATCCATGGGCAATACGAAGACCTCATGCACGCCTTCTACATGCACGGCCTTCCCTCGCTCGAGAAGCCATATCTCTTCAACGGTGACTTTGTGGACCGCGGCAATCAGGGAGTAGAGGTGACCCTCACCGTCTTCGCGTTCCAGCAGCTGTATCCCGGGGCCGTCTTCCTCAACCGGGGCAACCACGAGGAGGCCTCCTGCCACTCCGTCGACGGTTTCCGGAAGGAATGCACCTCCAAGTACGGGCTGGCCGTCTACGACCTGTACGGGCGGCTCTTCACGAGGCTTCCCCTCGCCACAGTACTCAACGGGGCGGTGCTGGTGTTGCACGGCGGTGTCGACTCCAACTTCACCCTTGAGCAGCTGCGCGACGCCGACCGCGCGGCGTACGTCGCCATTGTCAACAGCGGCAGCGCCAAGCGAAAGCGCTTCGCCCGACCTGCAGAGGGAGCCAAGAGTAGGACACATCTCGAGCGAGCCGCACAAATCGAGGCGCAGGCAAAGGCCAACTACCCGATCAACGCGGCACTATGGAACGATCCAGGCTCCTGTGAAGGGGAGTGTGAAGGGGAGGGCTTCAACAAGTGGCGAGGCACCGGAATGGTCTTCGGCCGCGACGTCTGCAGACGCTGGTTGGAGGACAACGGCCTCCAGCTGATCATACGATCACATGAGGAGGTGGAGCATGGGTTCGAATGGCCCTTTGGCGATGGCGAGCTGCTCGTAACCGTCTTCTCCGCAAGCAACTACGCGAGGAGCACGAGGAACCAAGGGGCAATCGCTCTTCTGTCCTCCCGCTGCGCCTCGTCCAGACCCGATCTCCCCGATGCTGGGTGGCCTTCGGCGGAGGGCCTGGACTCGATACAGCCCTCGCTTCTCTGCTCCGAAAGCGATGCCCCCACGATCCCCGCGGACCAGGGTTGTGAAGCGCTGGCCTCGGAGTCGTCGGCAACCCTCGCTGGAAGTAGCCCCTTATCCCAGCGTTACTCCTTTGAATTCGGCGCGCTGAGCTTTCTCCAATATGAAGCTCACGAGCTCTCCCAAGCCACAAGCGGATCTGCTTCAAATTTATAAATTTGGAAAAATCGCGGCATTCACGAGCCGTTCAGTGTGATGACGTGCAGAAGCATCCAAAAACAGCAAGTTCAAAACGTACTCTCCTTGTACGTACATCCTAGAGTACGTACGGTCGCACAATTCCTCCGAACGCTTTGTCTGCGGCTTTCACTTTACAAGACTCCATCACGGTGGAATGAGCGACGAACCCAAAGCTTCTGACACTCAAATGATCGATGAACTCGGTTTTGGCGCTGCCCTCGTAACACCATTCGAGACTCAACACCTCTCACACGTCTGGAGCCATGTCCTTGGCAACACGCCGATTCCAAGCTGGGATCAGCGCTTGAGCGAGATCCTTGGCTTCATCCGAAGAAAAGAACCGTGGGAGATCAAGCCAGAGGACGCGCGACTGCTCCTCGTGAGCAGGTTGGCAAGGGGGGGCGCTCGACAGGTGCCGAGCATGAAACATGCCAACTGGGTCCACAAGACTGAGCCGCACGTCTTCTTCGTAGAGGGCGACGGGCAAGATACGGGCGACATCGGAGAGAGCGACTATGAAAGAGTCACTACCAGTGGCGCGCTCTCGCACACTGTCACTCAATTCCCCGACTTGATCGCAGTGAAGCGGGCCAGCTGCTCGCCTGGGAAGGATACCCCAAACCCCAAAAAGGTGGGCGAGTGGCAGCTAGCGCTTCTGGAAGGCCACCCTGATTTCGGGAGCAAAACATTCCGAGGCACTCTGGAGCTGAAAGAGGAACGGGAAGGCGGATATGGCCGTGATGGAATCAAGTGCAAACTCTTTGGCCCGAAACTCGTTCACTCGGTCCCCGACATGAACAAGAAACGCAGGAGCGAAGCTGGCTCGAGCTCAGTTGATAATAAAGTCATCTCAGGCGACTTACGCGTCGATGGCTCGGTGGACATCGGTGAGAAGCTGACCGTTGGACAGGACGGCGAAGGTGTGATCCACGGGAGGCTGCAAGGTCACCAGGCGGACCATGCCGAGTGGATGCCGCGCCATGACCCCGGCGAGGTCCTCATGCCCGGTGACGTGGTGGCGCTCACTCGCGACGCCAACGGCACGCAGATCAAGGTCTCGAAACACGCGATGGGGTTCATAGACTCGGCGGATGTCGAGTGGGTCGTAGTGCCAACCAACCCGCAGATCCTCGGCCATCAGCCTCCACCTGGCGAGGAGCACCTGCACGTGCCCATCGTCTTCATGGGCCAAGTGCCTGTGCGTGTGGAGGGCAGCCCGAGGGCGTCGAGGTACCTCATGCCGTCTGATCGCCTTTGTGTTTGCCGCTGATTGCCTCTGATGACCTCTTGATGGTCTCCCTCATCAGGTACCTCGTCCCCTCGGGCAAGGAGGATGGCACAGCGCGCGAGCTGCGGGAGGACGACGAGGACGATGATCCGGTCCACGTGTTCGGTCAGGTGGTTGACGCGGTCATTCGTAACGGGTGCGTCGAGGCGCGCGTGATGCCCGGGATCAACTCCTCTCCGCTCGACCGCTGGCGCCAGATGAAGTCCAGCCGCCAAATGCAGAGGGTCGCCGACGAGGCTGCGCAGGCTTGTGCGCAGACTGCAGCGCAGACTGTGGCGCTAGCAGAGGCAGTGAGAGGCTTGTCGCTTGCAGTTGCACACGACGAGGACGTGTTCGGTCAGGTGGTCGGTCAGGTGGTCGACGCGGTCATTCGTAACGGGTGCGTCGAGGCGTGGGTGATGCGCTCCTCTCCGCTCGACCGCTTGCAACAGAAGAAGTCCAGTCGCCAAATGACGAGGGCCAAGGCGGCCGGCTGGCCCACGGAGGAGCTGCTGAAAGTGGGATGCATCTACCAGGCTCTCGCGATGCGCCTCGATGCAGCCAACTCCAAAGTGACCGACTCCGGCCCCGAGGAACGCCATAGCCCACAAGCCGGGGATCTGGATCTGGATCTGGATCTGGGCTTCCCCGACACGCCCAACAAGACGCCTCGCGAGCCGCGCTCAGATGTCCTCAAGTGGCTCGAGCGCGAGGAGCTGATGAACGAGTTGACGAATGACGAGGATTGGGCCCAGACTCCCGGTAAGACTCCCGGCAGCTCTCCGCGTGGTGAACGGCCGCCAAGAAAGACTGATTTCCTCTCACCTCCTGGCAGTGAGAGGGTGAGCCTCGCTCAAGCGCCAGGCACGCGCTCGACAGGCTCTGCAACAGATACACTTACAACAGCGCCAGCACCTCCTCTCCGGTTAGGCGACGCTCTCGAGCAGCTTCAACTGCAGATGGCGATGACGGCTACGAAAGCAGTCGGGCCGTACGCCGCCGCCCCAGACGCCGATGAAAGGGTGGCGGCGGCGCCAGCAGACGAAGTGCGCCTTCCCGAGCGCTTCGAGGAGCTGCAACTGTTCTCGTCGACTGCGGACGCTAGCCTGCTCTCGGCTCCTGAGGATGCTAGCCTGCTCTCGGCGCCTGAGGACGCGGGTCTCTACTCGAAGCTCGAGTCGGGCGGCGCCTTCAACATAGCCGAGAAGCTGCTGCCCCTCGCCAACGACCTCAAGCGCCTTAGCACGGCCAGGTACTTTTTCTCCCTTCGCGCACGAATTGTGCCACATGTTACGTTGTGAAGGCAGCCGCAAGACGTGGTGCAGGGCTAGCACGATGCACGCCAACGCACAGACGTGCATTTTTGCTTGCGGAAAAGGCGTCGTCGCGGGCGGATGTCTCAGGGGAATGGCGTCGTCGCAACTTTGCATTCAGTCATGGCTATCTGGCTCGTGCGTTGCTCGAGAATCACGAGCCCGCTTCCGTGCTCCGCCGCGGGTCTGCGATGTTGCGCACAGACAGGCAGAGCACGCCGCGCGCGCATGCGTGCGTGCGCGCACGTTGCCACGCAGCGTCCGATGGCTGGTTCTTGAACATTCGAACTGAATACTGTTGTAGACCTGCTTACCGGCAATATGTGTCCCGGCTCGACTCCAGTGTTTTTGACCGGTGAGGTGGCATGAATATGTTCGATGAGGTGGCATGAATATGAATATGAAGAGGCCACCTCATCGAACATGCGGGCTGCCGCACGTCGCGGCGCTCGAGGCGGCAGCAAGGGCGGCCGCGGGCGCGGCGGCAAAGGCGGCGGCAAGGGTGGCGGTGGTGGCAGCCTCGCCGGCCGTGCGGCCGCCCTCGCCGCCTTCGACAAGCACTTTGCAGCCGCGTATGGCTCGCGCTGGCAGGCACTCCGTTCCGCCTTGGAACGTCCGGTGGAGCACGTCGCTTGGGTAAATCCCTTTGTGGCCTCGACGGACAGCGTGCTGGCTGCGTTTGACAGACCATGCTGGGCCTCGCACGTTCACCCGAGCGGTTGCCATCTCTTGGCGCGATGCGATGAGACTGCCGAGCTGCCCACGGCGGTGCAGGTTTGCAGTGCAGGTTTGCGGAGCAGCGCGTTGCCGCAGGCGGCCGCGATGTTGACGTCGCACTACGCCCTCGACGGTGCATCGCCACTTCCAGCGCTAGCGCTCGCGCCGAGGCCCGGCATGCGAGTCCTCGACCTGTGCGCGGCGCCGGGTGGAAAGACCCTGTGCCTCACGGGCCAGCTGTTTGGCGGTGCGTTCGACGGCGCGCCGCCGTCCACACAAACGGCCGTCGCCGTCGCCACTGCCAGCCCCCGCGGCAGTGGCACCGGCAGCGAGCCCGGCCTTGTAGACGGTGACTCATCCGACTCGGCACCGCCGCCGCCGCCGCCGCCAGCGCCATTGCCTGCGCCGCCATTGCCTGCACCTGCGCCTGTGCCCGAGCCGCGGGTGGCACCGCTGGCGGCGCCGCCGGCCGCGCCGCCGGACGAGGAGTGCCTGCCGTCGGGGCGCACGCTCCTCATCTCGAACGACCGCTCCAACCCGCGCCGTGCACGCCTTCGTCGCGTGATCGAGGAGTTCGTGCCCCGCGCGCTTCTTAAAGAAGCGACCGAGCTGCCAGCCTCCACGTGGCGCACCGAGCGCGCTGTCGAGCGTGCGACGGCGGCGACGGCGGGGGCGGGGGCGCGCGAGGGCCACGCTGGCGTCGAGAGCCATGCGCCCGTTGGGGTCAGCCTTGGCGCCCTTGCCGTCACCGGCGTCGATGCGTCGGCGTGGGGCCGTGGACCTGCCGCACCTGCTTGGAGCCTCGTCGGCTTCGATCGGATTCTAGTGGATGCCCCATGCTCGTCCGAGCGCCATTTTTTGCACGCAGGGCCGGCGGATGCAGATGCGATGTGGTCGCGAGCGCGACTCAAGCGCGACGCCGCTCTGCAGCTCGCCATCCTGCGCAACGGCGTTCGACTCCTCGCAGTGGGGGGTCGTCTCGTCTACTCGACCTGCAGCCTGGCCGACGAGGAGAACGATGGCGTCGTCGCCAAGCTGCTGGCACACAAGCGGCACGGCGCGGGCATGCGGCTCGCCTCGCCCTTTGTGAACCTCGAGGGAACTGCCGTCGCGCCGCTACTCGAGGGCGTCACCCGCACCAAGTGCGGCGCACTGATGCTGCCCGACCGCAGCCGCTTTGGACCGCTGTACTGGGCGGTGCTTGAGCGCAAGACGAGTGTGGCAGAGGCGGCCGCCGACGGCACGTCGGACGGCGACGAGGACGAGGACGACGAGGTGGAGGACGACGAGGGCGACGCTGACGATGGCAGCGACGAGCTGGAGGACGATGTTGACGAGCGCTCCGCTTGATGAATGACCGGTCGGGTTATTGTGACAGTGTGGAGCTCGTGCACGGTCGCGACGCGTTCCGCGCGCGGAGTCGCGTAGATAGGGGGGCGGTCGCGTAAATTTTATACTTTCAAAGTCAAACTTTCTATCGGTATCGCACGCCGCATCCGGCACCGTCGGCAACATAGAACTCCGCGCGCCGCGGGGCCCGCGGCCCGGAGAAGTATGTTTCTAAACTCGCGGCATGATCTGCCTGGTGCTTTACACGCTACGACCGAACTAGTAAGTACACAGCTCTTCCTAACGCGGGAGCATCGAATGGTCCAGGAGCGATGCCGTGCCCGCAAACATCCAAGCTTACCAGCACGTGTCTCGCGAGCACCGTAGGTAGCTTGGTAAGTTACAACTCTCTCTCGCGAGCACCGAGCCGCCGAGCCGCCGAGCCGACTCCGCCCTCCACGGGCAGCACAGGGCACCACGGCCGAGCGGCGCTCGGTGCGGGAGAACGCTGCGCGACGCTGCGCGACGCGAGAGGCGCGGCCCGTATTGGAGAGGCTCTAAGGGGTAGTCCGAGACCGTTGGGCTTGGAGAGGCTCACTTCTTCGTCTTGACCTGCTTGCGCTTCTCAGGGCTGAGGACGGCCACGAAGGCTTCCTGGGGGATGCTGATGTTGCCGCCAACGGTCAGGGCAGAGCGCTTCTTGCCTTCCTTCTGCTTCTCGAGCAGCTTCTTCTTTCGGGTCACGTCGCCGCCGTAGCACTTGGCCGTCACATTCTTACGCGTCGCCTTGAGCGTCTCGCGCGCGACTACCTTCGAGTCGACGACCGCCTGGATCACAATCTCGTACACCTCCCGGCTCATCTCCTGAGCGAGCGCCGCGCACCTGTGGGGGGAGAACAGGGCGCCGTGGTGAGCCCGTGCATGCAGCACCCACAATCTCTCACAATCTCCCATACAATCTCCCAAAATCTCATCACAATCTCTCACAATCTCCCGGCTCCTCTCGCGTGACATCATCATCATCACTCCCAAGGCTACATCATCATCATCACGCGTACATCTCGCGCCCGAGAGCGACGGCCTTGTTGCGGCGCACGATACGGGCGAGGGCATCCACGGGCTGTTGGTTGACGCGCAGACCGAGCGAGACGACGTCCGCAGGCTGCATGCCCGCGTCCTCGTAGTTAACGGACGCATACCTGTGCGCGCACCGACGCGCATAAGCAGCGGCGGCAGCAGCGGCAGCAGCGGCAGCAGCGGCAGCAGCGGCAGCAGCGGCAGTACCCGCTCGAGATCGTCTTCACGCGGTCATGGAACTCGGTCGCGATCTCGGCCAACGGCATGCGATAGCGCAACAGCGCGCGGTCCTTGCCGAGGTACGAGTGCTCGACCTGCTCGCACTCAGAGTGGCACACAGTCGCCATCAGCGGCACTCGGAGGCAATGAGTGGCACTCAGTGGCAATTAGTGGCACTCAGTCGCCATCAACGGCACTCAGAGGCAATAAGTGGCACACAGTCGCCATCAGCGGCACTCAGAGGCACTCAATGGCAATCAGCGGCACTCAATGGCAATCAGGTGCACTCAGTGGCAATCGATGTCCATCAGCCTGGACCTGCTCGCCATCCTTCTCCTCGCAGAGCGTGATGAGCGCGCCAGCAAACTCTGCGGGCGCGAGGATAGTGCACGTGACGAGCGGCTCGCGCAGCTCGCGCACCAGACTGCGCGCGGGCAGCCCTTCCGCAGACTGCACGTGAACCACCGACCCATCCAAGAGGGTGGCCTGGAGCGGTACGGTGGGTGCCGTGAGGAGGACTTCGACGCCATGCTCGCGCTCGAGCCGCTGCTGCACGACCTCCATGTGCAGCATCCCAAGGAAGCCGCAGCGCAGCCCGCGCCCGAGCGAGGCCGAATTCTCGGGCGCGACCGTCACGGAGCCGTCCTTGAGTTGGAAGCGGCTCATGGCATAATGCAGATCCTCGAAGCCTGACTCGTGTGTGGGGAAGAGACCGGCGAAGACCATGGGCTGCGGCCGTTTGAATCCGGGCAGCGCAGGCTGCGGATCGTCGGGCGACGAAAGCGTGTCGCCCACCTGTGGGGAAAGGAAAGGGCGCCGCCATGGTAAGCGCTAAGTGCATGCAGGTCGTCGAGCGACGGAAGCGGGTCGCACACCTGCCCGTCGTCGATGTGCTTCATGCCCAGGCTCACGCACCCGACCATTCCCGGCCCGAGAGCGTTCACATCGTGCATGCCGAGCGGGCGCATCAACGAGAGCTTCTGCGTAGTGAAGCGCTTGCCGCTCGCAGCAGAGATGAGCGGTGCGCCGAGCTGGAGGGTGCCGCCGAGCACCTCAATCAGGCAAAGCACCCCAAGGAAATCGTCGTACCAGCTGTCGAAGAGAAGCAGTCGCAGTGGCTCATCCGCGCGCGCTCGAGGTGGCGGGATGCGCTCGAGTAGCGCGGGGAGGAGCGCGTCGCACCCTGCGCCCGTCTTGGCCGAGATGCGCAGCGCCTCGTCGACCGGCATGTCGAACGCGTCACGCATCTGCGCCAGCGTACCCTCGACCTGCGCGTGCGGCAAGTCGACCTTGTTCACGACCGGCACGATAGACAACGACTGCTCGAAGGCGAGGAAGAAGTTGGCGACGGTCTGGGCCTGCACGCCCTTGACGCAGTCGACGAGCAGCAGCGCACCCTGGCACGCGGCGAGCGAGCGCGACACCTCGTACGAGAAGTCCACGTGGCCGGGAGTGTCGATCAGGTTGAGGAGGAAGAGCTCGCCGCTCTTCTGGCACCGGTGGAATAGCGAAACAGTCTGCGCCTTGATCGTGATGCCTCGCTCTCGCTCGATATCGAGGTTATCGAGCATCTGCGGACGCCCGAGATGTTCGGGCACGGCGCCCGTGATCGACATTAGGCGATCCGCCAGCGTCGACTTTCCATGGTCGACGTGTGCAATGATGGCAAAGTTGCGTATGTTCGACGGCGGGATGGACGAGGCGGCCGCGAGATGCGCACTCTGCGAATCGATGGCAGCCAAAGAGAGGTTCCGCCGGAACACTGTGTGTCTACTAATTAGCAGCGAGTTGCACGCGAGCAGCTCACGCGAGCAAGGAGCTGCTGATCGAAGGCGCATTGCGATGTGTGAACTGGCTGTTTCTGGTGTGAATTCACAGGTTCAGTTTTTCCCGCCCCCGCCGCGCTCACCGCACCACCGTCTCCAAGGACGGATCCTCTGCCCCGGTCAATTCACAGGAGGAAGGGTTTCTAACTGTTCCTGCCAGCGAGGTGGCTCCGCCTCTATACAAGCGGCTCATCCGGCCTCAGGGCCGAGTTTGCGTTTCTTCAACGGTAGGTGCCGCTCCGCCTCCGGCGATTCCATGGGCATTTCCGACCCTTCGGCTGACTCGTCCGCCGGGAGAGGCTTTGGCCCTTCGCCCCTCGCCTCGGCCGCCGCTGCCGCCGCTCGCACCGCCCCGATGTGCCTGGCGGAGCATAAGGCCGCCTCTTCCGGCGTCACCAAGATGCCGCGTTTGCGCGGCTGGTTGGAAACCCCCTCTGCGCCAAGCTCAGAGGCCTCATCCAACTCCTCAAGCTCTTCTCGCTCCTCGGTCCCTTCGAGGTGTGAATGTGAATCACGCGGGAGCTCCTCGGGCTCTTCAAGGTGGCCGGGCGTGCCGCGACGGCGGCAGCTTCCGTGGCCCAGACGGCAGATCTTGCAGCGCGAGCCGCTCGACGCCGGCCGTGGCTGGGCATCGAGCGAAGCCGTACGTGAGGGTGGTCGTGGCAACGGCGCATCCATGGCAGAGGCGATCACCTTGATAAACCGCGGTGCCACACGCTCCTCGTGGTCGCCATCATCATAGTGCAGATCGCACGTGCCGTCCTCGTGCACCGCCGTCACCACGCCATCGTACCAGTTGCGGCCGCCTATCTGCCCCTGGTACTTGCCTTGGATGCGATCGCCCACTTTTGGCCTCATCCACCGTGACATCGCCGCCCTGGCCTCATCCACTGGCTGCATCTCACTCGTAGAGACCTCTCGAAACCTTTGGTGCGGCTTGCCATCCTCTGAGGTGAACGCCGTGCAACTGCTCTTATCCTTCATCACAACCTTGGAGCCTGTGATAGAGCCTGGCTTACCCCTCGAGGACAGCACCAAATTGGTGGCCGCCAGGGCGCCAGTGAGCAACTGCGGCCGTTCGACCATCACGCGCTGTTCCATCGCAGATTGGGATTGCGACTCCGCGTTCATGTGCATCGGGCTCTCCAAGCGCATCTCGATGGGCCTCACGTCTGTACGGTGGTCGCCGTCGTCGAAGCTCACCTCGTAACGCTGGCGTACCGAGTGCTGCGCGATGGCGTCTACTACCCCCGGGAACCAGCCCACATCCTCAAACCACACGACCACACGCTCGCCCACCTTGAATGCCGCAGCTTCCTCCGCCGCCTCTGCCGCCGATCGATACGGCCGAGCGTGCCTCGCATAGGTTGAGGCAGCCTCTGGTGTTGTTAAGGCGCCACGTTGGCACTTCTTGCCCTTCTCCACGATCGGTGCGTGATTCTTGCCACTTTGCTTGTGCACACCCTTGTAGCCCGTCTCACTGCCCAACAACGGCACCAGTGTGGGGCCCTCGGCCGCCGCGGCCGTCCTGGCCTCATCCGCCGGGAGCGACTGCTGCCGCGATGCCCTTGCCTCTGCTGCCTCTGCTGCCGCTCGCTCCGCCCTAGCGTGCCTCGCATAGCACAAGGCCGCCTCTTCCGGCGTCGAGAACATGCCGAGATGGCGCAATGTGCCATTCTCGCGGATCTGCGCCTTGTACTTGCCCCATCTGAAAACCACACCAGACACCACACTCCCGACTGACTGCTCGACGACGAGCTCAAGCCCCTCGGCCGCCGCGGCCGCCCTGGCCTTGGCCGCCGCGGCCGCCCTGGCCTCGGCCGCGGCCGCCCTGGCCTTGGCCGCCGCCGCAGCCCTGGCCTCGGCCGCCGCCGCAGTTGCCAGAACTTTCTGCTCCCAGTTGTTGGGCGTCGCTACCCTGGCCTCACCCGCCGAGACAGCCCTAGCCTCGCCCACCGCGAGCGACTGCGGTCGCCGTTCGACCCTCGCCTCCGCCGCCTCCGTCGGTTCTGGAGCCGAAGCAGAGCCGAAGCGCGCCCGTCGGTTCTGGAACCAGACCTGGACCTGACGCGCGGTCAAGCCGAGTTGCGTGCTCAGTTCTCGCATCTGCTCGTCGGAAGGTCGCGCGGTGTGGGCAAAGGCCTCACAGAGGATTTCCTTTTGGCCAGCCGTGAAAGCGTCTCGAGAATTGGTTTGCCTCACCTTCGCTGCATGCACTGCGACCCCCGGTATGCCTTGCTTAGAATGCCTGGTATGCCTGGCCTGCGCTGCATCTGCCGCCACTCGCTCAGCTGCCTGATGCCTCGCGAAGCATAAGGCCGCCTCCTCTGGCGTCGCGAAGATGCCGAGGTGGCGCCTCTTGCCGTTCTCCTTGATTTGCACCTGGTAATTGCCAGAATGCTTGCTGACGCACCTGAAGCCCGTCTCACTGTTCGATGAAAGCACCAGCTCGAGCCCCTCAGCCGCTGCGGCAGCCTTGGCTTCGTCCGGCAGCATTTCTCTTCGTACGACGCAACTCTCTCGACGAAACACGAGTGTGAGCATTGTAACTTACCAAGCTACCGGTACCAAGTCGATTACCTCCCCCACCACGAGAGAACGGTTCCTTGTTGTGAACGACCTGCACTGTACAGTACGTACATCCCTCTGATTGGTCAAGATTGGATCCCCCAGATTTTCCCTTGACGTCTTTGGACATTTCTTTTGAAAGCGTCCGAGTCCACGTCGCGCTCGCGGGCGGAAATAGTTGGAACTTCTGAGTAACTTCGCCGAATTGATCGGATGTGGACCCGGAGGGACGTGTTTTGGAGGCTGTGGGCACCCCCAAGCCTGCCCCTTGCGGCGTGAGCATCCCCAGCGAGCGCACGGCCGTCCACAGGGACTCAATGCACGAGGATTCCACACACTCAGTCTGGAGCAACTCCACAAACTCTTCGGGCGGTTGAACGGGTTCACACCCAGTCAGAGCGATCATGACTGACCACTCTTTGAAGCCGACGCACACGGTTCAGCCACTCATCGATGGCGGCTGGAGCTTTGAATCCGACGCACACGGTTCAGCCACTCATCGGTGGCGGCTGGAGCTTTGAATCCGACGCACACGGTTCAGCCACTCATCGGTGGCGGCTGGAGCTTTGGATCCTGGAGCCACGATCGCCTCATGGCCGCGGCCGCCTTGGCGGTACGAAGCCCCTCGCAACTCGGATAGTGGTCCATGAACGTCACGTCTACCACGTGGCAGCCAGCGGTGAAGGCGGACATCAAGCCCGACTCGCCGTCCTCGAAGGCACGGCATTCATCGGGTCGAACGCCAATCCGGCGAGCCGCTTCAATGAAAATGTCGGGTGCTGGTTTACCCTTGGGCACGTCGGCCGCGCACACAATCGTGCCGAGCTCCGCGTTGAACAGGTCTGTGAGCCCCGCAGCTGCCAAGTGCGCCTCCACGTGATCGCGCAGGCCCGAGGTGGCCACGCACACGGGGATGCCCTTGGCCGCTGCCTCCCGAGCGAGCTGGACCACGCACTCAATAGGCTTGGGATGGCCCAGGCGCTCCTCGATGAGGTTGTGTGCCTTCTTCTTGGCATCGAGGAATCTTGTAACAAAGTCGTCTGAGCAGTCAGTGCCGAGTTGCTTCATGTGCAGATCTCGGACAATGTCGGGAAGCGGCATGCCAGCGTAGCCGTAGAAGTCGGCCTCGCTCATCGCAAGCCCGAATTCAGGGCACACGGTCACCCATGAGTGATAAAAGAGCGGCATTGAGTCAAGCAAGGTGCCATCGCAGTCAAAGAGCAGGCCCTTCACCTCGCTATCCTCCAGGAACCGATGTCCGACAGTAACCTGCCCGCCATCGAGGACCTCTTCGTCGAACATTACGTCCCGCCACGCACGCACGCGGCGTGCAACGCGTGTGCGCACTCGACGCGTGTGAACGTTAACACGAAATTCACAATGATGCGTTCCATGGCGCGATATGATGCGTTCCAACTTCTGTACACACATCACTCCAAAGCGCACCAAGGATGCGGCTACAGCGCAAGGCTTGTTTTGTAATCAGGGCGTGAACACCCTCATAGCTTTGTCGTATGTCGACATGGTCGAACAGCAAACTAATCTAATAAGTTACCCCTTTCTCACCATGGAGCAGGTGAGCGGGCACGCCGCGCCTACGGTTCTCCTCGGCGCTCTCCCACGCCCTCCACTGCACGAGGCTCTCGCCCTGGCTCGAGGTCATGCCGGCAGGCCCAGTCTCCCAGCGGACCGAGAGGTCGACCTTGCCGCCCATGATACCACCCGTCCATGGAACGTGACTAGGTACGGTCAGGTTATTGTGCGCATGCACTTTCCAGTTCGCGCGACGGAAGGGTTCTGTGTACTTCCCTCGCTGACCATAGAGAGGGTGCGCTGGATCGACCTGCCACTTGAGCCAGCACTCGCCAAAAGTGTGCTTGTGGCCCGTGTCGAGGCTCCAGCACTGCGGCAGCGGGCAGAAGGACCAGGAGTTGCACGGCTTCTTCGCGTTTGCGGGCTTTGCCGCGTGCGCTGAGCATCGCTCACAGCACTCAGTAGCGGAAGCTGTCTTGTGCGTGATCCCCCAAGCGACGGCCTCGCCGCCAGGATCGCTGTGCGGTTCTTCGCCGCACATGGCCGGCGTCGTCACGCCGGGACAGTCGGCAAGGCAGTCCATCGCATCCTCAGCCGGTGATTCGCATTTTCCATCGCCACAAGTGTATGGGAGAATACTGGCCGCAACCGGAGGTATTGGGGCTTTTGCCACCGAGATGTCTTCCGCGGTAATAGTGGTTCGGCGCAGGTGTACGCTCCCGAAACGTTCTTGTACCGTCAAGACAGGAGTGAATTGCAGTTGAATCGCAGCACGAAGGGGTTGAACGCCGGCGACGAAGAAGATGGCGGTGAACGTGACAGCGAACAGAAGCAGGCGTGGCCGCTTCAAGTGCAACATGCCCGAGTTAGCTAATTCTTCCAGGTTGGTTGTGGCCGTAAGCGCCATGTCAGCCATGCCGTCAGACATGTGGAAATCAGTGTTTCGACGTCGGCCATGTGGAAAATGTGGATGGCGTCATGTCGGTCGTTTCGTGAAATCCCATCTTCATGCATGGCTCTCCTAGTGACAACAACGCCCATGGGCAGGGACGATAGAGAATAGTAAGCTCGCACGCGGCCGTGACTAGTTGGCGCGATTGACGATACGCAGGCCGTCCTGGAGTGCGCGCGTGTAGTCGTTGAGGGCGTTGACAAGCTGTTCCTCGGACGTCTCGCGGTTTTTGGTCTCCACCTCAAGATCCTTCTCGACAACTGCCATCTTGCGCATCATCTCGCTCTTGAAGACCTCATCGGCCTTCTCGCGCGTCTTGTTTGCCGTCGCGAAGTCGTCGCGCATGAGCGTGATCGCGCTCTCCCTCGCGGTGCGCTCAGCGGTGATCTTCTGCTGTATCCGGAAGACCTCGTCTCCCACGCGCTTGAGCGTCTGCGCCTCACGCTGCAGCCGCGTGATCTTCTCCACCTCGAACTGCTTCTGGTGCACCGCGAGCTTGTCGAGCACCTCCTTGTTCGCCTTCTGGATCTCCTTCTCGCGGTCACGCCGCTCATTCTCCATCGTCAGCTCGAGCAGCTCGACGCGCGAGACGAGCGCATCGATCTGCGACTGCAGTGGCTCGAAGCACTCGCGCAGGTCGGCCTTGAAGCGCTTCTGCAGCGCCTGCACCTTGGCCTCAAACATGTTCTGCAGCGCCTTGCCTGCCTCGATCCGCCGCTTCGTCTCCGTCGCGAGAACCTTCTCGATTTTGACGAGCTCCGCCTCCATATTGATGACGCGCTGCTCCTCGGCCTGCTTGCGGATGGTCGTTTCCTCTTCGAGGTCGCCATAGAAGTTGTTGAAGTCGTCAGCCATCGTGTTGAGCTTGCTCGAGATGCTCCGTGTCGTGCCCGATGTTTTGTGGGTCGAAGCTCGGGTCTGTCCGCCCACGGACTTCGTGTCGTCCATCATCTTCGTCTGCGCACCCAGCGTGCTCATCGCGGCAGCCAGGCCCTCGCAAGTGTAGCAGCTCCGGAGCCGGCCGTGGAGGGCAACCGAACAGAGTCCGATCAAGGCTTCGAGCCCGCGATGACGCTTTTTGTTTGTTATTGTTTTCCTAGCCCCGACGCAATAGAAAAGTTTGTTTTGTCTCACCGGACCGTACCTAACGAGGCGGGCGACCATCGGGCGGCTAGCGAACTCCCCCTTGGCAGGGGGCGGCTCGTTGATCCCCCCCTACGTGCCACCCCCACAAGTATAACGGCCTATACGGTCCGGGGTTCATCAGTGTGATGACACCCGGTGACCCCTTACCCCCCCCCTCCCGACACATCGAACCCCCCTTTTCCGTAGGGGAAGTTCGGGAGGTTGTG
>Ga0210244_100203_pt1 | contig 53843 bp, 50 predicted proteins | sample ChrtobMetaP3_0mM_FD_155473 | JGI IMG/M metagenome (GOLD analysis project Ga0210244, IMG submission 155473) | Chrysochromulina tobin associated microbial communities from unialgal haptophyte culture, Seattle, Washington, United States - P3_0mM | ecosystem: Host-associated > Algae > Haptophytes >...
GGCCTCCACCATCGCCACCGCCCCCCTCGCCACCCCCTATCCCCCCACCATCGCCACCGCCTTCGCCACCGCCTCCATCGCCTCCACCGAGCCCTCCGCCCTCACCTCCACTGCCCTCACCGCCCCCATCACCGCCCCCATCGCCTCCTCCACCGTCGCCTCCACGATCACCACCACGGCCACCATCTCGACCTCCGCGTCCACCACCATCACCTCCACCGCCCAGCCCACCGCCCTCGCCACCGCCGCCCTCTCCGCCGCCTTCTCCGCCACCATTCCCACCACCTCCCTCGCCTCCTCCAAGGCCGCCTCCAGCGCCACCACCGCCCCCTCCCCAGGTTCCGCCACCATCGGCACCACCATTGCTGCCACCATCCTCTCCACCATTGCAACCACCAGCGCGCCCACCGCATTCACCATCACCATCACCACCTCCGTATCCACCAGGCAGCGCACCACTGCCGCCATTGCCAAGCCTTCCACCATTACCACCGCCCCCATCTCCACCGCCCCCCTCCCCGCCACCTCCCTCCCCACCACCGTATCCACCTACTGGAGCACCTCTTCCTCCACCGCCGTCGCCACCTCCACCTAGGCCGCCACCGTTTGCACCACCATTGCCTCCGATGTCACCTCCACCGCCTTTGCATCCGCCATCACCGCCGCCGCCGTCGCCACCGCCATTCCCGCCGCCGCCGCCGCCGCCGCCGCCGCCGTCACCGCCACCACCGCCACCTTCGCCGTCACCACCACCACCAGCGCCGCCGCCACCACCGCCATCGCCACCACCCCCACCCGTTCCCCGACCACCTCCCTCCCCTCCTCCCTCCCCGCCACCACCCTCTCCGCCGCCGTCCCCTTTGCCTTCACCACCTCCACCACCAAACGCACCTCCAACATACTTTGGCTGCCGTGTCGTGCACGGCGCCGGCGACTGCAGCGAGAGCGGGCTCTGTTCAGGGCATGGAACGTGTGTCGATGGCCTCTGCAAGTGCAACGTGGGCTGGGCAGGCAACAATTGCACCACGGAGCTCTTGTGCAGCTACTGGGACGAAGAGAATCAGATGTGGAGTTCACAAGGCTTGAGCATCTCGCCACCCCCTGGCGGCGCTCCTGATGGCTTTCTACACTGCAACTCGTCACACTTGACAGACTTTGGAGGAATAGTCCGCATCCCGCTGTCAGCCGAAGAGCTGCTCGCAGAAATCACTTCGATTGAGTTCACCTTCTTTACTATGGACGATGCTGCCGACGTGCTCACAAACTTTGATGTCGCCGGGAACCCAATCATATTCAGCATGGTCTTCTCGGCGATTGGACTTGACTTCTTCATGATATTGTTCGCGCGATGGCGCAGGCATCGTCGTCGCGTCGTTAAGATTCGGAAGATTGCCTCTGAACGTCACGCGCAACGTGATACGCACTGGGCGGAGAAGAAAGTAACGATTATGAAGCAGCAAGAAGAAGCACGTCTGAAGAATATTGCTCGTGCGTATCGACTTGCGAAGCAAAACAATTTGTCTCTCGTCTCTCTTCCGCCCGAGCTGCGCACGGAGGTCGTTCGAATTCAACAAAGGCTGGGGAGATCCGATGTAGTTGCCACAAAGTTGCAGGCGTTGGTTCGTAACAAATACGCCAGCAACCGTCGGGTGGTGCCAGGCGAGCTGCCATCACCACCCCCGTCGCCGCCGGATCGACTCGTGCGACCGACTACCTCAAGCTCGGCTCGCAGCCGCGAGGGGCGTGATCTCAGAGCATCGCTGGAGGCGGGCGCTGCAGCACATCGCGCGGCAGAGCTACAGGCACAACGCAAGGCCCAAGAACGAGCCGGACAAGCTGGCCAGAGACCGACGAGTCGCAAGGCGTCTCCATCTTTATCATCGCCTCGTGTTCGGCCGTCACGGCTGCCGACTCAAAGTTCTCTGAATGACGCCTACGAGGTGCTGGGCATCGAGGCAGGGGCGCCTGATGAGCATGTGCTCGGCAGGTTCATGCTGCTCACTCGTCGAGTGCGAGAAAACCTGGCGGCAGCGCAGCGCAGGGGTGACGATGGCGAGGTGCACAAGACGCTGCTCAATCAGCTTATACAGGCACGCAACATTATCGAGGCGGCCGGTCGTGGAACAAGAGCGATCAGGTCCACTGCCACGCCTGAGCAAGCTGCGCACTTCGTGATTGCGGCACCGACCCGGGAGCAAGAGCCAGCGCAGAAGTCGGTTCTTGAGGAGCGAACCCAAGCTTCGACAATCAGCGTAACCAGTGTCCTCGTCGACGACACGCGTGACACAAATGCCACGTCTCTATCTGCATGCACAGATAGTGCATCGGTTTCGCGGGAGCAAACGCCCACGGTACGCCCGCAAGACGATGTATCGGTACTTCCAGTCGTGGTCCATCGTCCACCTCCAACCGTTGCCCATCGCGCACCTCCAACCGTTGCCCATCGTCTACCATTGAATCGCGTGGTTGCCGAGAGCCTATTCAAAGTCGTGGCCAATGGATCGGCACGCATCTCGATCGAATCGATGAAGGCGTACCTACGCGAGCGTGGTGACGTACACGAGGAAGCGATCGGTAGGCTCGTCGCCGAAATCGGCATCAACAGCGATGGCAAGATGGACCTGGACGAATGGACGCGAGGATGGGTTCACGTACAAACCCCCAAAGCGGCCTGGGCTTTGAATCGCGTGGTCGCCGAGAGCCTATTCAAAGTCGTGGCCAATGGATCGGTACGCATCTCAATCGAATCGATGGAGGCGTACCTACGCGAGCGTGGTGACGTACACGAGGAAGTGATCGGTAGGCTCGTCGCCGAAATCGGCATTAACAGCGATGGCAAGATGGACCTGGACGAATGGACGCGAGGATGGGTCCACGTGCAAACCCCCAAAGCGGCATGGGCTCCGTTGCCCCCCAGGCAAGGGGAGTCTTTGCGCAAAGAAACCGGCACCGCGGTCGTCAGCGCCAGCGGAAGCGCAAAGCGATGGCAGCACATGGCAGCACGGGCAAAGCTTGGGGCCGAGGTGGAGCCAAGGACTGAGGTGGAAGCTTTCATGCCTGCCAAGGCCGAGGTGGAGGCAACGACTGCTGTGAAAGCTGATGAGGATCTCAAGGAACGTTTGCAGCCGAAGAAGCTCGGACGCTATTTCCGCTCGTTTTTCGGCGAGTACTACAGGATGCTGCAGAGAGAGCACGGCCTTGTTTCTGCTGTGCTACCTGCAGGAGAAGATACTGCTGGGGATCGCCTGCGTGACGAGGATATCATCCAGATCTTCTGGACGACGATGATGGGCAATTTGTGTTTGATCAGCATCCTTACTGGAGGCGCGCCGCTTATCAGCATCACCACGATCATCTACAGCTTGATCACTTGCATCATTCTCGCGGCCATCACGATAGTGGTCAAAGTCGTCTTCCGCTGGGGTAATCGCCTTAGGTTTAGGCGGCGCCCAGAGCCATCGAATCTCACGAAACTATGGCGTCGCGTTCGGGTGATTTTTAAGAGGCGCCAGGCCATCTCGTTGGCAGACGACTCCCGTTCCGGCTCCGGCTCATCAGCGCTTACGCCGCCAAGTAGATTCGTCCCAATGAGCTCGAGACTCCACCTGCTGCGCTTCATGCTGGCGTGGGTATTCAATATTCTCCTCTTCATCTCTTTTTGCCTGCTTGCCATCATCTTCGGCGTGACGATGGGACCGGCGCAAGTCCACGAAGTCATCCTCGCTTGGGTGCTCTCCCTTGGCTTCACATGGATCGTGGTCGAGCCCACCGAGATACTCGCTTTCACCGTGTCAGAGAAAAATCAGACTCTACGAAGGATCAAAGACTTTCTGGTCCGAATCGTCTCAAATCTGAAAATGCTCGGACTTTGGCCATGCTGAGCCAGCCATCCAACAGCCTCGGCGCATTCATAAGCTTTGAGCGGCACGGATTGAAAGGGCGAGGCTTCTATCTCGTCAAGATCTTTTGGCTGGAGCTGCTCAATATCAGAGATCGTGTTACGTGAAAGGGACACACCGTAGAGATAAATCAGGGCCGCCAGCCCGTCACCCGCCAGGGTTGGGCCACTCTAACTTAAACTTGTCGTCTGAAGGTTCCTAGAAGTCACGTGTGACCAGCGCAAGGGGCTCAATAAAAAGTGACGTGGCGTTTGATTCCCCAAGTCTGGAGCAAGGTGACGTTTCGGAATCCACTTTCCTGCCACACGGTCCCCCTCCGCTCCACCGCCCACGACCTGGGCTACCGCGCACGTTTTCACGCGGCCACGCTCAGATTTAACGACGCGTTGTTGCAGGCGTATATCGGCTCGCTAGCTCGCTCGGATGCCGCTGCCCATCAAAATCCCACCAGCCCGGGCAGGCGGTAGCATGCCCAACCTCGCAGTTGCCGCCAACAATCCTGCGGCAACCACGTCAACAAGCTTTCGGCCGATCACGGTCCCTGACGTCCCTTCCTCATTGCCTTCCCTCGATCTCGATCGTCCGATGGCCACATCGTCCTCGTCGATGCTCGCTGTCAACGGTCCGAATCCGGCTCGGCTGGAATTGGTGAATAGTCAGCGCCTAGCTGTTTTGGCTCGGAGGGGGGAACTCATTGCTAGCAAATCTGTGGAGCTCATCAACAAGAAACGGATACACGAGGAGAGGATGATGGATGTGGTCGAATTCGAGGCGCGTCGGATGGATGCGTACTTGGCTGCAGCGGACAGGCGTCAGCATGAGCGCGATGAGAGTGAAAAGCGCGCAGCAGACCGTCGCAAGTCCGAGTACCTCCAGTTCGAGCGCAGCATGGATGAGGAGCGCCAACAGCAGCTCGAACGATTCGAGCACGCGAAGCACGCGGCGTCGCAGACGACCGATGCGCTCATACGCGCAGCGCAGATGCACAACGCGCATGCTGTGGACACGAATACGCAATGGCAGAAGCTCAGGCGACGTGAGGAGCGAGCACGCGCGCGCAATGCGAAGCAGAAGGTCGCCGAGATGGAGGAGCGGCTGCAGCAGCGTGCGAAGGAGTCGTCGGACGGCATCGCGGCGATGAGACTAGCGAAGGAGGAGCAGCGCCAGAGAGCGAGAGATGCAATGGAATCTGAGAAGGCGGCACGCATGGACGCGACCTTGCGCGAGATGGCCGAGCGCGCCGAAGTTGCTGCTCGTGCGCGCGACAAGGTGGCGAGCCAGCGTGAGCGCCAGAAGAAGGAAAGGGAAGAGATGGCCAAGCTGATGGCCATGCGCCAAAAGGCACTTGTAGAGAGCCAGAAGGCGCATGAGAAGGAGGAACTGGAGCGTGCGGCGCAGAGGGAGAAGGCGCAGCAGCAGAAGATTACGAATATGCTCACCGCACGCTCGGAGAAGATTCGGCAGGGGCAAGAATTGGAGCGTCAGAGGCTCGAGCGCCAAAAGGAGCTCGACCGGGCGGTCAAGAAGAAGGAGCGGGAGCGGGAGCAGCATCTCCTCGACAAGATGTCGGCCGACAAAGAGCGCGTCTATGCCAAACTGCGCGAGCAGGCGAGCCTCATGGAAAGCCAGCGGCGTACAGATCAGTACCTCAAGGACCTCAAGGAAACTGTGCTCAAGGAAGCCGCGGAGTTGACTCCCTAAGATGGGGGCTTTTTGTCGTTCAAAATGTATAAAAAGCTCGGTCAGGTGGCCCGCGCACCCGACCCGACCAGCGCACCCCGCACGGCCGGCCGCGGCCCGCTTTCGGCGCGGGGTCACCGTCAGGGGTCACCGTACACCGACCGCACTACACAGTGACCGGACAGTCAGGATACGACTTTCAATCTCCAAGTCCGATTGTATGAACTTGTATGAACCTCGTGGTTGACCGTTCGCTTCGCTTCCGCCCGCTGTTCGATTCCCGGATCCCGCGATCCCGGTCCGCCCGCGCGCCCTGTACCGGCAATAATTACCCCTTTACCGGTTCGCTTTGTCTGAAACGAAATTGTAACTAAATTTCAAGGCGCCGGGCTCGACTGGAGGGCTCCCCGGGGGTTCGATCCCGCGTGGGAGATGCTGGTCCCCGCGGCGCGGGAGCCGAACGTCAGAGCGGCCGGGCAGCGGGGAGGCCGCACCGCAAACCAGGACCGCACGAGCATGCGCAGGAGCTTCCGCGGAAATGCTTGGCGCCAAGATGCTCGGTTTGCCGTGCGTTCTACTGCTCAGCGTGCTCGGAACCTCACACGTCACAGCAGCGTGTGATGGAACCCACGCATGACACACACAGAGCGCTCAGACCGCACACTCAGTCACCGCGCACAGCCACAGCGGTCAGCGCACAGGCGTCGTCCTCCCCGGCGAGCGCCAAGGCCATTTCAGCTCTCACGGCCCAAACTTGACCGATGACAACCGCTCAGGGAGCTTGGAGTGGTCAAAGCTGATGGGCATCGGCTTGGCTAGTTTCGGTGGGTACGCGGGCTTGAGGGCGGGGACCTCTGCTTCCCCCTCCGCATCCTCCGCCAGCTCAAGATTCACCTCCTTCACCTTGAGGGTGCCGCTGCCGTCCTCGAGCTCAACACCATACCGATTGGCGCAGCGATCGAAGAGCTTGGCCCGACCGAGCTTGCCATTGTGTTCGGGCTTCGCTACCAGCCCGACAATGCGTACGCGCCGCTTGAAAAGCAGCGGCCGTGCGGCACGCGTGGTTGCCTCCAGAGTGACCTCGATCTCCATTGGGGCCTTATCTTTGGTGGCAAACTTGCGCTCGGTAGAGAACGGCGGCGGCGCAGCTGACGCGGTGCCGTCGCCGCTATCGCTTCCGCCGGCGGCGGCGGCGTCAGTGGCGGCATCAGTGACGGCGTCAGTGGCGGCGATGGTGGTGGCGGCGGCGGCGGCGGCGGCAGTTGTGGTGGTGGCGGCGGAAGCGGCGGTGGCGGCGGCGGCGGCGGCGGTAGCGGCGGCGGCGGCGGTGCTGCTGCTGCCGCCGCCGCTGCGCGTGGCGGCATCCTCGCGCGCCTTGGCAGAGCGTGTGGCGGATGCCTCGCCAGTGGGTGCCGGCGCCCACTCGTCCGCCAAATGGGGCGTCGTATCGGGCGCATGCCGCCTCGCATAGAAGTTGTCGAGTGCTTCGAACGCGCCCATTGCGCGGGTGAAGATGGCTGTATGCTCCTGCTGCGCCGCGGCCGTTAAAGTGGCGGGCAGACGATCAGGGTGGTGCACAAGGACAATCTGGCGCCACTTGCGCCGCATGGCGCCAAAGTGCTCGCCGCTCGCACGGAAGCCCGCAAGCCACTCTGTGGGCAATTCGAGTGCTTCGAAGGCCGCCTCCAGCGACATCACACGCGTCGCCTGGTACAATCGCGGTCCCTTGTGCTCGGTCTCGTGGCTCATAGCCGGGGGGTTCGTCGTGTTGCGCTTGCGCGCATTGCGGCTCGCTTGCTGCCGCTCGAGCATCTCGGCGTCCGGCAGCAAGAAGCCGCGCATCCATTCATGGATCAACTCGGCTGTGTCCTGGCAGCGCGCGTAGTCCAGCGCCATCATCTCATATCCATTGCGGACCATCGTGTCCGCACCCAGCTCCAGCAGCACCTCGAGCGCCCAGACGTGACCTGCAGAGGCCGCCGCCATGAGCGGCGTGATGTCCCAGCACTTGGCGTCGATGTCGCAGCCCGCCTCCACGAGCATCCGCACGACCTCGCCGTTGCCGTGCGCTTCGTCCACCACTGAGAGCTGAAGCGGTGACATGAGGTCACGATTCTTCTCGTGGATGTGGGCACCGAGCTGGACCAGATCGGCGACGATCAGTTGGCGGCCCGCCAAGCACGCCACGTGCAGCGCAGTGTCGCGGTTGCTGTCCATTGCGTGCACATCCTGCCGCCGACGCAGGAGCTTGCGGCAAAGCGTCAGGTCGCCGCGCGTTACGGCCAGGTGCAGCGCGTTCCGACCGTCGCGATCGCGCGCGCTCGTCAGGCCAAGGTAGGCGAGCTCGCCGCCCGCAATCGCCGCGTCCACAAGTGCGTGCATCTCGTCGGGCTCGCAATCGATGTCTGTGAGCATCGTGAGCAGCTGCTCGCCGGGCGCCAGAAGCGTCGTCGTCGGGAAGCTTCGCAGCACGATTGCCGTAGACTCCGCTGCCACCAGCTCCACCTCAACTGTCGGTCGCAGCTTGTTGTGCGCGCGCTTACGCAGCACGGAGACGGGCTGCTCGACGTCGAGTAGAGCGTAGATGGGCTTCTCCGCCTCCTGGATATCTTCCACACCGTCCCGGTCCTTGTCTCGGAACACATCGGCCGCGCAAGGCCGCGGACCGCTCCACACGAGTACCTTGATATGCAAAAAGGGACGAAAGGCACTCGCCGGATATTTTGTGAACTTTTTGTCGTACTGGGCGACAAAAGGGTCGACGATCGCCTCTTTGACACTGCGATCGTCAACGCTGTCCGGAAGCTTGATCTTGAGGCCAAGGTGCCGCTCATTGTCGCCCTTCATAAAGTGAGTGATTACGTTGAGGGCACGTGTGTCGCTCGCAGAGTTGGTATCGGAGGCCCCGCTTTTCCCAGGCCTCTGAGGCTTCTCGAACTCGGGCAGCTTGGGCTCGAGCACTTGCAATGGCGGCATTGACACCAAAGTTAGTGAATGGTCGGAGCGAACGAAACCCGACTGACGAAACTATACTGTGAATCTATTGTGAATTGAATTTCTATGTGGTTACACAGTAATCCCGAATCAACAAACCCATTGCAGACTCGTTAACTAAGCTATCACTCATTCCATGCACTCATTCTCGCTCAGACATGTCACCCTGTCAATGGTAACACCTCGCAGGTTAGCATCGCAGGCTGCCTACAGTAGTAGACAGCCCACATCACTCACACGATGTTGCCCTATCAGATCTCCGCCTCTCTCTCAGTTGTCAGCAAGAGCGTCCCCGTGCTAAACTCTGCTAGCCACTGCGGCTCAAAATTGGCGTCGTCGTAGGCAGCCCACACATTGGCGTTCTCGTCCTCCTCTGGATACTCATCAAAGTTGGACGTGTCGAGCGGGCCGATGAGTGGTGGTACAAAGGGCATAGCGATCTTGCGTGCTTGCAGGCCCTGGAAGGAGAGGTTGCCGAAGAAGGGGTGCGTGCTCACCTCCTTGGGGCCGCCGCGCGTGCAGCCGAGGCGCAGCGCGGGCGAATGTGCAAGCAGGCGCGCCATAAAGTCTTTTGTCGTGTGCGGCAACGCCGAAGGAGTCTTGTACTTGCCGCTCACGATCTTCTTATACGTCTCGACGGGCGTGTCTGCGACAAAGGGCGGCTCGCCCACGAGCATCTCGTACAGCAAAATGCCGAGCGTCCACCAGTCCACCGCCCAACTGTGGCCCTGGTTGGAGAGAATCTCGGGCGCAAGGTACTCGGGCGTGCCACACAGCGTCCACGTGCGATCCTTGATCACCTTTGCAAAGCCGAAGTCGACGAGTTTCAAGTACCCTTGAGCGTCGAAAAGCAGGTTCTCGGGCTTGAGGTCGCGGTGAGCGATCTGGCGCGCATGCAGGTAACTGAAGGCGCTCGTCACCATCGCCGTGTACAGTAATGCCTGGTGTGCATCGAGCCGACCGTTCTGGCGGAGCAGTGTGAAAAGCTCGCCCCCAAGCGCAACCTCGAGGAGCATGTGCACCTGGCCAGGTGTCACGAAGACCGCCTCGAGGCGCAGGATGAACGGGTGGTTGCAGCTCGCGAGGACACGCTTCTCGTTGATCACGTGCTCCACCTGCCGGAGCTTGAGCAGCAGCCCTTTGTGCATGCTCTTGAGGGCAAATGGCCTGCCAGTCGGCGGTGGCGACGGGTGCTTCACGAGTCGCACCCGCCCGAAGGAACCCTCTCCGAGCACCGCGAGCGGATGTAGCTCGTTGAACTCCATTGGCGAGCACGTCCGCCGCTTGGCCTGAGCCTCGCGCTCCTTGACTCGGCGCGTGAGTAGTTCCTGCAGCGGGCCTAGTACACGCTCAAAGGCCTCCTTATTTAGCGTCATGAGCTTTGTCGCCTCGGCAGTCACGACGGAGGCGATGCATGGCTCAGCCATGAGCAGCGCGCGCTCGCCAAAGTACGTACCCGACGAGAGGGTGTTGATGAGCTTGCGTTCACCGCTCGCGCCGCCCACACCATTGGCCTGAAGCACCTGGACGGACCCCGATTTGATGATGTAAAGGTCGGTGCCGACCATGCCCTGCTCGATCACGGTGTGGCCAGCTTCGAAGCTCACGTCCTGCAGCGCGTCTAGTAGGTACTCCTTTTCGCCCTCATCGAGCAACGCGAGCATCTCCACACTGTCGAGGACCTTGCGGTTGAAGTTGCGCTGGAGAAGTACATCCACTCCGGACGAGCCCACCATCTGCTGTAAGTCTTTGGTTTTGAGCTTGGCCACGCGCACCTCGCCGACGGCGACCACGTTGGCGAGCCGCTTCGCCTCCACGCCGCTGAGCGCCGATTCGCCAAAGAACGCGCCTGGCCGCAGCCGTAGCAGCTCCTTATCTCCGCCCTCACGATGGCACACCACCTCGCCAGCCAGGAGCAGGAAGAGTGCATCGGCGGTCGCGCCGACCTCGAGGATGTACTCGCCGTCGGAAAAGGTGTTACCCACCTCGAGCGCCTCCGCAAGCATAGAGAGCTGCTTCGGCTGCAACTCTCGCAGTATGGGCACCGTTGCAAGGTGGCGCTCGAGGCCGTGCTTCTGATTCGAATTGTGCTCCATCACCAGAAGACGGAAGGCGCGCCGCTCCAGCACAAACAGAACGCCGTCAGTGAGCGCGCGCACCGAGCACGCACGTGGGGCATCATACATGAGAGCGAGCTCGCCAAAGCACCGCGATGGCTCTGCATGCCCCGCCGACCGGAGCTCGCTTGACGGGCAGCCTAACGTCTGCAGCACGGTGCACTTGACCGCGTCGAAGGCCTCGAAGATGCCCGAGTGCACGGTGTAAAAATGATCACCCTGGTCGCCCTGTGCAATCACCACCTGGCCTGCCACGACCACCTGCTCAGTCATTGCGTCGATGCAGCGCTTCAGTAGCGACTGCTCGAGGTGTTCGAAGAGTGCGTGTGAGCGAATTGCAGCGAGCAGCGAGCAGGAAATGTCTGCTGTTTTGGGTGTGAGCGTAAGCATTTCGGCGTTGGAGTCGCCTCTGCGCTCAGAACTGACGGCTGCTCGACGGTCGATGGGAAGCCGCTTTGTGGTCGATACCCGACGGTGGGCAGCAGTACAAGCTCCGACATTGGTCGTGCTCATCAGCTTTGCAACGTCCGATGAGGACTTCGGCGCCTCATCCGCTCGGCGCGATGGCGCCGCAGAGGAGCTTGGACCACTCCCCATGCCGTGTTTGCGTCCGTCGAGCTGTGAGTGGACGAGCGAATGGACCATTTGCGGCGGACCAGCTTTCCAAGTTCGGCAAGTTTTAGCGTGCGCGTCGTGTGATTATTCGTGTCGGCAGGCTGTTTTATCATAACTTCCCTTAAGTCATCATAACAATTAACATCCCTTAAGTCTGTGGAGCACACTAGAAGCGAACCCCAGCTCCACACACGCCTCGGCCAGCGCAGGCACAACGGCCATGGGCCCCTTGTCGCTGTCGTCGTCGCCGCCCTGGATGACCTCACGGATGCGCTCCTCCTCCTTCACCACCTCCAGCTCGCGCTTTGGCGGCTCGGGCCGGCGATCATCCAGAGGCCCAATTCCTCGCCCTCGGCGTCGACAAGGAGCGGATTAGGTGGAAGTAAGCGCTTGTTGCCATATTAGGCGGGTGGGCGCAGCTTGTCGAAGGCGAGCAGCGCCGAGATCGCGTCCTGCTCGGTAAAGGTCGGCCGCTCCTCTTCATCTCCAGCTGAGGCGCGCCGCACAGCCCGCAAGCCCTCGAGCTCATCGTACAGCCTCTCCGCGTCGCGCGCATTCGCCCAGCCGGGCCGCTTGCGCACCTGATGAGGGAGCCAATCAGTGACCACGAGAGGCAGTGCGTGTCAATGAGATGCAATCAGAGGCCATCAGAGGCCGTACGTGGCAATCAGCGGCAATCAGAAGCCGCTCGCGCACATCGTCAATGCCACCGAGTAGCACGCGCTGCGCGGCATCCGCGAGCACGATGCCCTTCTTGGTGCACCGCCGCCGAAGGTACTCGACCACATCGGCAGCGTCCCAATCAGGCATCACGATGCGCTGCTTGAAGCGCGAGCGGAAGCCCGGGTTGGCGTTCGCAAGCATCTCATTCATCTCGCGCTCGTAGCCGGCGAGTACCACGATTGTACGCCCCTTATGTGTGTCCTCCGTCATGCAGTACGTGAGCTGGTCCACCGCCTCCTGCGCATAGAGTGAGACGCGCCGGCCGCCCGAGCCGCCGAGATTGTACGCCTCATCAATGAAGACGAGCCCCCCGATGGCCGACGCCATGAGCTTGTTGACCTTCTCCTTGGTCTGGCCGAGGTACTCGCCCTGCAGGTTGAGCGCCGACTCCTCGCCCACGACGTCCGACACGAGCACGCCCTTGGCGCGTAACCACTTGGCGAGCACCTTGGCGACCGTCGTCTTGCCGGTGCCCGGGTTGCCCACGAAGACGTACGAGCCCACCTTGTCGGCGGGACGAGATGCATCGAGCTCGCCATCCTTTTCGAGGGTCGTGAGCCTCGCGGCCAGGTCGTCAAAGTGAGCGCGTAGATGCTCCGCCTTGAACAGCTCGCTCATCTCGGCCTCGACCTCGGCGAGGAGGGCCTCGGTCTTGGCGCTGCCGCCCGCCGCGTTCTCATCGAGCCCCAGATCGGCGAGGATGATCTCGCGCGCATCTCCGCGCGCGGCCACCGCCGACTTGACGCGCCCGAGGAGCGAGTTGACGGAGCCCGCGTTGCCAAAGTTGGGCTGGATCCTCTCTCGAATCAGCAGCCCGAGCGCGGCCTTGCGCACCTGTGGGGAAGGGACAGGGCGCCGTTGTGAGCACTTGCATGCTGGGCCATCCAATCAGCAGCCCGAGCGCGGCCTTGCGCACCTTGCGGCTCGACCATTTGAGCCCAGCGGCCGCGGCGGTGCGGTGCAGCAGTTCCTCGAGCTGCTCATCCGAAAAGTCGGCAAAGTGGAAGGCGGACTCGGGCGAGAAGCGTCGCTGCAGCCCCGGGTTGGCCTCGCGAAGCATCTTGAACATGGGCTCCCCGTACCTAATTAGGGACGGCAATCAGCGGCGCTCAGTGGCACTCAGCGGCACTCAGTGGCACTCAGCGGCGCACAGCGGCACTCAGTGGCGCCTCGTACCCGAGCAGCAACACGGCGATGTCCTCGCCCGGGGCGTTATGCACCTTTGAGACGATCGTGTCGATGGCGCGCGCGCCGTACCTGTGGGGAGGGGGGCGCGGGCCGTGGTGAGCACTTGCATGCAGAGAGGGATCGTGTCGATGGCGCGGGCGCGCCGTACATGCCCTCGTGCAGCGCGTACGCCTCGTCGATCACGAGCACCTTGCCCTTGCAGATCTCGAGCAGCGCCGCCGTCTTCTCCTCAGTGCCTCCGACCGCGGACGCGATGAGGTCGGAGGGTGTACGTACCTCGACGGAGCCGTCGGACAGGTAGCCGAGCCCTTTGAGGATGCGCCCATACACCTTGGCGATGGACGTCTTACCGGTGCCAGGGTTGCCCAAAAAGAGCCGATTGAGGGGCAGCATGTGTAGCGGCTCGCACCGCACCTCGCGCTGGTAGTTGACGCGCGCGAGCTCGATTAGGCAGTGCACCTGAGGAGGGAGGCAATCAAGGGAGTCATCAGAGGTCATCAGTGGCACACATTGGTTACAGCCCATCAAGCGCGGCACGCACCTGCTTCTTGACCTCCTCCAACCCAATCTGCTGATCGAGCTCCGCAAGCGCCACCTTGAGATCCGGCACCGTCTCCACGTCGGGCGGGGGGCCTACCACATCGACCACCCGCATCACAAGCTTCTCGGCCGCGAATTTGGACGCCTTGCGCTTTGGGACGAGGGGATCAGAGGAGGCCGCCGCGCCGCCGCCGCCGCCGCCAACAATGACGAGATCTTGCCAATGGACCCAATACGTGTACCCATTGCTCCATCTGACGTGGGCGGGCGGCTGACCGCCGTTCGTCTCGAGGTAGGTGACTTGCGCGTCGTGTACGCATGAGCTCGGGTAGCTGTAGGATGAGGTCGGCAAGAACTTGAGAATGGCGCCGACGGACGTGTCCGCTGCACACGTGAGCCGTTGGACGCGCGCCGGGCCGGGCGCCGGGCCGGGCGCCGGGCCGGGCGCCCGCGCCACGGCAAAGGTCCGCTTGACGAACCCGGGCTCGATGAGGTAGATGTGGCCGACGTGCCCTCCCCAGCTGCCGCGCTTTCCTTCGCGGCACGTGTGGTCGTTGTGCTGCCCCCAGGCGCGACCGCAAACGAGGCAGTTGCCGTCATTACTGTGTCTGCTGGTGCAACCTGGGCCGCAGCCCTTGACCTCGCCAAGCTTGACCTGGAAGAGGGGCGCAATCAGAGCCCATCAGTCGCCATCAGACCTTGAGGGAAGGCAGGCATGCCGCACGCGTCCATGGATGACAGAGTCAATCGGAGGCATTCAGTGGATACGGTTGGCCATCAGACTTATGAGGGAGACAATCAGTGGATTGGGTGGCCATCAGACCTGAAGGAAGGTGGGCATGTCGCTCGCATCCACAACAGCCGCCTCGCACAGCGAGAAGCGCTCCGGTAGGCTGCCCGAGGTGATTGCACTCGGCTGGATTTGGACTGTATCGCCCGGAGCGATTTGGACTGTATTTGGCGATTTGGACTGTAACGGCTGGATTTGGACTGTATTTGGCGATTTGGACTGTAACGGCTGGATTTGGACTGTATCGCCCGGGGCCAACTCCGTCGGCATGTCGGCGGCGGGAGCGCCAGGCTTGATCAGCGCCATCTCTTCCCCCCCCTTGCCCTCCTCTCTCTTACCCGCGTCCTGGTCGAGCGCCGTGGCGAGCGCCGTGGCGGCCGCCTGCGCCGCTTCCTTGCGCTTCTCGGCGCGGCGCTCAGCGTCGATGCGATTGGTGGCGCGCGTGTACGAGTGCTCGAAGAGCGTGCGCACCTGCCATCAAGGGGAAATCAGAGGTCATCAGAGGCAATCAGAGGTCGTCGGGAGCAATCAGAGATCATCGGTGGCCATCCATGGCAAACTGAGGCAATCTGAGGCGATCTGAGGCGATCTGAGGCAATCAGAGATCATCGGTGGCCATCCACGGCAGACTGAGGCAATCTGAGGCGATCGGAGTGCGCACGTCGCGCGCGTTGGCAAAGCCCTTGACGCCGCGCCGTCGTGCGACGCGCCGCGAGGCGACCTCGGCCACGCTGGTGTCGAGGGTCCACTTGTGCTTCTCGGCGAATTCCACAAAGATCTCCTTGAGCTCGGGCTGCGTGAAGTCCTCAAACAGGATGTCACGGAAGCGGCTCTTGAGCCCCGGGTTGAAGCCATACCTGATGAAGGAGGCAATCCGAGGTCCTCATTTGCAATCTGAGGCACTCCGAGGCCATCGGAAGCGGCTCTGGAGGCCGCAGCTGTACGCGTACAGCTTCTCCTCGGTGTCATCCTTGTAGCCGGCAAAGATGATCGAGAGTGTCTCGCGCTTCTCCTCGGCAGCGGTAAGCAGCTGATTCACAATCGCCTTGCCCTCCGAGTTCTTGGCCGGGTCGAGCTGGTACGCTTCGTCAATGAAGAGCACGCCGTTGTCGGCCGAGGCGATGAGCCCAGGGATTTTCTTTGGGCATTCTCGCAACATTGCCTCGCCGCTCGTGCTCACGAAGGTCGTGCTCGAACGCAGCCCAAGCTCGTGCAGCAGCTGGCCGAGGAGCTTCGCGACCGTGGTCTTGCCCGTGCCCGGGTTGCCCATGAGCGAGAAGTTGAGCGACGTCTTGACGCGCATCGCGGGCGGCAGCCTCCGCTCGGCCATCACGCGCGTGTGCAGCTCGAGCGCGATGTTCTTGACGTGGTGCAGCCCACGCAGCGCCATCAGCGTGTCCAGCGCCGACGAGGGCAGAGTCGGATCTCCATCCCCCGAGGACGCCTCGTCGGCCTTTCGCTGCCAGCGAGCCTCCGGGCCGAGCGCGCCGGACCACGAGCGCGACGGCAGGATCGGCACGCTCGAAGAAGCCTCGCCCTGGCGCTGCGCGTCCGAGATGAGCTCGAGCTCGCGTGCTTCGTCAGCCTCGCGAATCTCGCGCAGCTCGAGCTCCGTGAGCACCGATCTCCCGGTGAGCCCCAATTCCACACTAAAGCACGCGCCGCCGTGGCCGTTGACGCCGCCATCGCCGTTGACGCCCACCCCCTCGGCGGCAATACCAATAGCTCCAGAGGCGCCGGCTCCAACGGCTCCAACGGCTCCCGAGGCGGCGGCGGCCGAGGCGACATCGGCGGCGGAGGCCTTTGGCGCGTGCCAAATCCCACTTTTGTGCGCAAAGAGCGCGAGGAACGCATATGAGTCGGCGGAGCGCTGCCGTGAGCGCGCGGGCGGCGCGGCGTGCGTGACGTCGCCGTGCTCGAGGCGTGCAAGCACGAGGAGAAGTAACGGCTCGCATGCAAGCTGCAGCTCGGTCACCTTGCGTGCGTACTCGTGCACCACTGACCACGCCTCCGCCTTGTCGCGGCTCGTTGGATCGGATGCGAGTGCGAACGCGTACATGACGTCCAGGGCCGCCGCGGCCGCTGTTGCACTGGGCTCGGCATTGGCCGCGTCCCGCGCTTCGTCAAACATATCGGCAGCCGTTTCCCACTGGCTCGCGAGCACTGCAGCCACCGCGCGCTCGGCCTTGCGACGCGCCGTCACGGGCAGCATCGCGACATGCGCGGAGGTGAGGGGCGCCGCGCCGCCATGCGTGAGCGCGGAGGCGGCGCGGCGTGCGGACGCAGTACGCTTGGGCGAGGTGAGGGTGGAGGTGGAGGTGCGCTCGGACTGCGCAGGGGCGACGAGCTGGTCGAGGGTGTCGGGGCGTGCTAGCATGGGCATCTTGGACGAGATGTAGTAGCGCACCGCCGCCACACGCTCTGCACGCACGACGAGGCGCGTCGCCTCGAGCACGCGCGGGTCGTTCGCGCCGCCCGCGCATACCGCCGTCTCGAGCGCACCTGGGATGAGGGAGACAATTATTGGCAATCTGTAGTAAGCAGGAGGTCTTACGAGGCCGTCTGGGCCATCCGAGGCCATCCATGGCAATCAGTGGCAATCAGTGGCAATCAGTGGCAATCAGTGGCAATCAGTGGCAATCAGTGGCAATCAGTGGCCGTCTGGGCCATCCGAGGCCATCCAGGGCCGTCATAAGGCTATCCGAAGCAATCCGAGGGCACACATCAGAGGCCATCATAAGTAATGAGCTGTGATCCGTGCATGAAGCGCACCAATGAGGCTCGTCATCGCCATGCCATCGGTATCGCTCTCCCTGAGACGCTCGGTCATCTCCTCCAGCTGCTCGAACGCCCCCGATCTCCTCCAATCTCCTCTATCATCTCCTCCGATCTCCTCGAGCTCCTCGACGGCCTGTGGCAGAGTCTTCACACTCGCCTCTAGCAGCGCACGCCGGTGCCGCACCCGCCGCAGCGCGATCCATAGCCGGCACGCGGCCTGTAGCGCGAGACACGCGACGCGCTGCTTGTGCGCACGCTGGCGTAGCCGGGCGCGCGCGACGCGGGTGAGCCGGCACGCGGCCTCGTGCATCGGCTGTGGAAGCAGCGCGTTCGCGTGGCAGAGCATCCCAAACGACTCTGTCGGATGGCGCACGTAGCACAGCCCGCTCGTCGGATCGCTTGCGAGCACCTGATGGGGGGGCAGGCGAGCGGGTGCAGTTAGGGTGCCATCAGTGGCAATCAGAGGCCATCGGAGGAGGCACCTGTCAGGGGGGGAGGCGAGCAGGTGCAATGAGAGCGCAATCAACGGCCAAACACGTGTGAGCCCACCTCGACGCAAGAGCGCAATCAGTGGCAATCAGTGGCAATCAGTGGCAATCAGTGGTAATCAGTGGCAATCAGATTGGGAGCCCACCTCGACGCGAGAGCGCAGCTGCTGCAGCAGCGAGGTGAAGGCGCGCCACGCACGTACGTGGGCGGCCGTTGCGGGATGAGAACCCAGGGCGGCGGGAATGGCCGGGGAGTCGGCGCCCGAGACGGCGCCCGATGTCTCGAGCACCCCGTACAGCTCGATGCCCGCGCATGCAAGCACGTTGGTGCCGCCCAGGTTGGGCCCCGTCTGCAGGATCCGAAAGTGGCGGAAGCCGCGCCCCTGCACGAGGGCGGGCTCGAGCTTCCAGCTTGCCTCCGCGAGCGCCGGCGCCGCGTTGCCGGCCGGCGTTGGGTTGGGCGGCACGGCGAACGGCGAGAACCCGGTGGCGCCCTTCCACTTCTCATCCACGTGCCGACGCAGTACCACCCACGCCACGCCATCGCTCGATCCTTGCAGCTGCCAGTGGCTCGGCGCGAGGCTCCCGTCCGAGTCGGTGCGTAGGCAGTAGCGCTCTGGATAGAGGGACGTGCCCTCGCCAAGGTCCACTGCCATCCACGAGGCCGGCTTGTTGTCGGTCTGGTTGAATAGCGTGGGTGCCGCAGCGGCGGGAGCCGTCAAGGACGGTGCAGGGGTGGCGGGCTTGGCATTCTCGACGAAGCGCTCGGGGCTTCCTAATGCGGCACCCCGCACCGAGGACATCGATGCCACGACCGCGCCGCGGCTGTGGGGATTCTTGTACTGGCGCGTGCCGCCGACGCTCCCCAGGTGGAATAGGACCCCCCGCCCTTCCCCCGCGAGCGCCGTGCCGAGCGCCGAGCCCTTGCCGATGAACGGCTGGCCACGTAAGGGCAGGTCGATGTCCGAGGGGCGCCCCCCGATCAGGCAAGCGACCGCGTGCCACTCGCGGCACAGCTCGGGATCGAGCTCCCGCGCAGAGGATGCCTGGAAGCCAGCGTCGTAGCTCGTGTGAACTAGATGGCCACGTGTCAGCGGCACGAGGCCAAAGGCCTTGGCGTGACGGCACGCGTGCGGCTCGTCGCCGAAGATGGCGACGAGCGCGAGCGCGGCGGCGCTGGTCGCGTCCAGCGCCGTCGCCGAGCAGTTGGGCACACGTGGCACTGACTCCAAGGCCAATTCGAGCTCCTTGCGGACCTGCACGAGATTCGGTGGCGCACCCGCCTTCACAGCAGGCGTCCCTAATATGGGAGGCGACTGGTAGATGGCGCCGTCCACGCACACGTAGTCGCCCGGACGCACGTGGCTCAGATCGAGATAGAAGTGCAGCAGCTGGAACTCATGCGCTCCGAGCTCGATCTGCGCCGTTGGGGCCGAGGGATGCGCCGAGGGATGCGCCGAGGGATGCGCCGAGGGAATGACGAAGCTGAGCTCGGCGCGGATCGCGTCGATGAGTGCCACGTGGCGCACCTCGATGCCCTCCGATGGGGGAGGCGCGTCGTCCCGGTAGACCCACACGCGCCCTGGTGGGCTTGGGGGCTCGGCCGTGTCCGCCGCGGTCTTGTTGGGCGCAATCTTAATTTTGGTCACCTCCTGGGAAGTGAGCCATCCGCTCACCTTCCCGTTGTTGAAGGTGACCTGGTACGGATTACTAGCCCCGTCGTTGGACGTGATCTTGCCGCGCCTGCCGTTGACTATAACTTTTTCACCTATCCCGATGCGGCCGGTGGGCTTCGGCACACAGCTGTCGGGGGAGGCCATCGTGGAAGTGGGGGGCACTGCGCCGCCGAAGGTGAAGGGCGCCACCGCAGGAGCGGGGGCGGGCTCGGCGCCGGAGGGAGCGGGGGCTGCTGGCGCCGCTCGGCGTCGTCTTGGTTGGAGAGCAGCCGATGAGCCGAATGACAGCCGCGCCACCGGTCGCCATGTCACGTCGCAGTCGCTCCCCGTGCTGCCAGGGAGCGATCCTCGCCGCCCACACGCGCCGTCTTGGTAGTGCGCCCACATGGGTGGCTTGGGTGGCGCGTGATCGTCACCCGACGCGGCGCCGCCAGCCTCGGCGATGGCGACGATCTCGATCTCGGCGAGATTCGATTCCCAATCGGGCTCCTCGAGGAAGTTGACGACGCACCTGAGCGAGGGGGAGGCCATTCGAGATCCTTCAAGGTCCGCATACGCCCTCAGAGGCCCTCAGAGGCCCTCAAAGGCCAAACAGCCCACGGGGGAAGTGGGCGACGCACCGTGTGAGGATCTGCTGCACCTTCAGGTCCAGCTTCAACTCAACGTCGGCCTTGTAAAAGTCTCCTCCCAACTTGCCATCTTTGAATTGGATCTTGTACGGGTTGCTAGTCCCGTCGTCCCCGACAATCACCCCTTCCTGGCCGACGAAAGGTTGTAGACGCGGGCTCGAGCTCGTGTTCGCGACCACCTTGACCGTATCGCCCCTCTTCGGAGGTCCGGATGCGGGTGCGGGCTTGTGGATCGAAATGACGGTACCTGATGAAGGAGCTCATGCGGCATCATCAGAGGTCATCCGGGGCCAGCAATGGCAACCAACGTACCGATGCTCTCCGCGGTCACGCCGCCCCAGCCGTGCGAGGGTGTCACGCCCTCCCGGACGCGCACGCGATCGCCCACCACGATGGCGGGCTCGCTCGGGGGCTTCGGCAACGTGGCCGTGGCTCCACTGGCCCCGAGAAGCCCCCCCCCTTGAAGACCAACTGGCATGACAAGCGAGTTCCAGTCGGTGCGCGGGGTGAAGCCGAAGACGGAGATTGGCTTCTCGATCACCTTCTTCGCAACGGGGGCCGGGCCGGCCAGCGCGGGCGCGAGCGCCCCGCCGCCCGCGGGCTGATTCACGACCTCGGCCGGCGCGGGTGCGGGCGTGCCAGGCAGTGCGAACGCCGGGCAGGCAGGCAACGCCGCAAACGGATTTGCCGCGGGCGCGGGCGCGGCAGCGAGGGCGGCGGGGGCAGGTGCTCCGATAGAGCCACTGGCGGACGCAGCTGCGGAACAGGCAAGACGCTCAGCGTCCTCGCGCGACTTCTTCGCAGCTGCGGCGGCTAGCTGGGCACCGTACGGAGGGTAAAGCATGCCGAGCTGCTGCAACACCTCGTACCGCCCGCCCTCGGCCGCAGCACCCCAGTCACTGAGCACTGCCTCAATGTGCGCGCACGCTACGAACGCTGGGATGCCAGCAGCCGGGAGGCGCAGCGCCACCTCGACGAACGAGTCGAATACGGCGGGCGGCACGCTTTTCTTGACAATTGCGCAGAACTCTTGCACCTCAGCGATGGTCACGGGCGGGTCAACCTCGAAGTCGTCGGCAGTCATGTTGCGACAGGAAACCGAGCGAGATCCTTCCTGGGAAATCGGAGGCGCTCGGAAATCGGAAAGTCATCCACGGGCACTTCACGCCACATTGAGGAGCTCTCGTGTATTCAAGAACTCTCGTGTCTTGCCGCGATGGCATTAACGTGAACGTGAACACTCGGACGAGCCGCTTTATGGAGGAGGCGAGTGAGGAAGACCTCGCCTTGCTGGCCGGTCCACCGTCCGCGCCCCCGCCGTTTCCGCCACCATCTCTTCCAGAGCCTCAACCGCCGGAGGACTTACCTCCAGTGCCGACTGCTCCGGCGCCCGTGTCGCCGCCGCAACCGCCGCAAGCTGCACCCTCCATCCCATCTGCCCCTCCACGGTCTGCCGCAGAGGCAGTGCGTGCGACGGCCGCTCCGGCGGCGATCGAGGACGTCGTCCTGCGCTCCCCTGGCGACAAGGGCCGTGCGGCTGGCTCCACCTCGCTCGCGGCGATTCTCGACACCCTAGAAAAAGCAGGAAGCATTGAGGACCTGCACTCGCTGCTGCAACAAGACTGCGTGCGCGAAATCGCGGTCGGCGCGTACGCCGAGGCGGTCGCACGCTGCTGCTCCTACGTGAGCGGCCTCGCGCGCCCCGAGGAGAAGGTACTGTGCGGTTGGCCCGTGCTCTCCATCAATGAGTGGGGCTCGCAGCAGCCTCGCACGTTGGTGCTCTCGTCGCACGCGCTGTACCGCGTGGCGTTCTCGCACCAAAAGGGTGCCATCGACCACTACAGCCGCACGTCGCTCGGCAGCCTTCAGGCCATCGAGCGCGGCCGCTACGCCTTCAAGCTGCTCCTGACGGAACCGGATGGGCGCGAGAACCCGATCTCATACTTCTGGTCGGCGTATGTGAAGAAGAACACCAAGGACAACCGGTATGAGCGTGTCTACTACCCGATCCACCCCGAGACTCTACCCGTCGAGCTCGCGCTCGCATGCATCCTCTCGGCTGTCGACGTGGCCAACAAGCTGATGGTGGAGAAGATCGGCTCGTACGCGTACGTCTCGCGCCTCGAGATACGTGACTACGTCCCCAACCCTAACGCCGTGGATGAGCTGATGGATAAGGTGGGGCCAGCCATCGAGACGGGCGTCCAAAAGGTGGGCGAGGTCGTCACCAAGGTCTTTCACGGCGCGCAGTCAGCCGCGCACTCGGCCGCGGCGGCGAGCGCGTCTGCAGCGGAGAGGGCGAGGGAGCAAGCGCGCAGCGCACGCCGCTAGCAAGGGGCTGACGCTATGGAAGGAGTCGATGCAGGGGAAGGAGGCGATGCAGGGAAAGGAATCGATGCAGGGGATGCTGGCGATGCTGGCGCCATCTGAGCAACATGAGAGCGAGATGAGAGCGAGAGAGGGACACGCTGACAATGGCGAGCAAGGAGCGAAATGATCAAGGCGCGCAAACAATGGAGGGGAGCCGGGAGAGGGAGTCTCACAGTCTCTCACACAGTTACAAGACTGTGATGACAGAGACAAGCGGAGTCCTACCGTTTGGAAGTCCGTGCTGGTCGGCAAGCGCCAAGTAGGGAATAAGTGTCGTGAAAGTCATTCGTAGAGGGCAAAATGTGCAGACGCGGCACAGCCCTTGCCCTCGTATCTAAGCCTTCAGAACGAAATACCGAACCGCCCAAAATGGCGCTACCGGTACTCGTTTGTGTCCCGGCTCCCCCCGGTGTCTTTTTACCGGTACTCGCTAAGTTGCGGTCGGAGGTCCCGTGAGCATGACTACCCGCGTGGAGTACGACTGCGCCCTCGCCCCTGAGGTCTACTGGGCACTTCGGGACGACGATGGCTACGACAAGTACGTCAATGCTACCAATGTGCCGGCAACAAGTTCTGAGGTCATCTCGTGCACGGAGGACGCAGACGGCACCGTGACACGGATCTCCAAGGTGACGGCCCTGAAGAACCCGATCCCATACCCGGTGCGTGGCATGCTGAAATGCAGGGATGGCTTCACCTTCACGATTAGCGAGACTTGGCGTCGAAACGTCTACGGCGCGGAGCATCCTTGTAGCTTCACGACGACACCACCCGTGTTCCCGGACCGCATCAATGTGAACGGCAAGCAGTGGGTGGAGCCGCGCGGCAAGGGCTGCCGCCTCTTCTTCGAGATCACCTGCGTGTGCACGATCTCGGGAATCGGAACGCAGCTAGCCAATGGGATCCGCGACGGCAGCCTCACTGCCTACGAGCAGCTTCCGGTGCGCGCACTTGAGTACGTGACGCTTCGCAAGGCGTCGATGGAGGCGTCTGAGCCGATGGTTCGTGCGTCGCGCATGACTGAGGCCGACGACACCGAGCAGGGCGAGCCCAACGCTGAGATGGAGAAGGCGCGCCGGCTGCGCGCGCGGCTGCGCTGGCGCATGGCGCTCATGGGCGTTCGCTTCACGCGCTGCCTCGAGCTCCAGCGTACTGACGAGCACCGGCTGTGCGACGCGAAGGTGGACGACCTCAAGACCTCTGATGACCTCTGATGACCTCTGATGACCTCTGATGACCTCTGATGACCTCTGATGACGCCATCGATGGCCTCCCTCATCAGGCGGACGACCCCCAAGACCGAACACTGATTGAGATCAGGATTGCCTCCCTACTCAGGATGGCCCCCCTCATCAGGTGGACGACCCCAAGACCGAAGGCTTTGGCCCTGATGACCTCTGATGACCTCTGATGACGCCATTGATGGCCTCCCTCATCAGGTGGACGACCCCAAGACCGAAGGCTTTGGCCCGAAGCGGCACACGAGCTACCAGGTCTCGACGCAAGTGCGCCGCAGCGGCGTCGGCTGGATCAAGTGCCGTCATCGCTTCTCCGATTTCGTCAAGCTGCGCGTCGCACTCCTCGACTTCCTTCCGGGGCTCGAGCTGCCGCCCCTGCCCGAGAAGACGGGCGCGAGCCGGTTCGCCAAAGCCGTGATCGAGAGCCGGATGCAAGTCCTGGGCGACTTTCTCCAGTGGGTTCTCGACCACCCAATTCTCTCCACCGCGGATGTCCTCGTCGCCTTTCTCCAGTGGCCCGAGGCGGTGCTGCCGTCGATCTACGAGCGATCCCGTCGCAGCCTCGTAGCCGCCCCCTCGGCACAGAGACTCGCTATGGAACGCCTCGCATTCCTGCGGCGTGAGCGCGCGAGCGCTCGCCGCATAGCCGCCTCGCCCGCCGAGGTGGACACGCCCTCCAGTTCCACCTCGCCCCCGCCATACACGTCGACAGTCCCGGGAGCGACCCCGATCACTTCGCCGCCCGCCTCGATGGCTTCGCCTTACCCACCGAGTAGCCTCCCCAGCCTCCCGACCCTCGCCGTTCCTTCGGAAGCCTCTCCGATGACGGAGGGGAAGGTTCGCAAAACGTCCAACTTCACGGACGCACTTGCGGCGGCGATGCTCACTTCTGTTGAAGAGTCCGCCGTGCGTCGGCTCCAAGCTCGCGCGCGGATCATGCCCGGCGCATCAGCACGCTCCTCGCGTGTCACAGAGGACCTCGCGGACGACGACAAGCCCTCGATAACGCCAAGCGCCACCGGCATGGCGAGCTCCGACCGCGCCGTGCTGAGCGCGGCGGAGCTCGATGCTGAGATCGCCGCAGCCCGGCGTGAGGTGATGAGCTCCAGCCGGGCAGTCGCGAGCGCCGCCAGAGGAGAGAGCGTCGACCTCGCGTGTGTCGTCCTCCAGAGGCTCGAGTCCATCGAGCTGCGACTCCAACGCATCGAGCGCAGCAAACAGCAAGGCCAGTTTTGGGGCCTGTTCTGCTGCGCGGCGCCGTAGCTTCTGGCATCCGGCGCATCCTCGATCCTGGCTGTGGGAGTGCTCCGATCTTGGCTTTTGCTCCCCCTCTAGAATTCCTACGTGCTCCGATTCCGTTTCCTTGTCCTCTGCATGTCTGAATTTCTGAATTTCTGATGCGCTCAGACACTCCGCTCTCCGGAAGTTCCAATTGCAACAGTGTGAGGTTGCCGGCCGAGCGTGATCTAGGATTTATGAAAAAGCGTCAAGTGTCGTTGAACGGTGTGCCCGGGAAAGCGCGCGTCCAATTTGAGTAAATTGAGTTTGAGAATGGGTCAGTTGAATCGACACACAAGGTACCGACCTGCCACTACGACACGAAACACAGACTGGCGCTGCGGTCGCGTCGCTCGGTGGACTAACACACCGGCGAGGATTTTCAAGGTCCATTTTGTTGGCATTTTCACACTGAATATTCACACATTTTCGGATTTCAGCGTCGATGGACGCTGGCGTACGAAAGGCGCTAACAAGCCTGAAGGCGCTGTTAGACGAGGGCTTCATCACGAAGGCGGAGTTTGGAACGCGGCGACAGGTCATAATAGACCAGGCGACCGCGGTGCAGCCGGTAGCAGCTCCTCAGACGTCGGCAGACTCCACTGGCATTACCGGACTGGCGAGATCGGTGTTTGACCGGCTTGGTGAGGCTCCCCAGAAGAGAGGCGGAGTGTTCGATCGGCTCGGTTTGCCAAAGCCAGCGGGCAGCATTCGAAAGCCTGGTGTGCACGGCGAACAAACTGACCTACGAGCAAAGCTCACGGGTGGGATCAAGAAACCGGGAGCGATTAAGAAGCCCGGTGAGCGAGACATTCGGAAGCCTGGGTACGACACTACGAAGCCGCGAGGCCCGGCAGCTTGCCCGTGGTAGAGGTGATTGCTGCATGATTCACTATTCGTCCTGGCCGGCCGCGGAATAACTTGAATGACAGCTTTCGGTTCTCTTCTGCTTCCTCCCCGGCTGATGTATCTGAGTAGGAACAACTGGAAATGCGCTTCACCAGCTGCACCTGATGTACGCTTAGTAAGCTGATACGCTGTAGACGCGCCGCGGCCCGCGCAACAATATCGTAGGGCGCGTATAATATCCTTCCCGATGAATGCAGGATGGGCAGCGTCGGTGTCTAGTGTTAGTTATGTCGTGTTGCGGTGTCGCGCCCGCCTTCGCCCGCCCGGCCCCGAAAGCGCGGTCAACCAAGTTTCTTTAGGAAATTGTGTAAGTTGCGAGCCGGCGCAGGAGCAGCGTTCGTGATCGAGTCGATCGGAGTACCTGATGAGAGACATAAAATCTGAGATACGAGCCTGCTCTCGCACGCGGTTCATTCGCCTACTCCTACTGACTGTCGTGTCGTGGCTCGTGCGCTCTCGAATGAGGCTGCTGGTCTCGCGTGCTCTTCTGAAATGGCCTCAGATGCTCGAGAGAGCTGCGCCATGATCGTGATCCTGATCGTCGGGGGATAAACATGGGTCTGAGTACTCGTCATTCTCCTTGAACGAGTGTGACTCGGGCCTCTTGTTGTTGAGGGCGGAAACTGGGTTTGCCTCCTTCTTGCGCTGTGGTGCAGTCCGCGCCCCAGGGCCGACAACGCCTTTGACAGCTCGCTCGGCTGCGGCCTCACGCCGCGCGCGTCGGGCGGCCTCTGCTGCAGCCTCAATCTCCTTGAGACGGGTTTGCGCCGCATCGAGAACGGCCTGCGCTCCAATGACCGTGGAGCTCCCGCCCCCGTGATTTCCACCACTGCCACCACCGGTTGGCTGTGGACCTTTACTTTGATTCGTGTTCTGCGAGCCACTGGCCTCTAGGCCGTCTGTGCCGCTCGCCTCTCCTCTCTGTCGGGGTCGCTCGGGCGATGGTGAGCCTGCGGACTCGCCACCTTCATCGCGCTTCTCCTTGTCAGCCTTGGCCGCCCTCCTTGCTTTACGAGCAGCGATAGCCTCCGCACGTGCAGCAGCAATCTCATCCAGCTTCGCCCGCGCCGCGTCGAGATCCTCTTCTGGGAGCTCCAGCGCAATAGCGTCGTTGAGAGCCATCTGGATCTGGCCACTCGCTGTTTTGTCGTCGTTCCCTCGCCTGACGGCGGCGTTGAGCCGTGCAGCCACCACTGAGGTAAGGCCTTGCAGCAGTCCGGGGAAGGCATCCGCCAGCGAGAACGAAGCATTCTGACCTAGACCTATACCCTGGCGTTTCATGGCCGCGAGCACGGATACCGCTATTCGGTCATCGTGGCCGAGCATAAGAACGCGCAGCACATCGGCTGCCAAATTTGCGGCCTCGGACGACGCACCTGCCCCTAGAAGTGCCACAAGACGCGCGATGGTCCCAGCCTGCTCGCAGATGACGTTGCGGTTCACGGCATTCTCCTTCGCCAAATGGCCGAGCGCACGCGCCGCAAATTTGAGCGCATCTGATTCGCTGCTGGCTGCGAGGAACCCAATCAAAGGGCGAATGCCGCCCGATTCGCGGATCGCGTCCTGGTTCAACGGCATGTCCTCAGCCATCTGGCACAGAGTGGCCACCGCATCCGTGGCCACCACGGACTCCACTCCAGCGTTTAGCAGGGCGACGAGCCAGGTGACGCCACCAGACGCACGCACCGCTTCGCAATTCGCCTTATTGTCGAGAGTTAAATGGCGCAGGGAGTCCACCGCGTCGCATGTGGTCTTGGAATCTGGGCCTGCAGTGAGCAATCCTACGAGTAGTGGGATGCCACCCGCCTCGCGAATTGCATCTTGATTCTCGCGGACGGTCCCAGATGCCAGATTGGTCATTGCAGGCACGTACTTCATCGACCCTGCCTTGACGCTCGCCGTGGCCAAGGACACGAGCGGTGGGATGCCTCCCGCTTTACGAATGGCGTTGCGATTCGCCTCGCTCCCATATGAGACATTAGTCAACGCCATTGCAGCAGCTAGCTCGACCCCTGGATGGACTCCGCCTCCGAGCATGGCGACCAGCGGCGGGATACCTCCGCACGTGCGGATGCTATCGCGATGATCATCGCCCAGACTGGCGAGCTCCTGCATGCCCTCGGCGAAGAGGCGCACAGCATTGAACGCCTCCTCCCTGGCTATGGCGGCCTGCTGTGCAATCTCCCGTCTGAGCCTCTCTTGTTCGAGCCGCTCCTGTTGCCTCAATTCATTCATCTGAGCCTGGAGCGCCCCTGCCTTTGCCCGCGCCTCACGCTCGGCGCGCTCCCCTTCTTCCTGGGCTTGCCTAGCTGCCTCTTTCGCCTGTGATGCTGCCTTCCTTTTCTCTTGCTGCTCCTTTGACAGGAGCAACTCCTTCTCCTCCTGTCCCGCACGCTTTGCACGACGACGCGCGGCTCCCGGAGCTTCCATCTCAGCGGCCTCCTTCTCTGCCTTAAGGCGTGCTGCCTCCGTCTTGGCTGCCTCCCGAGCTGCCTTCCTCGCCGCCGCCTGTTCGGCGGCTCGCAGGGCCGCCTCCTTCGCCTGCATCTCTGCTCTTTCCTTGGCCTCAACGAGCATTCTCACTCGCACGCGCCACCGCCGCACGCCTTCCTGCACTGTCCTGATCGCCCACAGCCGCAGACGCATGTATCTGCTGACTCGCAGGGCTCGGCGGACACGCTCCCATGACTGGATTTTTGTTGCGGCGCTCACGCGCCGTCGTTCATCCTTTCGCGCCTCCGCTGCTTGCAGACGGGCTTCCTTCGCATCGTTGGCCGCCGTCCGACGGGCAGCGAGGTCACCTTTGGCAGCAGCTTTGGCCGCGGCGCTTCTCGCAGCTGTGCGCGGGGTCAACAGCTTCTTTTTCTGATAGTAGCGGTTCATGGCTTCGACTCGGCTGGACAGCGACGAGTCCGACCCGTGGGGGGATTCCTTCGGCTTCGGCGAGTGAGAGCCTGTCGTTTTCGTTTCGCTCACCGTTCCACCCTGGGCTCCGTTTGCACCTGCAGCTTTGTCTTTTTCACTCAGTACCTCTTCTTCTGCGGGTGCCTCTCCGGCAGGCGCTGCGGCCGGTGCAGGGGCTCCCTCATCGCCAACAGCAGCCAGCTCTGAATGTCCGTACGTTCTCCTGAGTGCCTCCTCTCCTGAGACCTCTGGCAGACCATCAGGGTCAGCCATGACATTAAGCGTCCACGAGGGTTTGTTATCAGTGTCGGCTTGACTGCTGCGCCCCGTCCCTTCAGCGCGCGCTGCTTCAGGGAGGGCCCCAAGGTCCAATCTTGGCACTGAGCTGTCTGCCTCTCCAGTCGGCACCACCAGAGGCGGTTGCATCGCAAAATCTTTACTTGCAGCTCGGCTTCGGCTAGGAGTAGGACGTGATGGTGTTTGCTCTAACAGCCCTGAAATCATGCCGGCAGTATCTACGGGCAGCGCGCTCGAACTCGACACGCGGTCAAACAGCTTAAGGTCACCTGAAGGCTTGCGAAGGCGCGCGCCTTGCATGTCTGTGCCCTGCGGCACGACCCCGGCGAAGCAATCGTCCACCCACCGGCCTCAATCGGGGACGTTTTGGAGAGCGCTTTTTCGCCGCGAAGTGATCATAGGATTCCAACAGAGCTACTGGAGGATTGGTCGACCAATCGTGAAAACGGGAATCGGGGGCTTCGCCATTGGGCGTCGTCGCGAACGTTCGCTTTTGCGCTATGGCCGCTGCCCTTGCGCTCGCTGCGCTGGTCTCCATCCGCTGCCCAACGTATGGACTGAATGAGTGCGCGAGCGGCGGCACGTGCGTTGAATTCGGCAGCGGGGCTTTTGCTTGCGTGTGCGATGAGGGTCGGGCCGGCATCGACTGTGCCATCGAGCTCTCCTGCGATCCAGCTGCTTCTAGGCTGCCGTGCAGTGGCCACGGCTTATGTTTGTCAGGCGTATGCGAGTGTGCACCAGGCTATAGCGGCGCCATCTGCGAGCACGACACCATGTGCCCGCGCAACGCCGATGGTAAAGTGTGCTCGGGCGAAGTCTGCGCCGCACATTCTTGCCTCTGCCGCCCCCACCGACGTGGAGTGGCTTGCGAGGAGGAGGCCAGCAACTCGCGGGAAATCCCTGTGATGCCGTGATGCATTAGATTTAAGCACCAAAGGGCTGTTGCCCTACTCCGGCTCCACGCGCAGACACGCACACCGACACACACGACTGCACATGCAGCAGCCACCACGCCAGCCGCAGCCGCCGCGGCCGGGTCCGGCCGACACTCACACTGCTAGAGAGGCCAGAGATCAAAAGCCCATTGCGCTCGCAAGCGAGGCGAGTCTCGCGCCATCGATGTCAGCGGCAGTCTTGACCGCCGGTGGCACTCGAGGCGAGTCGTCTTCGTCTGGCTGGTCGAGGTCGGCAACTGGGGTAGCGCTCGTGCTCCCCGTCGCGCCGCCGTTGACGAGCCCCAAAGCGTCGAAAGCTGCGACGAGCCCGCCAGCAGCGGCGGGCGCTGCTGGCGGCGGGAGAGGCACTGGCGGTGGTGCCGCCGGCAGGAAGCTGCGTCCCTCGCCGCCCGAGAACGTGCCAGCCGAGGACGAGGACGAGGAGGTGCCCAAGAAGGCACCCGTAGAGACACTGGTGCCGTCTCCGCTGCCGCCGCCACCCGCCGAAGAGAAGCAGAGGACGATGCCGCCAGAGTCGTCACCTCCGCAGCCACCGCTCACCATCCGCGGTTTGCGATCCGCGGGCAGCGGCGCGTAATCCGGCAGGTCGGCGCGCAGTGGGCCGTCGACAGGCAGGGGCTCATCGTCGCCGCAGCCCGAGCTGACCATCACGGCCTTGCTGCTGCTGCCGCCGCTATTGCTGGCCAGCGTCGCAGTCGCTGGGGACGGTGCTGCGCTGATGGTTGTGCCTCCTTGGGTGAGGCGCCGTTCTTCATGCGAGCGCTTCGCCGTGCGCAGAAGGTGGACTAGCTCCACCTCATCGTCGGCGTACTCGAGAGCGAGATCGAGTGGCGTGGCACCCGCCGAGTTGCACAGCACAGGGTTAGCCCCCGACTCGATTAGGAACTCGGCCGTCGCAGCATCACCCTCGCGGGCGGCCACGTGCAGCGGTGAATTTCCGTCCGCCGAGCGCGCGTCCACATCAGCTCCGTGCTCCACGAGCACCCTGGCTGTGTCAACGTGGCCCATGCTGACAGCCCAGTGCAGCGCCGTCGTCTTTAGTTCGCTGCGCGCGGATGACATGGCGCCGTGCGAGAGCATCTCGCGCACGCGCTCCGTCTCGCCGCGGAAAGCGGCCGTCGTAAGGAGCTCATCCGATCGCACGATGTTCATCGTGTTTGGCCGTTGACGTCCGTCGACGTGAACGTAATCAGTCCATGCACGCGCCGTGGGAGCCGAACAAACCGTGCCACACGTGTACCAGAAAGAGGTGCCTTACACTGCAAAATGACGGTCCCAAACCTTTTCGCTGTTCTTCTTCACGAACGAGAACCTAATGTCGCTCGTTCCTGGAGGTTCACTCTGGGTAAAGCGCTCGCTTGGAAGTGCTGAAGGCCCGGCGGCGACGCCTACTGCCGAGTGGGCGGCGGCGCCCACGGAACCTGCGCCTACGACGACCATTGAACTAGAGCCGCAGTTTATAGAAGCAGTCAAGACTTACAAATGGGAGCTGGCAGAGAAGCTCGTATCGAGCGAGCAGGACCGCCAGGACCTAGCGAACTCAAGAGCGCGCGTGGAGTGGATGGCCAAGCACATATCAGACGGTGACGTGCAGCGGGCCAAGAGCCTAGCGATCACCGAGGCCGAGGTTGAGCGCATAGAGCAGCAGGCCATGGGCAGTCATGGCGAGCAAGTGGGCGGCCGCCAGCCGAGCGGACCTCATAGTGGCGTCTCGCCGGAGCTCCGACGCCGCGTACTCGAGCTCGATCGTGTCTCCGACGCGTTGGTCGAGGCGAAGATGACGGTGGCGCAGTACGCCTTGGAGCTCGAGGAGGCAAGACAGCAGCTCAAAGCGCTCAAAGGTCGCACTACATCGGCTAAGGCTGAGGAGGAGCTCCAGCACGTGCGTGCCGCGTTGGCAAAGGCGGAGGCGGCGCATGGAGAGGCGCTCGCGGGGCGGACACACGCAGAGGCGGAGTGCGAACGCTTGCGATCAGCATTGGCCGCGACCACTAATGACGCGGCGGCGACGGCGCGAGCGGTGGCGTCTGGACCGAGAGTGGCTCTGACGGCAAGCAGTGCGCCATCTCCCGCATTCTCGAAGCGTAAGGGTGTGCGCGTCGAGAGCCCGCTCCACCCCCCCTTCCACAAGGGTCTGTCGTTCCAGCTGACCGAGGTGCACGACTACCACTACTTTGGCTTCGCCACCTCCAACATCGCCGCGCTCAATGGGGGCAACTATACGGTCGCATTGGGCGGCGCGAGCTCCCACGGCACGCTGCGCACCAAGCACTTTGAGACGCGTGGCCATCTGAGCCCTCGCATGAGGTTTGAGAGCGGCAAGGCAGTGACAAGGCGCCAGCCGCTCAAACCTCCGCTCAGCAAGCCGCCTCTTGAGATTGCTCCCAGCTCGGGGCCACCCAATTGTGACGGCAAAGTTGCCGTGGCCGAGGCCGATGCCGGCAATGCCGCTGCCGGCAGCGACGCTACCGCTGCGGGCACGAGTAGGCTTGTTGGCTCGCATGCCCCGCTCATGACGCGGCAGCTGGCTCCGCCCAAGGCCAAGCTGCCTGGCGAGCCGAAGCCTCTCGAGCCTCCCGAGCCGAGTGCATGGAGCGCTTTCGAGGCGATGCTCGCTCAGGACGGCGCCCATAGCTTCGCGTTCGTGTACCCACTGCCACGGGTGCTTGACAAACCTCGGCTGCTTGACGAACCTCGGGTGCTTGACGAACCCGCCAGCCCGGCTGATGACGAGTCGCCGATCCCCGCCGATGGCGTGCCCGGAAGTAGGAGCGATGCGGACGCTCTCTTGCTCTTCGGCGGTTTCTGCGTATGGGATGCATCTGGGAATATTCTGAAGGTGCACGCGCTCACCGATGAGCAGCCGCTTGCGACGGCGCTCGCGCAGCCGCTCGAGGCCGGCGACGACGCGCCCGTGGCTGGGCGCGCTCCTGGCTCTCCCATATTAGGGACGCCCAGGCTCCACTTCAACCGCTCCGAAGATAAGGACGAGCGAGGCCAGCCGTTACTTCCACAGGCCCTCCGACAGTACCTGTACGAGATCCACCGAGTGATTGCATGCTGATTGCCTCTCTCATCATGCCTGATTGCCTCCCTCATCAGGTACGAGATCCACCGAGTGGAGCGCGTGACGCAGCCTGCGCTGCAGGTGCAGCAGCTGGTCGGCTTCTGCTGGGTGCGGCCGGCGGAGACCTTCGACGGCTTCGTCTCGGAGGCGTATGCGGCGAGGCGCTGGCCGTGTGGGGGCTTCTTCTACTTCTTCGACCAGTCGGAGCAGCCTGAGCAGCAGCCGCTAGAGGAGGCGCCTCTCGCAGCCGGCGAGGCGCGCCGCCCATGCGGCAGCGAGTGGGTGGACTGGCGCGCGCTCAGCTGTAAGCCAAGGAGCGATCGCCATCCTCGGGAGCCCAAGCACGACCTCGTGTGCCGTCTGATCTTGCCGCGCTCGTACGAGCCGTTCGAAGAGGACGAGCCAGCGCTCGCTGACATGAGGCCGAGCACGCGATGTGCGTGCCATCCGGGACCCTTCTTGATGGCGCTGCTCTGTTGCCTTGCCGTGCCGCTCCGAGCCTTAGGCGTCGGCCTGCTCTGGCTGCTGGGCCAGGTGGGCGTGCTCTGCAGGCACCTCAAGACGGGCGACGCGAGGCGGCAGGAGATGGAGACGCGCGCGGCGGCGCGCGCGCTGCTGCTCCGCCCCCTTGCACAGAAGCTCACCGTGCGTGTCGAGGGTGTCCTTCCCTCGAGCGCGTCGCACGATGAGATCACGTGGTATCGTCTGCGCGAGGAGATCGACCATCGCATCGACCGCACGGCATGGCTCAAGATCAAATCGGAGGACGAGGTCTTCACGCGCTACCAGGACGTGTGGAGCACCTCTGGGCTCTCCTCACAGGACGCCGCCGACGAGGATGAGGCACTCCAGGAGCGGATCTCCCACGTCCTTCTTCCCGCCAAGACGAGGCGACGCAGGCTTGAGATGGAGGACCGCATTGAAGTCTTCACACCCACAAAGGAGGGCGTGGAGATAGGCCCTGCGAACGGCCCCGTGGTCGCCGACGCGCGCTTCTGGCGTCAGCTGCGTGTGCGCCACGATCTCGGCCCGAGCTCCGCGCCCGCGTCGCGGCTGCGCGTGCGCCCATTTGGGCCTTCCATATTTGGGTTCGACGACTGCTGGCAGCTGACGCCGCTCGAGAAGGAGCTCAACCCCGAGCGCCACGTCGCCAAGGACGAGCTGTGCCGGCAGCTCGAGCGTGCTCTGACGAAGCTCGAGAAGAGGCTGGGCGCATGCATGTCTCTCCTCGCCGCCCCTTGCAGCGCATGCACGCTCCCGCTGCGCCACTACCTGCGGTGCGCGTGCCTTCAGAAGGAGCAGTTGCCGCCGCCTTTGACCGTCGGCATGAGTGTGATTCTGGGCGGCTTCGTGGGCTGCAGTATCGTGGCGCTCCATGGGGACGGGAGCGTCGACGTCCATATTCCGGGGTGCGGCATCCGTCCACGCGTCGCGCGCACCAGCTTGCGACTGCTCGACGGCTCGCCGGCGCCGCCCGCCACGGCGCCGCAGGCCTCGAGGAGCCCATGGATGAGCTGCATGGAGCAGATTTGGTCGGGCTGGGTTTGGGTGCCCCCACCGGTTTCGGCCACTGCCTCGCAGATTTCGCCAACGGCCACAGTAGACTCTTCTGCCTCGACGGACACCACAGAGGCCAGACGAGCCGTCCAAGCCCTCAGGGATGCCCTTCGGCACGAGCCCGTAGTGCTCAACTCGACGCCTCCGTCCAAATGCGAGCACTCCGAGGGGCCGCGCCTGATGCATCTGGTGCTGCCCCTCTCGTGCATGCACTCGTCCGTCTCTCGCACTCGTCGCTCCACCGCCGAGGGCGTCTCGGAGGGCATCGGCATCGGTATCGGTGCCGAGCTGTACTTCATGCAGCTGATCACCCTCGGATGGGTCTTCCTCTTGATGGGGCTCGTCTCTCTCGGCTCGATGCTCAACAACTACTTTGTGTACTTCAAGCTGCATTCCACCGCCTTGGGCAGCTGGGAGCCGAATGTCACCGCCGTCGACGTCATCCTGCAGGGGCTCACGATCGGCGCGAACACGGGGCAGCGTGGCACGCCCTTCAATCTGCTCCAGGTGGGCTGCAGCGAGCTCGTGACCACGCTCGTCTTCCTGCTCTACCTCATCTGGCTCAAGCAGTTCAACGCCGAGCGCGAGCTCGCTTTGAAGAAGAGCGCTCTCTCGGCCGCAGACTACACCATCCAAGTGCGCGGGCTGCACACGCTGCGTCCACGCACGTGGCGCAGCTGGTGCGGGCGGGAGCCGAGCTCAACGGGCGTGTCCGGGGTGGGGGGGGAGCTGGGGGGGGAGCTGGGGGACGAGCCGAGCTTGAAGGGCGTGTCCGAGGAAGACGTCGCTAAGGCGCTTGCGGGCATTGTGCAGCGCTCGTGGGCAGCCGATCAGGACGGCGCCGGCACGACGACCAGCACGGCGCCGGGAGATGCGGCGGGCGAGCGCGAGCGCGGCTGGTGGTACGGGCGGCACGCTCTCGACATGGCGATGCGAGTGCCACTCACCGAGTCGGAAAAGCGCGAGTCGGCGCTCGCGAGAGCGCTCCAGCTCGAGGAGAGCGTCTCTCCTCCAATGGAGGCTTCGTCACACGCGCAGCCCAACGGCGACTGCGGCGGCGGCGGCTGCTGTGCGGAGCGCAAGCTGAGTTTAGTCCCTGGCTGGTCCAGCATTGTCTTCAGCGTCCAGAATTGGGGCTCGTTCTTGGAGCCGGGCGTCTTCGATGTGGCGCACGAGCCTGCCCCTTCACCTGAGGGCGCACCTGCTGCTATGGAGACGCGTGACGCGGAGCTCGCAAGCAGCTACTCCGAGCGGTATGCACTGGCTGCGAGCAGCGTACAGAGCTTCTGCGGCACGATCCGAGATTGGTTTGCGCCCACGAAGTATGTGGCCTCGACGGCCTTCGTTACCTTCCGCTACGCTGCGGATGCCGACGAGGCGGTTCGTGCCATCGGCCGACTGCGTCGGGCGCCGTGCCGCCGCGTCTGCAGCGTCATCATTGAGCCCATTCGGCGGTGTATCTGCGGTGCTCAGACGAGCTTCCACGGATTGCACGCGCGCCGCGCCCCCGAGGTGGACGACGTGATTTGGAAGAACCTGTGGCACGACACGTGGATGCGTCGGCACGTGCGCCCGCTCGCAAGCAACGCCTTCTACATCAGCTGCTGCACCATCTTCTTCATGTTCATCCTCTCGATGACGCATGCAAAGCTCTCCCTCGCCATGGGGGTCGGCCTCGACGAGACCTTCTCTGACGACACCGACCCATCGGTCTATGACGAAGCCGTGCTCTGGATCTTTGAGACTCTCGGGCTGGGATACCTCGACGAGCAGTGGGTGCTCGTCACGGCGCTCTTCTTCTCGCTGCTCATCAAGATCCTCAACGATCTCCTGCTGAGCCCGTACATTGTCAACCTCGTCCCCAATCCGCTGCGCGGCGCGGAGTGGATGGTTCGTAAAGAGCGCCTGCCCTCGGCCTCGCGCGAGCAGCTGCGCCTGATGACGCTGATTACGGTCGTCTACATCACCAACTACGTGATTGTGCTCTTCATCGCGCACACGCCGCTCGCTCAGCGGCACGAGACGCTCGTCTCGCTGCTCAAGCAGCGCACGGGCGCGCGGGCGAATGACCTCGACCAATCTCGGCTCTACATGACCGACTTCCTCTCGGGCTGTTTCGATCAAGTCAACGAGCACATGTGGATGGCAGTACGCCCACCGCTCTGCCATGCGAATGGATGAGATGAATGCCGTCCCTCCTTGCACGCTGATGACCGCTGAGTGCCTCCCTTCTCAGGTACCTGGTCGCCTCTCTTGATGACCCCTAATTGCCTCCCTCCTCAGGTACCGATGCTCCTCGTGCTCCAGGGCCTACTCAGCCTGCTCGACGTGCCGCAGATCGTGCAGGACGTCTTCGGGCGCGTCGTGTCGGGCGTCACACTCGTGCTGACCCTCGTGTACAGCTACGCCTACTTTTGCTGGAATCTGCGCTCCTTCACACACGACTCCCTGTTCCTCGAAAAGGAAGACGAGTGCAATCCGCAGTCGCTCGTGCGGGCATGGAGGAGCTTCCAGATCGTCCTGCAAGACGACATACGATTCATCGCCGATCACGCCGCAAATGACACGTGGTACACTGGCGCGACCGGCCTGATCCCGACGATGATCATCCTGCTCGTGCTCGAGGTCGCGTATGGGCCGTTACTTGAGGATGGCATCACCTTCGTCACCATGCGCCTCGAGCGTCTACTCTCGCGCAGGCATACCAGCCAGGAGGCCATCAACAAGGCTTTCGAGCCGCCCGAGTTTGCCTTCGCCTACCGGTACGCCTCGTGCCTCAAGATTGCGGCGATCGTGCTCGTCTTCGCACCGGCGGCGCCGATTCTCTATTTCGTGGGCACGGCCGTAGTGGCCACGTCCTTTGCCATCCAGAAGCTCGCGCTCGTCAAAATGTACCGGCGGCCGCGCGCCCTCGATGCGTCCCTGGCCGAGCGATCGCGCACCGTTCTCTACCTGCTCCTCGTGCTCAAGACGCTCGCAGCGTGCCTCTTCCAGGCAAGGGCCTCTGATGGCCTCTGATGGCCTCTGATGGCCTCTGATGGCCTCAAGACACTCACGGCGTGATGTCCTCAAGACACTCACAGCGTGTCTCCTTTGCAGGTGCGCCAGGCACTCGTGGCGCAGAGCGTCAATGGCTCTGATCTGGACCTCGTCGAGGACAGGTGCGCCTGATTGCCTCTGATCGCCTCTGATCGCCTCTGATCGCCTCTGATCGCCTCTGATCGCCTCTGATCGCCTCTGATCGCCTCTGATCGCCTCTGATCGCCTCTGATCGCCTCTTGTTTGGATCCCTCGAGGACAGTGTGCCGCTCATCATCGCGATCGTGGCCGTCATCATCTACGGCGCCGTTGACTTTGGCGTCGCGCCGTGTCTCAAGGGCTTCGGACGCTCAATCGGCACGTCGGAGGGGGAGGAGAAGCAGATGCGCTACATGCAGGCGCGTGCGAGGATCCCCCTGGCTTTGTGATTGCCCACCCTCGATGCATGCTGATGACCGCTGATGACGTCCGTACATGCAGGCGTGCGAGGAGCTCCCTGGGTTTGCGCCGTACGCACCCGACGAGGGCTCAGGTGTACACCTCAAGTCAACGTCCCGCAGGGCATGGGGCAGCGCTACCCGCGCCCTACTCCGTAGTAGCTCCTTGACGAGCCGACGTGGGGGCAGTGGCAGCTCACTGCTGAGTGCGGGTATTAGGATGCTATCGCCGGCCACCAGAAGCCGCTCCTACTCCCACGGAAGCCGCTCCACTCCTGAGCTGCTGTGAGTCGCTCTACATGGGTTTCTTACAGGACAGTCTAGTTCTAGACCTGGTGGCGACGGAAAGTCGCCGTCGCGGTGTGGCAAGTAGTTTCTGTCGCGAGATGACCGTTTTCGGATCGGATACTCGGGTACGCGGTCCGCGGTCCGAGTACGCAGTACCGACGGCGAGATACCCGGTCGTATACTCGCGTGAGGTCCTGCAAGATCTCCCCGCACCCCGGGGTGTCGACCGGCTTTACGCGACGGTAGGTTTGTGGTGCGTGGGGCCTTGATTCAGATGAGTTAAGATCATACCTTGCGGCCTTCCCCTCGCCTCACCGCAAGGTCCAAGGATTTCGGTGCGCCGTTTCTCCAGCCGCGCTCTGGCCTTGCGTTTCCATGCCATTCCGCGATGGAACAATACCGAATACGAGATCGACTCATTGCGCGCTAGCCAGCCAGGTCAAGCACACCCAAGGCGAGCTCTCGGCGGATCGGGAGCGGAGAGAGACCCTCTACAATAACATCGGTATTTAGAGCCGGTCGTTTTGCAGATTCACCGGATCCAAACACGCTACGGTCGCCACGCAGACACACCCGCGTCGTCACTCGTCAGCTACGTGCGGGGCAAGTTATCGCTCAGCGCTGCTGCCTGCTGCGTGCCGGTGCGTTGCAGCCAGAGTCGTTTGGGTCCGTGCTGCGTGTGAGCTGCGATTTGCGTGCACACGACGACACACGTGGCGTTTACCGTTTAGGGGAAGTGTTGTCTGTGGAGTCTGTACTCATAGAGTGTACTCTCCATCGGGCCAACTTGACCGGGCGGGCGGGCTGGTACGCGCGCAGGCGGAGAGGTGGTGCGCCGCTGTCGTTCCAAGAGAACGCCTTGATGTCGTTGTTGATATTGTTTGGAGTGGAGAGCATGAGAGACCCTTGACCTTGTGTGAGCGGATGTGTCTGAGAGCTTGCACAAGAAAGTCGAGCATTTTTTTCTCCTGACCCGTCAACACCGACTTGCCTGTGGAAACTCATGCTCGTTTTCCGAAAAAAATTCAGCCCCCTATTGAAAACGCCTTTTAAGGCTTAAGGCATCTTCCAAATTAGGAAATAACTTCACAGAACCCAAAACAGCGATCCACACATGTTCACAGTGCTCTCACAATCTCAACTCACAACTGGAATCCACTCCGGCCTTTCACTCATCACTGCATCTTGCACCGCTGTTTTCCCTGTGCGTCTCCCAAATTATTGCCTGCAAGCAACAGCTTGGTCAGGACCCTATTGAAAACGCCTTTGTAAGGCAGCTGCCAAATTAGGAAATAACTTCACAGAACCCAAAACAGCGATCCACAAATGTTCACAGTGCTCGCGCAATCTTGAATCTACAGCTCCAACTCAAATCCACTCCGGTCCTTCACTGCATCTCGCAGTGTTTGTTTCCCTGCATCTCCCATGTTGCTGTTGTACTTGAGGTCGAGCTTGGTCAGGACCGCATTGACCTTCAGCGCCTCCGCGATCGCCTTGGCACCCTCTGGACCGATGCTGTTCCCGTACAGGTCCAGGGTGGTCACGACCGCGTTGACCTTCAGCGCCTCCGCGATTGCCTTGGCACCCTCATCCCCGATGTTGTTGCCCCAGATGACCAGTTTGGTCAGGACCGCGTTGACCTTCAGCGCCTCCGCAATCGCGATGGCACCCCTATTCCGGATGTTGTTGCCTGCGAGGCCGAGGGCGGTCAGCACCGCGTTGACCTTCAGCGCCTCGGCGATCGCGATGGCACCGTTAACCCCGATCATGTTATTGTACAGGCCCAGGGTGGTCACGACCGCGTTGACCTGCAGCGCCTCCGCGATCGCCTTGGCACCATCGTCGCCGATGGAGTTGAGCTGGAGGTCCACCGAGGTCAACACCGCGTTGACCTTCAGCGCCTCCGCAATCACGATGGCACCCTCATCCCCGATGGAGTTGTTCCCGAGGTAGAGGGTGGTCATCACCGCGTTGACCTTCAGCGCCTCAGCGATTGCCTTGGCACCCTCCGCACCGATGTTGTTGTTGTCCAGGCGCAGGTCGGTCAAGACCGCGTTGTCCTTCAGCGCCTCAGCTATCGCGATGGCACCCTCCGGACCGATGTTGTTGCCCCCGAGCATGAGCTCGGTCAGGACCGCGCTGAACTTAATCAGCTCAGCAAGCACGATGCACTCGGTCAGCCCTAGGCCCTTGCCCTGCCGGTCGAGCTTTGTCAGCTTGCCCGCGCGCAGCTCCTTGATTGGCACCCCAGAGAGCACCTCGAGCGACAAGCTGCCCAATGCTGCCGCCGCAAGCTGCTGCGCCGCCTCTCCGACAATGTTGCTGTTGTAGGCGACGGAGAGATTTTTCATCACCGCGTTGACCTTCAATGCCTCCGCGATCGCGATGGCACCCTCTGGACCGATGTTGTTGTTCTCGAGGTCGAGGGTGGTCACAACCGCGTTGACCTTCAGCGCCTCCGCGATCGCGATGGCACCCTTATCCCCGATGCTGTTGCTTCCGAGGTCGAGGATGGTCACCACCGCGTTGACCTTCAACGCCTCCGCGATCGCGATGGCACCCTCTGGTCCGATGTTGTTCTGGTTCAGGCCCAGGGTGGTCACGACCGCCATGAACTTCAGGTCAGACGCGATCAGGATGGCGTCGGCGGGTTGTAGGCTCTGGCCCGGGAAGTTGGCCACCGTCTGGTCGCGCGTCATGCCCGAGAGCATGATTCCCTTCTCCGCGCCCATCTTGGCGAGCTTCTTGGCTGACTCAACGTCGAAGCTGTTCTTGAGCAAGTTGCAGCGCCTGAGCACCGACGTAGCAGGAATGAGATAGGCGACAAGCATGGCCGCAGGCACGTGGAGCCCCCTATTGGACAAGTTGAGCACCTGGACCCTGTCCTCGCGCAGTCGCTGCACCGGAATGCCGCAAATGACTCCTGAGCCCGCACAGGCAACGGCTGCGATCGTCAGCCTCAACGGTGGCTCTCCCTCGCCTGAGATGCAGCTGTTGAGAGCAACCTCATAAGCACCATGTAGCAATGAAGGGCGGCGCGAGTTGCCCATCTCGCATTGCAGATCCGCAGCCCGAACGGCGGCCACGTCCACCACATGGCCGTAGCCATGGAGGCGCGCAAGCCCAGGCAGCATCCGCCCCCCAACGGCCGCGTCCCCGGGCCGGCCAGCCTCGATGAGCTGCTCCACGTCGAGGTCGGTGATCTCATCCAGACGTGTGGGTCCTGGCTGTCCGTCGCGGCGGCACAGGCGCGAGCAGAGGACACGTTGCGCCAGCGCCCGCCAAGATCGAGTCACGCCCTTGAGCTCGGCCAACGTGGCCACGTCCACCAGGCCCAGAGCAGCCTCCATGGCGTCCGCCGAGAACGAGGGCTGCTGCAGCGGCTCGGGCGGTAACGTGGAGCTGGCCGGCTGCTGCGGCGCCTCAACGACGTCTTCTGGTACAAAAGCCGGCTCGGCGATTGACGCCGCTGCATCCGCCATCTCGATGAGGCGCCCGATGAGCACGGGCTTGGTGCCGTCAGTCGTGAGGCCAAGCTTGCGCAGCTTCCAGCGTAGCCCCTCAACGCGCATCCGACTGTAACGCTTACGAAGCTCGTCAGCACGCTGCCCGTCGACGGGCGCAGCGTGCCACGCGTGCTCTTCCGCGCTGCCAAAGTCACCACCCGCGCCGAGCAGCGCGCCTAGTTCGGGAGCGCGCTTGCTGTTGAGTCGGGAGGCGATCACGCGCTGGAGGTGCTTGAGCGCGATGGGGGCGTCGAGATAGAGGGCGTCCTCGATGAGCTGGATGAGCCGGAAGAGCGAAGGCTCGTCCGAGCTCGGCCACGTGTAGTCTGGGTCGTTCAGCTTGCACACCATCTGAAGCGTCGAGGCCATGATCGTGGGCATGGGATAGATGCCATCCTCGGAGGTGGCGAGATCCATCAGATCCTTCAAGGTGCCCATGAGTCGGGCTGCATCTTGCGACAACGTGACCTCCTCTCCGTCTCGCGCGCGCACGCGTATTTGCTCCTCGTGTTTGGCCTTCTTTGCCGTGGGCGCCTCCTCCTGCTCCTCGGCCGACGACGCGCGCATTTCGAGAATCTTTCGCGTTGCACAATCAAGGATTCCATTCGAGACATCGAAAATTCCTTTCCCTTTTTTTGAGGGCCACGTCGTTAGCTCATTCCTGTCGAGGTACATGTAGTCCAAGTTTTCAGATTCTTTCTCGCGACAGTTTCAGCGCTGCTGCCCGTCCCCGGGTTCAGATGTCGCAATCCTCACAAACCATGGCACTACCGCGGACAACCTCCGAGTGGCTGGATCCTTTGGCCGACCTGACCAACAATGGACCGACTGGCCTGGAGCCGCTGTCCAAGACCGTACACTTTTACAAACGCTCATGGACCTCGGGCAAGCCATTCTCCCACGAGCCATCGTGGGCAGACATGAGCCACATTCCTCCGGCGCGTCGGCGGTTCTCCGCTCGCCCAGACCTCGCACTGAATGCCATGCATGCCATTCTCGGTCGCGTGGAACAAGAGCTCTACCACGAGGCGGAGGTGCGCGAGAGCCAGCGCCTTCGGCGTCAGGACCGGATCGGGAGGCTGCGCAATACTCACGAGAAGAGCCACGCCCTTCAGCGCAAGATTGGCGTCGCACCGTCACCCAAGCACCAGTATGCCGAGCACGCGAGGCACCGTGCGCAGTCGCCACAGCAGCCACCACAATACCTGCACCAACCGCTGCAGCTGCAGCTCGATGCCTCGGCCTCGACGCTAGCGAGCATACCGCCCACGCCGACGAGTACGATTCCGCCCACGCTTAGTGGACGGCTCAGCCCGCCACCCGCGCTGACCAGCGCTACCACAGTCATCCTTCACTCCAACGCCGACAAGGCCTTGTATGGCGAGTTTGGCGAGGGACGGCCTTTCGCGCGCGCGCCGTCGCCGCTGATGTCGGAAGTCTACCCTCCATCGTCGCCACTCCTCACGATGCGCTCGCAAAAGTTTGCGGGGCTCGAGGGGCTCCTGATCCCCAAATACCCGGCTCCGGGTGAGCCGGGCGCCACGCACACGGCCGACGGCCGCAGACCGCCCTCGCCTTCACACGCTTCATGCCACAGCAGCCACGGCCGGCTGCCGTCGTCGACGCCGTCGCTGCCAGCTGCCGCGCTGATGGCCGCCGAGCCGGCCGGCAGCAGGATTGCCGAGCTCGCGACACCGGCGAACACGTCGCCCGGCCGCAGCCCCTCGCGCCCGACGACCGCCGGCTCGGGTGCTAGATTCCCATCGAATGGGCAGGCGGACGGGTACTGGCCCAAGCCGGCGCTGAGGCACTCGCCCTCGTACACCGGTACTGAAGGGGACCCTTACGGCGGTCGACCGGTCGTGGGCTCGCCGAGACCGGTGCCATGCAAACGAGCGGCCGCTCGAGAGGCGCCGGCGGACCACTCGTCCCTGCCCGTCGCACATGTGCCGCCGCTCCAGCTTTCTGCGTCTGCGGCGAGCCTCTTGTGGCAGGCCGATAGGGCCCGGCTGCTCTCCTCCGAGCCAGCCTTTCGGCTGGGCTGGGTAGAGTCGTACGGTGGCCACTTGGGCAAGCCACCCCGCCGCTCTCCCTTCCACTTCGAAGCTGGGCTGTCGAATAATGTGACGCCGCTGCCGCGCCCGTTTTCGGCGGCGAGCCTCATTGCGACCGCCGCGACGCCCGCCGCCTCGCGTGCGAACCTGCTTGCACCTTCCGAAGCCGTCCTCGTCCAAACGGCCAGCAAGAGCCAGCTGCATCTCTACACGAGCGGCACCGCGCCCATCCCGGCCGCTTCGCAGCAGCTGCTTCACAACAGCCGAGGGCCCTTGCAAGGGCCAGCACCGAGCGCGGCACCCCCGATCGTCCCCGAGTACTCCCTCGTGCCCGCTCGTACCAACCGTCCACGCACCGCCGCCAAGCAGCGCGCGAATGCGAGTGGCGCACCGAGGGAGAGTGCCCAAGACGGCGTGCCGCATTCGCCGGACACCATCTCTCGCGCCGCACGAGCGCTCGCGTATTGATTTGTGTCCTATAACAACAGTTTTTCAGGGCGAGTGCGAGTTTGTGATTTGCTAATAATGGTATTCTCTTTCCACATCGCATCGGCCACTCTGGGGGAACATGCGTATCGGACCGTCGCACGAGGGAGAGAGCTGGGAGCACGCGCTTGCAAGCAGTGAAGCGGGGTGTACACGGGATGGAGCAGACCCTCCTTACTTGGACGCCTCTTCGAAGTTGTCCACCAGGTCGGGCACATCCTCGTCGTCCGCGTCCGCTGTGGGGGGCTTCGCCGCGCCACTCTGGTACGTTTCCGCCAGCTTCTTGAGGTTGGCAAGGTTGTCGGGGCCCAGCTGGTTGATGATGCCCGGAAGCAGATCCTGCAGCTCTGCGGCGCGAGAGCCGACAGGGAACGCGGGTGGGCCACGGCGTCGGAACCCAAGGACGAGCGGACCCTCCTCGCCGCAGCGCGCGCGATGCAGTTGCTGGCCGAGTCACGCAGGAGCGGCTATCACACTGGCAGAGGCGAATGCGGCGTACTCTTGGTCTCGGCGTGTCCGCTGACGACGTAGGTGTTCGCAGCGATGGACGCCTGCACCTTCGGGTTATTGAAGTGGATGACGGTGCCGTTGTCCTTGAAGAGGTTAACCTCCTCAATGGCGGGGATGTTGTTCACGCCAAGGCGTTTCAGCGTGTTCTGCAGCCGCTTGTCATCTGTTGTGGTGGTCTTGTGGATCGCCTTCTTCTTCCGACGAACCGAGCCCTTGCCACCCGTGCGCACCTGCGCCGCCATTTTTGCGAGCTTTTCGGCGTTCATGACTGCTACTGCTGCTGCTTTACTGTCTCCCTCGGCCTATTGCCTGACGGGCGGCTGTCTGTGCTCGGCGGATGCGAGTACCTGTTGCGGCGGAAGACCACGGGGCGCCGGGTCAGCACGGCATCGGGCTGGGCGACGGCGCAGATCTCAGGGTGGCTGGGCGGCCGCGCGCAGGCAACGACGCCGCTCTCGCGCAGCAGCGCGGCGGCGCGCAAGTGCCGCACTCGACAGGAATACGTGGAGGCGTTGACAAACACGCGAGTCTTGGGGAAAGATATAAACGCCCCGTGCACCTTATGTAGTGCAGGGGCACGGAGGAAGTTCGCGAGATTGAATCAGAGCGAATTCACAAATTCACAGTTGAAAAGGTCCGCGATCTTCTCGAGCGATTTGGAAATGCTCACTGTCCCCGCTCGCCTCCAAGCACTCTCATGAGCATGGACACACAGAAGCTGCGCGAGGCGTTCAACCTGTTCGATCGCGATGGTGACGGCCTGATCAGCAGGGCTGAGCTCGACAGCGTGCTCAAGAGTGTCGGCGCAAACTCGACGAGCGAGGATGAGGTGCCAGCATTCTCGCCCCGTTCCTGCCAGCCTGCCACAGCCGCCAAAGGGGACGCGCTGCTGATGGATACCGACGGGCTACTGCCATGCTCCCCCCGCCCCCGCTCCGCCCGCGCAGGTGCGCGAGCTCGTCGGTGAGGGCCAGTCGGGCCAGTACACGGCGCGGAGTGGAAGCATTGACTTCGACTTCTTCTGCACGTTGATGGGCAAGAAGGTGAAGACCTTGAGGATCGACGAGGAGCTCAAGGATGCCTTCCGGGTGCTGGACAAGCACGGTCAAGGGTGGATCACGGCGAAGGAGATGCAACTGGTGTGCAGGAACCTCGGCGAGGACATGGAAGTGGAGGAGGTCGACAAGATGATCGCAGAGGCTATCTCGAACTACGTACGCGCCAGACCGAGAGAGCCGACGCGCGCCAACGCGTGGCGCGCGCACGCCGCATGCTGCCGCTGTGCGGTAGCCAGCACGTCTTGCGCGCTCACTCGAGGCCACTGACAACGACTCCCGACTCCCGCATGAGCGCAGGATGGCAAGATTTACTACGACGGCTTCGTGAAAACGATGATCTCGAGTTCTTGAAGTCTGTGCTGCATGGCTGTGACGCGTGCGGTGCAGCGACGCCGTCGTCGGCGTCTCTGTTGAGGTCGAGACGAGCGGTCGCGCGCGCATGCATCCCGGGCCCGAGAGAGCTCGTCGGCCGACGAGTGCCCCCGACGGGTCCGGCCCGTGTTGCATGCACATGTACCCAGAGTATATGCTTCGCGAGGTATATGGGCGTCTTGCACGTACGGGCCCATGATGGATGCGCCCAGCGCCTTGCGCGGCGCTGGCGGCTGCAGCTCATTCAGCGACCGCGCCAGCGCGCTCAGCGCCGGCGACCCAAGCATGTTGCGCACGACGCGGCGGCGATCGCGAGGGCCCTCAGGCGCGAACCTCGCGCTATTTCTGTCAACCGCTTAGAAATCATAGCCTCCTCCGCATTCAAATTCACACACACAATTTGTGGATGAATTTCGCGTGATTTCACACTTCTATTCACGATTCCGAGGCGAGATTGAGTGCGATGGCGGTGACGCAGTCGCAGTCTTCTCGCCATTGCGAGCTACTGACGCAGTCGCAAGATAGCTCAGCGATCGACGCCTTCGTACGTGGCCTCAACGCAGAGGAGCGTTCGGGACTGCTCGAGGAGCTCTCGGCACGTGCGTGCCGTCCTGATGGCAGTGCAGCCTCGCTTCTCCGTGCTCTGTTACGCGCAGCTCCACTTCGCCTGCGCGCTGCTCGTGACATGATAAGGCTCATGCGTTCGCAAAAAGTCTCGGGCAAAGCGGCGATGCTGTGCATGAGCGAGCTGCGCATCGCGGTGGTGCAGCTGTGGGCGTGTGGCGGCGGCATGCACCGGTCTGCGGCATCAGATGCAGCGGCACCTGTGAACGATGCTCCTGCAACGCAGCGCCGCGACGAGGTGCTGCTCATGTGCAGCGACTTGCTCGCTGCGCTGGTTCCTACGGCCGCACTCGCGCCCCTGGTGCCGCGCTCAGCCGACGCGCAACCTACCGCCGCCGGGCCCTCGGCATGGAGTGACGGCTGCACAACGGCTGTTCAGCTGCTGCCAACACTGCTGCGCGCTGCCGATGCCATCGAGGCGGACGTACGCGCCCAAGCTTACGCCAGGAGCGCAGCGGCGGAAGAGGCTTTGGTGACGCCGAGCGCCATGCCGAGCGCTCGAATAGTATCCGCCCTCCTGGCGGCTCAGTGGGAGCCGCGATGCGTGCTGCCGCTGCTGGCGGCTCTGGAGGACGTACCGCTGCAGCCCGAGCAGCGGTGCGTGCTGCGCGCGCAGCTGCGCGCGCTCCTCGCGCCCGACAGCGCCGACCTCGCGTCTCTCCGCCCTTCACTCCTCGGCATTGGCAAGCATGTCCTTGCACACACGGACCGGTGGTCTTCAGCCCTCGAGCTCTCCTCTCGAAACAAGCGCTCAACGGCCTCTAGCACGGCGGCGTCGAGCGGTGCGGGAAGAGCGCCCGCGCCGAGCGGCATGGGCGGGGGCGGGGGCGGGGGCGCTGGCAGCGCGGAGCTGTCTCGCGAGGTGGCCGAATGGTGGGCGTTGCTCATGCGCCTAGCTGTCGCCATGCCGCCCTCCGAGCTCGCGGGCTTGCTTTGGCTTCTTGAAGCAACGATGCGCCACTCGCCCTCCCTATATGCGGCGCTCCTCGCCCATCTCAAGGCGACCACCGCGCAGCTGCAGCGCGTCGTCCGTCACTTGTCCAGGGCCGGTACCGCGGGCGAAGCTGCAACCGGCATCGATGCGATGGGCGGTGCCGATGGTGGGAGGGGTGCCGGGCCTGGCAGCGGTGATGGTGGGCTTGGGCTGCACGGCCCGCCGGAGACGATGTGCTCGCAGTGCCACGCGCAGCTGAGCATCTTTTTGCTTCTGCTGCAGCGCTCGGCACGCCCACCTTCGCTGCTGGATCAGCTCAATGTTCTCATGGGCACGACGGCCGCGGTGCTTGCTGTGGCGGCGGCTTGGCCGCTGTGGTCGGCAGTGCGACGCTTGCTCGGTGGTCTGGTGAACCTGCCGGCGCTGGCGTCACGCACGGAGCTCGTGTTGGACCTTGCGCACCATCTGTCCACGGCGGAAGGAGCGAGTGCCACGTGGCAGCTGCCCTCGCAACCGCGGCTGGCGCCCCCCGCAGAGCTGCGGCGTGGCGCCAGGGTGGCGGCGGCAGTGAGCGCAGGCTCGCTTGTCGTCCTCTCAGCGGCTGTGGCGCCCGCGGACGGCGGCGTCCGTGGCGCAATGGAGAGCGGTGGCGACGAGAGCGGTGTCGACGAGAGCGGTGGCGACGAGAGCGAGGGCGAAGAGGAGGGCGCCGTGACGGGCGCGCTATGGCCCGCCGACGGCATCGCGGCCGACGACGACGACGTTGTGTTTGGAGGGAGCGACGGGAGGACAGCGCGCGGCACTGGGACCCCCGGGGAACGCGCCAGCGTGGCGCAAGCGGGAGGGTTGTTGCTGCTGGTCCTCTTTGGCAGCGTGCCGGACGCGCGCCCGCAGATCCTCTCGCTCGTCTTCGACTCAATGGCGCAGGAAGACGCTACGCCAGCACAGCGCCGGCTCTGGTGTGGGCTGCTCGGGGCGATGGCTTCCACGCATCTGCATGCGCTCCACACGCACAGCGCCCAGCTGGTCGACTGGACATGCTGCCTGCCCAGCCTGCCCGCTGAGGCCGGTCGTCGCGTGCTCGCGGCACTGATGCCACTCGTGCCGCTCGGAGCGGAATTCGGAAGGCACTTGCTGCTGCTGCTTCGGAAGGCTCTTGTCGCACCTGAGACTCGTGCACGCGCCCTGGCGGTGTACGGGTTCTGTGGGCTGCTTGCGCGCGGCCTCCTACCCTCGGAGCCAGGCGCGCAATCAGATGCGGTGCTGGCGCTGCGCTCGGCATGCTCGATGGCCCCGAGCCTGCAGGCCCTCACGTTTGACGAATTACGATACGTCCTCCTTGCGCATGCGCCGACGGAACCGAGCGCGTGCGGACTTCTCTACTCTCTTCTCTTGGAGACTCTCTGGTGGATGGCACTGCCTGGCTTGCAGGCTGCCGCCGAAGGGACCACCACCGCCGCCACGACTGCTGCCAACGCCGCCACCGCCACCACCATGGCGCCTCAGCCGCGGCAGCACGTTGGCGTCCATGGCGCGGGCGCGATGGTCTTTGATGCCGCCTGGGCCGCTTCACTCGTGCGCCACGCCGCGGACGACGAGGGCGGTGGCGCGGCTGTGGTGCTGCCTGCACTCGTGCGCTGCCTCGCAGTCGCCAGCGCCGTGCTGCCGCCCGCCAGCTGCGACGCGCAGCACCGGCAGCTGAGGGTGGCTCTTCAGCAGCTCGAGGGCGCCCTGCAGCCAGCGCGTCTGGTGGCCATTTTCAGCCACCCCTTACTCTCGGCCGCGCTGTCGCCTTCACCGAAGCCAAGCGCCAAGAACGCTGCCAGCCTGACCAGCTCCGGGGCATGTCAGGGCGGTGGGCCCACCACGAGCAGCAGCGGTGCGATGGACGCGACGAGGCGAGCGCAGCAACGTCTGCACGCCATCAGCTCGCTTGGGATGGCCATCATGGGCGCCGACATGGGCGCCGTCGCGAGGTGCAGTGGAGCAGATGGGCGTGGAGCGGCGGCATCTGGGAAGGCTTCCGCATATATGGCCACGGCAGCGCGGTCGGCCAGCGCCGCCCACCTCGAGGCGCATAGGGATGACGACCAGAGCGCCAAGACGGCCAGCCGCCGAGTGTCACCGAGTGTTACAGCGGCGACGCTTCGTGGAGCGATTCTCGTCGCCTCCGGCATCGGCAGTGCGAGTGCCGCGGGCGCTGGGCGCGTGTCTCTCCTGGTGCCGTGCTCCCGATGCCTCGCGCCCGTCAACTGGGAGGGAGGAGGAGGTGGTGGAGGAGGTGGAGGCGAAGGTCACGCTCCCTCGAGTACTTCGAGTGAGCACCGGCCGCCTGCGCTGCCGTGCGGCGAGGCGATTCAGGCCTTGGGCCTGTGCACCACACAGATGGGCTCGAGTGGAAAGATCCGACCCTCCCAACTCGCAGGCGTGACTCTCCTCGGTTGCTATGCGCTGGCCAGCATTTCGGAGGCGTTGCATGCTCACAGCGCCGCCCTCGAGCAGCGACGGTTGGAGCGGGCACTCCAGCCTAGCAGCGACACCGGTGGCGACGGCGACGGATTGCACGGCGCGGGTGGGTATGCCGGTGGGTATGCCGGCGGATCCTCGTCTGTGAATGTGAATGTGAATGTGAATGTGAATGCCGGCGGATCCTCGTCCTCAGCCTCGGCGGTGGCTGCGCTCCCCTCTGCTCGGGGTTCCTCGGCCGCTTTGACGTCAACTGGCACTGGTGGCTCCGGAACGACCAGTCTGGCCATCCCCCCCTCGGCGTCAGGGTCGGCTCCGGTGCTGTGGGGTGGCACTGGTCGTTCTGCCAGTGCCATCACGGCGGCCCCTCCCTCGGTGTTTGGCTCGGCGCCGGTGCTGTGGGACAAGAGTGAGCTGGCTGGGCTGCTAGTGCGGCTGCTCGCCCTGCATGCTGCCACGCGTGCGTGGGAGGCGAGCGCGCGAGATCGGGGGAGATCGGGGGAGGCGAGCGCGCGAGATCGGGGGAGATCAGGGCAGGCGAGCGCGCGAGAGACCGGCGAGGCGCGGGAGGCTGTCGCGTCGTCGCGAGCGCGCACAGCAGCGAGCTGGAAGCTGCGCAAGGGTGACGACGACGAGGAGGAGGAGGCGGAGGAGGAGGCGGAGGAGGAGGAGGAGGCTGAGGAGACTCAGTTCGAAACGGGCGAGGCGCCGTCCCGGGCGGCGGGGGGAGCAGCAGCGGCGGAGTCGGCGACCTCCCTTGCGATGCACGACGTGTCGCGCTGGGCGGTGGCCGACCAGCAGGAGTGTGCCGCGCTCGTGCGCACGGCGTGCCTCCGCTTGGTGCGTCGCCTAATCATCGCTCTCGTGCCAAGCCCACTGCCGCACGTTTCGTCAATGCCGCCCGTTTCGTCAATGCCGCCCGTTTCGTCAATGCCGCCCGTTTCGTCAATGCCGCCCGTTTCGTTGCCACGGGAGCTTGGCATACGGCTGCCCCAGACGCTCGTGGGTGTGGCGAATGCGGCGGGCTTGGGCGTCGTCCTGAGCGCGGCGGGCTCGCTACGGCTGCCCGCCATGTTTGAACTGCTGCGCCGATCCTTCCAGAGCGACCTCGAGATCGGCGTGCCCGTTCCGTTGCTCCAGGTGCGCTGATAACCTCACTGATGACCTCACTGATGACCTCACTGATGACTTGACTGATGACCTCACTGATGATGACCTCACTGATGACCTCACTGATGACCTCGCTGATATCGGTGTACACGTTCCGTTGCTTCAGGCGTACTGCAGCCTCCTCGACGCGCTCGCCGCTACCGCTGGCACCGAGGCTGTTGGCCGTGCCGCGGCCCTTGCACGCTCGGCGCTCAGTCGATTCGAGATCCAGCCGCCGGTGGCGCTCAAGGCGTTGCTAGGCCTGCTGCTCTCGCGTGCGCGTCCTCCTGAGCAGAGCGCGGCGGCTGCGGCGGATGTGGTGGAGGCTCTCGTGCACCCGAAGGCGAGCGCCCAGGACGACGCCGACGGCGACGCCATCGGAGCGGCCAACGAGATTGACGAGGTTGACGAGACGAGAGGTGGTTCGGAGGGCACTCTGCAGCGCGACGGCGTCGTCCTGGGCGATGGCGCGGTTGCGAGCGTGCGCGGGAGTGGCTCTGGCGCGGAAGGAGTGGGCAGTGCTCTGAGCGCGAGCGCTCCGGCCGCCGCGGCTGTGCGCTTGCGCCTCTGTGCCAGCGTTGCCACTCGTACTGCGTCGCTCCACCTCGCCCTTGCACACTTCAAATCCATTCTGGACGACGAGCCCTCCTCAACCGCTGCCCGGCTGCTGCCGGTGCTTCCCTCGATTCGACGAGCTCTCGAGGCGCTCTTCACACCGTCGAGGTCCTCGGTGGAGCGTGAAGTGACCGGGGCGGCGGCGGTGGTGTCGCGGGTGATTGTACTCATGGCGCAGCTGCTCGGCGCGGTGATCAAGCAGGCTGCTGCTGCCAAGGCTGCTCAGCGCGCACCAACCCCTGGATCCTCGGAGATCCTCGGAGATCCTCGGAGATCTTTGGTCGACCTCCGAGCTCCTACCCCTGGGTCCTCGCCCGCCCAGCGCCGACTCGTCGCACTCGATACTGCTTCGGCCACGACTACGCTGGTCGCCGCCACGCCCGCGCCCACGACGACGCCCAAACCCGAGGCCGCGAGCGCCCGAGGCGGCGCGAACGGGCCGTCGGCTGACGCGCCGTCGCTGCAGCATCCACTCGAGCTACTGCGCGCGTCGATACCAGCGTGGGTAGAGTGCGTACCCCTCACGCGTACGTATGGCAACTGGCTTCGCAGAGCGAGCGCCAGCTGGAGTGCGCCCAACCGCCGGCGCGTTCCCGCTGCGCTGTACGCCTGCGAGCGCGCAACCCTAGCGTTGCTCGATGCTCTGGGCACCCCTGCAGGCGCGTCTCTCGTGCGCGCGGATGTTCCAACGGCCGCCCTCTTACAGTCCATCCAGCACGACTGGGCAGTCTCGTCGAATGGCAAGGCAATGGCCGCGGCAGGCCGGCTCCCTGCCAACGGCCACGGGCCCGGCCGCGTCGTCTCGGTGACGGGAGACACGGAAGACGACGGTGGGACGGGCCGCGAGGTCGATGACGAGGATGGCGACAAGGAGGAGCAGCACGAAGAGACGGTTGAACTCTTGCAGCCGCGGGCGGCTTCGCGCCGACGGCTGCGGAGTCGCAACCCCTTCATCGACTCTGAGCTCGGACGGGGCGGCGGCGGCGACGACTCGTATGCGGACCTCGAGGATTTCATCGTCTGCAAGCGAGGTCGGCAGTACTAAAATAAAACCCATCGCGCTTACTAGTACTAATCACGACGGACGTAGCTCGTACTCGTAACTAGCCTTGATTCGATCTCGCGCCGATCGCCACCGCGCGTCCGTTGGTACTAAAAAATATAAATTTGTCATAATGCTTCGAATTTACGACTTATACGTTGCGTCCACGCTTCAAGTACTTCATATTCCGCGTATTCGATTGAGGATAAAGGATATGCCATGGGCCGGCGCGTACGCATGCTTACTCAAGAACACCTGTACCTTTTGAACATGCTTCGAACTAATGTTCAGTCCTGAGACTGCAGTCTCCGCTGGCGAGCTTGCTCCTCCGTCGCGCGCCTCTCCGACAGCGCCCGTAGTCATCATCGTCATGTGCGTCATGTGGCCGCCCCTGCCCTCTCGCGCCGAGCTCGCCAGGCCGTAGAAGTGCTCCCCGCCATCGTATGCCATCTTTCATTGGTTCTCCTCCACTCTCCTCGACGCCATCGTGCAGGCCGATCGCCCGATCGTCCGGCGCCTGCATTCCAGGCTCCATACAGGAGGCACCCCGCGAGCAGAAGGCTCAGCGGG
>Ga0210244_100205_pt1 | contig 53727 bp, 38 predicted proteins | sample ChrtobMetaP3_0mM_FD_155473 | JGI IMG/M metagenome (GOLD analysis project Ga0210244, IMG submission 155473) | Chrysochromulina tobin associated microbial communities from unialgal haptophyte culture, Seattle, Washington, United States - P3_0mM | ecosystem: Host-associated > Algae > Haptophytes >...
GGAGGGGGGTTAGGGGGGGAAGGGGTCGTGCGAGGAAATGGGCGGCGGCGAGAGAGCGAGAGAGAGCGAGCGCGAGCACTCACTCGTAGAAGACGCCAAACTCGCCCGAGGGGAGCTGATCCGCCGTGTCGCCGCACTGCTGGCCGGCGAACGGGATGACGTAGCAGCAGTAGCCAGCACAGAGGCCGAGGCAGAGAGCGTTCCAGCACAACGACCAGCCGACTTCGCAACAGTCTCCCGGGCAGCACCGCCGCTCGCGCTCGATCTGCTCGGCGAAGCGCCTCAGCTGCTCGCCATCCGGGTCCGGGTGCTCGGGCGTGAGCCACCCGTAAGAGATGGCGATGATGCGGAGCGGCTTGTCGGCACGCCAGTCGTCCTCAGACAGCACGAGGCCGCAGGTCTCGCACATCTCGCCCACGTGCCCGCGCGGGAGCGCGCGCACCTCCGCCTCCGACAGGAACGCCTCCTCCGGGAGCTCTTGCCGGCGCGACAGCACCGCACCGCGGCGGGCCTGCTTGAGCAGCCACGAGAGGCGGAGGAGCCGCACGGGCGCGGGGCTGCCGTCGCTCCCCTGGCGCAGCAGCGAGTACATCTTCTCCGGCTTGAAGTAGATCTCGCCGTCGCCGGGCGGCTTCCCCTCGCTGTCTTTCAGATATTGCGCCCAGACCCTCTCGCCAAACGCCACGGCCTCCTCTTGCGACTGGACGAGCGGCTTGGGTCCACCAGAGGCGGGGCCGCTGCGGGCCTTGCCGGCGGACACCGGCCCCTGCTTGGCCTCGCGCTCCATGGCCTGGGGAAAGGGTGCCACATTCATCGTTGCCCTCCTGCGACGGCAGCGGGCACGTCGCGCAGGGGGGTCAGAGAGAGAGGACAGACTCTTGCGCCCTCTTGCGCCTGGAATCACGAGTTTATGAATGAGAGGGTATCTCTTGCCGTCTTGCGCCCTGAGGGCGGGCGGGAGTGCGCGCGCGGCGACGGACCCCGGAGGAAGGTGCCGCCGGGCCGAACAGATGCGTCGCAAGTTTGAGATACCCCACACGGCAGAGTGCGTCTACTTGTGGTGTGAACGTTAACCCCGAAACTTAGCTCTCCCGCATCCCCCCGTCTAGTTCTATGATGGATACCGTCCCTGTAACCTTCACGTTGAGCCAATGTCGTCATCATGAAGGAAGGTAGCCGGCATCTTGAAGAGCCCACAGCGCCGCGGCACCGATCAAGCCAAGGGTAAGCCCCAGCGCCGCATGCAACCCAACATTCCGCGAGGGCGCTGTCGTGGGCGGTTTGGGAGACGGGTCTTCCCTGTGGCGCGCTGTCGTGGCGAACTCCTCCAGGTACGCCTCATCCCTAATTAGGATCGCCTCCTCCAGGTACGCCTCATCCGCGGCGATCGCCTCCTCCTCGGCCGCGATCGCCGCCTCCTCGTCGAGCTCCTCAAATGAGTCCTTGCGCTCCGCGCCCGGGACGACGCGACCGCTGCGGATCCAAGCGTCGTCAACGGCTGCTGCAGCCTCTGCCGCCGCACGACGCGCGTCGGCGGTCCGGCGCTCTGCCGCGAGCACGCGCGCCTGCGCGCCAGCAATGGCGGCCTCGGCCGCCTCGGTCGCCTCCATCTCAGCCAGGCGCCCCTCTTCGGAGGCTAGCTGAGCCTCTTCTGCCTCCGCCTTGGCCGTCGCGTCTTCCATGCCAGCCGCCTCCGCCGCCTCCGCCGCCTCCGCTTTGGAGGCTGCAGTGGCCGCGAGCGCCTCGGCCGCGTCGCGCGCCGACGCGATCCACTCGCGCGCCGACGCGATGCCGCGGATGGCGGCCGCGCGCGTCTCAAGCTCCTCCAAGTACGCCTCATCGGCTGCGATGCCCAACTCCTCGGCGGCCATCGCCGCCTCCTCGGCAAGGTCCTCCTCGAGGCCCTCGAGCTGAAAGGCATCGGCATCGGCGATGCTGCTGGCGTCGAAGTCCGTCGATGCTGCTGATGCGGCTGATGATGTCGTGCCCGCCGACGTGCACATTGCCTCCTTCAGCTTCATCCGAAGAGCCCGTTGTGTGGCGAGGAGTGCCGCTTGTTTGTTCTGAGCTATGGCCGCGTCGAGAAGCGCCTCGTCGGCCTCTGAAATGTGTCCATCACTCGAGTAGGGCGTTTCGCTCTCTGACGCGTCGCTGTGCTCATGGTGGCGCCGACGACCAGCCGGCGTCTTGCCCTTCGGCATCGAAAACACAAACAAAGCGAGTGTGAACTACAGGACGTGTGAACGTTAAAAGCCTCTCCCGAAAGCTGCTGCCCAAAACAACGCGCAAGGCCTCCGGACCCCAAAAGTTGGTGAGCCCAAGAAGGCCGCCACGCCGCCACCGGGCGTCTCGCCGAACCGTGAATGGACTTGACTTGACTTGACATCTTGACTTGACTTGACGTGAATCGACACGCGCACCGCAGCCGCAGGGTCCTACGCTGGCAAGACCGCTATTGTACCACTATTGCTAATGTTGGATCCCGCAGCAGGATGTGGCTCATTTGGCCACATCCAACGCAGCCGCCCTTGGCTCTCCAGCGCCTCGAGCATCACGTTGATGTCTTTCAGCCGGTTCGGATCGACGTGGCCTGACTGTCCTCCGACCACACTCGTTCCAAGCCCAAACGCCCGACCGGATGGCGCTGCCAACTGGTGCTTGACTGCCAGCAGGGCGATCCATGTTTGCTCCACGATGGAAACCAGACGCATCTCACGCGACGCCGTCGCATTGAGCCACGCTTCGAGCACTGACACAGAGAGGTCGCACTTGCGCCACACGGACCACGAGTCCTGCAGGTGCCAGGCGTTGAGCACTCTCGGCGCCTGCTCTGGCGCGATGCCGACTACGCGCAGTACAAGGGGCACATCCTCCGGCCGGCGAGCCACCATGTTGTTTGCGCGCCGCTTGCTGGCGAACCACGTCTGATGGAACGAGTTTGGAAGGTCGAGATAGATGCCGGGCAATCCGACTGGCAGTTGGTCGCGCCGCACATTCAGCCAGTCGATCAGCGGACGCAGCGATCGCCGGAAGTAAGGCAGCGGCTGCCTTCCCGACAGCGCCATGTATCCGGGACGTGCAACATCCGCGTAGACGACAAACCCACCCTCGGGCAGCGCCTTCAGCGCCTCGAGGATGATGAACGGCTTCCAAAGCATATTCCCTCCTCGAAATGAGGCCTCCTCCTGGCCCAGCCGCTCCACCATCTCCCGCCGCAGCCGAGCGAACGCAGGTACCGCATAGAGCTCTCGTGGCGTCCACGCCTTCGCCTGGTCCGCGCGGCCGACCGACACCGCGCTCGACGCCCACCCTGCCTGCCGCTCTTCGTATCGGTCGCCGCGGCACATGGCGTCGACGCAGTTGACGGCGAAGTTCACAAAATGTACCGGCGGTAACCTCGTCGACTCGTCGCACGCGGCTGCGCATTCGCCTCGCATACCTGGCGCAAGCCCACCACAGCCGAGGCTGCGGAATCCGAGCTCCTGTGCTGCTTGCGCAACCATCGCCTCGGGGTTGTGCTTGTTCCACTGCCAGGTCGCCTCGCTGATCGCCGCAAAGCGCGTGTCCCAGTGGTACAGCACTTGGCTCCATATGTGTGGTCGCGCCCAAACGAAATTGTCACCACCGCCTACATCGCCTCGCTCCCTAACCCCGCCTGGGGTCGCTTCCGCCGTGTACAGGGCGCCGTCGACCGTAGCGTTGAAGCAGCAGCTCACAACGCAGCGCGGCAGCGAGCCACCCTGCCGCAGCCGGTACATATCTGGCCTCACACGGACGTACACGTCGAATGGCGCGAAGCCGTGACGGGCCACATGCTCGTCTGCCATGCGTGCTGCAACCCTCATCGAGTAGATGGCAGCCTTGATGCCCGCCACGGTCATACCAGAGAGGGCCCACTTCTCGTGCATCGCCGATGATGCGATGGTCTGGTGCTCAATCCTGAGTCCCGCCGGCTGCAGTAGCTGCACGAGGCGCGTCACATCCACCGAAGCAGCGGCTCGTCGAGCCGCCTTGTAGTAAGTCGTAGTGACGGGCTCCGTTCTATTCCACGTGTGCACAAAAAGAGCATAGTGCGAGCTGGAACGATCGCACTGTGACAGGAAGCGTCGCAATGGTGCCGTCGTCCCCGCGCTCTCGAGCGTGTCACGGAAGTGGCCCGACAGCAGCACGGCAATAGATGGCAGCGCGCGTAGAGGCGCCGCATTGCCATCGTCATGAGGCGACATGAAACCGTTTTGGTATGAACAAACAGCGAAGCCTGTTAGTTTCCCGTTTTAGTCTACCACTTGTCCCCCACACTTGTCCTCGACCAGGCGTTCGATTTCGAGGACGGCGAAGATGGCATTGTCTGCATGTTCAGCCACATCACATTCGGCACGGAGTGTGAACCCTGGGTGTAAATCAAAGTCCAGACTTGGAAACCCCCTTGTGTTGACGAAACTGAAACGGTGGGCAGTGGACGCGAGGAGCTCCTTCGTCTCCTTCTCCGCGAGCGTCGACACAAACCTCATGGCGAGCTCGATCGACTGGCGGCGCTCGCTGAGAGACCGGCCGACGCCACCCATTCGCCAATCCGTTCGCCAGTCCGAGATTGAGAGTCGATGGGAGCGTCAAGCGCTTGGTGCGAAGCGGAAGCCTCGCAGATCCCATTCGGCAGCGGCTCTCGCCGTCCGAGCACCTCAGCCACAGCTCCTCATCGACGGTGATGGCCCTATTGGAGGCCTCACGGTCGAGGAGCTGGCCGAGTTGCGCGCGATCATTGCGAATAGCCCTCTTGGTAGCCTCACAGCCGAGGAACTGGCCGAGCTGCGCGCGATGAAGGCGAATCCGAGCCTCACTGCCGAGGAATGGGGCGAGCTGCGTGCGATGCAAGCGGCTGCCGCGGCTGATGCAGCAGCGCCATTCCCGGAGCCAAGCCCAGCACTCCTCGAGGCGCCGCCATCAAGAGGCACGCAAGGACCTGCACGGGCCCATCCAGAGGCCCTACCAGAACGGAGTCCGGTCATGCTCGATGCGCCACCAAGACCGACGCCCATCCCCGTGCACTCGGGGGCGGGGCACTCGGAGGCGGGGCACTCAGAGGTCGCGACAGCGGCGGTCGTGGCTGCGACCGTGGTGCAGTGCGATGCGGCAGAACCCACGAGACCCGACGTGGACGACGAGCAGAATCATGGCTCCGTCTCAACTGTGAATGATGGCTCAGCTGTGAATGGTGGCTCCGCCTCAACCGCGTGGGCGCTAGATGGCGCCGTGTCGGGCTCCTCGTCGTCCGTGGTGGGAGGCGCCGTGCTGGGCTCCATGTCGTCCGCTGTGGAAGGGACGAGCGTCCGTTTGGCAGCGGGAGTGGCTGAACCTCTGATGAGGGTGGGCGTCGCCGCCTACGAGCGCCGCCCAACATCCTCTCCTGCTAATGATGCCTCTCCTGCTAATGAGCGCCGCCCAGCGTCCTCTCATGCTCATGAGGTATCCTCTCCTGCTAATGAGGTAGCCTCTCCTGCTAATGAGCACCGCCCGGTATCCTCTCCTGCTAATGAGCACCGCCCAGCATCCTCTCCGAGCAAGTTGGCGCTCCATCGGAGCCGTCGGTATACGTGGGACGAGGATGGCGAGGGGCCTGAGCCGTCCACGCGCCGTGCTGAGCAGGAAGCGCGCCGTGCTGAGCAGGCTAGCGAGCTCGACGAGCGCTCCTTTGGCTCCTACCCAAATACGTGGGAGAGGGACAGTGCTGCTGAGGAGCATGCGGCGGGGCCGCCGCCGGAGAGGTCCATGGAGCTGCGTGAGATGTTGTTCTTCTGTGGACCGCAATCTCGACCACAATCTCGCGGGCTTCACGACACCTCGGAGAGTGACTTGGAGTGGCCACTGGCCTCGCCATCGCACCCCTCGCCGTCGCCGTATACGGCGCCCAACACGGCGCCATGGCACCCCGCACAGTCGCCCTCGCACCCAGCGGTGCCATCGCCATCATATCCCTTGCCATGTCCATCATACCCATCGGCGCCATCGCCCTCGGCACCCTCGCCCTCGCTCTTCACACCCTCGCCCTCGCTCTTCACACCGTCAACCCGCTTCTGCTTCGCATGCGGCACGAAGTTGGTACGCACGAGCGCCGCGGGTGGTATCCTAAAAACAGTCGCGCCCCTCTTCTGCTCAAGTTGCGGCCAGCCGCAGGCGCAGCCGCAGGTGCAGCCGCAGGTGCAACCACAGCCATCGGGATCGGGGCACTCATCTCATACGCAATCATTCGCAATCAAGGGATCGGGGCACTCATCTCACACGCAATCATTCGCAATCACGCCGTCGTACGTGGAGGAGGCGGCGGAGAGGCACCCGTCAGCCTCGGGTGACGTGGCGCCCAACACGGCGCTGAACCCGCGCCGTTTTGGGCGCCTCCCCGCCGACGAGCTGAGCGCGTTGTTGCGGGCGCACGCTCTCCTCTCCGACGCCGCGTACGGCGAATTGATCGCGACACTCCGAGCCGCAGCCGATGATGACGACGACGACGACGACGACGACGATAGGGAGGTGGAGCTCGTGGAGGAGCTCCGAACCTGATGATTGCCTCTGATTGCCTCTGATTGCCACTGATGACGATAGGGAGGTGGAGCTCGTGGAGGAGCTCCGAACCTGATGATTGCCTCTGATTGCCTCTGATTGCCACTGATGACGATAAGGAGGTGGAGCTCGTGGAGGAGCTCCGAACCTGATGATTGCCTCTGATTGCCTCTGATTGCCACTGATGACGATAAGGAGGTGGAGCTCGTGGAGGAGCTCCGAACCTGATGATTGCCTCTGATTGCCTCTGATTGCCACTGATGACGATAGGGAGGTGGAGCTCGTGGAGGAGCTCCGAACCTGATGATTGCCTCTGATTGCATGCAGGAGCTCGAGGAGGAGCTCCGAACCTGATGATTGCCTCTGATTGCCTCTGATTGCCACTGATGGTCTCCCTGATTGCATGCAGGAGCGCGAGGCGGGGCGAGAAGGCGGCGGCGAGGACGTCCGATGGGCTCGAGATCTCCTCGCAGCTCGGGCCGAATCTCGGGGCCAATCTCGGGATCTCCTCGCAGCTCGGGCCGAATCTCGGGGCCAATCTCGGGATCTCCTCGCAGCTCGGGCCGAATCTCGGGGCCAATCTCGGGATGCCCTCACCGCTCGAGATTCGTCACGAGATTCGTCACCGCCGCGCAGCCGCAGCTCGGCGAGGGGCACGCCATCGCGCACCGCCGAACGGAACGGCGAGCCTGGCGGCGCTCGGGACGGCGCTCGGGACGGCGCTTGGGATGGCGCTCGGGACGGCGCTCGGGACGCTCACCTCAGGGCGGCCGCGGCCACCGAGGCCTCTCTCATTGCCGAGGTGAGCTTCCTTGATGGCTACTTGATTGCTTTGATGGCTACGTGATGGTTCATGACAGTCCGTGATTGCGCCTGATTGCGCCTGATTGCGCCTGATTGCGCCTGATTGCGCCTGATTGCAGGTGAGTTTGCTCGAGGCTCAGAACGCATCGCTCACGGCCCAGATGGCACGGCTTCAAGCCGCGCTGCGGGTGCAGGTGAGCAGCGCGTGGCGCGCGATCACAGCGTTCGCGGAGGCCGGCTCGGAACTTGCGGAGGTGGCGACGGCGACGGCGACGGCGTTACCCTTGGCGCTGACGGACGGAGCGCTGACGAGATTGCCGAGATTGACGGACGGAGCGCTGACGAGATTGCCGAGATTGACGGACGGAGCGCTGACGAGTGACGCGCTGACGAGTGACGCGCTGACGGCGACGCCAACGATCAGGGCCCTGCCAGCCGCATGCAATGTCAGCAGTACAGCGAGCACAGCCGCTCGCCTTCGGAACGTTGGAGATTCGTCAACTGCCGCATGCAATGTCGGCAGTACAGCGAGCACGGCCGCTGCGCCAGGCGAGGGCGCGGTAGCAAGCGTCGTGTTGGGCGCCTCCAGGCCAGGCGAGGGCGCGGTCGCAAGCGTCGCTGCGGCGCATGACGTGGAGGCGCCCAACACGACGCCCAGCATGGCGCCCAACACGGCGTCCAACATGGCGCTCAGTACGACGCCCAACACGACGCCTGTCGTCGAGGCGCCAGAGGCGTCGGAGACCGAGCTCAAGCCGGAGGCATCGATCGCTTTGAAGCAGACGGATGCAGCCGCGGAGGCGGCACCGAGAGCAGCGGACACGCGGCATGCAAGCGCTCAGCACGGCGCCCCAGCGGAGGCGGCACCGAGAGCAGCGGACACGCGGCATGCAAGCGCTCAGCACGGCGCCCCAGCGGAGGCGGCACCGAGAGCAGCGGACACGTGGCATGCAAGTGCTCAGCACGGCGCCCCAGCGGAGGCGGCACCGAGAGCAGCGGACACGTGGCATGCAAGTGCTCAGCACGGCGCCCCAGCGGAGGCGGCACCGAGAGCAGCGGACACGTGGCATGCAAGTGCTCAGCACGGCGCCCCAGCGGAGGCGGCACCGAGAGCAGCGGACACGTGGCATGCAAGTGCTCAGCACGGCGCCCCAGCGGAGGCGGCACCGAGAGCAGCGGACACGTGGCACGGGTCCGCATCAGTGCACCCGACTCCCTCCTCCGAGGTCATCAGCGCCAATCAGCGCCAATCACGAGCTCTGATTGCGCCTCCCTCCTCCGAGGTCGAGCGTCGTGCCCAGTACGGCGCCCATGCCCCGCACCTTACGAGCGTGATGCCCAGTACGGCGCCCAACACGACGCCAAATCTGGCGCCCAACACGGCGCCAAGCGCCGCGTCCGACTCGGCGCTCAGGACGCGGAAGTGCGTCGCACACCAGTTGCATGCACCCGCCTCGCCAGTCTCGTCAATCTCGCCAATCTCGCCGACGGCGGCCGCGGCGGCCGCGGCGGCGGCAAAGGCGACTGTGGCGGCCAAGGCAGCCAAGGCAGCAAAGGCTGCGGTGGATGCTGGCGCCAAGCAACTCCACTTGAGCCTCAGCCTCAGCGCTCAGGGGAGGGTCTCGCGCTGCACAATGCAAGGCCAAGGCACTTAGATCATACCGTGAGAACCGTAACCCTATGGGTATGGCTATGCGCGGTATCGGCGCGTCTATCCTTTCGTACGGATATGTAATATAGTCTTAAAATATTAACGTCAGAGAGCACATTGTCGCGGAGCAGCGACTGCAGACCACCTCGACTCGCAAACCCACACACATGGAACGACATGGAAACGACCACGCCCTGTGCGGTACCCGCCATGATGTGCGGGAAATGTGTGTGAATGTGCATGTGTGTCAGTGCGTGCTGCTCACGTGGGTGCTGTTCACATGATCGTGAGGGGGTAATCGACTTGTTAGAAAGAAACCGTGAGCCATGAGTCATGTGAGATTCCGCGCGCCTTGCAAGCCTCCTTCAGCGCAGTCGAATTGCCGTCGTTGCCATTAAAGTCGAATGTCTTGAGTGCCGGCGCCGCGCCCTCGCGGATCGCCGCCGCCAGCGCCGCAATCCCGCGCGTGCCGATGCTGTTTAAGCTCAAGTCGAGCGTCTCGACGCGCCGCAGGAGCGGCAGCACCTTGGCGAACGCCTCCGCGTCCGCGTCCCCCCACTCGAGGTTGCTAAACTCGAGCACCCGCGCCTCGCCGAGCGCGGCGCAGAACGCGTCGGCGTACAACCGCGCCACCACCTCGCAGTCGGAGCCGTTGGTGAAGACCTTGCGCGACAGCTCGGCCGCAAACTCGCGAGGGTGCATCGGAGGCGCGCGGTACCCGCTGTCGCCCAACAAGCCGCGCGGCATCGCGGGGTCGGCGATGCGCCGAAAGGAGGTGTTAGTCCCCCTCTTGATAAAGCCGCTCACGGCGCGCTCAAACGAGGGCCACCCCTTGCCTCGAAGCCAGCCCTCGGGGAAGAAAAGCGCGGCCTCGGCCGAGCGCGGCCAGCCCGGGGGCAGCTCGCTCAGGATGACCGTCGTCGTCAGCCGATGGGCGTACCACGTGTTCACGGTCTTCAGCGCGGTTTTAAAGGCGGCTTGCTCGGGCTCCGTCCGCTGCCCGTCGGCGTCCTTTTGGTGTATGCTGCCCCAGCTGCGCGCATCGTGGGACGACACACACACGCGCACCCGGATCAGTGCGCGTTAGCGCGCCGAGGTTGCACAACGCGGGGCCAATCAGGCGCGCCGGCGCGGCAGAGGCGCAAGAGGGGGCTGCGGCGGCGTCGAGTGGCTACTTTCGGGGGGGGAGGGGGGTTAGGGGGGGAAGGGGTCGTGCGAGGAATTGGGCGGCGGCGAGAGAGAGAGAGAGAGAGCGAGCGCGAGCACTCACTCGTAGAAGACGCCAAACTCGCCCGAGGGGAGCTGTACCGCCGTTTCGCCGCACTGCTGGCCGCGGAACGGGATGACGAAGCAGCAGTAGCCAGCACAGAGGCCGAGGCAGAGAGCGTTCCAGAACAACGAGTAGCCGACTTCGCAACAGTCTCCCGGGCAGCTCTGCCGCTCACGCTCGATCTGCTCGGCGAAGCGCCTCAGCTGCTCGCCATCCGGGTCCGGGTGCTTGGGCGTGAGCCACCCGTAAGAGATGGCGATGATGCGGAGCGGCTTGTCGGCGCTCCAGTCGTCCGTCAACCAGCCGCAGCCGCAGGTCTCGCACCACTCGCCCACGTGCCCGCGCGGGAGCGCGCGCACCTCCGCCTCCGACAGGAACGCCTCCTCCGGGAGCTCTTGCCGGCGCGGCAGCAACGCACCGCGGCGGGCCTGCTCGAGCAGCCACGAGAGGCGGAGGAGCCGCACGGGCGCGGGGCTGCCGTCGCTCCCCTGGCGCAGCAGCGAGTACATCTTCTCCGGCTTGAAGAAGATCTCGCCGTCGCCGGGCGGCTTCCCCTCGCTGTCTTTCAGATATTGCGCCCAGACCCTCTCGCCAAACGCCACGGCCTCCTTTTGCGACTGGACGAGCGGCTTGGGTCCACCAGAGGCGGGGCCGCTGCGGGCCTTGCCGGCGGCCACCGGCCCCGGCTTGGCCTCGCGCTCCATGGCCTGGGGAAAGGGTGCCATCTCCATCGTCGCAGACCTCAAGTTCGTGTTTTCGTCCAGGTTGACTTCCCAAAGTGCGAGGCATCGCTCAGAAAAAAACGGGTTCACACGAGTCAAGGGATACAAACGAAACCTATCGGCGCCGTTGCGGTCGTTCATGTGAACATGTGTTCGAGGGTTGGGTCTCAACAGCTGGCTGGCCGTGAACGGCTAACCGCCCGGCTTACCCGGCCCGGCAGAAGCCGAGGAACACAACACAACACAACGGTTGTCGCGTTATCTGTCGTGTTACGTGTAACGTTCACAACACACAGAGGGAGCACGGGTGAGACCCTCTACACGCAAGCCCAATGCCTAATCCTTGGCCGCCCCCAGGCGGATCGATGGGGACGCTCAAGCTTTCAAGCGTTTTGTGGAAATTTGAGGACCCACCAAACCGTCATCGACAAACGGTGTCGATGACAGCTTGACAGGTGCAGACCGAAACTGTCATCGACGAAACTCGTCGATGACAGTGTCATCGACGAAACTCGTCGATGACAGTGTGGCTCAAATACCGTCCTCGACGAATTCGTCGATGACGGTTTTCAACTGACACTGTCATCGACATTAACGTCGATGACTGTGTGGCTCAAATACCGTCATCGACGACAAAGTCGATGACGCTTGACGGTGTCAGTTGGAGACCGTCATCGACGAAAAAGTCGATGACGGTCTTCTCTGAAGACCGTCATCGACAAAACGTCGATGACGGTATTTGAGCCACACCGTCATCGAGCTTTTAGTCGATGACGATTTCCAGTGAAGACCGTCATCGAGAAATCGTGTCGATGACGGTCTTGAGTGAAGTCCGTCATCGACAAAACGCATCGATGACGGTGTTCTTCACACACCGTCATCGACGATGCAGAAAAGACCCTTCGCCACCACCGTCCCCATCGATCCTCAAATGAACATGTACATGTACAGGTAAAAATACACCGGGGGGAGCCGGGACACACACGGTAAGGTGTGTCGCGTTCACGTTCACACCTGACGGCAAAAGGCCCAATGGCTCGGAGCCCGGCAACCGCAACCGCGTGGAGCCCGTACACGGCCTGGTCGGGCGAGCAGCCCGCGGAGGCGTGCGAGCTGGCGCTGTACGCGCTGCTCTGGCTCGACTCGGTCGCGTTCGCCGTTCCTCCGCACCTACGTGCGGCACGGTGCGTCGAGCTGCTCGATCCGGTGGCGTGGCAGCGCATTGAGGCGCGCCGCTCCGAGGCCATCCCGATGGCTGCGCTTGTGGCCGCGGCCAAGCACGGCAATGATGATAATGTGTTCGGCAGCGGCAGCGGAAGCGGAAGCGGAAGCGTGCACGGCAGCGGTGCCATGGCCGTGCTCGGGCCGACCGTCTACGCCTGGGCCCAGTACGAGCGCCTGCTGCACGGCATATCGCCCTCCTGGAGCGCATCGTGGCGCAACGCCGAGCTCACCCCGCGCCAGCTCTTCTTGTACCTGCAGGCGTGCATCAGCCCAGGCAAGAGAGGCGAACGCTTGCGAGCGGGCCGCGGCGCGACTGGAGGAGGCGCTCGGGACGGCGCCGCCGGCGGGCGGGCTGGGTGCGCTGGCGGGGTGGCTGGGTGGGTCGCTGCAGCGAGTGGCAGAGGCCGCGGCGCTGCCGGCCGCGGCGTCGGCGGCGCCGGCAGAACCGACTCCGCGTTGAGCACTCCGTGTCGTTGGGAGGTACCGGCGGTGGCACTTCAGTGGAAGCAGATGATCTTCGACCTGCCGACCCTTCGGCATAACCTCATCGCGCTGCTCGGCATGCCGTTACACGAGGCGCAGCACCACGCCTTCGAGCGGCGCACGCGCGAGATCGTCGAGATTGTCGAGATCGTCGAGATCGCGGAGTCGCCGTTACACGAGGCGCAGCGGCATGCCGTCGCGCGGCACCAGCACCAGCACCAGCACCAGCACCAGCACCAGCACCGGCACCGGCACCGGCACCGGCAGATGGAGCAGCTCGAGCGGTGCGCCGAAAAGACGCTCGCGACGGTGCGCGATGCAGCCACGTCAGCACTCGCCGCAGCGCCCCTAAATAGGCAGGTGGCGCTCGTCACAGCGCTCGCGGTGTGGCGGGCGCGCGCGGCGTGGGCATGGCAGTTCACTTCATGTCGGATGCTCGCGCAGCTGCTGTCTCGCCGTGTCCACGCCCGTGAGCTCCGGGGGGCGCTCGGCTGCTGGAGGCGTGTCACCAAGGCTCAGCATGCAATCGGCATGCACGCAGGGGAGTCGCGCGCCGCTATCGGCGTCACCAAGGCTCAGCATGCAATCGGCATGCACGTAGGGGAGTTGCGCGCCGCTATTGGGCGCGGAGTGCGAGGCAGACGGGCGGGCGATGAGGCGTTGATGCTGCCGCCGGGGCAGACGCCGCCACCGCCGGGACAGACGCCGCCACCACTTGAAGCAACGGCCTCACCGCTGGTATGGGGTGCAGTGGGTTCAGAGGCGGCGGGGGGCGAGGCATTGGGGGTTGAGGAGGAGGCATCTCGATCAGAATCTCGGAGAGAATCTCAGATGCAGGCGGCGGGGGGCGAGGCGTTATGGGGTGAGAAGGTGGCAGCGATACCAGCGCTCGAGCCGCCGCCGTCGCCACCACCTTTGCTGTCGCCGACTGAGGCAGAGGCAAAGGAGGAGGCGGCGGAGATGGAGGCGGCGGCGGCGGCGGTTGAGGTGGCGGCGTCGGCGTTGGAGACGGCGGCGGCGGTAGAGGCGGAGGCGGCCGTGTTGGAGGCGGCGGCGGCGGTGGAGGAGGAGGCGGCGGTGGAGGCGGAGGCCGCCGCGGCGGCTGTGGCGGAGCAAGCGAGGCTCGTTGCCAAGGAAGTTGAGCGCGAGGCCCATATTCGGAAAGCCGAGCGCGAGGCTCGCAAGCGGCGGCGGCAACTAGAGCTAGCTACCGCCGCTCAGCTGATGTTGGGAGGGGAGGGGCAGAGAGGGCTGGCGGAGGAAGCGACCAAGAAGGCGGCAGCTGAGGCGGCGGCGGCCGAGGCGGTGGCAGCCGTGGCGGCGGCGACCGAGTCGGCAACTGCGGAGCCTGTTGCAGCTTCTCCTAGCTCCGCAGGCCTGTTGCAGCCTGTTGCAGCTCCTCCTAGCTCTTCGGCGACTACAGACGACGTCCGGGAAACGACCTTTGCTCCACCACCACCACCTCCATCTCCTCCTCCACCTCCTCCTCCCCCCCCTCCTCCCCCTCCTCCTCCTCGCCGTTGGAGCCCCCCCTCGAAGATGACGTCAACAGGATCAGTGCCGCGCCGCAGCACGCCGCCGATGGCGCCCTTGTTCGGCACGCCACCCATCTCCTCCCCAGACGACCTTTCCTCGTACATCGCCTACCGTACCTCCGAGGCAGTCGCACGTGTGTGGATTGCCTAATATGGATTGCCTAATATGGATTGCCTAGTACCGCCGAGCGCCTCCGATGATGGCCGCTTGATGGCCACACTGATGACTACTGATGGCTGCGTATGATGGCCGCTGATGAGTCTGGATGCCCGCTGATGACCTCCTTCATCAGGCGCGTTGCTCGAGCTCGAGCTACCCGGCTTGACACATGCCACGGAGCTGCTCCGCTCCATCTCCGCTCCACTCCGTTCGATCTCCGCGGAGCACCACCCTTATTTGGAAGGCGGCTTGTCCGAGCAAACCGCCGAGAACGGTCGCAGCACCATCGGCAGCCCCACCCCAAGCAGCCAAGGCTACTCTCCCTACGCGCCCAGAAGCCGCGGCCAGAGCCCCGCCCCCAGCCTGATGAGGGAGGCAATCAGCCTGCAATCAGAGACCATCAAGAGCCAGAGCCCCGCCCCAAGCCGCGGGCCGAGCCGGGCCCACAGCTGGGGCAAAGGTTCGGAGCTTTATTCGGAGCTTTATTCGGAGCTCGGTGACGAACCTTCCAAATGCAGCCAAGCTCCCGTTTTGGAAGGCTCATCACCTCCCGTTTTGGAAGGCTCATCACCGAGCTCCAGATGCAGCTGTGGGCCCAGCCCCATGCATAACCGCCGGGTGCCGAGCTGGGATAGGGCCAGTCCGAGGACCACTCCTGTAGGCACTCCGCCTCTCGACGGTTACACTCCGATGCTCCCTCCAATGAAGACTCCAATCAGTAGACCCCAGAGCCGCGGGAGCAGCTGGGGGAGGGGCAGCCCGCCCCTCTTGGACAAAATCTCGGCGCCCAGCTCGGCGCCCTCTGGGAGCAGCCCGCCCCTCTTGGACAAAATCTCGGCGCCCAGCTCGGCGCCTAGCTCGGCGCCCCCCTCTGGGGGCAGCCCGCCCCTCTCGGACATAATGCCGGCGCCCAGCTCGGCGCGCGAGTTGAGGAATTCGTCAAGGGATTCGTCAAGGGAGTCGCTGGCTCGTACGCCGCAGTACTCGAGCGCACAAGTGGAAGCTGTCGATTGGGATGCTGTCGGCTTGCAGGTGCTCGAGCGATGGTTTGCACCTGATCGCACCTGATCGCACCTGATTGCGCCTGATTGCACATGATTTCACCTGATTACAAGTGCTCTAGCGATTGATTGCATTTGATGGCCATCGATAGCACTGATTGAGGTTGATTGGCACTGATGACCACTGACGGGCTCATGAGACACCCCACGTGGCAGGTGCGTGAGACGGTTCATCGGGTGTATTCTGCGATCCAGACGACGGCCGCGTGGCTCGAGGAGGAGGAGGTGGAGGAGGGGGAGGAGGGGGAGGAGGGGGAGGAGGAGCACGAGGCAGCGGTGGCGGACGAGGCGGCGGACGAGGCGGCGGACGAGGCGGCGGACGAGGTGGCGGGTGCGACCTTGGGAGACGGTGAGGAGGAAGTCATGGAGGAGGCCCTCTGCCATCTCGCCAAGGCCGCGGGCGCAGCATGGGAGCTTTGAGAGCCGTAGAGAGCGCAGGATGAGAGTAGAGCATGCAGGAGAGATAGAGCGACTGGTCTGTGACAGCCTTGCAGCCGTATTCATAGATACCACGTCAAGTGTGAACCATTTTGTTCCACTGGTGCTTTTCAACGACACCCACTGTGCTCGAGCACCGTCCATCCTCGATGGCGGCGGCCTCCAGCTCTCAAGCAGCCCCGGGCTTGCCATACCTGTCCCGACCGAAGGTGATCATCGCGCAAGAGGCGCCCTCGCCGAATGTGATCATCCCGGCCATCCCCGAAGGCCCGAGCAAAAACGTGCTGCAGGCGACTCAGGACGTGTGCGACCACCTCGCGCGGATGGCCGGGCGTGTGTCAGACCTGTTTGACATGTTCGACGTGGACAAGAATGGGCTCATCGACAAAAAAGAGTTCCGCGCAGCGTGCCTCCATGTCGGTATCACCTACCCGCCCGACGTGATCGACCAGGTCTTTGCGCTGCTCGACGAGGACGGCAGCGGCTCGCTGGAGCACATGGAGGTGATCCGCACGGCACGGAGAGCAGCGTTTGAGCGCGGCTTCGTGCCACGCGTCCCGCCAAAGCCGCCCGCGCACCAGCGTCGCCTCAACGCCTACTGGGCGCGGCGCAACCGCATGCATATGGAAGCGCACGAGGAGTCGGTCAGGAAGATTGAGGCGCAGGTGAGCCTTCCGTGCATGCATGCGTGCACGCATGCATGCTCAAGCCGCCTGCATCCCCGCGGCCGCTCCTCCTCCTCCTTGAGTGCACCACACTCGCACCCATGCGCCCGTCCATGTACCCTCATTAGGATGAGGCGATGCGTCAGCAATGGGTTGACCACAAGCGGCATGAGGATAGGGCGAAGCTGGCGACCAAGCACGAACGGCAGCGGCAGATGGGCCTAGGTCGGCAGGAGCGTTACTGGCTGCGGAAGCAGCAGGAGGAGCGCGCGCAGCACAAGGTGTGGCAGGCCCTGGCGCAGACGCCCGGAGCGCTCTTGAGTGCGTGGGATTGAGATTGAGATTGAGATTGAGGTTGAGATTGAGGCGCTCTGAGTGCGTGGGATTGCGCTGGATGGGCTCGGAGGACGTCTTGATTGGCCGCTTGATGACAGCCCTGATGACTAACCCTAACCCTGAGGACGTCTTGATTGGCCGCTTGATGACAGGTACAAGAGGCTCTGGCTGAGACGGTGAATGCCCCTGTGCTCTTCCTGCCCACGTTGCCGGAGGCGAAGGCCATTGCGAAGGCGACGTGGGCCAAAGATCCCACAGCGCCCAAGCGTGCGGTCGAGCTCGATGAGACGATTCGAGAGGTTTCGGCGCTCCAGGACGTTTGGATTGGCTCGCTCGTCAAAAAGTGGCAGGTGCGTGCGCGCTCAGAGTGCTGCGAAGTCCGTTCACCGCTCACTGCTCACTGCACATCGCTGACCGAGTGCCTCTCAAACGGCCGGATCCACGTTTGCTGTGAACAGGCGCCCGACCCGACTGTGAAGGCGGCGTCACAGCTTCGAGGGGGCTTTTCGCGCAACAAAGGCCGCGCGCCTCAGGCGTCGCAATTCCGCAACATCGTCACGCCCTCGAGCCGCAATCTCAATTCGCGAGGAGGACCGGCGTCCCCTCATTCACCCCAATCACAATTCATCAACATCGTCGCCGCTCCAGCCTCCGCTCCCCAGGTGCGCTCTACTGTGAATACCACCCGATGTCCGGCCACTGTGAATACCAGCCTCCGCTCCCCAGGTGCGCTCTCGATTGCATGCGCGTGATGGCCTTCTTCATCAGGTGAGCTCACACCGTGATGGCCGCCCCACTCCCCAGGTGCTCTCGCTCTTTGTTCCAAAGGTCCAAGGATCGTCCTCCAAACCCAAGCTGCCCTGACGAAGGGGGAGCAAGGCACGCGCCAAGAGCCGGAACCGCTAGTCATCCTGAAGCCCAATGGCGCAAGGCGCCTCTACTCCCGCTGAAACGAGAGAGCGCGGCATTAATTAAAGCACACCTCCGCAGACGTCACTCATCAGACAACATACTCCTATCATATTGTGTACATTAAGTATACGAGTACACGTTAAGCAAACGCGTCGGTACCGATGCACGCTTGTTCGTGTGTAGCCGTAGTAGCCGAGCTTTACGTCGTTCAGAATTCCTAGTTTCCCACAGGAGCTCTCGAGAGTCCCCGGGGGGGTAAGTCTAAGGGTTTGAGCGATGATCTGATAATTAAAATGGTTCACCCGTTCGTCCTATTTGATCCCTTTTACTTTGCTCGCTGCTTTTTGAGCCTCGTCATTAAAATAAGGTCTTCAACGTGATATCGCTGTTCTCACCAGTCTCATCGCGTGGCGATCATTAGGCGATCATCGGTAGTGCAGGTAGCTACCGAGTGGAACCTTGTCGCGGTAGGCATTCCACAGCTGGCGTACGGGCGTCTCGTACATGCCGAGGCTCTCCTCGTGCGCGAGGCTGCCCGCGCTGGGCGCCGTCTCGGTCACTTCGTGCAGCCCTAGCGCCTGCACGAGCCGCGATGAGGCGCTCGAGACGGCGCTATTCTGATTGCCTCTGATCGCCTCTGATGAGGCGTTTGAGACGACGCCCAAGACGGCGCCCGAGGATGCGCTGGGGCGTCCACTGTCCCCGTCCGTCGCCCGCACACTATCAAACTGGGCCCTCGCGCCGTACTGGGCACTACCCGAGGCCAGCCCCTGTGCGAGCCCCTGTGCGAGGGACGCGAGGCCGCGGGGGGTGCCACCCGACAAGCCAGAGCCACGCCAGCTTGCCGTGCGAGGTGAAGGCGTGGCCGCGAGCGAGGCGGTGACGCACTCCTCGAAGGTCTGGTTGATGATCTCGACGAGAGGAGATCCGTCGCCGCCCCCGTCGCCATACTCGTAACCACCCTCTCCATAGCGAGCGCCTCCATGGCCATAGCCATCGCCTCCGTTGACGTAACCGTCGATGCCGCCGCTGCCGTCCTCGCCGTTGCGCCTCAGCACTCGGTGCACCTGCGAGCGAGGGCCATCATGAGACCATCAGGGGGCTGTCACCAGGCGCAGTCCAGGCGCAATCAAGGCGTACCTTCTCAAGGGCCCTCTGCTGTCCATCGAGCATCTGGCTCAGCCGTTGTAACACTTTCTCCTGATGAGGAAGGCAATCATGAGGGAGGCAATCATGAGGGAGGCAATCATCAGGCTCAGCCGTTGTAACACTTTCTCCTGCCAGGGGCAATGAGCGAAGCCATCAGGGACGCCAAGAGTGAGGCACTCAGAGAGGCGCTCAAAGGGGCTCTCAGAAACAACATCCAGAGCCAATTAAGGGCGGGGCCATTAGGGGCCATCGGGGAATATTAGGGATTATTAGGGGCCATTAGGGATTATTTGGGGCCATTAGGGATTATTAGGGGCCATTAGGGATCATTAGGGAATGTAAGGGGCCACGCACCTGGTGGCGCCATCGGCGGTACTCATCCACCAACGGTGCACGTAAGAGAGCACCTCCTCCACTCGTCAAGCCGATCGTGCAGCTGGTTGTACCGGTAAGGGTGCGAGCCGCAGCGTCCGCCTCGGCACACGCCTCCGCACGTGCTTCGATCTGTCGTCGCCGCCGAGCTTTGGCATAGTGCCGCCAGGTGCCATAGGCACCCCCTAGACGCGCCACGTGTACGATCGCATCGGCTTTGGTTTGGAGGTAGAGCAGCTCCGACTCGACGGTGGCCTGATGAGGGAGGCAATCAATCGGTCATCAGAGGCAATCACGGAGGCAATCACGGAGGTAAAGCAGCTCCGAGTCGACCGTGGCTTGCGCCGCATCGATGGTGCCCTCAGCGCCAATCAAGGGCCACAAAGGTCCATCAGGGACCATCACCTGAGCCGCATTCATAGCGCCGAGTGCTGTCGCCATCTGAAGCCGCTCGCGCGTGCGCTCGAAACGGCGCGCCGCTTGCTGCAGTCTCGCATGCTTCACAATGCTCTGTTCACAGCCGTTGGCCCACTGACGAACCGCGCGGGCCTTGCGGGTCAGGTCGCCCGTTGAGCGCGCCAGCCGCAGCAGACGCGCTTCCTTTGGAGCGATTCGCGTCGTGAGTGTGTGGAAGGCGCGGCAGAGACGCCAACCCTGCGCCAGGTAGGCGGGGCCATTAGCGGGGCGATGAGAGGGGCCATTAGCAGGGCGATGAGAGCGGCGAACTCAGAGGCGCAGTTCGGGGGTTATTCTTGCGAGCACCTGCCAACGCTCGCGTATCTCGATCGATCTCCAGCGAGCCCCCGAGGCAGATGGCGCCACCAGCCGATCTCGACACCAAGAGATCCATCCGCGTCGTAACCCCGCACGCACGCGTACCGCCGCGCGCGATTCGTAACGGACAACCTCGGCGCTGCCCAGCTGCCGCCAGGTACGCCAGCCTCGCTGCAGTGCCTCGAGAGAGCGGAGATGGGCGAGGGCATCGGCGAGGCCCTCGAGGGCCTGCACGCGCCCACGCTGCCGAACACACGCGTGGAGGGCCTGCACCAGCCGCCAGCCAGCGAAAAAGCGACGCACCCGGGCCATTGCCACGATCGCGACGCCTCGATGACGTATCCACGCGTGCCACTCACGCCAAGCAACGAAGCCAACCATGTGCGCGAGTGCCCCGGCGGTGCGAGTGAGCGACGCCTGCCGCCTGCTCCAGCTAGCGTGCCAGCGCCGCCAGCCGCCGCGTAGGAGACAAGTGACGCCCAGGTGACGAGCTTCGTGTATCTGGAGCACGAGCTGCATCCACTGAGCGACCCAACGGCGCATCGCCCGGCGCACGCCATGGGCAACCCAATGCCGCCGCGCCTGACGGACTAGGGAGAGGTCATCAGAGGTTATAAGAGGTCATAAGAGGTCATCGGAGGTCATCAGAGGTCATCGAAGCTCATCAGAGGTCATCAGAGGTCATCAGAGGCCATCAGAGGTCATTAGCATGGCCATCCGAGGTCACTCAAGCGAGATCACACCTCGATCCCGAGCACGTGGGTCGTGTCATCAATTGCACTCAATTGCACTCAATCGCACTCAAGGGCACTCAAGGGCACTCAAGCGAGATCGCACCTCGATCCCGCGGCGTGCCGCCCGTGCGAACTTCCCAGCCCGATCGGACCAGAGAGAGCTCGCCGCACGCAGCCGACGCGCCCGTATCGCCACATGGACGGAGGGCGCGCTGTCAAACGGCGACTCGAAGACATCCGCCGCCCAGCGCGCGCACAGCCGCATGCGCACGCGACACATCGACTCCCACTCGCCACCGCCATCTCCAGACGCCGTGCCGAGCGCCAGGCTCGCGAGTGACGAAGCGCGCGCGGCGAGGCGCCAAGGCGCGGTGTCAGCGCACTGACGGCGCGCCTCGAGCGCCGCCGCGCTCAGTGTGGCATCCGGCGGCACAGAGCGCGCCGCCGTCACGCGCGGCGCCGTCGCGGGCGGCGTCCGTTGGGTGAAGTCGATGCTGTTGATGCGGCCGCGGCTGCTGCTCGCTCCGTGAAGCACCTCGGCGGTGGCGGCCTCAAACATCGGCAACACGACGAGCCGTTGCAGCCGCCACTGCCGCTGGCGCTCGAGCGCCGAGTGCACCGGTGCCATCTCCATCCACCATCGTCGCGTCTCCTCATGCTCAGCACGCAGCCGTGCACGCGTGGCTTCCTCCGAGGCGGCGGCGGCGGCGGCGGCGGCGGCGTGCTTGGCCGTTTCGGCCGCCTCGAGCTCCAACAGCGAGCAGCCAGCGAAGGCCCCCCACCGGGTGAGCAGTGAAGTGAGCTGTGAAGGGAGCTGTGAAGCCCACGCCCCGCTCGCGGGGCCCTCCCGCCTGTCGCCCGCGTCGTCCTGGGCGTCGGTCGCCGCGAGGTACTCTGCGCGGCGCACAAAGCGCTCAGCGCATGCCGAGGTCGCGCCCAGCACGGCGCTGCCTAGCCAGCACGCGTATCGCCGATCGCCGCGCGCGAGGACGCGCGGCGCCCACAACGGCGCCCCCCCCGCTGACAGCCCGCGGTCGGTGCCGTGCTGGGCGCCGTGTTGGGCAGCCCTCTCCTCCTTCGCTCGCTTCTCCTTCTTCGCCTTCTCGTCCTTCTCGTGCGCACCCGACGCCGTGTTGGGCACGCGCTGCTGCAGCTCGCGAAGGAGGCGCTCAGGGAGCCCCTCGAGCATCGAGCCGCCCCCGACGAGCACCACGCTCCCGAGCAGCGTGCCGCGAAGGCTGTAGTCGCACAAAGCGAGCACTCGCCAGATCGCGTCGCCGAGCCCCTCAGAGAGCCCCTCAGAGGCTGGCGGCAAGGGAGCGCCCGGGTGCGCGCCGTCCTGGGCGCTACCCGCACCGAGGTCTGCCGGCGGCTGGAAGAGCGCCTCGCCACATCGCGCCAGATCGTCCCTCGAGAGCGAGATCACCCGGGAGATCAGCCCGATCTCGTCAATCTCGTCAGGCAGAGTGATCTCGACTGGAGGCCGCGCCGCCTCGGCGCCCTTACCCGCCGGCTTCGCGGTGCCCTTGGAGCCACCACCTTTCTTGGCGGCGCCCGGCACAGCGCCTGGCGCAGCGGCGCCTGCCAACCCCTCGAGCTCGACTCTTGCGTGCGCTTCTTTGGTCGTTCGGGAAAGAGCGAGCCACGCATCGCTCAGTGGCGGCGCAGTGCCAGTGCCGGCGGCGGCCACCGGCGATGGCGCTTCGGCCGCAGCCGACGACAGGGCGATCGCGCGCATGCGCATGGCGAGCCATCGCGTCAAATGCCAGCCGCCTAGCTCGAGGATCGCCGCCGCACCAAGCACGGGGTGGCCCTCGAAGACGGGCCAGATGGTCGTCTTCCGCTCGCCGATGTCCACGATGATCCCCGTGTCGATGCCAAAGTGGTACAGCGGCAGCAGCGGCGTCGCACTCACGTACAAGGCCTGCACACCCATGCCGAACAGGGCCGAAACGGCGCGGATGCGCTCGGACGCGGATGTCCCAACGGGCTCGCTCAGCAGCACGGCATGCTCGTCGGGCGCGGCCTCGACCTCGGCGAAGGCGGAGGCGAGGTCGGGCTGCGCCGACGCGTCGATGATCGCGTTGATCTCATCGCCGCCCGTCCAGCCAATTCGCCACTGATACGAACCCGCGTCTATGGCCAGGCACGGCGGGAGCGCTCCGTCTTCGTCCGAGTGCTCCATCTTCGGAACTGACCTTTTGAGGACGCGCCGTGCCGCGCCTTAAAATTGTAAGCGCCGTGAAAACGGTCGTCAACGACGTAATTATCTCAAATGGTTCGCTTCAACTTGACGGAATTACTATAAATAGAACGCCCGACCAAGTCTTGACCCGGTCCGGTTCACGTCCGAGACACACTTTCCTTTTGAGGCAAAAATGGACCCGTCGATGGCTCTGCGTCGCGCCACCTTGGAGGAGGTCATGACTGTGCTGAGCATCTACGTGCGCGGCAAGTACGCCGAGTCGATTGCGCAGCGCATGCTTCGGGTGATCGGGGCAAAGATCCATCTAAGGATGGACACGCTCTCGGACGAACAGGTGCACTCACGCTGGGCTCGAACGCGCTCTGATGGCCTCTCATCGACTCCGATCCTCGCTGATGGCCAGAGTGATTGGCCTCTGATGCCCTCTCATGGCCTACTGATGGCCTACTGATGGCCTCTGAGGTACTTGGCCGTTCTCTCGGACCATCGAGCAGGTGGAGATGGTGCGCGCGCGCGCTCATGAGAAGCAAGAAGGCGCACATGAAATGGGCGTCGAGGATATGTTCTCGCGCATCTGCAGCGTTAAATGAGCACGCATATGACGCTTGCGATGACCTCAGTGTACTCCGTGCCTTAGTGGACTCCATGCCTTGGTGGCTTGGTGACCTCAGCGTATTCCGTTCCTCAACAAGTGAGTCGTTTAGACGTGATGTGCGTGTCGACTCTCTCCGTGTGTTCTGCTGCCGGTGTGTTAAAGCTTACAGCGTGTGCGTGTGTGTGTGTGTGTGTTTCGTGAAGGTTGTACGAGGGCGCGAGGCGCCCTGTTTAACGAGTTTTGAGATGTCATGCGCGCCACGCAGCAGTATCATCGGTTCGCCTGATTGGTGATTGGTGGCGTTAGGGCTCGGCCTTGCGCCTCCCTAACTTCCAAATAGTTGATGGTGTTGGAGTGCACCTCGCATGCATGCAACCAACAGGGTCAAGAACGGCGGACGAGCACCGCAAGCGCCAAGCCGAATGCGAATCGTGATACTGTACGTGATCGAATGACGGAGGGGAGCGTCGTATTTGCCTACAAATACAGGACGGCTGATTTTGACATGGAGTTGGTGGTGGTGCGCGTCACTGCAATTGCGATGTAATCGCAAATGAGCTTGCTAACTTCGACACAAATTGACGGAACACCCATATCAGGCCACGCCCTGCGGAAACCCAATCCAGAAAAGGACGTCGAACCTGCTTTACATGGAGTCGGGCCAGCCACCTGAAATGAGATTAGGCGGGAGTCCTCCCATGCTTGGCAGCGAGGATTTGAAGCTCAGCTCTGTTGGGCATCCGGCGGAGGCGTCGACGCTATCGTTAGTGCTTCCTCGCCCCGCGGTCCTGTCCACTGAGGTCATTGGGTTCCTTCCAGTGGCGTCCTCGATGAGGAGGAAAGGGCGCTCAACCTCGGTGCCGCCGGCCCTCTCGCGCGAGCATAGCCGACCCACGACGGATTCTAACCGCTCTCCAAAGACCAAGGAGCCCCGGCTGAGCGAAGAAAGGCGCAGCCTCGCCGACAACTGGCTGACCGACGAGGGCGAGGGCACCAATCCGACCCAAGGCGAGCGCGCCACCGGCGCCCCGGGCTGGTGGGCGATCGGCGAGGGCACCGGTCACAGCGGTGCAGACTCCCGACCGCGCAGCGACTGCGGCGACGACGTTGGCAGCACCAGCTGCAGCGGCGGTGGCGGCGGCGGCGGCGGCGGCGGCGGCGGCGGCGGCGGCGGCGGCGGCGGCGATCGCAGTCTGGACGCTCTCGAAGCGTCGTCGCATTGCATGCTAGTGTGCGACGCGCCCAGCACAGCGCTTCCGGAGAGCATGCTATTCTGCGAGGCTCCTCTTCCTAATGAGGCCGTTAATGAGGCAGTTAATGAGGCAGCAGCAGCCGCTGCTGCGCTGTCCGCAGGGTCGACATCGCTGGCGCTGACACGCGCCGTGCCGGGCTCCAATGGCGACAGCGACACGGCAACACCCAGAGGCCACTCGTCGATGGCTCTGCGTCGCGCCACCTTGGAGGAGGTCATGACCGTGCTGAGCATCTACGTGCGCGGCAAGTACGCCGAGTCGATTGCGCAGCGCATGCTTCGGGTGATCGGGGCAAAGATCCATCTAAGGATGGACACGCTCTCGGACGAACAGGTGCACTCGCGCTGGGCTCGAACGCGCTCTGATGGCCTCTCATCGACTCCGATCCTCGCTGATGGCCAGAGTGATTGGCCTCTGATGGCCTCTCATGGCCTACTGATGGCCTACTGATGGCCTACTGATGGCCTACTGATGGCCTACTGATGGCCTCTGAGGTTGGCCGTTCTCTCGGATCATCGAGCAGGTGGAGATCCTGCGCACGCGCGCGCATGAGAAGCAAGAAGGCGCACATGAAATGGGCGTCGAGGATATGTTCTCGCGCATCTGCAGCGCAAAGTGAGCACGCATATGACCTTGCGATGACCTCAGTGTACTCCAAGCCTTAATATGGCAGTCTGCGTGGGTGCCTTTGGTGGCTTGCATGGTGACCTCTTGGTGACCTCAGCGTATTCCGTTCCTCAAAGTCAGCCTTGTTAAGACGTGGTGTGTGTCTCTCTCTCTGTGCCTTTCTGTGACCCTGTGTATGTGTTTTCTGCGTCTGTGCCGTGAAGGTGAAGCCCTTACGCACATGGGTGTGTGTACGGCCTAGGACGCCCTTCGACAGTGTGTTCTTACAGTGACAGGGCCGATCGAGGATCGTCATTCGGCCGAGACCCGATCACAGACCGGAGCTCTAAATGTACTAGTTGTTCGAGGTCTTCCTGTGTTTTACGAGTTTCGAGTTATAAGCTTATAATGAACACCGGACATACGCGTTATTGGTTATAACGTTATAACGACATACGCATCGCATCGCCTGATTGTAGTGAGTTCGGCCTTGATGCGCCTCCCAACTTCCATTACGGTTTGTCGTTTCCTGCGTTTACGCGGTCGGGGGTGCGTATACGCAGAAACTTTATCCCCTCTTTTTTCTAAAAGATGGGGAGCACGGAACCTCTCTCTCTCGCCCCAGTGGCCTCTGAGATCGAACCCGTGTCACCCGTAACGTACGCCGCCATGAGCACGCGCACACCGCCTCCCTCCCATGAACATCCTGCCCGAAAGACGCGCATGCACAACGCTTCCCCAGCACTTTCCGACTGCCGCGCGCCAACATGCCTGCCCAGACAGACAAACCAGCACATAAACCCCGCACCCTGGACACGCCTGGCAATCACCCTGACCCTCATCTGCACGCTGCCCAGCCTCATCAGCATGCCCCGCAATCAAACCGCCCAAACAGAGACTCGCCCTGAGTATAATAGGGCTTGCAACCTACAAACTCACTACCAAACCACCACCCCCGTGCCGCAGACCGGACCTCGACCTACTCATGGCGGACACGGCAGAGAAGGTACCGCTGCACATCAAAATCGTACCGCACGTCGGAGACGTCCAGATCCAAATCCTGGTGGAGATCGCAATCCAGCTCATGAAATTCACCAAGGGCGAGCTCAACCCGGAGACAATCATCATCAAGGTCAACCCGCAGAGAAAACTCTACATCGCATGGTTCCCGCAGGCCGTCGTCAATATCCTCACCGCCATCACGGACCCCAAGCCCTTCACCTGCACGATCCCCGCATCGCGGACCATCCAATACCTGCCATGGACCCAAGAACCCGTCCGCTACTGGATGAGCCTGACGCAGCCCGAGAGCGCACCGAGCACCCCAACACCAATCCTCAAGATGGTCCTCGAGGACATCCTCACCAAGAACGGCCTCAAGATCGCCGAACTCAAGCCGAACCTGAGCAAGAACACCGACGTCAAGAACCTCACCGGCGAATACTACGTCGCCATCCACCTCAAGGAGAATTTCGCCCGCGACAACCCGACCGTGAAGAGCACCCTCGAGGAACTCAAGCACGTAGTAATCAAGGGAGCGCACTGGAAGACCGGGCTCTCCCACACGCTCACGCACAAACTCAACCTGTGCACCCAGTGCTTCTGCCCCCTCCCCGAAGACCACCCAGCCGTCGTCAACAAGCCCATGTACCTCGACCACCAGACGGACGAGGACACCACCGTCTCGCACCTGCGCATGACCACCTACATCAACACGGCCATGCACACCGAGTGCCGCAAGAAACCAGCGCCCAAGCGCGCGCCCGCGTCCTCAAACGCAATCGACACCTTCAAGTCGATGCTAGCGAAACGCGCCAAGGAGGAAGAGGCCAAGGAGCCCACCCCCGCCGCAACCGAGAAGGACCCCATCGAGAAAGCAACATGATAACTCCCGCAACAGCCCAGCGCACGCACCACACACGAGCTCACGTGCACACGCACTCGGCAGCAACGCGCATCCGCAAGCATACAGAGAGAAAGCGCACCCAAGCGCCCGCACAGCGCCCAAATGTGTCAAGTACCACAGTACATGATAAACCATACCTTCGGTACCATACCCCGTGTACAGCGTACCAAGTTAACATAAAGTCACACCCCATCAGTCCCTCAAATAACAAGCACCCAAAAAGAAGCAACCCCCAAAAAGAGTCACAAACCACGAATTACCCACCACACAAAATGCATGCATGCAGCACAAAAAAACACAAACCCAAACACAATTCACACACACAAAACAATGCACCGGAACCAGTTTACCACGAGTCCGCTCCCGAACCAATGGACAGCCGAAGCGCACTCGCCGACCCAACGCCAGACAACGCACCACGTACGAACCCAACCAAAGCCACCACCACCACCCCGTCACCCCACCCATACCGAGCACGTGTGAACGCAGACACACAAAGAGAAAAAGCACACGGCACCCGACATATTCACACCCATAGACACCCACGCATCATAGGTCATACCACCGCCACATCAACTAATAAACCCAAACACAAAAGAAACCGTTCCAAAGAGCTCACCACACTCCTCTCCGGACTCATCAACCCCTCACTCACATGGATCCGAGACCTCACCGAAGAAGGCATCGAACCAAACCCGGGCCCCCGGTACGTCACCAAGAACGTCAACGGACTGCAAGGAGCAGGGAAACTCTTCCAATGCTGCAAAGCCATCGCGTCCGAACACGAACGCCAACCCATCACCGCCCTTTTCATCCAAGAACACAACCTCAAACAACAGGATAAAAAAGCGCACGAAAAAATCGCCCGCGGGCACCAACTCCTCATCCTCCTCGCATACGCCACCCCGAAACAATTCCAAGCAACCTCCTGGGGGGGCACCGCCATCATCATCCCCCACACCTCGATCGAGAAAAAACCAGGGGAATCCCTCGACGACGCGATCCTCAGAATCCAAAAATCAACCTTCCGCCCCGCGCATCTCTCAGGCAGAGCGATCTCGACGAAAATGCACGTCCTAGGTCACCCGAGAACACTCACCTGCGCGTACGCGCCAGCCGAACCTAGCACCGATCTTCTCGGCACCGAGTGGACCAAAGTCGGCACCAACAAACCCAAAGAGGGACGCGAGCTCCACACCAACACAGCACAGCTCACCGCCACACTCAGCCAACGCCCACCCGGCACAACAAAAGCCTCCTTCACACCCGCCCAAATCACCAGCATGCAACTCGGTAAACTAAACTGGACAGACTTTATCAAAGTGAAGAATAATTACTGGAAACAATCAGCCACCCCCGCGCGCACCACATTTTTCTCCGCCCTCGCCGCGATGGTCAATCCCAAAACCATCCTCGGACTCGACGCGAACTGCGTACCAGACACGACGCTTGACACCCTACGCCCAGCCGCATGCACCACACCCTACGAGAACGACGGATACAAGACCCTCAACAACCTCACTGATGACAACGGACTCACAGACGTCGCACGCCAACAACTCGGCTCAGACGGCACCAACCCTTTCTTCACCTCGCACCACTCGCACGCTGCGGGCATCACGCACACGCGCATCGACCGAATCTACGTCCCCGACACCTCAGATGAGTCCTACGTCCACTCGAACTGCACCGACTTCTTCCCACACCCTGACGCCCGAGCCACCAGAGACCACGACGCAGTACACGTATGCAGCACGCAGACGACGCACAAACGAGGCAACGATCTACCCTTCATCAACGAGAGCATCTTCGATGACCAACCCTTCACCTCACAACTCCACGCATCCATCCGCACCAAGTACAACAACGCCATGCGAACGCCAAATACAAACTGGCGCTCCACCTGGGAATCAATCAAACTCGACGCCCGAACCCAATGCCTCGCAGAAACAAAGCGCGCCCGCTTCAAACTCGACCAGCAACTCACCCTCAAGAAGCTCATCCTCGCCAACCTACGCACCCGCACCACCAACGGCGAACAGATCAACGAAGCCGAAGCCGACCGCCTTGAAAAAGAGATCAAGACCGCACGACGAAAAGCCGTCACCCTGCACGACACCCTCGAAGGAGAAGCCTACAACAACGGCAAAAAACACGACATCGGCTCCAGCGAGTTCTTCCGCCAATGGAACCCAGCGCGACCCAACCAAGCACCACACAAGATGCAAGAAACCGACTGGACGGACCTCTCCAACCCAACTCACACGGGTAACACAGTTAGCTCAACGTCGCAAATCCTAAAAGAATTTACCAAATACTACACGAGCCTCTTCGCAGATAAAAACACCGACCCTCTTTCACATGCCACCCAAGCCTGCCTCCACACCCTCAGCGGCCCAGACCCAGACGGCAACACCCGCCGCGTCCTCAAGCCTACCGCAGACCTCTGCGACGCCCCCATACTCGCGAAAGAGATCGCCGACGCCATCAGCGCCCTCCCCACCGGCAAGTCACCAGGACCCGACAGACTCCCCTGCCGATTCTACAAGACATTCTCCGAGACCATCGCCCTAATCTTACACAAAGTATACGAAGAAAGCATCGCAAACAACGAACTCCACGACACCTGCCTTGAAGGACTCATCTCAGTACTCTACAAAAAAGGTGTCAAAGACGACCCTCGTAACTATAGACCGATATCTCTACTAAACTGCGACTATAAAATATTCACTCGTATACTCACACAACGCATGAACCTAGCAGTGCTCCAGTTCGTATCACCCCAACAAACAGGCTTCGTTCAACACTCCTTCATCGCCGAAAACCTCATGCTCCTCAAACTCCTCCAAGCTAAAATCGAAGAAGAAGACGAAGAAGCCATCTACCTCTTCCTCGACATGGAGAAAGCATACGACCGCTGCTCATGGTCCTACCTAAAGTCGAGCCTCACCCACCTCGGCTTCGGCGACAACTTCATCAAATACGTCTCCCTCTTCTACAACGAATCCAAACCGCCCAAGCGAAAAATATGCATCAATGGCCACACAGGCGAACCCTTCGAGCTCCACTCCGGCGTTGCACAAGGATGCCCACTGAGCTCCGTACTCTTCCTCTGCATCACCGAAGCACTCACACGCCTCGTACAACACGACCCGAACATCATCGGCGTCGAAACCAACGGCGTACGCCACAAAATCTCCCAATTCGCCGACGACACGACCCTTATCGCCAAACCACCGGACCTCCCACACATGCAAAAACACCTCGACACATGGTGCGAAGCCACAGGCATGAAAGAGAACATGAACAAACGAGAGGGCCTCCTCTTAGGCAGACTGCGTAGACTTATATTCTCAGCACCTAAAAACATCGTCCCAAACTGGACCCCAGACGGCACCCCAATCCGCGCACTCGGCGTCCCCATGGGCAACCGACTCGACGAAGAAGACTGGTGGCACAAACGATACCGCCTAGTCAAAGCACGCATCGCCGCGTGGAAATCACTCGCCCACCTCACCATCACAGGACGCAACCTCCTCCTTCAAGCAATCCTCTACGGATCGCTTAGATACTGGCTCTTCTCCCTCATCATGCCGGAGAGCATCCTCAACGCGCTCGAAGAAGACTCGTACAACATCCTATGGGCCCAACAACCCGAGATCTTCTCCAATGAAGACGGCACGTCAGCCAACGCACGCGCATACATACACAAGGCGGCCTCCTACCTCCCGCAGAAGCAAGGCGGCGGAGGTGTCATGCAATTTCGCTCCCACGCCCTCGCATACTACACACAATGGATCCGCCGATACATCGAGCCCGGAAATCAACCCTGGAAACAGGTCGCAGACCTCTGGCTCACCGACACATGCTACGGCCGCGGCGCAATCCTCGCAAAAGGAAACCCATACCTAGGAAACGTACCAACAAGAGCCCGGTACCTCCGTCGCTGTCTTAAAACTTTCTACAGTCTTCAACTCAAACAAGACACCACAAAACTCACGCACACCGTCCAGAGCGAACCCATCTTCGACAACTGGCGATTCTCCATCGACATCGATGAAGACGTCGCCAAACGATGGATGAAATTCATCGGTCTTCAAAGAATCTATGACGTCATCGACGGCGCACACGCGCGTATCTTCACCGACGACGAAATGAACGAATACACCTACACCCACGCCCCACGCTACCTCAAAGGAGCAGCCGCCCGAACCTTCTCCGACGCCCTCATGAGCACATGGCCAGCCATCAAAGCCGAAATAACACCAGCCATCGTCCAAGCCGCGATCAGCAGAGACCAACCTAAATCAGGGGACTATCTCCACATCGAATGGACCAACCGCAACACCCAGATAGCGTTACTTAAAATCGACCCACACGGTAACAAAACCTACCACGTCCAATGGCTCGACTCCCGAAATGCCCCCCACGACACAGGACGCACCCTCGGCCAAGCCGCCCTCACACACGCCCAAATCACGCAAGCAATCACATGGCGCACAGTCCAACCACAAGAGGAAGACGACAGCGATGAAGGAGAAGACACCAACCCCGCCCACTACCTCCAGATCGCCGGCCCCGCTACCACCACCTTCCCCAGCCCCGACGGATGGACCACGGTACAGCCGTCCAAGACCATCACAAACCTCACCCACCTAACCATCCCCATCATCACGCAGCACTACACCGAGCCACACATCCAAAACACACGACCGAACTGCGAAAAAGGATGGGCCTCCACCGACCCCACTGAACACCGCCTTCCCCACGTCACCGTCCCGTGGCCACTCGTCTGGGAATCTCTCGGCACACCCATCTCCGACGCCTCCGAAGAAAAACACTGGCGAAAACTCCTCCACCGCGGCATCTTCGTCCATAACCGACAGCGCGACCCAACTAAAACAATCCTCTGCAGAATGCACGGGTGCACCCACATCGAGAGCCAACTACACATCGTTCAGTGCCACAAACTCAGACCGTACTGGAAACTCGTACTTAAATTCATCACCACCGTACTCGGCGACCCCCCCCCATCTAACTACACAACCGCCATCATCTTCAACATGTGGACCCAAGACACCTTAGGCACAGAATCAGCCTCCGCTTTTCTACGCCACGCCTTCGGCTGCTTCTACGACGCCTTCTCACAAATCGACCTCACCAACAAACCCTTCATCCCCACCCTCGTCTTCCACGAAACCCTCCTGAGCTTCCGTTCCGCCGTTCTCCGCTACGCCTACACGATTCGACTCCTCTACATCAAAAGGCGCTTCACCTCGAAAAAACTCAAAACCCCACCCGAAGAAGCTCGCAAGCGCTTCGCTGCCCTCGTCACCATTAACGAGCTCGACTACAAATTCAAACTCACCACAGCTTTCCAAAAAGCACTTGACGACGACGACGCAACAGTAACCCTCCACTACGCCCATCCCCCCGCACCCGGCACCCACCTCCCCGCACCAAACGCCCACCCAACACCAGCAACACACTAATCACCACCTCAAACACCACGCGTCAAACAACCCCCACACACACCACCCGCGCAACAGAACGCAAAATAACATAACGTCACCACCCTTCCCCACAGGGGAAGAGTGGGACCACCCCCCTCTACGGGGGCGGCCACGACGTCCAACACCACCACATGCAAGAAAAACGAAACCTCCCAACCCACCCCCCGTCGGGAAAGCGGGGTTCGAGGTGTGGGTTCTTACTAAGGGGGGTCTAGTTAGTGTACACCACTGCAGACTATACTGTACCGTAGTACACGCCCATCGCGTTCGGGCGGGTACGTCCTTCCCTAGGGTGCGTGCGTGTATAGGTATGGTCCGGTCACCAAAAGCAAACTTTCCTATGCGCTCCTGGATGGGTACCCGCTGCGCATGTCCAAGAAGTTCCAGACCATCGTCTTCCTTGACACGACGGGTCAACCGAGATCAAGAACAGCACGGATATCGAGACCGAGGCTCTACGGTCTCAAGAGCACCGAGTCCGAACGCATCCAGCACCAGATGCAGCAGCTCGAGGCTCAGGCTTGACCCAAGGGGGAGTGGTCTACTATTTTTCATGTTTATAAGGCCCCACCCCTACACCTGTTTGGGAATTGAATGCAGCTTCGAGCGCGTCGGGCGGCGCAGTCCAGCACGATCGTCATGATTGAGCGCGACCCTTGCGGCATGCCTTGCGGGGATGCATACGATGCCTCTGGCAGCAAGTCATCCGAGGACACGGGCTTCGATCTGCTCTTGACGCCGCGTGATGAGTTTGGCATGCGCATCGTGCTCAACCCTACTGCTGCGCGCGTGATCCAGAAGGGCTGGCGAGAGCATCTTCAGCGGCGTTCACTACCTGGCTCAGGACACCCCACACACCTACCAGCCAGACTGCCCGGGCTCATAGTAGTAGCCTATCGGAGCGGGTGTCTGACACAAATACCCTACCGCCCGGCATAGTGCGTCATCCTCATTCGCCATTCCTCATGTGGCAAGGCAAGGTCTCCACCTTGTTCCACCTTGACCCTCACCTGCAGTGACACGACGGCTTCACGACGGCACAGTCTCCAGCTGGACCCTGTACCTCACCTGCAGGCCGGCCCCGTGGATAGCACTAGTCGCTGCCGACGGCTGCCGACGGCTCGGGCTCAGCGTAATGCTCGACTCGAGCCGACGAACCTTTTCCTCGCTTTTCCTTGGGTCCGGTGAGCTTGGACACGTCACGATGGGGGGCGCGGACGGCATCGAAGCGGCTATATTTGAAGTCCGTCGAGAAGCCATCGGCAAGCTTGTAGTCGGCGATGGATCCCTCGATGGCGCCTTCGCCTTGTGCCTTGGTCGTCCACTCGTTGCCGGTGGGGGAGTCGACTGCGCCATTGACGGCCATCTCATCGTCGTCGTACGCTTGGCCGAAGATGCCGTGCGGCGCGACCACGTCCTTGTCTGCGTCGTACTTTGGCGTCACCTCGATGTTCATGAGGACCTTACCCTTGTTGAGGATTGCGAAGGGGAAGGGGTCCGCCGACGCGGCCATCTGCCACTTGTCGGTCTCGACAATCAGCTTGCGGCCGACCAGGGTGACCGCAAGGTTGGAGAGCTTGAAGGGCATCGCCGCGTCGACGTGCAGTTTGTTGTCCGTAGCCTCCGCGCCAACGACAGACACGATCGCGTAGCGTTCCTGGCCGTGTACAGCGGCGGTGTAGCTGACTGTCACCGTGTCGTTGGAGTAGGTCCTGATCACCCAAAAGGCAGCGGCCATCTTCGTGCCGTGCACCGAGCGCTTGGACCACGTGAAGTCGGCGGCCTCGAAGAGGGCGGAGAGGGAGACGTTCTTAGCCGAGAGCAGGTTGTAAATCGCGCCGTCCTCGCCACGGATGTCAGTGCGGCCGCCATGCGGGAGACGGAAGTGCGGGTCATTGCGGGCAGTCACCAACGGAGGCGAGGGTGAGGGCGGCGGCGGAGATGGTGGCGGCAGCCCAACAGATGCGAGCTGGCAAAAGAAGGTCGCATCTGTTGGGTCCAACGTATTTGAAAACTGGCAGCCGTATCCAGAGCCGCGAAGGTTGCACGCAGGTCCATTAATAATGGACCAAGCGCCTCCGACGTTGTTAGAACAAATGGCCGCCGCATTCGCCTGAATATACGAACAGGCTGGAGTGCCGAGGCCGGCAGGGGCACCGCCTGCGCTGCCGGCAACTAGAGTGGATAAGGACGTGCAGGTCTGCGCATCGGTGAAGACCACCAGCATGAGTTGGGCGAGAAACAGGATGCGTTTTTGCATTGTCTCGGATGCTATTTTTGACGGCGGGCTCTCTCGAGAGTTTCGAGTTCTTTCCCTATGGTTTGAAAAGAAAACACATGCCTAGATAACGCATTTGAAACAGAAGAGTTGACAATACTATGGTAGGGAGGGAGCGGGTGAACCCCCAGATGGTTTCACAAGGACTAAAATAAGGAGCAAAATACGGAGATCGGAGTTCACATGGTAACAGGAGAAGAGCCCGGCTGTCTCGGAGTGGAGCTTGAGCGGTAAGCGGAGCGCGCCCGCCCCTGCATCCCCGCCCCCCGATTTCATTCTCGCGATTCTGACTCTGCACTCTCATCTATGATCGTACCCGCCGATTTCACTTCGTATGATATGGGGGTTGGGGCCATATCTCGCATTATGCACGATACTTGACTGTTTCACAGGGATTCAGGGTTACAGCTATTGTACAGCTATTCACTGAGTGTCGTGCCGTTGCGTGCAAAGTGTGTACCATGTATTTTCTAAGTACTTTCTTGCGTCGGGCCGTCGCCTTTTCGATCCGATCGCGGCGTATATCCCCGCCATCTGCATGAAAAAATCGAGAAGTCCGACGTTCAGTCGCCGTAACAGTCGCCGCCAGCCCCGCCCCGCCGCCGCCGCTGCCGTGCTGAGCGCGGGACAATTAAGCGAGGCATGATGACCGGAGGTACAGCGATTAAGTGGGGCATGATACGTGGAGCCAAGGGAGGTCGTCCCGGAGACCGGAGGAATTCATCTGTAGATCTGATCAGAGTGCCATAATCAGGGTGCCATACTAAGGGGGCCCTTGCCATGACTCGAGGCTCGAGACCCAATTCTGATGACAGCGCTTGGAGTGCGAGCGGAGTCAGCCTTGCCAACTCGGGATATGGGAATCGAGGAGATCCCATGGCCGATTTGCGCGATGGTCGTCGCATCGAGCTTGGCTTCCGATCATCATGCGAGGTGGACGTGCGTGGAGAATGCAAGGACGTACGCGGAGAGGAAAGCTCACTGCGTGCAGCTGCGTGTGCCCTTGGGAAGGTAGGAGCCCACCCCCACCCACGCGAAGATACACTCGAGAGGCTCGCTTCCCGTGGGTCCAGCTCACAGGCGTAGTCGTATAAGGCCTCTCGCGTCGACGAGGTGCAGATCGAAGGGGAGTCCGATTCGTCGAGACTCGAACACTGGTGAGCAGCGGGCGTAGGCGAGGCACGCGAAGCTTGGAAGAAGAGAGTCTTGTTGCCTGAAAAGGCATTCTTGCCCTTGCCATTCGCAGAGCGGGGACTGATGCTGCGCCCTGCTAGAGTCAGCTTCGTCGACAGCTTCGACGACGAAGCAATTGGTTGACGAGGTGCTACACGCGTGCGCGGCTGCTGAGGTTGTCGCGAGAGGAAGGCCGAATTGCCTCGCGAGGCGCTATCTGAGAAGCTGCCGCCCTTAAACTCATCAATTGCAGCCGCCGCGTCGTACTCGCCTACGCATGGCGTCTCCAGCGCCGCCGTCTTGTAGATGCTATCGGCGTCACTGAAGCGGGATGCAGACATTGCCCGACTGCTTGGCTGGATGCATGCTGGCAGTTGACTCGTGTCGGCAGCAGCTTGCACAGCACTTGCCTGATGGTTCGGCGTATTGCGCTGAGGCTCGAGAGGCTTGAAAGGCTGGGTGGGGAAGGGCGTGACTGTCGGTGGAAGCCCCTGACGCATGGGCTGTGATGTGGGCTTGGGCTGTGACGGGGGCTTCTCCGCCTCCTCCATCGCCGCCGCCATATTTTTCTCGCGCCCATCCTTGCCTCGCTTGGCGGCCTGCAGCTTCGTGGCCGCCTGATCTTCCTTCACCTTCTCCACCTTGATTCGCCCGTCCTTGCCACGTTTGGCAGCCTGAACCTTGGTCGCGGCCTTCTCCGCTGCGGCCTTCTCCTCTGCAGCCCTAGGTGCGCGAATAGAAAACTCATCAGCAGCGGTACCATCAGCATCGGCAGAGCGCGGCACCCTCTTCGCCCCGTCAGCTGCCACATCAGCTGCCGACGGCACTCCAGGCCTCGCTCCATTCCCTCGATCATCTGCCGCAGTCGCAGACCGACCCGAGTCCTCGTGAGCGTCCTCGACCACTTTGGCATGCCGCAGCAAGGTGTACAGCTCCTCGAACTCAATGTAGCCGCTCGTATCCGGGTCCCACTCGTCGAAAAGGAGCCGGAGCGCCTTGGGCAGCACGTCCAGGCCGAGCTCGCCCATCGCCTTGCCAAACTCATCGAAGCTGATACGGCCGTCCCGATCATCGTCGAACTGGCGGAATAGGTCGACCACTCGCACCAGAGACGCCTGCATAGCGCCCTTGATCTGGCCGGGGAGCGAGTGCAGCGCGGCCTCATCGAGGTCCAGACCTCCAAACAGGTTGGCGTTCGCCTTGAGCACCCTCTTGGTGCTCAGCGTGATGCGGTGGGCCGTTCGGAGCGGCAGCGGCGCCAGCACGGGCCGATCCTGCAACGAGCGCTTCATGATCGCGTGCAGCTCGCGGTACTCGATCGTGCCGCTCTCGTCATGGTCGAAGGAGGCGAAGACGGCGGCGATCGCCTCCGGCGGTGCGTCCGTCAGCCCGAGCTCGCGCATCGCCTTCGCAAACTCGGACGCGTCCAGCAGCCCCGACGAGTCGTCGTCAAACTGGCGGAACAGGTCGATCACGCGCACCAACCTCTCGTCGAGCGCCTTGCGAAGGGCGCCCGGGATCGCGTCGGCGTCAAGGCTGCAGAGCTCGAGCCCGCTCAACAGGTTGGCGTCGACCTTGCTCACGCGCTTCTTGCGCAGCGCGATGCGATTAGCCGCCTTGAGCTCCAGCGGCTCCAGCTCCGGCTTGCGCTGCACCGAGCGCACGAGGAGATTGTGCAGCTCCTCGTACTCGATCGTGCCGCTGTCGTCCGGGTCGAAGGAGGCGAAGAGCGCGCTCACTGACGGCTCGTCGGGATCGAAGCCGAGCTCGGCCAGCGCCTTGACGAACTCGGGCCCATCAATGTACCCGCTCGCATCGTCGTCAAACTGGCGAAACAGGTCGAGGACGCGAGACAGGCACGATTGCAGCGCACGGCGCATCTGCGAGGGGATGGTGCCGTCGCCGTCGAGCTTGAGCGGCGTGGCAGAGAGCTTCTTGCTCGCAGCTCCTGACGAGGCATCCCCTGTTGGGGTGGCATCGAGCATCGCTCCTGGGAGGGGCTTGAGCAAAGATGTTCAGTTCCGGGATGTTCACGCGCAGTCAATTTCTAAAACTGCGAGTAACGCTAGAAATGCTGCATGCATGCGTTCATGAAACTTGACATTTGAAGCGAATGCCATTCGGCCCCGAACTGATGGTCTCTTGGTCTGATGCACGACTTAGTTAAAATAGTACAGTATGTGTGGACTACGGGCTGGATCTAACTAGTACATTTTTCGGCGGGACCTCGGGAGGGGCGCATGCCCAGCGGCGCGCTGCTGGCGCGCCGCTTGCTGCGCGTCGGCTAGGCTCTTCTCGTGCCGGCGTCGCGCCTCGTCGATTCGCTGCTTGACTAGCCATGCCTGCCCCCCCTCCTCGGCGATGCGGCACGCGAGCTGCAGGAACAGCTTCGCGGAAGTCCCGAGGATGCGCTCATGAGTCGTACTCACCGGCGGCAAGCCGCGGTGGCCAGCGCCGCCGCTCGCGCTCGTGGCGTCCGCATGCATCTGAGCGGTGCGCTCGGCTTTATCCAACTGCACCCTTCGACTCACTTCGCGATCGAGGGCGCGATGGCTGCGCGGAGGCGCGCCCTGGAGCGCCAGCTTGTACGCGCGGCGCTCGGCAGCGCGCCTCACCAGCTCCACAGCGACCTGCTCGTCTGCGAGTCTCTGTCGCTCGGCGGCCGCGTCGGCAGCCGCCGTCTCGTCGGGATTGGCGGCGCGATAGATGACCAGCTTCGCGGCGGCACGCTCGCGCTCGCGCTTCTCCTTTCGCTTCGCCCAGCCAAGCATGAGCCACCGCTGCACCTCCGCCATTCTGACATCGCCCATTCTGCTGGGCGCGATCTCCGCCGGGGTGGGCGCCGGGGTTGGCGCGCTTGAGGGGGCAGACGAAGCTGCACGTGTCCGAGAGGTCGCCAGTCCGTGGATCCGTTGGAAGATCGCCGTAACGGCAGGGCGCACCTGAAGAGGGACGCAATCAGATGCAATCAGAGGTCATCAGAGGTCATTAGAGCGCCGTCACGGCTGGGCGCACCTCGATGTCCCAGAGATCGAGCTCGCAATCAGAGGTCATCAGAGGTCATCAGAGCGCCGTCACGGCTGGGCGCACCTCGATGTCCCAGAGATCGAGCTCGCAATCAGAGGTCATCAGAGGTCATCAGAGCGCCGTCACGGCTGGGCGCACCTCGATGTCCCAGAGATCGAGCTCCTCGACGGAGATCGGGTTGACGAGCCGCTTCATCATCTTGAGGAATTGCTTGAAGGAGAGCTGCCCCTCGTACGCATAGCCCTCGTATGCATCGACCAAGTCGAGGGGCAGCAGCTGCGCGCGCAGCAGCATATCCTGGAGCTCCGATTGCAGCGTAACCGCTGACCATTCGATCGAGGCGAGGCTGAACACAGACTCGTCAGCCGACACCTCCTCCGCAGCGGGCGCGGGTGGCGCGGTGGCGCCAGCGGCCTTGGCAGCCTTATGGGCGGCGTCCACCGCGGCCGCGGCCCTCGCTTCACGTGCTAAGCGCGCGTCCTCGGCGCGCCCGTACGCGAGGGTCACCGTCTTGGCCAGCTTCGCCTTGCTGTGCTTGCCATTAATCCATCCGAACAGCTCCGAGATGCCAAGCACGCCCGAGCGGTCGTCATCGAGGTCAGTGAACACCCCCTCGAGGACCGACAGCTCCCCCTTGAACCCGAGATCGTCGACCATCGAGCTGCTGAAGGTCGCCGCACTCAGGCTGCGCGACTGGCCGCGCGTCATCAAGCGGTAGAGATCCGACACCTTGAGCTTCGCCGCTTGTAGCTTTTCGCGCAGCTCAAGCCGCAGAGCATCTGCATCTGAGCCATGCAGCGTCCAACCCTTGGCGACGTCGGAAAGCAGCCCACCGGATCTGGCCGAGGCGTTGGCGCGCGGCTTCGTGGCGTCGAAAGCAAGCGTGGTCAGGAACCTCTTACAGTCCTTGCTCACCACGTTCACGCGCCCCTTGAGGATGCCGAGCAGCTCAGAGTACGAGATCGTGCCCGAGCCGTCACTGTCCAGCTCTGAAAAGAGCTCGCTCGCGAGCCCGCCAAAGCCCATCTCCTCACACGCAGCCGCGAACTCGCTTTCATCGAGCGTACCGCGATAGTCGCGGTCATAGCGCATGAAGACCGCCTCGAGCCCTTTGCCGCCTACCGACTGAGCGATCGTCAGTGTCCACAGGAAGAACTCGCTCATCGAGATCTGCCCGCTGCCGTCCGCGTCCGCCGTGTTGAAGAGTTCTCGCAGCGCGGCCTCGGACGTCTGCCCTCGCATGCGCTCAGGCACGGCCATGCGGAACTCCTCGTAGTCGAGGAGCGCATCTCCGTCCGCGTCCGCTTCGAGGAAAGCCATCGCCGCCTCGCGGGTCATGTCGAGAACGGACTGTTCTGTCACAGCAACCTCCATTGCGGGAGCACGTGCGGGCGGGTTCACCTTCATGAGTACAGTGTTTCGTCACCGGGCCGCCGTCATGGACGTCAAAGTCTGAAACGAAAAGGTCAGCCGTGAGGGAGATCCGAGGATTCGCTGGACTCGAATTGACTTGACTTGCCTCGCTTGATTGGGGCGTGGGACCGTGCCCTCGACGCCCTCCCCCCCTTGCGCCCGGGCAATGCTGAACACAGACGGAATTGGGTTATTAGCGCCGGCCATGCTGGACTATCGCAGCAGGCTGCAGCGAAGCGCCGCTCCGATTCCGTCCGCAGCTCTGGCGCAGTTCAAGCACGTGGGCTTCTGCGTCGTGCCGAATTACTTTCCGCCAGCTTTTGTGGACGCCATCCTGACCGACGTGCTGCTGTGCGAGCAAGAGGGTCTACCAAGGGCCGCCGGGCTGACTACCAAAAACGGATATATGGACACATCAGTCCGTCTCTCGTCCCAGCTCCCGCTCATACCGCCGCCGCGCACGAGCGCGGGTAACGTGGATACACGCATGGCGCTCACGACAGCGATGCGAAGCCTTTGCATCGACCTCGACCACGTCCTCAAGCTGCCGCTACAGCTTGAGCCGCTGTCCATGGAACTCGCGTACCTCTTGTATCCTATTGGTGGGCGCTACCAGCGGCATATAGACATACCGAATAAAAACGACGGCTGGGTCCGCAGCGGCCGCAGCACCGAGGATGGCGGTTCGTTTTTGGGTCACGCGACACGGCGCGAGGTGAGCATGCTGCTCTACCTGAATCGTGGATGGGATCCAGCGTGGGGAGGCCAACTCCGCATCTATCACGGTGCCGAGGGTGATATGGGTGCAGCCCACACAGACATCACGCCAGAGGGTGGCACCTTGGTCCTGCTGCGCTCTGACCGTGTACCTCACGAGGTGTTGCCGACCGAGCAGCCGCGCCAATGCGTCGTGGGCTGGTTCAGATCAGAGAGGCGGACAAATTGATGTCGAATGCAGCGCTCATACAGCGGTGCGTCGATATCCCTCAAGACGAAACACCCGCAAAACTCGGCTCACACGAGCAGTTCGCGTGTCCGTGTGCGCGACGCCCCGTTGCCGTTCGCGCGCGCGCGGTGGATGAGAACGACAGGCGGTATTGCAGGTATAGTCCCCGGGATTGAAAGACGGAGAAAAAACTGCGAGGTCGAAGTCGAACTCATACACCAACACCTGTACTATCATTGTCTGGTCTGGCAAATAAATGTCGAGGCGCACCGAATGCGGCTTTCGTCGGCGACCGCCACGCGGCGTCGCGTGTGAGTGTGAATGCTGCAAACAGGACCCGCCGCTCACCTCAGACACGCCGAGACCTCCGCGTGAGACCATCGCGTGCGACCGTAGCGACCCGGCACCTCTATTCGCTCGCACCCTTGCCGTCCTGAATGCCTTGGGACAGGACTTCTGGCGGCTGGAAGTAATCGGCAAGCGGGTAGCGCGCGCGCACCTTGGCGCCGAAAGCCTCGGCCGCGGCGGCGTCGCCGAAGGAGGTGGCGAGCAGCGTGTGCGCACGCACGGCGAGCGCCAGGCTGAGTTTGCTCGGATCGAGCGACGTAACGAGCGCCTTGGCCGCGTCCTTCTGCGCAGGTGCGATCTGCAGCTGCAGCGCGGCGGCCGCGAGCACCGCCGCGGGCGCGCCCTCAGCCTTGAGCAGGAAGGCCTTATTGAGCTCCTCGAGAGATTTGCCAGGCGGCGCGCCTATGGCGGCGCGATTGGCCTCGAGCACACGCGCAATCGTCGGCGGCAGGATCGCCGCCTCCTTGTCCATCTCGAGCAAGAACTCAACGGTCGCCGTGTGCACGTCCGGGTCGGCCGGTGCCAGAGCCACTGCCCGGCGCAGCGCGCGCAGGGCGAGCAGGTAGCGCTTCTTGCGCAGGGCGAGGGCGCACGCGAGCGTGTGCGTGCGCAGGTTTTTGGGCGCGTGCTGCTGCAGCGTCCGCAAGAAGACGGAGGCCTTCTCAAGCGGGTCGTCGACGCTGGCGAGCGCCGCGCCCTCCGGATCTTCATCTACGGGCTTGTCGGGCTTGCCTTTGTTGCCCTTGGCGCCCTTCTCCGCCTTGGCCGCCACCGCCGCCTTGGCCTTGGCCTCCTCAGCCTCCGCCTTGGCCTTGGCCTCCGCCTTGCGCTTCTTCGACTCGAGCTTCTTGCGCTCGCCTGCCGACATCTGCGACTCGTCTGCCGCCGCCGCCGCCGCCGCGTCCTGCTTAGGCTTATCCACGAGCGCAATGTAGACTTCAATAGCACCCATAGCCGCGCGCACGTAGTACGCGTGGCCATGGACCGTGTCCTCCATGCGAAGCATATTGACGTACGCGCGCAGCGTCATCTTGCGGATGCAGTACGTGTGGAAGTCGAATTGGTCTTCGATGATGTCGGTGAAATGCTTGTCCACCGACGTGAACTGCTTGAGCGCACGCCCGTAGTGGGAGGCGTCGGTGCGCGCGAGTCGGCAGTACGCCTGTCCGATCTCTAGCTCGTACCACATGCATTGCATATCAAACAGGTTGGACTTTTGGTCGCCGTCCTTGGTGAACAGCGCGATCGTCTTCTGCGCCTCGTCCACCTGGTTCGCCCGCAGCATGTAGCGTGTCGCCTTGGTGTTGATGTAACGGTCAGCCAAGTCCATCTGGCGCGCGAGATTCATACACTCGGACGCCTGGAGCAGCGCGCCCGCGTGCTTGTACATGCGCGCCTTGAGCATGTAAAGGTCGAGCAGCGTAGGTGTGTGCTGGATCGCGAGATCGATCTGCGCGAGCGCTCTCGCGCTCTCGCCCACCTGGTCGTAGTGCTGCGCGAGCAGGGCACGTACCCACATGATGACGGTGGGCATCTCGTGGCGAGACTCACCCGGCAGCTTGCCGTCGGCCTCGAGCGATTTGAGCCACTCCTCGAGGATGGCGCCCAGCACCTCCGCCTTCGGCTTAGAGCGGTAGAGCGGCTTGAGGTCGGCAAAGAGGGACGGCACGCCCTTGCGCAGCGGCGGCAGGATGTATGTCTTGCATGCGATGCGGAAGTGCGCGCCGTCGCGCGCAAAGTCGAGAGGCAGCCGGCGGCACACCGTCGACTTGGGGTGGTGGTGCTGCAGCTCCGCGTACAACACCTTGAGCTTCGCCTCCGTCGCCTCGTCCACCTCCTCGGGCATCCAATTCTCAATCGCACGGCCGGCGCCGAGCACGCACGCCTGCAGCCCCGCGTGGTAGCCGACGTGCTCCGGGTTGCGCTTGAGCAGCTGGCGGTAGAGCGGCTCGGCGTCGGCGTGCCGGTTGAGCTGGCGCAGCAGCTGCGCGCGCTTCTCGAGCCAGAAGAGCCGATCGACGATGTCTTTCTCGCAGCTCTCGAGGTGGTCGAGAGCCTCCTGCAGCTGGCCGTCCTCCTCGAGCAGCATGTTTTTGTACAGCAGCATCTCGGAGTGCTCGTAGTCGTTCTCGGGCGTGCCCTCGAGAGTGTCCTCGTGCGCCTTGACGATGTTCACCGCCTTGTCGTACCGATTCATCAGGTGCGCCGCCACGGCGAAGGTGAACCAATTGTTCTTGTTGGTCGGCTTGAGCGTGAGCAGATGCTGGCGCGTCTGCACGAAGCCCTCGAGGTCGCGCATCTGGACCTGGAGCATCGAGAGGTCGCGCAGGATCTGCATGTTGTCCGGGTCGTGGCGCAGCGCGCCGCGGTAGCACTTGATCGCCTGCAAGTACTCGCGGTCCGACCTGTAGAGCAGCCCGTACACGTGCCAGCACACGTGACTCTTGATGTCCATCTTGACGCCCTTGCGCACGAGCTCGTACGCCTCGGCCTTGCGGTCGACGCAGTTGAGGATGAGACCCTTCATCGACAGGGTCTCTCCGTGGTCGGGAAACTTTTTGAGCACCGTATCGGCGGCTTTGATGCCCTTCTTGTACTGCTTCGTCTCATAGTGCTTGACAATTTGTTTGAAGAGACCGGCCTCCTTGCTCGGCAGGCCGTTTTCACGGGTGGACGTCATCGCAGAGCAATGTCACTCGCGTGCAGCCGGCTCAGGCTCTGAGCGATTCAGAGAGGCAGCGCCACCCTGCCGCGCGCACCTCGGCCTTCGGCGGTGGCGGCCTCGTCGATGCGGTCACAGCAAACTTGACGTTTCAATCTGCATATGGTTTTTGCAGACTTGGAAAACCTGGAAGCATACACCATTGAAGCACGGGTTTCGGCGGCACGTGTCCGCTTGCCGAACCACGGCCATCTTGCGAGGAATCCGACAGCTCCTCGCCATGCTGCGCATCCTCTTGTGCTGCACGTGCGCGGCGGCGCTGCAACTGGCCCCGGGCGCGCCGCACCACCTCATGCAGACGACTGCCGCAGCCGCGCTTCGCGCTTCCAACGTCGCAATGATGAGCCGCAAGGGGAAGCCGCAGATGCCCTCCGTCGGGGGCATGGCGATGCCGTCGTCGATGCAGCAGATGCCGCAGGCGCCCCCGCCACCCAAGGATGGGATCCCGGTCTTCTACCTCTATTGTCGTTCGGGGGTTGGCAAGCCGTGGTACCCAGTCTCTGCAATGAAGGGCGACGGCCAGTCAAAGGGCCTCATCAACGCTTGGCTCAACAGCCCGTTCGGCAAGCAGGTGTTCAAAGACCGACTCGACCAGGGCATGGCGCGCTCCATTTTCGACTCCGAGCGGCGACTCGCCGACATGGCGTGCGAGCAGTACCGTCAGCTCAAGGACTTCAAGGCGCGGCTGCAGTGGGGATTCAAAATCCTGGACGCCGACGTGATGGCCAAGGAGGCCTCGGGCGAGATCGAGAAGCAGAAGATCATACCGGTGTCCAAGAGCATGCTCACCCAGGGCGGGCTGCTCGACCGCGCCAAGGACGCGCTGGCCAAGGTGGCCGGCGGCTCCAGCCAACCATCAGCCAGCGAGAAGTGAAAGTCCGAGTGTCGCGACGAGCGACGATGGGAGAGCTGCTTCCCAGCATAACATGTAGGATACCCTGGCCTGGTCCTGAGTGTGTAGAATGAGGGGAATTTGCGACGAGCTCCATTCTCCAAACTCGCGGCGTGCGCCGAAGTCCGGCGCGCTCAACGGTAGGAAAAGGACATGCCCGGTCTCTCCTCCGTGTCCCGCGTCTCTGAAGAGTCGCGGATGCAATCCGCGTCTTCGCTGCGCGGCGCCGCCGCCAAGAGTCACACCGCCGCCATGGAGCAGGATGTTATCTCGATGGAGACGCGCCTCGCGCAGCTCAAGGCGACCATGCAATCCGAGCGCGAGAAACGTGACTCTGCACGTGGGCGCAATCCCACAGGGGCTGTGTGGCGCTCCGCACGCACGGACGTGCCGGTGAACAGCAGCTCGTACGTGGACAAGGTGCTCAAGTCTAAGGACGTCGCAGCACAGCAGGCAGGTCAGGACGCTGCGGCGGCGAAGCCCACGCAGCCTCTACTCCGCGCGGGCTCCCTTCCTGTGGCGCCGCCGAGTGGCGGGCCGGCGCCGTTTGGCAAGACGCGCGCGAGCTTCGATTGGAACCCGAGCGCCTCGCTCGTCGACCTCGGCGGCGACCTCGGCGGCGACTACGAGGACTTGCTCGGCCCTGAAGGGGGCAGCAACACGCACGAGCCTCCACCCGCCTCCGGCGGCGGCGCACTACTCGAGGGCGAATTCGACGAGGCGGCCAACTCGGCGGCGTTCGCGGACGCAGTACGTGAGTGGCGTACCGACGGTGCGGCGGCCGCTGGCGGCGGCGGCGGCGGGCCGTCGCAGACGGGTATTCTCTTGGGCGCGGGGCGAATCGACGTAGGGGGCAGTGACCGGAGCGTCGCCGCGGGCGCCGTCGGCGGCGGTGGGGGCTTCGGCGCCGCACGCGCTGGCAAGGTGAGCAGCGGCGCCAACACGGGCAGCAGCGGCACAGGCACGGGCTCCGGAGGTGGTCTGCTCGAGGGTGACGCATTCGATGAGGAGGCGAGCTCCGCCTCGTTTGCCGAGGCTCTGAATGCATGGCGTTCGGGCGGAGGCAGCACGACCTCCATGGCTGCCGCGCCGAAACGGGCGTCGCGCTTCGGCGCGGCGGCACCGCCTGCCGCGCCTGCCTCGAGTGAGCCGACGCTCGCCGACAAGGTGCATGCCCTCAAGATGGAGCTGAGTCTTCCGATGGAGCTGTCCATGAGCGAGGCCGTCGCGATCGCCAACGGGGCAGTCGGTCTCAGCTCCATGGGCACGCTTGCCGATCAGGTGGGCCGGCTGCTGCGCGAGACGGGCATCAAGCCCGTGCGTGGATGTGCGCCGGGCGGCGCGCCGCCGCCGCCGAACGGCTCGACGAGCCCGGGCGCACAGAGCTGCGGCAGTCGACCGGCCAGTGCGCGGCCGCCCAGCCGCAGCGGAGGAGTGCAGACGCAGACCCGGCCGCCAAAGTCGTTCTTCGAGATGCTGCAGGACCAGAAGCGCAAGGATGGCGTGCTATGAACGGACACGCGGATAGAGGGCTGCGTTCGCGTGCACAGAAGCAGAACGTCTCGCACGCCGATCTCCGAGATGGTCGCGCAGGCTAGGGGTGCTAGGTGCACCCGAGGTCCCGAGCGCGCCACCCGCGCCCGACGGAGGCAGCCCCGACCGAGGACCGTACGGTCCGTCGTCGACCTGAGGCTCGCAATCGAATCGACCAATTCCCTGCAGCTGATCATATCTCCGCAACTCCGCTGCAGGCTGCGCTCTGGCCTGGCACGCGCGCTTTATTCGTTTTACCTGTATTTACCATCATGAGATACTCGTATCGACCTTAAAGTACACGTCGCCTCGCGCCCTCACTACTCTCATGTGCGCGCATCGCATCCGGCAGGCGCCACCACCGGTCCGGGGTTCGGTTCGAACGCGGAAGGACTCAGCACAGCGTGATCTGCGGCGACCGTCAACAGTCACAGTGCGACACGCTGTCACGCACTCGCACATCGCGTGTGGCCCATCGCGTTCCGCCGAGATTCGCGATCTCAGCCCACAAGTTCGGTGAACATGCCGACGTGATGCACAGTCCCTTTCTTAGCGCGGACGAGCACACGATCTCGTGCACGAAACGCTCGACATGGCGCTCGGGAGGGGACGCCTACTTTGTGACGCCCATGACGCCGTGGTCGACGGTGCGGTCGCACGCGCGGATGTAGAACTGCTTCGATTGGTTGACGTAGATATCTTCGAAGAGAAGGTCACGCACCGGCGGCGCGCCCGCCTTCGCCTTCTCCACGGCCTCATCGACCTCAACTCGCGCTGCAGTCTCGATGTCTTTGAGCTCCGCGGCCGTGGCGAGCTCAAGCTCGAGCAGGTAGCGCTTGGCGCGCTCGATCGGGTCGCGCGTCTTGCGCACGCCCGCCACCTCATCGCGGTTACGGTACGTGATGCCCGGGTCAGACATCGAGTGGCCGTGGTACCGGTACGTGTCCATCTCCAGCACGATTGGTCCATGCTCGAGGGCATACGCCTTCGCGAAGCGCACGCACTCGCGCACGTTGAGCACATTCATGCCGTCCACCTTGATGCCGGGCACGTAGTGGCCGCGCGTGTAGTAGTTCGAGTTGGCCGATGAGCGCCCTTTGCTCGTTCCCATGCCGTACTGGTTGTTCTCACACACGTAGATCAGCGGCAGCTTCCACAGAGCTGCCATGTTGAGCGCCTCGAAGAGCTGGCCCTGGTTGGCCGCGCCATCGCCGTACATCGCAAGCGCGACGCCGCCGTCCTTCTTGTACTTGTGCGCGAACGCGAGGCCCGCACCGATGGGAGCCTGCGCACCAACGATGCCGTTGCCACCGAAGAAGTTGGCATCAGGCTTGTACATGTGCATGGAGCCGCCCTTGCCCTTGGCGATCGGGTTGTACTTGCCCAGGAGCTCCTTGTAGATGTTCTCCATCGTGTCGCCGCGCGTGAGCTGCTGGCAGTGGTCGCGGTAGCTCGTGACGAGGCTGTCGTTATGCGTGACAGCCGCCTCAATGCCCGTGAGGCAGGCCTCCTGGCCGTCGTACAGGTGGCAGAAGCCCTTGACGAACTTGCCCTTGTAGAGCGTGTCGGCCGCGATCTCCATGCGCCGCATGCGGTACATGAGCGAGAAGTACTCGATGAGCTCCTTCTTGGTCGCATAAGTGTAGGTCGCCGGGCCCCCGATCTCCTCGAGTTTGTGCAGATCGTACGGCACGTCGAAGTCGATTTTCACGGCGCCCTCCGTCGGCTTTGGCGCAGAGTAGAAGCTCCGAGCGGCCAGCGGGCGCGCTGCCGTGGCGACCGAGCCCACGCGGCGCGCGGACGCAGACGCAGCGAGGCGCAGCATATGGTTCGTGGCGCCGAGTTGAGCGCGCGTCGGAGCGGCGATCTCTGCTTCATGTTTTGCCTCCTCGCCGCTCTCACGGCGACCACGTCGGTCCCGTCGGCCGAGCTGCTCTCGCTCATCAAAGCTCAGGGCCTGCCGGCGAGCGGGTACGTGTGTGGTCCCACCGCCGGCCGGCGCATAGCGGCGGCTTGCGAGGCGCTCGAAGCGGACGCGGCAAGACCCGCGTTCCCACGTGACCTTATGGCTCTCGATGGCGAGTGGCGCCTTTTGTACTCATCGACTCTTGCCGCGAGCATGCTTCCAGATGCGCTCGACAGCCTCATCGCGACCCTTCGTGGGCCGCTCGCCACCTCGCCGCTCGCTCCGCAGAATGTGATACAAAGAATTGATGTGCGGGCGCGGCGAGTCGTCAACGCGCTCTCGCTCTCGCCGTGGCCGGGAGGTGCAGCAGGCAACTTTTTATCAGCCCTACCCGGGCCGCTGGGCGACGTGCTCGGGCCGCTGCAGCAGGCGCAGGTGTTCCTCGAGCTGGATCATTCCTTCGCCGTCGAAGGTGAGGGTGGCGCGGGCAAGGGTGGCCGGCGCGCCGCGGCGGGGAGCGTAGTCAGCCTCAACCTCGAGCGCGTGCGCCGGCGGCTCGAGGGACTACCCGCAAGCGGCGGCGACACCAAGCCCGACGGCGGCGTGGGCGTGGGCGCACTGACCGACTTGATCCCACGGGAGAGCGACATCGAGCTGCCCGGCCCGCTGCAAGGCGTCGTCGCGGGGGGCTTCGACACCACCTACGTGGACGAGATGGTGCGCATCTCGCGCGGCATCGCGACGCTTCCGGGCGCGCCCGGCGGCGAGGAGTTGCGTGTCTTCGAGCGCATCGGCGGGCGAGGCATGCGCATCTTCCGGAACTGGCAGGAGGAGGAAGAGATGCTGGCGCGAGCCGCAGCTCAGGGCCAGCCGCTCGGCGAGTGGGAGGACAGGTGGCAAGAGGGCGGCATCGCGGAGGTCGAGGGGGCCGAGGGCTTCGTCGAGGGAGGCGACAGTGTGCCTGATTGAAGGCGGATTCAAGTCGTGCGCCGCTGTGCCGCTGTGCCGCTGCCGCTGGGCCGCCGCCACGATTACCTCCGCCCAGCTTCAGCTAACAGTTATGTAAATACTACTCGCACATGTTCATGTAGCATGTACTCGTAGATGTACTCGTAGGAGTGGACCAACAACACCCCCCCCATTATTATCATTTCTTTTCGATTCGCCTCGACGTGTCAATCCCGCTAGAACACTTAATCACTAATAGCCAAAGAGTGCCGAGAGCGCACTAACCTGCTGTGGGTTGGCCTTGGCGCTCTCGTCCGCCGCCGGCTCGCTGTGTGGGCGCCTGTCCCAAACCCGACCCGGCACCGGCACAGCCACAGCCGACAGCCCAGCCTTGCTGCTCCAGCGCAAGTAGCGCGTGTGTGGCTGGATCGTGTAGCCATAGCCCTTCTCCGCGTCACTCCCCGCGCCCTCGAGATGATCTCGCAACTCTGCCTTGCGGTTGTGGCCAGAGAGCAGCTTGGTCAGCCCAAAGAGCTCCTCGCGCCGTGCCAAGCACTCCTCGACGTCGCCTGGCCGCTCGCGCCGCACGGCCGCGTAGTGCTGCACCATGTGCGCGCAGTCGAGCGCGCCCAAGAAGCCGCGGTTGATGCCCAAACCCTCGGGCCTGAAGCGACTCGACGTAGCCGAGCAGTGATCATCAGAGGCCATCAGTGGCAATCAGTGGTCCTCAAGGGTCATCAGTGGCCATCAGTCACCAAAACGGCTCTTGCAGCGCGTCGCCCACGCGCGTCACGAGGACCTCGTGCTGCTGCCCCAGAACGGCGCCCGGCACGAGCATCGCCGCCCGATTCGACTGCCACCGCTCCGAAAAGTCAAAGAGCGAGAGCTGCCCAGGGACCATAGGATGTGTCGCGAGCGAGGGGACGAAGGTGGCGATGGCCGCACGTGCGTACAGCTCGAGCTTTTTGTTGCTCACATTGGACGGCTGGCAGAGCGTCGCATGGGGATCGTGGCAAGACGCACGCAGCTCTTCCACGGACGCCTGGTGCAGCACGCCAAAGGCTTGGAGCGACTCGATGTTGCTCACCGACATGACAAAGTAGTGCGTCGCACACTCGGAGAAGGCACCCGTTGAGCGGTAGTAGACGAGATTCTCGAGATAGACGCCATACCTGCAACCACGGAGCATTCAGAGGCATTCGGAGGCTTTCCGAGGCATCCAGAGGCATGCAGAAGGTTCTCGAGAGTGCCCCCATACTGGTGTAGTAATTGGAACTTGGTCGCATGGTATTGGTAACTCCACGTGCTCTCTCGCAGGTCCAAATCTTCTCTCGTCTTCCCATTGTCCAGGCTGATGACGAGATGCCGAGCGCGAGTTGAGCACTCCGAGAGGCCATCAGGGTGGCACTCCGAGAGGCACTCCGAGAGGCACCAAGAGAGGCACTATGAGAGGGCACTCGCCTGATGACGATGCAGAGCGCTCGCGCCGATTTGAGCGCGAGCGTCTGCTTGAATCCAAACGGCTCAAAGAGGGCACAGCGCGCGCCGCTTGCGTCGACGAGCACGTCGAGAGGCGGCGCGCCCGTTCCACGCAAGGCCGCCAGTTCCTCGACCCGATTGACCTTGCACCCGAAGCGCACACGTACCCCGAGCAGCAAGCAGAGCTTGAAGAGCGAATGCTGCAGCTGTGCATCGACAGATCCGGCGCGCTCCGAGGCATCTCAAAGTCATCGATACACGGAGGCACTCTCGGGGGCACTCGTTCCGAGGCGATCAGGAGGTGGGCCGTACCTGGGAAGTCATCAGGAGTCATCAGGAGTCATCAGGAGTCATCAGGAGTCATCAGGAGGTGGGCCGTACCTGGGAAGTCATCAGGAGTCATCAGGAGTCATCAGGAGTCATCAGGAGTCATCAGGAGTCATCAGGTGGTGGGCCGTACCTGGGAAGTCATCAGGAGTCATCAGGAGTCGTCAGGAGTCATCAGGAGTCATCAGGAGGGAGCGTACCTGCGAAGTGCCGCAGCGGCGCACATCGAGCGAGGCGAAGATCGAAGGGTCGAGTAGTTTCACCCCAAGCTCAGCTAAATCTCGCTCCACCCACGGCCACAGATGGAGTACCTGCAGCCTTGTGAAGCGCTCACGCCCCTCGAGCACCTGTGTGCTCACAGCGAGAGTCAGAGGCAGTTCACATGCCATCAGAGGCTCAGAGGCAGTCAGAGGCAGTCAGAGGCAAGATCACAGGCCATTAGAGGCCACCAGAGGCCACCACTGGTAACCCCGAGCCCCTTCCCTTACCTCCACGTCGCAGCCCAGAAAGGCAAGCTCGAGCGCGCAGCGCAACCCGACCGGACCTCCGCCCACGATGACTGCATGCATTGGAGAGCCTGCATGCATTGGAGAGCCTGCATGCATTGGAGAGCCCGCATGCATTGGAGAGCCCGGAAGAGACTTGCCGCGCGCGGCTGTGCCTGCCCTGGGCAGGTACTGCGGGTGCAAGGCGCGCTCGCGCAGCCGCCGAAGGAGCTGGCAGCCGCGGTGGGGCAGCACGGGTAACAGCAGCGGGGTGAGCTCGGCAAGAGAGATCCGATCTCCGATCCGATCTCCGGCGAGCCCGAGCATCGTGAGGACTTCGTCATACGCCTTCTGTGCGGCACCGCTCTCGCTTGCGGCCATGAAGCGAGCAAACGCGGTGCGCGCACCCGCCTCCTCCTCCTCCGCCGCCCCATCGCCCTCGTTGAGCTCCTCGTTGAGCTCCTCGACAAGGGCCGGGTCGTCCTCGATGTCATCGACCAGGTACGCGGTGGCGCGCTCAGGCTGCAACGTGAGAAGGTCCTTCGCTGAGGTGCGCTTGGCCTTTTTCGACAACGCCATGAAGAACTGTTTCGACAACGCCTCGAGGCGATCCTCTGCGGAGTCTCCAACGAGGCTCGACGTTGAAGCGTCCATGGGCAGCCGCCCCGACCTCATTTTCGTGAGAGACTTGACCTTCGAGAGCGACGGCCGAAGGGCGGCCGAGGGCTCAGTGCGGCCGGGGCCCGTCTTGGAGACCCTCTCATCCAGTACATCCTTGTGGGATCGCCGATCGTTGGTGGGCTCGCGCATCGAAGTGCGGTCTTCGCGCATGAGCTTCTTGGACGACGCAAACAACGCTAGCTGGGTTTGCTGCTCCCGGGCTTTCTCAAAAGCTTCCGCCGCAAGCACCTGCTGCTCGTCTTGCACGACGGGAGCGTGCGCTTCGATCGACTCGTGCGTCAGACCGACGAGACCCTCCGGCACTTCGAAGGCGCCCACCACCTTGCGCGCCATGAGGAACTCTGTCTGCGCCGCCATGAAGTCCTTGAGCGGCGTGAGGTAGATCGCTTCAACCGAGCCCTCCCCGGAGCCAGCGAGCACTGCCGCCTTGGCCATGAGCGTCTCGAAGTCCTTTTGCACTCTGTCATCGAGCATCTTGGAGATCGAGACCTCGATGTCGTCGGCGGGCTTGCGCCGCCTCTCCTCTGGCTTGCCCGCATCCTCATCCGCCTTGGCTGCTGTGGCCTTGGCCTTGATCTTGGCACGTGCGTCTTCGGCCTTTTCGAGCTTGTTTGCCCAGTCGCTCGCCTCCTTGGAAATGGCGTC
>Ga0210244_100206_pt1 | contig 53705 bp, 44 predicted proteins | sample ChrtobMetaP3_0mM_FD_155473 | JGI IMG/M metagenome (GOLD analysis project Ga0210244, IMG submission 155473) | Chrysochromulina tobin associated microbial communities from unialgal haptophyte culture, Seattle, Washington, United States - P3_0mM | ecosystem: Host-associated > Algae > Haptophytes >...
AGGCGGGCTGGAGCTGATGGATCGTAGATCGAATGTAGCTCACAAAGCCCGCCGTCAGCGTGGACATGTACTGCCTGATGAACGCCTCATGACCCAACGGCACACCGCCGACGGTGATGCCTGGAAGAATTTCCTACCGGTACCGCGGATTAGTGCTGATGAACTTCGTGTGGCTTGCTAGCGCAGCGCTCGGCAACGCCGCAGCCGCGGCAGACGTAGATTGGCTCATTACCACCGTAGATCGGCATGCCACCGTCACCGAAAGTTGCTGGCCCGAGTACGCAACCGCCACGTCTGCAGCGCCATGCGGCCTCGAGCTCTCCAATGGATTAACCTCTCGACGCTTCCTCACAACTCCGGCATTTGGAACCATCGATTGGCTGCTCAACGCGACGATTGACAGGGGTGGGTTGCAATCGATGCTCCGAGCCGCGGCGCCGGAGGCCATGCTGCGCCTTGACGGCGTCGATTATGTAGTTGGCGGCCTGCGCTCCACATCGATGTTCCGAGCTTATGCAAACCGCTCCACGTGGCACGACACGCTCGCCGGCCCCGTGGCCGCGGAGGTAAACACGACGTTTGCCTACGCCGCCCACCGCGTGGGAGCCCCAGTCGCTCCCTTTCCTTGGACGCCGGGCACACGCGGCTCGCCGACGGACGTGAGCTGGCCTCCGAAGGGCGTGACTCTCGCCGTGGACCTGAAGGCGCCTGCGCAGCCATCTCTCACGCTGACGGTGTACTACGAGCTGTACGACGGCGCGCCGATCCTTGCCAAGTGGCTCGAGCTCAAGTCCAGCGATGCCAGCAAGGACGTCATCGTCGACAGGAGCACCGTGGAGCTCTTCGCCGCGGGCGCGCCATATGGAGCCTACATTGGGCATGGCTCGCTGCCGCCGGGCTCCGACTATAACGGCGCGACGTCGGCAGGCACAGTGTCGCCACGCCCGCTGCTGCACGCCAAGACGGACCAGGCGCACGGCGCCTTTTGCGAGTGGGTCGACGACTACCAGAGGAGCGCCGATCCAGTGCCAGGCTGCCCTGCGTGCAAGGACGAGGGCGCCACAGAGCCGTTGCTCAATTGCTCGTACGCACTCGGGCCGGGGGCTCATGTGAGCGCGTCCGAGAGCTTCGTCTCATTCCGCGCGCTCCTGCTCGCCACCGACTCCACCGAGCTGGAGCGCACGACCCTCGCGCGCCACCGCATCACCCAGCTGCTCGCGCCGCACGTGACTGAGAACCCTGTCTTCTTCCACGCGACCGACGTGAGCGTCGAGGGCTTCAAGCGTGCCATCGACCAGATGGCAGAGGTCGGGTTCGAGATGCTCATCTTCAGCTTCGGGAGCGGCTTTCAGCTCGAGACAGCCAACAAGGAGTACCTGAGCCACATCGCGCAGCAGGTGGCGTATGCGAAGTCCAAAGGCATCGAGGTCGGCGGGTATGACTTGATCTGCCTCGATCGAGGCCATGGCGGCTACGGCGGCAATGTGGGCGACGAGTGGGTCACCGTCGACCCGACGACTGGCAACTTGGGACTGGACGCATGCTTCGCCTCGGGCTGGTATGATAAGCTCTATGGCCTCGTGGATAACTTCATCAACGCAACCGGCCTCTCCATGCTCGAGACGGACGGGCCGTACGGCGGGGCGCCCTGCGCCTCGAAGAATCACACGCATCATCACGGGCTCGAAGATTCCATCTACCGGCAGACCCAGATGCAGAACGCCTTCTTCGGGGCGTTGCGGGCACGCGGCGTCTACGTCAATCAGCCCGACAACTTCTTCTTCGCTGGCGGCTCGCGCACCGGGATGGGCTATGATGAGAGCCAGTATTCGTTGCCTCGTTGGGAGGATCTCTCGATCTCTCGCGCGGGGCTGTACGACGACCTGTACCAACACCTACCCACGCAGGGATGGATGTTCGTGCCGCTCGTACCGTACCACGCGGGAGGCGAAGTCGCCTCCTTTGCCAACCACCCCCAGGAGTATGAGTTCGCGCTCGCCACGTACCTCGGAGCGGGCACGGCCGCATGCTATCGTGGCGACTCCCTCTACACCGAGGGCGCCCAAGGCGACGCAATGAAGGCGACGCTCAAGAAATGGGTCCAGTTCTACAAGATGCACCGACGCACGATCATCGAGCCGGTCGTGCACCTGCGTCGGCCCGACATGCAATCGTGGGACGGCTGGCTGCATGTGCATCCTCGGTCGACGGATCCCGAGGTGGGGGTCGCACTCATCTTCAACCCGACTGACCGTCCCATCCAAACGACAGTGGTGCTCCCTCTCTACTACTGCGGCATCGAGGATCCGCAAGTGATGCTCAGCATCAACGAGGGCCCGTCGTATCAGGCGCCAGTCGGGCGCTCGTATGACGTGCGCGTGCAGCTGACGCTGCCGGCGAAGGGGGTAGTCACCGTGGTGGTGTCGAGGGCGGCATGATGGGCGTCACATTAGGTGTGATGTGTGGTGCGTTGTTGTGTGACGATGCCCTCATGGCAGCGACTTCGACTTGCTTGCTTGCTTAGCGATTGCTACGATCTCGCCTGTCGTTCGAGAGAAAAAAAGGGGTCATCACACGTCTCCAACCGTGAACGACACCACATTAGACTGATGGGGTCCAATTGGTCTTTCACCGGCCTCCCCGATCCTCGCCTCGAGGCGGCATTCGCTGTCGATCACGCCTACTCGGAGCCAAGCTGGGTAGGCGCCGACTCTGCCACGTCGCTGCGCCTGAATAGCACGCACCATCTCTGGCTGTGGGCCGACACATACTGGGGCTCTGTGGCTGGCGGTCGGCGAGAGAACTCAGCGTGGGTCCACAATACCCTCGCGATCACACCAACGGCAGCCATTCCCGTGCCCACCTTCTTCGCGCGCACCGAGGGCGCTAGCATCGCTAGCCCCTTACCATTCTTCTCTCCGCCCAGCGCCAAGGAATTCTACTGGATGGTGGCGGGTACAGTCTTGCCCGAGTCCGGCGCGCTGGTCGCGTTCGCGCAACGGCAGGCGGATGTAGCAACGCTCACCCAGATCGGCACCGACGTCGTGCTCATCCGCAACTTTAGCGACGCCGACCCTCAGCGGTGGCAGTATGCGACGAGCCACGTGGCTGCATCGGATCAGGTCCATAGCTGGAATAACGGGGTGCTCGCCGGCGAAGGTGATGGCTTCGTTTACATGATTGGGATGCGCGAGAATGACCTCAAAGGCACGAATCAGACGCAGCACCTCGCGCGCATCCGAGAGGACGATCTACTGGCCTTCAATTGGGATGGCATGCAGTTTTGGGGTGGGGAGCCCGCCGGTTGGGTTGTGCGAGCGTGGGACGCGGCCAAGCTGTATGATGGGCCGTTCACCGAGGGGACACTAGCCAAGCACCCGCTCGGCTTCTACTACGTCGTGTGCCTCCAGGCTGGCGATCCTAACATCATCATCCACTCCGCGGCAAGCCTCACTGGCCCATGGGGCGGCGCCATTGCTTACACGCTGCCGCCGGACCTAGCCCGGTACCAGCAGTTCGCCTACGCCGCCAAGGCGCATCCAGAGCTCGCCCAAGCCGAGGACGAGCTCGTCATCTCGTACAACGTCAACTGCGTCGGCGAGGGCTTCACGTGCTTGGATGGGAACCTGAGCATCTACGTGCCGCGCTTCGTGCGGCTCAAGGTCACGCGGAATGTGACGGCGGGCCGCGCAAGGGAGACACTGCATTCGGCCGTGCGGGCGCCACGGCCGTCCTCCAAGAGTGGACGGCGGCTCGGACGGCGGCTGTTCGCTCCGGCCCACAAGGGGCATGGCAAGGGGGCGGGTGAATCATCCCCCTACAGTAGCGAGTAAGGCGATTTACGTTTCAAATAGAGATCACGCTCGAGCGTTTGTTGAGCTAATAATAATTGACGTTCTGGAGCCACATCGCGCACCGCACATTCACACAGGCGGGAGTATGGAATGAGACTGGAGAGCGTATTTTAAGATGTCACGATACCCCGTCACCCCAGGCACTCGCAGCTTGTACTTGAGCTTCTGGCCTTCGTTTCATCGCTTTGTGGGGCTTTGCGCGCTTTGCTGGGCTTTACACCATTTAAGCCCGCAAGGCGTTCTTGTTGCTTGTACCACGACCCGCATTTCCGTACGCATTCTTCAAATCGGCAGTGAGGCGCTCGTGTTTGCGGAGCTTCTCTCCTTGCGCTGCAGTTGGTTGCGCTCTCAGCTGGTTTGCGCTCAGATTAGCATGGCTCATCTGCCGCACGATCACCCGCCCTCCCATAGGTTTAGGGTTGGGTGGTGCAGCTGCCCGTATGATAAGTTGGATTGGTAAAAAAAGGATTGCGCCCACCATGCAGAGCAGTGGCAAAATGCAAACGATGACTAGCGGCAGCCACTCGCGGAGTAGTGTGTCCATTGACGTGTCGCCCACAGCATCAAGATAGAAGGTCTGTATTGCCATGATCAACGCGCTGTAAGGTTTCAAGAGAGAGGCGAGCTCGGAGCCTGGAGCCGCGCGCGCGGAGGTTGCCGAGGACCCACCGTGCGACCGACCGCCGACAACGCCGACACTCCGAAGACCGGAAGTTTGACGAAATCCGTTAAAACAGACAACTTTCACCGTGGACTCACTGCCCCCGCCACTCACCTCCGCCGCGCTCCACGTCCACACGCGTGGCCACTCGCCGCCTCCTTCTAGTCCTCTTCGGTGTCCATCTCCTCGGTGATCGACTCGCCCTTGTGGTTCGCGCCGGCCTCGACGGTGACCCCCGCTGCGACCTGAACGTCCTTGAGGCTCGCGCCCTCGCGTACCTCCGAATTCGAGCACACGACACTGTTGGACATGCTCACCTTGTCGCCGATGACCACGTGGTCCATCAACACGCAGTTGGTGATCTTGACATTCATGCCGATGCGGCAGTGCGGCCCGATGGACGACTTTTTGATCGCCGTGCGCCCAGCTACCTCTACCGCCTCCCCGAGGGTCGAGTCGCGATCGCGCGACTTATGGACGAAGTTGCCCTCTTTGACGACCGTGCCCTCACTCGCCTCAGCCTTCTCGTAGTGCGTCACGCGCGACTCACGCGAAACGTCGAGGTTCGCCTGTACGTACTCCTTGAGCGAGCTCACGCGCAGGCAGTACACCGCCGCGTCGTGCGGCATGATGTAGCAGCAGCATCTGAAGTCGTCATGATCGAGCTGCCGGCGCGTCGCCTCGCCCGCGGCCATCGCGAAGGCCGAGGCAGAGCCGACCGCACCGCCACCGCCCACCGCGCCGCTGCCCGCGCCGCCGCCCTTGGTACAGGCCACGTCGCTCGGCGCGCGCGTCACAGCCGGTGGGCCACTGCCCGTGGCGGTTGGCGCGCCTCCTCCTCCGCTCGCCACGCTGTCGACCGCGCCGTCGGCTGCGCCCGAGGCGCGGCGCGCGGCCGCGAGCTTGGCCTTGCTCAAATTCGCCTTGCTTAGGAACTGCTTACGTACCAAATAAGGCACGAGCTCGAACTTGGCTGAGACGAAGTGCTCCTTCAACTCGAGCACGTCGAGTACCCAAGGCGCGAAGATGTACACGTGCGCGTCGATGAGGTCGGTGCGGAGCGTCACGTGCGGGTACGCGCGTAACAGCGACTGCGAGACCGATACGACGCCACCCTCGCAGTCCGCCGCCGCCTCGACCGACAGCAGCCGCTGGCCGCGCTCGTCCACGCCCACGAAGTCGATGCCGTCGAGGTCCTTGGCCTTCTTGGCGACTCCCGCCTCGCGCGGCGCGCTCTCGCGGTAGAGCGCGGTCATAGCCGCGCCTTGCAGCCGGTGCAGATCTGCCATGCGCTGGAAGGGCACGTCCGTGATCACGTCGCCCGCGATCAGCACAAAGTCGGTCACGATGTGGGCGCGCACGTGGCGGAGCGCGTCGGCCGAGCCGGCCCTGTCGGGCACCACGAGCAGCTCGACCTGCAGCGGGCCCTTGTACGATTCTGACACCCACGTCGCCAGCTGCGAGAGCCAGCGCTCGACGGTGAGCACGAGCACCTGCTTGAACGAGTGCGAGCGGGTGAGCAGCTCGAGCTGGTAGGAGAGCAGCGGCCGGTTGGCGACCGGCAGCAGCCCGAGGGGCAGCGAGTTCGTGAGCGGCGCGAGCGTGTCGCCGTCCGCCACCGCTGCGAGGATGACCGCCTGGAACTCTGGACGCGGCGGCATGTATTATTTCGGGGTGGCGTCCTCGTGGGGGGGGAACTCTTGTGAATGTGAACGGTTCGGCAACTGGAGAGGGTCCGGCATCTGCGACTGTGCGCAGACTGCGACGCTCGATTTTCGGCAATTCGTAATTAATCCATCGCGATGGCGGAGGCGGAAGTCGTCGACCCTTCGATCGATCTGCTCGCCGCCGAAGACGAAGACATTGAGGACGAAGACGATGAGCAGGAGGCAGACGACGCCGGGCGAGAGTGGTGGGAGGCGGAGGGGTCGCTCCGTCGGGCGAGAGTGAGCCTCCCGGACGGCTCGCCAGCCGAGGTCCTCGACCTTGACGCCAGCGAATCGCTCATGAGCAAATATGGCTCGCCCCGACCGGCCGAGGAGCTCGCCGCTCTCTTCCCACCTGGACACGGCGGCCTCATTTGGCACGCACAGCTCATCGGCGAGGATCCCAAGTTTCACCCAAAGGGATTAGCCAAGGACCTCTCAGCTGGTGAGATCCGGCCTCGTCGGCCGGCACTACCTGTACGCTCGTCCGACTTTTTCGCGTCGCTCGTGCGCGTGTCGGACGGCCGCTGGATCTTCGATGGTGTTCTCAACGGCTGGCCCGGCCTGTGCACTCTCGAGCTCGTCTCCATCACCGTGCGTGTCAAGTCCCCATTCGGCAATGCGAGCATCAAGCGAGCATGGGACGCCGAGCGCACGCCCGACGTGGTGCCCGCCACAACCGTTGGTTCCAAGTTCCGTTCGGTGCGCGCCACCCTCCGCTCGGCCCCGTCCAGTGCCGTCGGCTACGAAGACGGCGTGCCTGGCCACGTGTGGTGGTGGTTTTCACAGCGGCCGGAGCCGCTAGTCGCGTTCGGTGAAGGCGTGCAAGCAGCGGTGAAGGCACACGCGGCGGCGTCGAAAGCCGCCGAGCCGACGGCAACGGTCGCGCATCTCTTTGCCCACCGGTATGCGCGTGGAGACAAGAAGGAGAGTGCCAAGGAGAAGCTCACGTACCACGCCGCCGTGCTCCTCGAATGGAGTCATAGCGAGCACTGCACGGTGATAGAGCTCGCCACCCTCAACGGGGTGGGTGGCCGCCACGGCCGGAGCAACTGGTGCAAGGACAAGCTCGCGGAGCGCCCGACCCTCTACCAGGCGATGCCCGCATGCATGATCGCGCCGTGGAAGGGCGAGTGTGCCGAAATACGATGCGTCGATGTCGAAGCGAGGAACCTGGGCGAGTTCAAGGCCTACGTCGCCAAGCACGAGGGGCACGATAAGCGTTTCGTGGACCCTAACTTCACGCACACAGGCCCGGTGCGCCTCATGCACCGCTCGCAGTCCGATCTCGCTCGCTATCTCGTCAACTACATCCGACGCGACCCGCGGTACACCGAGAAGGTGCGCAACTGCCAGGCGTTTGCGGCCGATTTGTATGGGTTCCTCGCGGGCAAGAAGGGCATCGTTCCCCATGTGTCGATCCTCCGCCCCATGTACACGCCACGGCCGCACCTCTTCCTCTATGAGGCCGCCATGTACCACAACCCGAGCGCCCATGATCCCCTCCGACTCAACTGAAAATAGGGTTTCTGAAGCACTTTATGTGAACGGGTCCCCGAGCTAGTGGCAACTGCATCCGTATGTACGCCGGTTCCGGTTCCGGTTCATGGGCGGACTCATAAAACTAGGCTGTGAACAGCAAATTCACGATGCCGATCCGCACACGCGGCACCTTAGTCGCGGTAGGTGGAAGCGCGGTCGCACTGCTCATACTGGTCTTATGGCGCCGACGGCAGCGGTCGCATCAGGCCATGGTCACCGCTGAGTCCGCCGCCTCGCCACCGCGAGCAATGCCTCACGCACACATCATCTCACTCGCACGGCTCAAGGCGGCACGTGCGGCCGTGCTCGCCCGCGCGGCCGAGGCGGGGCTATCGAGCGTGAGCATCTTCGAGGCCGTCGATGGCCGCGAGCTGAACGCCGCTAAGCTCGCGCGCCTCGGCGCCGCCACGTACGCGGGCTGGCGGCTCACCGGCACTGGCTTCCGCTTCTTTGACCGCGAGCTCAAGTGGGGCGAGGTTGGGTGCGCGCTGTCGCACGTGGGAGTGTGGACGCTGGTGGCAGCACAGGATGAGGTTGCGCTCGTGCTCGAGGACGACGTCGACTTCGCGCCCGACTTTGCGGACCGGCTGCGCGCAGTTCTGGACGAGGTCGCGGCGCTCGTCGCAGTGGGTGCCACCGCAGAGCCCGACGCGATCTACCTCGGCCGGCGCGCGATGCGGCCGGAGCACGACAAGCTGCTCCCGCACGCGTGCGATTGCGCCAGCGATCGGGAAGCCGTGCCACCCTCGTGCCCGACGCGCCTCCTCGTGCCTGGCTTCTCATACAAGACGACCGCGTACTTGCTATGGCCACGTGGCGCGCGCAAGCTGCTTGCGAGTGGGTATGCGCAGAAGATCATCCCGGTAGACGACTTCTTGGCGCTCACGTATTCGGAGAAGCACGAGGCCAAGGAGGGTATGGCGCGCCCCGACCTGGACGCGCTCTTTGCGCAGGCGCCGCGGATCCAGATGCTCGCGGTGCGCCCGCAGCTCTGCTGGGAGCGCCGTGGCATCAGCTCGACCGAGAACTCCAAGCTGATCACCGATGAGAGTCGAGATTTGGAACATATGTAGAGCAAAAAACGCCGTTACACGTTTCGTCAATTTCTCAACCCAAACAACCCCTCGCACTGTCCTCGCACAATCTCTCATCGGCGCCCATCGGCTGGAACGAGGCGCAACGCGAGCGCCCCCTCAACCTCTAAGCCGACCGTGATGCAGGCGCCCACGAACGCAGAGTGCAAGCCGCTCGAGACACAGGGCAGATGCTCGTATGACTCCGTACTAGATGGGCCAGGCTCGCACGACTCCATGGTGACTCAAATTGAATCGGAGATGGCAGCACAGGAGGTGCGGCAGCCTTCTCGCCCAGTGCTGCAGAGGAAGCCCTCGGCACTCTGGTCACAACCAACGGCGTCGGAATCGCAGCCCTCGTTGCCGACTCCGACATTAGGATGGGTGCTCCTCGCCTGCGTTTTGGCGGAGATGGCGATGGACGGCGAGAGCCTTCTGAGCTCGCGCAGCGGCATGCTGGTAATGTTCGGCAAGAGCCTGCACAGCATCAACCACTATTGGTTCCGAACGCGGTACATCAGCCGCACCGTCGTCGGCTGCTTCGTGCTCAAGTTCATCGGGTCGACGCTCATCTCGCTCGTGCTCCTCGGCCGGCCTCCTTCGTGGTACAGCGAGCAGCACCATGTGATATCCTTTCTGCTCGCCTTTTGCATGGTACGCTCGGACGCTCTCGAAGCAAAGGAGCTCTCGGGGCACATGCGCTACGCCGCGCCCGCGACGATCGCGCTCAACTTCGTAGCCGCGCTCCAGAAGATGCGCTCGCTCGTCTCGTTGGTTGAGAAGCGTCACGAGGTCGGAAGGGTGGCGGTGCTCGGCTTTGGCACCCTCGCCTTCTCCGCGTGCAACGCTCTAATGGTCGCCGAGGCGTACTGCCTGCGCCGCGCCGCGACCAGGCCGGCTGCCTCGGAGGTGGAGGTGCGAACGCCGTGCATGCGTACGACGCTCTGCCGGCATGCATTTGCCCTCGCCCTGCTCCTCGCCGCCCAGCCAGCAGGATCGCGACTCGGCTATGCCCTCGCTAAGTGCGCCGTACTGGGCATGCTCTTCCGCGCCTATAATGACGGATTGCTCATGCATGAGGCGACACCGACGACACCGGCGCAGGCACCGGCTCAAGCACCAGCGCCGGCAACGGCTCAGGCAACGGCGCCGGCAACGGCCTCTCCGCTGCCCGCGGCGCCTCTGCTGGCCTCGCCGCCGCGCCAGCTGTTGCTGCAGGCCCTTGCCATCGCCCCTACTGTGCGCCGGCCGCAGCAGCGCCATGAGCGCCATGAGCGACCCACCAGCAGCCCCATGAGCGCCTGGAGGTACAACTGGCTCGCCGTTCGCGCCACCGCGCTCTCTCTCATGGGTCTCGCCACCGCGCTTAGGCCCGAGCTACATGAAGGGTCGATGGCAGCGACAGGGCCCGCCCACGCGACCGTTCGGCCCAAAGACGCTGCTGGCACCCGCAACGGCGCCTCTTCGTTGGGGACGAGCCTACTCGCACCCCGAGGCGGGGGAGAGGCGATGCGTAGAGGTGCGGACGGCGCACCCGTCCTTAAGGATCACGAGGGCCTCGGCTTGCATTGCCGCTCGTCTCTACTGCAGCCTCGTCCGCGACAACCGACCGTCGCAGAGTAGTAGTCGCGCTTTGCAGATTTGGAACAGAGGACTAAGCTGTGCGCTGTGCGCGAGGAAGCGAAGCGCGGCGTCTGCAGGGTTCAGCGTCAGTGCGCCGCGGAGAACCGGTGTGACGCGCATCCCGGACGGGGAGCTCCGGGACATCTTCGTATCTCGTTTCGGGTGCGATCCCCGGCAACGGGTGCGCACGGAGCGCGCGGACGCCCGAGGGACCCGCTGGCACGGGCCGCGCGCGTCGGCTCTGTTGTATACCGCGACGTTAGAGCAGCATGCGACGTGCGGAGACGACACGTTTCACTTGCAAAAGTTGAGTGCCTAGCCCGTTCCCCTTCGCCGAGTTAATAACAAAAAGCAGCACAGCCAGACCGTCAAGATTCGTCATTGAGCACAACCTCGCTGGTGACGATCGGCATGGATGCTGCGGCCGTCCGCGCACTGGTCGCGGCTGCGCGTCGTCCCCGTGTCCGAGTAGGGAGGAGGCGGAGCGGCAGACGCCACGGCAGCTTTGAGGTTGGTGGCTCCGCGCCCGCGGCTCCAGCGGATACGCTCGCCGGCTGCCCGCCCCTCAGCTCAAACGTGATCCGAAGCTCATACGTCAACCGGACGGTGAGGCCCGCGGCGCAGAGCGCCGTGGATGGCGGCGCGTGGACGGGTGCACCGAGCTCAAAGGTCGCACGCCGCGTCGTCCCGCCGTCCGCGAAAGTCCGAGCTACGACCGTGCTTGAGGCGGTGGCGGCGGCGGTGGCGTCGGGCATGGGGGTGAATACGGTGTCGCTGCCGGCGGCGGCGGCGTCACCGGCGGCGGCGGCGGTCTCAGACTGCTCAATGAGCACAAGCGCGACCTCAAGGCGCTCAACGCTCGCATGGGCGCCGCCGCGGCTCCATGCACCGCTCGCATCGAAGATCTCCACCGCCCCTCGCACCGCGCCGCCCACGCGCACGCATGTGCCCGTCAGCTGCACGCGCGCGAGGGACTGCACCCCCGACGGGCCACATAGCTGGACTTCGTAACTGGACAGCGAGCTGCCTCCGCCGCCGAGCCTAGCGCCATAAGCCGCCGCCGCCTCGTCTTCGTCCTCGTCCTCCTCGTCCTCCTCGTCCTCCTCGTCCTCGGCGGCGCGGCTGCCCTCGCCTCGCGACGCGGCAGCGGCCGTCGCCTCCTCCTCCGCCTCCGTCTCGTCCTCCTCGTACTCGTCCTCCGTGCCCGCCCGCGCCGCCCGCTCGACGAGCGCGAGCCGGCAGCACGCGGGCGTGGCGGCCGTCGGTGCCGCACGCACGTACGCCACGCCGCACACCACGTGCACGGGCACGCACACTCTGTGCACCGGCCCACGGTGCCACTCACCGGTCGACGAGAAGAGCATCGACGCGAGCAGCCCCGGCCGCGGCGGCGCCTTGGTACAGAGGCTGACGATGAGCGTGTACTCAGAGCGCACCAGCGAGCCGTAAAAGCTCGGAGGCAGCTCCGCGGGCAAGCGGCTGCGCACGTGCAACCTGCGCAGCGAGGAATCCAGGGCAGGTGAGGATGCAATCACGCCCAAGATCTTCCGACACTCTACGGGAACACGCACCACTTCGTCTGCCCAGGCTCGAGGCACTCGTTGGCGGCAAGCACGTGCGGAGGAGAGCACAGCACGCAATCACGTCCGGCGATGCGGTCTTTTGTCTCATCCTGGAGAGCGGAGCTAGATCTCGCCACTTGTTTCGTCATAGGTAGCTCATCGCAACGGGAGCAGAAGCCGCACAGTTGCGCCGCGAGCCAGTCGACCCACACGGGTTCCGTGGCCGAGCCCTCGTACTGCAGCTCAATACTCGCTTGGAACCAGCTGCCGACCACGCGGGCGCCGTCTGTGCGCGCGACGACTCGCAGAGGCGCCATTTTAATAATTCATGTTAATACACACAACACGTAGTCAAGTCAAGTCAAGTCTGGCTTCCGGAGCACATTCGATAGGCTTCCGTATGGTTGTCTGTTGTTTATGTATAGACTTGACTTGACAACACGTAAGCAGCACAGCCGTGAAAACGATACAATACAATATGCATACAGGCCAGGCCTCCAGATGAGACACATGCGGACGGAGAGCTGAGAAACAGCCATAAAAAGAGAGAGTGCGGCGAGACCCACATATGCACTCAGGAGGGAGCGCGCCCGCCAACGTGGGCGGTGAACCCCCAATAATTCACAGAATACGAGGGGCTTCTGTTCAGTACTATAAATTCATACTTCTTACTTCATACTTGTATAATGTTATGTAATTAATCATGAATTTTTGAAACGACATAACTTCAACATTGTATAAGCATGATCAAGCTCAACGCCGCCACAACTTCGCCTCACAGCACTGGCCACTGCACAGCAGAAATCGACAGGGGAACCGCACACGACATACGCTGACACGCTGACCGTGATTGAAGCCTGTGCGGCTTCCCACAGAAGCGGCCGCGACACGACGAGACACTGAGGGTACACAGTTCTCCGCGAGGTCACAGGGCCACCATTACCATGGTGAACACGGCAGCCAATAATACCATAGACATATGCGAGGGGAAGCCCAAGCTGCCTGCCCAAGCGGGTCCGCGATGAATGCTCAAGGGAGGTGCGAGATCGATGCATGCTCCGTAAACAGATTAAGGACGCTGCCTGCGCCGCAGCGAGCAAGCCCGCGACGCAAGGACAGCAGCAGCGGCAGCGGAAGCCGTATTGGCGGCCGCGCGGCGGAAATCGTATCGGCGGGGAAGGCGCACGGCGCCCGCCTCACTCGACCGAGGAGGAGTTGCCATCCGCGCACGCGAGCAAGAGCAGCAGCCCGTCGGCCTTGTCGGCCTTGGGCGGCGCGGGCGAGGGCGCGGCGGTGGTGCTCGGGCTGGGGCATGAGCCGCGCGAGGGCGCGCCGAAGGCGGCGGCCATGTTGCTCAGGCTCGAGCTCGAGGTGTTGTGCGGCAGCATCGAAACGCCGCCGCCGCCGAGCGCCATCGACGGGCAGCCAATTGGCCCGGCTCGGCCTCGGATCTCTGGAGAGAGGCCCATCGCACCACCGGCGGACAGGAGCGCCTTGGTCGCGGCAAAGGGTTCCATGACGTCTCCGTAGGAAGAGAGCGAGTGGCCCATGCTGTATGAGGCAGCCGCCGCCGGCAGGTGGCTGAACATGACCTGTTCGAACTGGTAGCCGCCGATGCTGCTGGCGGCGGCGGCGAGGCCGGGCATGCCCAGATGCTGCTGCGCCGTGCGATGGCCCTGCTGTTGCGCCGCACGCGCTGCCATCGCCGCGCTCTGCAGGCCGCAGAGGGGAGTCGCCGTCGATGCGGCCTTCGGCTGCATCGGCTTCAGTCGTTGCCGCCTGTTCTGGAACCAGATCTGCACGGAGCGCGGCGTCATGCCGAGTACCTGGGCGAGTGTCTGCCGCTGGTCGAAGTTGGGTAGGGGCTCGTCCTCGAAGGACTTGATGAGCACCATCAGCTGCTCGCGCGAGATCTTGCACCTCTTTGATCGCCTGCCGTCTGCGCCATCTGCGTGAGGGGAGTCGACGCCCGCAGCCAGCTGCGTCTCGGCAGAGGACCAGCTGTTGGATGGCGAAGAAGGTGTGCGCCCTACTTCAGGCTCGTCGTCGTGCAGATCGCCGTAGGCGGAGCAGAAAGTGGCGGCCGCCATGAGATGAGATGACGGAAAGGAATCTTTTGCAGATAGGCTGAGCAGGTCCTCGAAGCTGATCGAGCCCAAAATTCTCGACACTTCAAAGGGAGAATGCAATCTAATCTCCATCGCAATCGGTCAGGAAGAACCTCGAACCCCCGATGACTGCCTCTGTAGAATCAATGTGTTAGGGTCGGACCCGGGGCAAGCAAAGCTTGCTTCAGGAGTCCAGACAGTGGAGGCCCGTTATTCGGAAATCGCGGAAGCGTGGAGGCCCACTAAGTCCAACTCACGTCCAGAGGAAGCGCAGGATGCGCGATGCGGCGTCGTAGGAGGTTGCGTCGCACCGCATAACAGTAAGCACAGCGACGACCCGCGCGCCCGGTCTATTCACAACGCAGTACTGCGTCAGTCGTCAGTCGTGTAGCATGTTCGCTGGGCCGGCATATGCTGCACACATGTAGTCAGCTGCATGTGAGATCCGTACCATGTAGAGCCATGCATGATTTAGCTACATGCCATAAATGGGATGGCGACATGAGATTACATGAGCCATGCATGAGATGCGCATCGGCTGCGGAGCGCACGGCGGCGGCACACGTCGACGCCGCCCTCCGCCCCGCCCGCCGCTCACCATGAGAGCCCAAAGAGGTTGGAGAGCGAAAAGGTGCGCTGGACGACCGTGCGCGGCGAGCCATCGTCGCATGAGTAGTCGCCGGCCGCCGCCTTGCCCGCCATTGCCGCCCAGCCATCGCCGGGGGGGGCGGGGGGCAGACCTGATTGCTGATGCGGCACCTGCGGCCCCTCGCCCTGCTGCTGCTGCTGCTGCTGCTGCTGCTGCTGCTGCTGCAAGGCGGGCAAGGCGGCGTCCTTCTCGAGGGCCAAGGCGGCGTCCTTCTCGAGGGCGGGCAGGTTGCTATCGCTCGAGTGGATGTTGCTCCGCGAGCTCACCCTGAATATCCGCCCGAGCGAGTGAGCGACCGACCTCGACGGAGGCAGCCGGCTCGGTGATGGTCCCGATGGGTCGACGGGCAGCGTGGGCGAGGCGGCGCGCGCATTGAACCAGGGCGCCCAGAACGGCGCGTGAGGATTGGACAGCGCGTCCAGCAGCTCGCGCAGCTCGTGCGGCGTTGGCAGCAGCTTCCAGCTCAGCCGCTCGCACAAATCGAGCTCGAGCTTGTTGAGCTCGCCCACCCCGATGCCTCCGCACTGCGCCATGAAGACGTTGGCGTGGAATACGTCTGCGACGCGCACGCAGGGTGTGAAGCCTATCAGCACGAGGAGATTCTGGCGCATGCGAGACCCCGCGAGCCCTTCTCACACGCCACGAATGCGCGCCACGATTGCGCGCCACGAATGCTCAGAACGCATGGTAATGATGGTGAAGGAATCAAGCGCCGGCTCGCGGCGGCCACGCGCGAGCGGGCGCCGGCAGCGCGGCGGGCGCGGAGCACGCACCGTCAGCCGCCTTGGACGCCACGACGAGCGCAGCGATCAGCAGCCGGTGGATGTTGTGCAGCGTGGGGCAGCAAGCATATCCTTCAGGAGAGGCACACAGCCGCGCCAGATACCAGGTGGCCACGTGGAAGCAGACAAAGTCGAACTTTGTGTATCGGTGTAGCCGCACGAGGTAGCAATGGATGGACATCGTCGGCACGGACACCGCGTCAAAAACGGTCGGCGAGCTGCTCCGCAGGTCGCAGTTGACGCAGCATATCCGCTCCAACGCGACGGCGATCGCACGGAGCTGCACCTGGTGGTCGAGCGTCGCGAGATCAACTGGAGGCGTCTGCATCGTCAGCTGCTCGTCTGCGTGCGGTCACGCGAAGCGAACAGGCAGCCCGTGAGCTCCATGACGCTGGCGGCCACCGCGCAAGAGGAAGCAGCACCTCTGCGAGGAACGCGTTTCCAGATTCAGTCGGTGCGATCCCGCGTGTCATCCGCGGATGCAACCGACTTTTTCAATGTTTGCAGGCACCGGCGAATGGAAAACCGCTCTCGTGCGCGCGGCACACGCGCGTTGCTGCGCGGCGGAGGCGGCCGGCGACAAGTACGGGCAGCTGGATGCGACCATCGAGCTGCACCAGCTCTTTGCCGGCCACCGGCTCGAGTCGCTCTTCGCGGGCTACTTGCGCGTGCAGCGGCAAGACCTCGGCCTCCCTGCGGAGCTCGGCCCGTCCTCGGTCGAACCTGCACCAGCGAGGGGCACCGTTCGTCGCGGGCCGCCAGAAGGCTCCTCCGACGCGGAAGCTCCGCGTCACCGACCACGCGTCGAGGCTTCAGTGCCCGCGCCTGCGCCGGCTGCCGAAGCGCGACCGCCGCGGCCGCCGCCAGCGCCGCCGCCGCCAGCGCCGCTATCACCGCCGACCTTGCGAGCACCCGAACGCAACGGATCAGTCCGATCCGCACCCGCGCCATCGGCAGAGCTGAGTGCTGCCGCGTCCGCCGCGCTCGCGGCGGCGGTGGCGGCGGCCGAGGTGGAGCAACAGCAGTGTGACGATGGCGACGACGGCGGCGTGGGCGCGTCGCAGTGCTCGCAGATGAGCGAGTGCGTCGCGCCCTCGCAACGCGACGCCTTCGAGGGCTACAAGTGCGCCATCTGCCTCAATCTGCTCCACGAGCCGATCACTCATGCCGCTTGCCACAACTCATTTTGCCGGAGCTGTTACTACCAGGCGATTCAGCCGCCGCCAAATGGGGGCATGCCGATGCCGGGCGCGCCCCCTCCGGCTCGCCGCTGCCCCATTTGCCGAGGCACCATCTCCCTCGAGGAAGCCCATAGCGCGAGTGTCGACGTTGGACTGTGGAAGGCGATACAGGGCGCCTTCCCCACTCATGTGGCCCACCGTCGCGAGCAGCTGCGGCAGGCGGCGCAAGAGGCGGCGGCGGCGGCGGTCCGCAACGGCGGCTGCGCGCCGCCGCAGGCCGGCTCCGCCCACGACGCGACCCAGCACGCGCTCCAGCGTGATATGCTGCGCGAGCTGATGCAGCGCCACCGCGCGGTGCTCGAGACGGCGCAGAAGGACTACTTCCGACGGATCGAGGTGGAGCTTGAACGGCCTCCTGGCGAGCTCGTGCGCTGCCACTGCCTCCCCGTGCGCTTCGTCGCGCTCCGCGGCAGGACGCATAGTGGCCGTGAGTTCTACAACTGCCCGCTGCGCCAGCGCTATGCGCCTGCGGGGATGCGCACCGGCTGCAACTTATGGCAGTGGGTGTTGTGAGACTGGGCACTGGCACGTGACGTCGCGAAATTTCAGTGACAGTGTTCATCGCACAAAGCTCAAAGGGGGCGCCCCATACCGCGCCCTGCTCCATCGCGCATCGGCCTCATCTGGCCTGTGTCGCTGTGAGAGCAATGTGTGAGAGCGAGCAAGGAGCATTGTGGGATTGTGATTGTTTCTGATATTCATCAGTGATCAGATTTGACATTTGTGTATTCGGAAATTCTTCCCCACCCCCGTTGGAACACCGGGAGGGAAGCCTCAGAGATTAACCGCCAGCGCGAAAAAAGTGCGCGAGCGCCCGTATTTCCCACAGCCTCGTTTGCTGGTGGAGCCCCTCAGAACCCTGTTTCCTCAAAAAGCGAAGAAAAGCGGACCAGCCTTGTCAGTAGCCTTGTCAGCAACCTTGTCGGCGCGCTGGTGGCGCTGCGACGCAGCAAATCGCCCCGCCGACGCGCGCCCCGGCCGGCCGCGGGCCCACCGACGCACGCCATAGCCGGCACGCGCGCTCGCGCAGTCACCATGGCCACCGTGCGGCCACCGTCACTCCTGAATCACGCCAGGCGGCTGGCAAGCTGCCGTGCGCCACGACACTGTCGTCTCTCGACGCCGCCGTCGTCACGCGACGGTGGCATCGAGTGACTTCTTTTGCGTTCCCTTCGGGGGGCGCGCCAACGGGCGCGTCTCTACACCTCCGACTCCCTCTGCGACGACGGCGGCCCCGGCGCCGAGTACGCAGACTCCATCTAGGGCTCTGACTGCGCGGACTGCGGCCCGCGCGTGCCGGCCGCCGCCCCCGATGGCGATCTGCACCAAGGACTGCATCGGACTGCCCTCGTACGCCTCCACAGTCGGACGGCGATTGCGACGGCGGCGTGCCAGCCGAGTACCTGGGTTGCCAGCTCGGCACCGACTGCGCCGACTGCGGACCACACTTCCCGCCTCCTCCGGCCATCTGCGCGCGCCGCGCGCGCGCGCGCGCCGTGATGTGCAACTGGGCTTCCGACGCCGACTGCGACCGGGAGGGAAGCCTCAGAGCTCCGGCCCCGGGACCAATACAAAAGTCTATTCGGAATAGTAGTAAGGGGTCTCGAAAGTAAGACTAAGAGCTCCTCACCACCGAGCGGGAGGGAAGCCTCAGTGCGTTAACCGCGAGAAAAAAGTGTGCGCCCGTATTCACACCTCAAATAGCGTCGAGCAAAGCATGGCTAAGGGGGGGGGGGTAATCGACTAAGCGGACCACGCCTTTTCTCGACAGCGCTTGTCGGCAACTGTCAGCGCCTCTGGTGGCGCTGCTATTGCTTCAGCCGGCACGCTGGCCACCTGTGCGGCGTGTCGAGATCTCACACCATGTCGAGATACCAGAAGGTGCCAAATCCGGACAAGGAGCCGTGCGAGTTCACCGGCGTTGCTGCAGCAGCCACGTGGTACTTTTGGGTGGAGCGCTCTTCCACCAGCGATGGTAAGCTGGCCCGCCGATGGTATGCTGGCGGCGAGGTCGGCAGCAGCTTCCGCCGTAAGGTAGCGGAGCTGAAAGCGCGTGCAAGTCAAGATGGCTTTGAAATCATCGCTTGGAGTCGTGGTGCACCGCTTCCAGTGGCGGCGACGGTCGTGGCGGGGGAGGATCCAGATGGGACTTCGATGACCGCCCCGCCCGCGCCCGAGCCCGCGACTTTGATTCCAGATGGGACTTTGATGACCACCCCGCCCGCGCCCGAGCCCGCGACTTTGATCGCCCCGCCTGCCGCGCCCGTGCCAATGAGCTCGAGCTTTCCTTTGGTGCCCTTTACTCCGCCGATTGTTGCGACCCCAGCTCTCGTTCTCGAGGCACTCAATCTGCTGTTGCTGCAGCAGCCCAGACTTGTAGCAGAGCTCAATGCTCGCTTGCCACCAGGATTCACAATGCCGGCCCCGCAACCATCAACAGTGGAGAGTATGGCGCTCGTGCCTGCACCTTCTCAATCCATCTTGACCGCCGCTGTCATTGACTCCAAACAGTGCCACAATCTCCGCCAGAAATTCATGCGTACCTTGCTCTCTCGCGATCTCTGTTCGGCCGAGCTACGGGACTTGAGTGATGCTTGTAGCCCAAGCGGCAGCGTGTGTGCCTGCCAAAGATGCCACGGCCAGCATGCGATTATCTGCCTCAATGCGCTCGGCACGGAGCCGGAACATCTCGCTGGGCAATGCTGGTCAAACGATGGCAGAATTTGGCCGAAATACACGTCTTACGTGGATCCTGAGTATGGAGCGGATGTATTGGCGATGATTGCTGGTGGCACCGATACACTTCTCGTGCGTGCTGCACGCTGCGGGCGTGAGAAGGCCATGGCCGTGCTCCTTGAGGCACGAGCCGACGTCAACCAAGAGAATGGATTTGGGAGCTCGCCTCTTTTCGCTGCCTGCCTTGCAAGCCAGGTAGGCACTGTACAGCTTTTGCACAAGGCTGGCGCATGCCTCTCTTTTATGCACCCAATCATGCTGCTGTCTTTGCTTGAGGTTGCTGTGAGAGATTTCGAGGTCGGCTTGCGAGAGATCAATGAATGTTATGAAGAATATGAAAAAGCCGAGGACGAGGACGAGGATGCTGAGCTTGGCCCCTATGGATTTCTGGAATGTGGGGGGCCAGGAATACGCCTGTGGAAATGTCTTCGAGTTCATGGATCCTACCTACGAAACTTCGACGCCTTTGCAGAATATTATGATCTGCCGTTGGGCAGTCGTTCAGATATCGCTAAGCATCACTCGATGCTGGCAGTTGTGACCTACTTACTTGAGGAGTGCCAGCTCACGCCCATCGCGATGGAGTGGTGCGCGACCCATAGTTCGCATCATCCGCTCATCTCCTTCATGAATACTAGCTGTACGTCGCTGACCAAAAGCCGTGCTCAACAAGATCTTGTATTACTGCTACTGAAGCACGGCTTTGGCCCCAATATCCAGGTTTCCTGCAGCCCATCCTTATGCAAGTGGACACCATCACCTCCGCGGTGTACGATTCTGCATGTGGCCTGCTTAATGGCAGGTCAGGATCGATTCGCTCACAAATTCTCGGATGGTATCACTATGATCAGGCTGCTGCTGGAAGGGAACGGTGACCCAACAATTATGAATTCTCATGGCGAGACGCCCTTGCAGTATGCGCAGCGCAGACACCAGAAGGTGATGCTCGAACTGCTTATAAAGTACATTCCTTGGTCGCGAGCAAACGCACTGTGTGATGAGGCCTGCAGTTCATCGGCGCCTCTGCTTGCCAAGCCAAGTAGTTCCTCGGAGCCTCAGGCCACCTCTGTCTCAGCTGCTCCAATGGAAGAATCCAAATCCGTGGAGTCACCCTCTGCACTTGGTAAGCGCATGCACCGGACTACACCCATGCTGACACGTGCGTACCGAGTTGGTGTGGCGGATCAGCTCAAACCATGGCCTGAGACTCCCATCCGGACCGGTGAGGGCGATGAATCACTGATATTTGCCGAACACAAAAAATCAAAGGCAGCAGTGCAGCGCGCAAACCAGCAGATTGTTGCCAGAGCTGAAGCTAAGCTTCATTCTAACCTTCGTCGCCTCTAGTCCCTGCTCAGTCTCTAGAGGAAGGCTCACTGTGCCCTCCTACATACAGCCTATACGGTGCCCGACATGGATAATCAGGCTGAACTACGTGTTTAATTCAATTGGTTTAAAGGTCTGTGTTAAAATGATTGAAAGCTAAATAAATACCAGACCGTACGCAATACAAATGACAAGTGCGGGGGTGGGGAAGCCGGCGGTAGCACTCTAAACATTTTGTTTGTCACAATACTGTATTGTGGGACGAGAGAGCCCGCGAGTCTAACATGCTCCGAGGTACATGAACTAGAACCATGTAGACCTTCTAGAGCGGTACAGGGCATGACAGGGGGAAGGGAACGAAGGATCTTTTAACGCCCTACATCATGTGAAAGACCGGGAATGGTCGTGATTCTTTGGTCGTCGTGATCATCACAATGCGACCCTTCCACTTCCTAGTTCAGGCGTCTTTTCCGCTGCTGGCGCGCGGTTTGCTCTATGCGCCGGCGTACACAGCTCGCATGCCGACAAAGGGAGTTTGCATGCAGTCCACCGCGCCGACCGTACTAGTCCCCATCGCCGACGATTCGGAGGAGATCGAGACGGCTTGCATCACAGACACTCTGGTCAGGGCTGGCGTGGCGGTGACCGTGGCGAGCGTGGCGCCCGGAGGTCGCTTGTTGTGCACAATGTCACGCGGTCTCAAGGTGGAGGCGGACGTATCAATCAGTGACTGCGTCGGAAAGGTATATGATTGCATTGCGCTACCGGGCGGCATGCCAGGCGCCGAGCGGCTGCGGGACTGTGAGGCGCTCATCACGCTGCTCAAGACGCATGCAGCCGCGGGTAAGACGATCGCCGCGGTGTGCGCCTCACCTGCGGTCGTGCTTGCGACGCACGGCTTCCTCGAAGGCCATCCAGCGACGTGCTACCCTGCTCCCAAGTTTAAGGGTGCACTGCCGACAGGCTGGTCCGAGGCTGGAGTCGTCGTCAGTGGCAACGTGGTGACGTCCCAAGGGCCGGGCACGAGCCTCCAGTTTGCACTCAAGCTCGTTGAGCTGATGGTGTCGAAGGAGAAGTCAGACGAAATTGCCGCGCAGATGTTGACTGCTCGCGCCGCTTGAAAATTGACTGCGCGAGATCGTGGCGCGAGCATGGGCGCGAGACCGACACTCCGACTGGCCGTCTAAAACGTCCCCGACTGCTACCTCAGAGGTTAGAGCCGAGACCAATGGCCGAGACGACTCATTTATGATGATATGAACGGAGGACAGGTGATGCGGTTTGCTACCTCGGTGTAGACCTCTATTAAGCGGATCGTCATGAGAATGTTGAAGAAAGGGAACCAAAAGTACAAATGACGATGATCATCCCTCAACACCATCTCGTTCACCAGGAATCCCAGGGATACTCATCGCCGAACGGGCCGGCCGCACCGCGGGGGACAACCGTATCCATGCGCCTTCTCGTCATAGTACTCACCGTCGTCGGAGCGTGTGGGTTCGGGGGGATTTTCGGAAAGAAGGAGCCCTCTGCTGCTGCTCAAGCAGCTCCTGCGCCTGCGAAGGAAAAGGCAGATTTGAAGGTGGATAGGATGGCCACGAAGCTGGCTGCTATTGCTGGTACGGCGGAACAACAGGGCGCATCAACAGCCAGGCCTGAGAAGAAGTACAAGATGCCCGCCGGCCAGCCGCCGTCAATGTATGTCAATGGGGAGCTGCCGAAGGAAATATACCTGTACCAGATGAAGCTTCTCAAAGCCCACTGCCCAGTCGCCGACGCTGCGGAAAAGGCGACGCTCGAGTGCAAGAGCTTCGAACTTAACAAGCAGTTGAAGTCGGCTTCGAACGACTCAGAAAAGGAGGCGCTGGTGTCGCGCAAACAGCTGCTCTACGATGACGAGGGCCGGAAATCCGAGGCCCAGAAAAAGGCAAGCAAGAGTGCGTCACAAGCGCTCTTCACGAAGGCGTTCACGAAGTACTGCGGCGTCGCAGGTAAAGCCGAAGACCATATGTGCAACAACGCGGCAATGAAGAAGTTGTACGGTGCGCAGGGCGGTAGCGGAGCCGGCGAATTGTGAAAGTCGAATTGTTAGCGACCCGCGGCGTGGACTACGCATGGTGCTCCTCGCTCGCCTATCTCAGTGGATCGTGCTCGAGGACAGGAATGAATCTCAGAGTTATCAATTATCTGCGCGTGAGCGCGGCGTGGTCCTAGTCAGAATGTATTTCATCTACACCCCGGCCTACTGGAAAACCCAGGGTGCTCCAGTGCAAAAATACACGACTGTTGGCCGTCTGAAACAACTGACGGAGCGCCGACAGGCAATGACGGACGTTCGCGGACCGGGAAGCATGCAAGAAGCACCACACTACAGACTACACACTTGCCACTAAGGAACGGAAGCTGGCGAGGCTTATTTCTTACCCTTGCGCTCCTGTGCGATGAAGGCGACCACAGCTGGATGCGAATAGACGCCGTCGACGAGCGCCTGGAGCTTGGCTGAGTAAGGCGCGGGAGGCGGCGACCTGCGAGAGGGTGAGCCATAAGGAGAGGTGAGCACGTGAATCCAGTGCGAATCCGAGTGCAGTGGGGTGTGTCGCGACGGCCCTCACATGGCCGCAAAGGCCTTGAGCGTGATCGCAAGGAAGATGTCGGCGACGGTGGGTGCAGCGCTGCCGGCCAGGTAGTTGGTCGGCGAGTCGGCGAGCGCTTTGTCGAAAAACCCAAGGTGGCGAGGCAGTGTGACGGTTCGCCAGTAGTCGATGACGATCTGTGCGTTGCCCTCGTGCAGCACGGACTCGGGGAAGCCGTAGCGCTCCTTGTACTTGGCCACGTCCAGACCAACGCGCATATCCTTCACCTGGTCCAGGAACGCATCCACTTGGACCGCCATGGCCGCATCCGCCGGGTAGAGGGACGCGTCGAAGTAGCGTCCGATGAAGCGCAGGATGGCGCACGACTGGAAGAGCTCCTTTCCGTCGACTTCAAGATACGGCACCTGGCCAAAGCGCAGAGTGGGCTTCTTGGCCAAGAACTCGTCGCGATTGGCAAATCGTGCATCCTCAAAGTCCACCCCTGCGATGGCCAGTGCGTAGCGGATGGGCTCCCCGAGGCCAGCGATATCAAAGTACTGAAGCTTGACTTTCGCCGTCATCCGGTGCAGCAGGCGCTCGAGATAAGGCATCGCGATTACCACCGCGACGCCGGCTGCCGCTGCGACGCCGACGGTGCGAAACATTGTGCGCGGCGGCAACGAGGATTCCGAACGAATTGATTTGTCTTGGATTCCGCGTCTCAACTTTCGTCGAGTGTGGACGCCGCAGAACTAGTTCGAGTTCAAGTTCAAGTTCAAGTTCAAGTTCAAGTTCAAGTTACTTCAGAACTAAGAGCCACTGACGTCTTGGCACTGCATAGCCACACAGGGACCAAACGTAATAACGGCGTTCTTGCTGTGCGGGTGATTGAGAGCCCTGACGAGGAGCATCTCGTCTTCCCACTGCCCGCGAGTGCAGAAGTGCTATCACAGCCATGGTAAATGTCTTGAGGGGGCACTACAGGGCACTTCCTCTTCCGGGTTCGACTTATGAATTGCGCGATATGACGCGCGTCCAAACAAACGGTTGATGGAGGCGAAGGCCTCGACTTGCCCGTCCACAACAGTTTGTTGACTGCTGTTGTTGACGTCCAAGCTAAGATGCCCGCCTCAACGGGCGATGAAGGGGCTGCCCGATGGCGCGAGGCCCTAGTGAGAACCTCCGTGCCGGCTGCAGCCGAAGCGCTTCGCCTGCAGATCCGTGCGCGGCTCTCCCAGCAAAAGGAGTCCATCCGAGCATGGTGCGGCAAAGCATCGTTAGAGTCAGGTGCGATGACCTTCGAGGCCTTCCAGTCGGCAGTCGCGTCTCTCAACGTGCGAGCTCAGCCGCAGGTCGTGCGCGCCCTTTTCGAGAGGATCGGCGCCGGCGGCGGACCCGCCTCGCCGCGCCGCTCGCCGCGCCAGGTTGAGCACTCCATCGCCGAAGACTCCGTCAGCGTGCGCAACATCCAGCGGGCCCTGTGGGGCGAGGACGGCGGATCTGACAGGAAGTCGGGCTCGGAGGCGCTGCACCTCGCGGTCAAGCTCGGCGTGGCGCTGCCACTGACGCAGCGTGACGACCGAGCCGCGGAGCACATGTACACGGACGAGAATGTGCACCGCTTCGACGGCCTTGACCGCTTCGACTGGGAGACTGGCAGCGGCACGGGGCCGCGTCGCTCGGCCGCGGCATATCGGCAGGTGGGCGACCCTCGGTATGAGACTCCCGAGGCGCTCCAGCGGCGCCTGGCGCTGTTGCGCGCGCCCTCGATCGTGCGCGCCTGCCGCCAATTTTGGGACACGCTCCGCCTCGACGAGGATGGCACGATGCACCGTGGGCAGTACATGGAGGTCCACCGGCTGCTCACGGCAGCGCTCGCTCCGGAGATGGACGAGGCGGAGTGGCGCGAGGCGGCGGAAGAGGACTATACGGACGACCAGCGAGGGCACACCAGCATTAACCTCGCGCGCTCGATCATGAGTATCTTTGAAGTGGCTGACCTATGGACGGACTCAGTCGAGGAGTGGCAGTACGTTTGCTTCATCAACAAGTTGTACCGACGCGTCACGAAGCCACGTGTCTCGCGCAAGAGTCTCTGGAGTCAGGCCGCCGCCGCCGCCGCCGTCCACGGCGCCAATGGTGGCGTAGCTCGGGTTGCCGGCACGAAGCTCGGGTTGGTCGCTGCGGCGGCGCTTGCTCGCAAGGCCGAGCTCGCGCAGGCCATGGCGCGATCGCGCGGGTCGGCGGCGGAGGAGGCGGCCGCGGACGCAGCGGCTGCGGCGGCGCAAGCGGCCTTGCAAGCCGCCGCGCCCGCGCCCAAGACGGCGTCCATACAGAGCGGAAAGAGCAAGCCGGACGCGTCCAAGACGGCGCCCGCAGCTGGGAGCGGGCGGGGGGCGGCCGCGAACGCTTCGGTGACGGCGGGCGCTGCGGCGGGCGCTGCGGCAACAGAGGGGGCCGAGGTCGCACACTTGCCAATCGCGCACTTGCCCTCCTCCCCGATCGCAGGGGGGGGCGAGGGAGCGGGAGCCAAGGGGCGTCAGTTTTGTGAGCTCACCGAAGTGAGACCGATATCTCCCGACGAGATTGCGGAGATCCGGGCGGCCGTCGCGCCACCGCCGGAGGTGCTCGCCTTCATCGCTACGGCCGCCGCGCCGCCGCCCGCCGCGTCCACGCCGCTGATGGTCGATCCGGCGCCGTCACCTTCTCGGACGCGGCGCCGACGGGAGGGCGAGGAACGGAAGGCGCGGGCGCGCGAGGCCGCAGTATCCTCGCGATGCGACGCCCAAGACGACGCCCACGAGGGATGCGACGCCCAAGACGACGCCCTCTTGGGTGCCCACGCCGCGGGCGCCCAGTGCAGCGCTCGTACTGCTCCTGCACCGTCGCCGCGCGTGCTGCCGTCAGCGTCGTCCGAAACAATGGCGGGAGGGGCGCAGAATAGTGCGCTGGGCGGGCTGCTGCTCTCTCGGCCTCTGCAGGGTGAGACGCCGCGGGAGGGCGGCGGCGGCGGTCGCGGCGGCGGTCGTGGCGGCGGCGGCGGCCGTGACAGCACTCATGAAGCCCGCCCCGCGCCGCCTGCCGCACCACCGCCGGCCAGGATGACTGTGGATGCCCTCTACAGTCAGCTTGCCGCGGCTGAGGTGCCGAATCGGCAGGCTCAGCGCTCGACGGCGTGGGACCCTTCGCACCTCGCGCTCAGTACGGCGCTCATGCCGCCGCAGGGCCGCGCCCAGTACGGCGCCCACCCCCTCACGACGCCGCAAGGCGCCGAAAACCCGCCACCGCCCGCCACCGCGACGGCGGCATCGACGGTGGCACCGACGACGGCGGGAGCGACAGCGAGAGTGACGACGGAAGCGCCGCTGGAGGCGAAGGCGACAGAGACGCTGTCCTGGGCTGCGCAAGCACGCGAGAAGAAGGGGGCGCATGCGCGGGCGGCGGCGGCTACATGGCATCATAAGAGCGCGTGGCGAGCAGCCGCCATCGCCACGCGCCGCCGGACTCCCTCAGTACGTCCCACCTCGGCGCCCTTGAGTCCCGCAGCCCCGCCTAAGGCAACCACGATGCTGCCGAACCTGTCGGCAGGGCCGTCCGCCGCCCTCTCGAAGGTGATCATCGATGCGCCCGGGACGGCACGCCACGCCAGTGTTGCGGCAGCGCAGGCCGCTGCCGTCCCAAGCGCCGTCCCGGGCGCCGTCCCGAGCGCACGGCCGCCGCAGTTGCGCCGGTTGCGGCCCGAATCGGCACCGCACTCCCCCACCAAGGCTTCGCGCGTCCCCGGTGTCGTCATTGTCGGCGCCGACGTGAGCCAGGCTGGTGCAAGCGCCGCGGTGGGCGCCGCGGTGCATCTGATCGCTCCGAGCTTGCCTCCGCTGGTCTGGCGAAGCGCCGCCGCTGCCGCTGCCGCCGCCGCCGCCACTGCCGCCGCCGCTGCCACTGCCGCCGCTGCTGGTGGCGTCGCCGCCGCGGCTGGTCGGGACGCCGCTGCTGCGCCTGCCTTCGCTAGCGCGCTGCCAGCCATGCCGCGTCCGAGCGCCGTGTCGGCCATTGGCGCGATGAGGGGCCGCCAGCCTCTCGGCGCGCGCAGCGCCAACGTTAGAGAGCGCATCTTGTCCCAGAGGTTTCAGTCGGCCCACGCGGCAACAAAGTCGAGCAAGGCCGAAGGATGGAGGGCGGCGACGGCCAAGAGCGAAATTGCGAAGGCGCCATTTTGAGAGCCGGCTGCGCCCGCGCGACCCACTGTCAGACGGTGAGTCGAGCAGCTGTAGCCACTGTGATCAGTGTTGAAACACCATAGGTAACTATCAGATAACTATACCTGCAGTAAATCCATAATCGATAATGGGTGACGGTAGAGTTGTCGAGTTCGTCGTCGTTTTGAAAGCCCGCACGGCGCACGCGGCCTCCCCGCCGCGCCTCACTCCTCCCCACAAGCGAAGATGACGAAGATCACGGATCATGTCTGATGTCTCACATGGGGTCAATCTCAATGGGCGATTGGGCGTGACTGAAGGGACAAGGCGCCAAACCCAAAGTGGAACTACACCTTAAGGAACACCTTCAAATAAATAGAGCAGCCTAACGTTAGATTTGAGTTCTAACGTTAAGGAAGCGTTAAATTTTTTCCTTAACGTTGTTTCATGTTAATGTTAATGAAGAAAGTCAAGAAAAGCTTGTCGTTGTTAAACGTTAATAACACTGTTTTGCACTTTTGCTTGTCAAAAAGGAGGTCAACAAGGGTCAAAATTACCAAAATGTATCATAAAGGAGGTCAACAAGGGTCAAAAATCTTACCATAGATCGCGTATAGGTCAAAACGAAGGTCAAAAAGTCGAGTCAAAAAGGGTCAAAAATCTTACCAAAAAGGAGGTCTTACCAAAAATGGGTCAAAAATCGAGGTCAAAAAGGGTCAAAGATCTACGGGAGTTGTTAATGTTAACGGAAAACCCTTAACGTTGACGTGTTGTTGTTAATGGTTCCTATTGGTGTTATGTTGTTAGTGTTAAACACTTCAACAGTGTTTGGTCCTTAACGTTAGGCTGCTCTACAAATAAATGACGTAATCTGAAATCTCGGCCCGCTCGGGGGATGCCCCGCCAGACGAGCCAGTCGGTTCTAGCGGTACGGCGGTACCAAGGGCGGTACGGTCCCTACAGACTACAGTACAGTCCATGTAGACGCTACAGTATAACTCTATAACAGTACGAGCGCTGAGAGTCGAGTTAAGAGTCGAGAACGCAGAACGTGAGAAGAAGTACATGTACGGTACAATGACGAGCGCGCTAGACCTAGAGCGCGCAAGTGGGGAATAGGTGGGTGGCGGTGGGCGCCTCTTGGCGGGTCGGGCGGCCGACCGACGTCGTCGTCGCTTGCGTCGTCGAATCGTGAAGAATCGTCGAATCGTGAAGAATCGTCGATATTAATAACAATAGATCGAGCACGTCATTTTTGGCGCAGCGGCGTCTAAGGGACCGAAAGTTCCTGTGAAACCACACTCGATGCAACTTGAAGACGTTCAGACTGTCTTTGGAAGGTAGACCCAAATATAGTAATGTACCGGTAACGGTTGGAAACTCCGAGTCGAAAACCAACAAAAGAACGCCGAGAGATCTTTCAGTCGATCCAGTCTGCAACCTAAACAAGCTTAGCACACACAGCGGCGCGGCGCGGGAACCCACTGCCCTGCGTACGCGGGCTCGGGTGTCGCCTGCATCCCGATGAGCTCCCCAGCCACCAGCACACACGTTGCTCCTGCTCCTGACCCTGACCTTCATGCAAGGGAGCTCACCGTGGAGCAACTTCAGGACATTTGCGATGAGGATGGATTGCCAGTCAGCCCAAGGGCACCACAGCCTCACCGGGTCAGAATCTCGGTCGGAGAGAGCAGCACCGTTCCGAGAGTGGTTGGTCCTCTTCCACGAGTTCGAGCCCCCGAAAAGGGCCTTACCCGAAAGCTGAGTCAAAAGCAATTGAAACTCGAAGAACGTGCAAGACGCAAGGCCGAATTCGAGAAGAGGCATGGCGAGGAGATTGTTCGCGTTTGGGCCAAGCAGGCGGAAATGATTGCCGTGCACTCCCGCCGAAAATTGCTGCGCACGCGGTACGTGCTCGTCCCGGGCAAGACCAGGTTCCTTGCGCGCTGGGACATAGTAGCCACCCTCGCGCTCACGTACACGGCGATCTTGACGCCCTTCGAGGCGTCCTTCCTTGGTCCGTCGAATGGGTCCGCAGCCTGGCAGGATCCCTGGTTCATCATCAACCGCGCGCTCGATTGCGTCTTCATCCTTGATCTGATCCTGCAATTCTTCATCGCCTACGAGGATCGCGGTAGCCGCGGCGACACAGGGTTGGTCATCGATCACCCCAAAATTATCCAGCATTACCTCCAGACGTGGTTCCCTCTCGACGCCTTCACCATCATCGTCCCGTGCATTCTCGACTTCTACGTGATGAGCCTTGAGACGACATCAAATACTAGCCCTGAGAGTGCAAGCGATCTTCAATCAGTCCACAATTTGAACCTCCTGCGCACGCTGCGTTGCATTCGCCTCGTCAAGCTCGTGCGACTCGTGCGCGCCTCTCGCGTGTTCATGCGAATCAAAGCACAGCTTACCTTGTCCATCGCCCAGATGGCAGTGATGCAGATCTTCTTCATGCTGCTCGGGTCTGCTCACTGGTTCGCCTGCATCATGGCGCTGCAGGCCTCGTTGCACCCATCGCCTCAGCTCACGTGGATAGGCAAGATGAAGTATGACTTTTGCGATGAGTATGAGGTCGGCAGCGGGAGATCTAATGCTATAACGGCTGAATCGAGTGCCATCGCTGTGAGCGGCTGCGCTACCCTCGACGTGGGCACATGGTACTGGGCGGCCTTCTCCTGGTCTGTGCTCGTAATTACTGGGACGGGCGGTACGGATCATTATCCATCGAGTGACAGCATCGGAGAGACGGTTCTCGTCACGGCGCTCGTGCTGCTTGGAGCGCTCCTTTGGACCCAGGTGCTCGCCACGTTCTGCGATGTCGCCACCAACTCAAATCCTGGATTGACTCATTTCCGCCAGCAGCTCGACAGCCTCAACGAGTTTGTCGCGTTCAACAATCTGCCTGTCGACATGGCGCGGCGCATGCGTGAGTACCTGCAGCAACAGAAGAACGCGCAGATGCGCGAGTACGCGGCCAGGGTCATGCCGCGCTTGTCGACGGCGCTTCAGGTCGAGGTCGTCTTGCACTGCCACCGCCACTGGCTCGATCGGGTCTGGTTTCTGAAGAATGTTGAGATGATCTGCCGCGTGCGCCTCGCCATGTCGATGAGCTCGCAGGTGCTCGCGCCTGGGGAGGTGGCTCCCTGCCGGCAGCTGTACATCATCGTCAGGGGTGTCGTCCTCTTTGGAGGCAAGATCCTTTCGCAGTCCACGGCATGGGGTGACGACGTCCTGCTCTCGGACGGGCGTTACTTCTTACCCTTCTTGGCCCGGGCTATGTGCTACACCGATTTGCACAAGATTTCGCATGATGAGTTCCACCAGGTGCTCGAGTGCTTCCCAGAGTCGGCCGAAAAGATACGCAGGGTCACCATTGTGCTCGCGCTCAAACGGCACATGATCGCCGACTACAGGCGCCGACGACTGATCGGTCAATGGCCCGACGTCAAGGAGGGCGACTTCCTCGATCAGATAGGGGAAAGGGCCTCGGAGATCACCCATAAAGAGCTGAAGCGGGCGGAGAGAGAGCGGCAGCTAAGGGAGACTCAGATGGAGAGCGTCTCTATGGCTGTGACGTTGCACAACAAAGAGCACGAAATGACGGGCAGCGCGGCTATCTTGGGTGACACCTGGTCTCCTGGTGTCACCTCGGACGACACGTCGCAAAAGCAAATGAAGAAGGACTTGTTAGATCTGAAGACAGACATGAAGCTTGTGAAGGACAACATAATGCTGATGAAGGCCATGCTGGAGAAGACGATGCGGTGAACAAAGAAGCTTCATAAGCTCGGCTTAAATGTGACAATTCGATTAGGCATTAGCCATGTGCTGCCCAGGAGAAGTCAGAGAAGACGATCACGACCACGTTGGTGAGAAGGTTAGATCAAGGATAGATCTAGGACCGGACGGTATTTTAATCGGACTCTCGTTACCCTACACCCGAAAGCGCTCGACGGACGCGACTAACGGACGACGCGACCGGACGTCTATTCAATTGTGTCAATTCGAAATCGAGTCATCGACTGTCGCAATTAATGTGCGCCGCCGCCGGCTCGTCATTTTATCTCACGGCATGTCATGTGTGTAAACATTCTCCACGCCCGTGCCGGCACACGCCCACAGGCGACGTGCTCGCGACAAGCTTTCCTACGGCGCTACGGGGCCGTACGCGCGCGCACGCGCGTCGGGCCTGCTCGCGCTGCATACCTCCTGGACGGGAGATCAAATCTCAAGATGGTAGATCCATATCTCGGGCCTGTGCACAGATCATAAAAGCGGGAGGGCCCTCGTCGGCTTAACGATCCTCCCGGAACGCCGTCTCGCCCTGCTCCAAAGTCGCCAGATCGTCGCCAGATCGCACACGCCCATGGCCATGCACGACTCGCCACTCGGGTACAGCCTTCCGACGTCCCAAAGAGGGGCGAATCTCGGGGTGAATCTCGGACTCGCCACTCGGGTACAGCCTTCCGACGTCCCAAAGAGGGGCGAATCTCGGGGTGAATCTCGGACTCGCCACTCGGGTACAGCCTTCCGACGTCCCAAAGAGGGGCGAATCTCGGGGTGAATCTCGGACTCGCCACTCGGGTACAGCCTTCCGCCGCGCCGTCGCCTTTAGGACGGCAATCCTTGTCGTTCGCGCCTCCCCTCCGCATCTCGTGGCGCCGCCTCTGGTCACCGGCCCGAGAGGAGCGGCTCGTGAGATCTTCTTCGCGGCTCGTGAGATCTCAAGGGGGAAGATGCGCGCGAGATCACCGGCCCGAGAGGAGCGGCTCTCGTTTTCCTGTGCTCACGCCGAGCACCATCGGGTTGGCCCGCTCCGCATCGACAGCGATGCGCGACACGTAGGGCGAGCGCGCATCCGAGTCCATAAAGGCCGCCCGGTTGTGCGTGATCAGCGGCGAGCGCGCGAGCGCCGACGACGCCATCGTCGACGAGCTGTCGAGGAGGGACGCCGACTTGTCGGCAGCGAGGCATGGGAGTTTGATGGAGCCGTTGTAGACGGCGGTGCCTGCGAGGAGGAGGGACATGCCAAAGAGCTGCAGGTAGGAGCCGTCGGTCCACGCCTCGCCGTATTGGCCTTGCGAGAACACGTAGTAGATGGTCAGCTGCACGGTCCATATGGTGACCGGTCGGAAGTTGTCGAGGATGGCATGCCAGACAGAGGACATCATGTACGTGACGAGGACCGAGAAGGAGTTGAGGATGAAGACGAGAACGCAGAAAGCGAGCGCGAGGGCGAGGCACGTGGGCGAGTTCTGCAGCATCGTGAACGTGTTAATCGGGTCTTCGTAGGAGCCGTTGTCGTCGCCAGGAAGCAACCAAAAGAGCGGATACAGCACAAACGTCGAGAGCAGCGTCCCGGTGACGCCCTCGACGCCGATGAGCAGCCACGGCGGTGCGGACACGTCGCCCGACATGACCTTCTCCTCGTACACGTACTGCACCGACTGCATGAACGTGCCCGCAAGCGTCATCAGCACGCCGAAGAGAGCGTCGCCCGTCGAGTCCCCGTCCGATTCGTTCGCCGTGGCACCCACCATTGAAGCGCACCCGACGCACGCGACGCCGAAGGCGATGATGCCGACGCCCGCCCACATGGAGCTGCTCAGCTTGTCGTGCAATACGTACTGCTTCATCAACGCCACGAACACGATCCCGCCGCCGCGCAGCAGCATCCAGATCGAGGCGTTCGTATGCAGCAGACCGACCACCATCAAGCACGTGGAGAGCAGGTCGAAGATCGAGGGGACCGCCAGGAGCGCGTAAGTGTGCGTGGTGACCGCGGGCTCGGCCTCGATCAGCTTGAGCTCCGCCGGCGTCGCATTCTTTCGCCGGTACCACTCGTTCAAAAAGTGCGCCGGCAGCGCGAAGGCCATGCCAATGAACATGACCCACGTCTGGAAGAGCGGCGGCTTGAAGAGCTGCAGCTGGCCATTGGAGCCGACGGCGTGCATCTGGAAGAGCGCCTTCGAGGCGATCGTGCAACCCGTGCCGGCCACAAGGCCGATGATGAAGACCAGCGCTGCGCGCACGTCGCACTTCTCGCTGCCTTTATGACCTGTGATTGCAGCGTCATTGGCAGGCGAGCAGAGGAGTGAGCGGCGGCACGCGCGCACGCACAGTCGCAGACGCAGCACGCGCGTCCCTTGAGCCCCGCGGCGGCCCGCGACGAACCGCCCTGGCCAAGGAAGGGGCTCTCTGGCGACGTACCGCCCGACATAACACTTGGCGACGATCCTGACGATGTCCGCCTGGGATCGACAATGAAAAGTGCCTCCACTCAGCGTTTCGTCATACAGTCGACTGTAACTTGACACTGTTCAAAATCCAACCAATGGCTGTGTAACCCGCCACCGATTTCACAGCTCTCCAATCACGCGCGTTCGGACCCTAATCGTTCATACCCTTTGTCGCAGTTCCTGGCCGAGGCTTTTGGGCCAGCCTCTGCAATCTACAGGACGGTCCCAGCAGGCCCATGGTGGCGGCCGCCGGAGGTGACACCATGGTGTATCACATCTATCCGGACGTAGGTGTGACGCTCACGGTGAAATGGCAGGACGAGGCCGACAAGAGCGCCAGCGACGGCACGCCGCGGCCATTTTCAATTAGCGGCCCCTCGGAGGTGCTCGCGCTGCTCGACGAGTTCGCCAACGAGCCCAGATCCGACGAAGAGTCGGACGCGCACTGCGGTGTGCTTGCGTCGCCTACGGAGGTGACGCTCGCCGGTGCGCAGCGCGAGGCTGCGGGCATACCCCTCGAAGCAGCCTTCTTTGCCTTCGCATACCCTCTGCCGAGCTTGACCAATCGCTTCGAGGAGCTGGTTGTCGAGCAAGGCCGGTGCGAGCCCTGGCTCTTCTTCCTGCTCCTCGGCGGCTACTGCTACTTCGACGCACAGCGCCGCCTCATCCGCACCAACGCGCTCATGCTCACTCCAGCCGCCGCTCGTCTTGAGATGGTCGGTCCATTCAGGCCGTCGGTGAGTGCGCTCCAGCGGCTGCGCGAGGCGCGCCGGCTGCAGCCGTGCACGCTGCAGACGCTCGTGGCGGCGGGGTACCGTGCCTTTGCGTGGGTCAATCCAGGCGAGGTGCCCGGTGGCGGCCCTACCATCCTCGCTGATGGCTCCCAGCTCGAGGGCGGTGGCTGCTTCGTGTACGAGATGCAGGTGAAGACGGGAGGCGGCTTATCGCCTCGTGATCGCCTCGTGATGGCCTCCCTGATGGCCTCTCTGATGGCCTCCCTGATGGCCTCCCTGATGGCCTCCCTGATGGCCTCCCTGATGGCCTCCCTGATGGCCTCCTGGGTCCCACTGGCGAACCTGATCGCCTCAGCTTGTGGGTGGCAGGATGGCGCAACCTCACTCTACACGCTAGTCCCCCAAAAGCCCCCCACATTGCTCGCGTCCTTGTTCGCGAAAGTCGTCAGCGCCGGCGTGCAGCACGCTCGCGAGAGAGACGTCGCTGAGGGCGGCACCGACGGTGAGCCCCCGGCCAAGCTCGCCGAGTCGATGGGGTCGGTGGTGGCGGCGGCGATGGCGGCGGCGGCGGCGGGGCGTAAACTCCAACTGGACCTGTCCGATTGGCAACGTGGACACGTCGAGAAGTGGTTTCGTCAGCACGGCGTGCTCATCTTGAGCTACTACACCCTGGGCGCGCTCGCCTACTGGGCGTTTGAGGACTGGGGCCCGCTGCGCTCAGCCTACTACCTGACGGCGACCGCGACGACCAACGGCGACATCTCACCGGCGTCCCCCTCCGGCCGTCTCTTTAGCTGCGTCTACATCCTGCTCGGGATTAGCGTCGTGATGGGCGGCATCTCGCCTCTTGCGGAATTCTTCCTCGAGTGGTCGATGAGCAAGGTCCTCGCGCCGCTCGCGTCGGTGCTCGCGGCGCGTTCGGACGATTTCCTCGCCACTATGGAGACTGCGTCCGTGACGCTCGAACGCCATGTCGCGGCGGAGCTCGCCAAGGCTGCCCTCGAGAACTCGTATCGTCGGTGGGCCGCACAGCTCGTGCCGCTCCGGTTCCTTGCCCTCGTGCGCTCGTCCGTGCAGTCGGCTCGCTCCGAGGCGCGCAAAGAGTCGCACCCACCCGCCGACGGGCGCTCTAGTTTACCGAGCAGGGCAGCTGGGAGGCGCCCCACACTCACCAGTGCCCACTCGAAAGAGAGTCACAACTCGTCAGTGGAGGACGTCGACGACGACGGCTGGGACGTACTGGGACGTTACGAACGATCTCCGATGCCGTCGGGCGTCGGCAGGCGGCGACAGCGCTGGGGAGCGATCCGCGAAGGGGCACCAGCTTCCATCTCGCCCCGATCGCCACCACCGTCGCCGCCGCCGCCGCCAGCCGCTGCCGGATCGGAGCCGGCATTCCAGCTTGGAGTGAGTCTCGCTGACGGATCTCTTCGACCGAAGGTGACGAGGACGCCTGCGCAGCTCGCTGCCCTCGAAGCAGCACGACAGAAGGCGAATCAACTTCGTGCGGAGAGGGCTGGGCCGCCCGGGACGGCCCCGCTCTCGGTGGCGGCCGCCACCGCTGCCTGGCCTCCCGCCGCGTGCGCCGCCGCCACGCCGACCGCCTCGCCCCCGGCCTTGCCCGCGGACGCCCTTGGACGGAGGGATCTGCTCAAGCGCCAAATGTCCGAACGGAGAGCTCTGCAACTCAAGGATCCGATCGACGCGTCGTCTCCAAGTGACCCTACACGCCTCCCTTTACGCCTCGGGATGCCCGCCATGCCGGCCCGCGTCATGCCCGCTGCGGTGCCCTTGCCTCAGCCTATCGGCGCCGGCTCGAGGCGTGCCAGCGAGTCCGCGGACGGCATCGGAGACGACGACAAGGAGTTGGTGAGCGGGCGCTCGGGGCTCGCAGAGCGGCCGCCTATGCTCCGGCAGCGCTCCACCCTCCGCGGGGCCTCTAAGGGGGAGACTCCGCCTGCCAAGCCCACGCTAGCACTCACCATCCCGGCTCACGTTCATACGGATGAGAAATCCGGACTCGATCTCATGAACTCGGCGCGCTTGTTGATGAGCAAGATCACGGGGTTTGCCGAGCCACATGCACCAGCCAGCAGCCGCCGGCCCGCCGCGCCCGCCGTGCCCGCAGCTGCGCCCACGCCAGCACCCGCGCCGGCGCCTTCGGTACATCTGGGAGTCTCGTTCAGCTCGAGATCTGATCATCCGATCGAGACGGGTCTCTCCTTCCTCTCGCCCTCCCTCTTCTCGTGGGGCAAGACGAGCGCCCACACGATCACGCCGTCCCCACGAAGCTCAACGGCCCCCGGGCTCGCCGCCACGAGCCCAGCAGCTCTCGAGCATCAACCCGCCGCCTCGCGCGCCTCGCCCTCGCCCCCGCCCTCGGCGGCGCCCTCGGGGACGGCCTCGGGGACGGCCTCGGCGGCGGCAGGGATTGGGGCGACGCGCCGTCTCGTGCCCACTCGTCACGTCGCGTCGCACATGTTCGAGTACATTCGTGCGGCGATGCTCTTCCTCCTCGTGCTCGCCTTTGGGCTCAGTATCTCATGCGGCGTGCATGGGTACAGCTGGGTGGATGGGCTGTATTGGACCATTGGATGCATGACCACCGCGGGCGGCGATCTCGAGGCAACCTCCAAGCTGCTCCAGGTGCTCTACATCCTCTACATGCCGCTCGCCGCCGTCGCGATGCTCACGGTCGCGCGCATCGTGCTTCAGGCCTCTCTGCGCCTCGACATCCGTCGTGACAACTACGCTCTCAAGATCTACTCCCTGCTGCTCGACGAGGCCAAGGAGAAGATGGAGCCGGACGTGACGATGCGCGAAGCGGACTTTGTCCTCGCGGTGCTCAAGGCGCGCAGCCTCATCGACACCGAGACGCTCGAGGCGATCCGCACGCAGTTTGGCGAGATCACGCGCCGCCACCGGCCGCGCGGTGCGCCGGCGAGCGCGGCCGTCGTCGACGCGATCGTGGTCTTCGACCACTTGGTGCAGCAGAAGCGCGTGCGGTCGGTCGAAGCGTATCAAGAGGCGAACGGTGGGCAAACGCCGCCAACGGACGAGGCGCATGGGGACGAGCGACATGCTCTCGTGTACGTGCACACCCGCACGCCCGACCGAGGCTTTAAAGAGTGGTACGAGGCGCATTGGGAGTGCAGCGTGCTTGGCACCAAACGCATGGACGACGCCCACGACGGCGCCTACGACGGCGGCGCCAATGGCAGCGGCGGCGCCGACGGCGGCGACAACGGCGGCGCCAACGGCCTGCGCCTGGGCGGCAGCTGCGACTCAGCCTTATTTGTCCCCGGAGACGATGATGCCGATGAAAAGGCCACCCTCACGGCCGGCGTGCCCGCATCTCGGCGCTTGTTGGAAAGAGGAGCCATGGTGAACGCGCGGCCGCCGGCCAGATTGCCGCGAGGCGTCACACTGCCATCGATGGGCTCGGCGGGTCGGATGGCCGATGCCGGCTCGTACCGCAGGCTGTACGATGCTTAATACGACGCGTGAGAGGCCGAGCACACGTGTTGTGTGCTTCCGGACCACGCACTGTTCTGTCATCTTGAACATCGATGAGTCCGGTCCACTCGATCTACATCTAGGAGATGTTCATACACTACTACACAACGCTATGTAGTGCGTGGAGACGAGAGAGTTGCTCAGTGCCGCCTTACGTCAGAAGTTACGTGTCGAGTGCCAGGTTGGTGACTTCTCTCAGGCGGTAGTTCTAGTGTCTTTTTTAGTGTGTAGACTGCAAGACTGTAGGAAAGTGTCTCACGACCCGACCAGCGACCTGTGGCGCCGTGAGAGCTCTACAACAAAATTGAGCCGTACAACTTAGTACTTTTACAGCTACTCTTACGACTTTCGACAGACTGGACATGAGTTAAACATGAGACTGAACGTCAGGGGTGCGAAAGTTTTGTTAACGTTATGTACTTGTGCGTAGCTTGAGCGTTAGCTTGAGCGTAGCTCGACCGCGACGGCGACGAGCGCGACCGAACGTGGATACGTTGATTCCTTCATCAACGCTTCTTGTCGCGTTTGCACAAAGTGAAATGTGATGCTTGTCCAGTGGAGAGTGGTCCCTGACAGGAATACCCGGGGGGGAGCCGGACACACAGTAACAGTGCCGTAGCACCGGTTGTCGCGTCTGTCGTGTTAACGTTCACACACATGATAGGTTCGCGTTTGGATGCGCCGTATCTGTAGCCTGCGTAGGTCGACGGGGCGTCCCTGCGTGAGTGCGCCCAGCACGTGCCCCACCACGGTGCTCGTCTGGATGGGCTTGCCGCTCGCTTGCTTCATGGCGATCACCTCGGGGTGCTCGCCCGCGCTGAAGCGGCGCCACGACTCCTCCCAAGCGGCGGGCTTCTTGCCCGCAGCCGCCGACGGCTTGGCCAACGCCCACGGAGTCGTCGGCTGGAACGGACCGAGAGGGAGCGGCAACGCGCCGTTTTGGGCGCCGAGCGCGGCGCCGGCTGCCGAGCCCGCGCCGTGTTGGGCGCCGGGCGCGCCAGCGCCCGTGTCGGCCGAGGGCTGGCTGCCGGCCGCGCCGCCGGCCGCGCCAACGTCAGCAGCGCGCTCGGCGCGCCAAGCATCGAGCACTCCAAGCAGAGCAGCGGCGCCCGCGACGCGCACTCCGAGTGCATGCAACGCCTCGAGCTGAGTCGGTTTCACTTTGACGAGGCTCATGGCCACGTGGTCGGGCAGCACGGAGGCGGGCGCCAGCCGATGGCTCTCAGCCTCGGCTTGGCGCCACGCCCGGATGCGCTCGAGGAGCTCCTCGTGTGCGTCCGCGCGAGCGTCCAGACCTCGAGCACGCCAGCCGGCGATCGTGTTCGTGTACGCTAGGATCGCCTCTGTCACCGGCCCGCCGTTGGCATATGGCTGTAGCTCGGCCTCGGGGACGAGGGACACGTCGACGCCGTGGCCCTGGAGTGCCGCCTCGATTTGCGCGCGCAACGCCACCGCCTCCTCGGCCGACTTCTGATCCGCTCGCCGCACCAACTCCGGCACGGGTAGCAGCAGGGGAGGTCCACCGCCTCTCTCGAGTTGCGTGAGGGCCTGTGCGCCCGCGGGGGGCAGGTCGATGACCTCAAAGGCAGCATTGCTTCCCTTGACGGTTCGCTTCGCGAGCAAGCCTTTGCTTACAAGGGGCGTCATGAACTCCTTGAGCACCTCGAGCTTCCGTTTGACCTTCAGGGCGGCGCGCAGCGCGGCGACGGGCGAGTGCTTATCGCCGAGCTCCTTCTCGAGGTGCGTCCACGACTTGCCGGGTAGGCGGCGCACCGCGGTCAGCAAGATGCGTGCCTCGGCCGAGAAGTCACGCTCGAGGTCGCCGGCATGCTCCTTGCGCGTCTTGCACACGTCGCAGCTGCCGCAGCTCGCAAAGGGGGCACGCTCCTCGAAGGCGCCGAGCAGCTCGACCCAGCGGCACGTGCATTGCTGGTTGAAAAAGGCGCGCAGCCGCTCCGTCGAGGCGAGCATGTGCTGCTTCGCATGTTCGGGCAGCTTCTCCGTATAGAAGTCGCTCGCATACCTCGTGAAGTCCGCATCATTCGCGAGCAACGTGCACTCCGACGGCGCCCCATCGCGCCCAGCGCGCCCAATCTGTGGGGAGGGGAGGGCGTCGTGGTGAGCACTTGCATGCAGCGGATTGGGCGGAGCTCACGCACCTGCTGATAGTAATCCTCGATGGTCTTGGGCGCGCCGTAGTGCACCACGTGCCGGATGTCGGGCTTGTCGATGCCCATACCAAACGCAACCGTCGCGACGATCACGCTCGCCTTACCGGAGAGGAAGCTCAAGTGCGCCGTCTCGCGCGCGCCTTTGTCGAGTGAGCCATGGTAGAGCTCGACCTGAAGCCCAGGGCAGCGCTGCTGCAGGTGGGCGTGCACCTGCTGGCACAGGCCGACGGTGGGTGCGTACACGATCGTCGACTTGCGACTCGCCGGGGGTACGCGCACACTCCGCTGCAACGCCTCGACGAGCGGTTGCAGATCGGCGCCCAGCCCGCCGAGCTTCTTGAGGCAGGTGATCGCCAAATTGTCGCGGAAGGCCGACTGACGCAGCACGATGGGCTGGCGCATCGCGAGGACGCCCTGGATGTCGGTCTGCACGGAAGGCACCGCGGTCGCGATCAGCGCGATCAGCGGCACCGAAGGCAACCTCTGGCGCAGCACGCCCAGCTCCTTGTACTCCGGTCGGAAGTCGTGACCCCAAGCAGAGAGGCAGTGCGCCTCGTCGATCGCGATCAAGACGAGCAGCCCACGTGCGTGCAGCTCGGCGAGCCGCGTCAGCAGGTTGCTCATCATCAGCTTCTCGGGTGAGCAGTAGATGACGCGTGCGCCCTCGCCGCGCAGCGCGCGCTCCTCGGCCGCGTGGTCTGTCTGGTGCGGACCGAGGAAGATGGCGGGCCGCCTGCCGGCAAACTCGGGCAGGCTGCCGACGGTGTGATTGAGCTTCGCGCACTGGTCCACCATGAGCGACACGAGCGGCGTTACGACCACCGCCACCTTGCGTGCGATCAGCGCAGGTGGCGGTGATAACAAATCGACTTGCCCTGGCCCGTAGGCCAGTAGACGCACACGTCGCGGCCAGAGAGGACGCCGCGGATGGCCTCCTCTTGCCCACCGCGGAGCGCGCTGAAGCCAAAGTAGTGCGAAAGCGGGGCGCTCAAGTCGTCCGGAGCTTGAGGAGGGCCTGGTGCTGGAGGCAGCGGCGCGGGCGGTGGGCTCTGCATCTGGGAGGAGCCCTGCGAGGAAGCCGCGTGATGCTGCTCCAGGGCGTCGATCTGCGCAAGTGCGGCGGCGTCAAGCCAATCGTCGTCGTCCATGGCTCGCAGCGAGTGTTCACATGTGAAAACCTCCCGCTGTGAAAACCTCCCGAGGCGCGAAAACCTCCCGCACAACCGCGTGAAAAATTCGAACGGCTTGCGACTGGGATCAGGGATGCACATATCTAACCACTAACGGACAGTGATTTCGTGAGCAAAGCGATTTCGATTTCGGGAGCTGACTTTTTCTCAACAACCCTTCACGCCGCAAGCAATTTCAAGACAAGTTAACTCAAGTCAAGTCCATTTCAATTGCCCGGACTCAACGTTTCGGGACTAACGAAGCATGTATGTGCCGTTCGGGAAGAGCTGGATTGAATCTGTCGAAATCAGCGTCTTCCAACAGGTTGTCAGGTGGCCGGTCTCAGCCCTGGTATATCGAGGGCCCTGACTCACAGCCTGCTGGCCACCGAGCAAAGAGCAAGTACATAAGAGCAAGTCCAGAGCACTGAGCAGCTGGTGCCGCGGTTGTATCCAAAGCAACCAAAATGTATCTCGACGGCAGGGATCGCTACCGAGAGCGCAAATATGTTATGGCTATTATCCTGCTGATGAGCACGAGCACTTCGGCAGAGACATCTCTAGAGCATGACCAGTGCCGACCCAAAGGGTGTCGCACTCTCACCTACATCTATCAGCTGCCTCCGCCGTGTTCAAACTGGAATGCCACGAGCCCCAGAGCATTTTCAGAGGCGTTTGGACCAAGAGATTCGCGTGAAGCCAGCCACTGGCGTCACACCGGCAATCGCGCACTGTCTGCATTGTGGCATTTCCGAGTTCAACACTCATCGTGTCGAACGCTTTGCGCACATGCAGCTGACCTCTTCTTTGTACCGGCGCTGACGTTGGGCGGCTTAAGGTTGGGTGGCTTAAGGGAAATCAAACGATCATGCGGCGATTGTTCTGCCGAAGAGCTCGAGCGCCATCTCATACATCTGGACGAGTCCACTGCCGCTAAACATGTTTTGATTTGCCCAATTGAACATTTTGCTTTGGCGCCGTGCATTGGCTGGTGGTCGCACCCGAGGGGGCTCTTTTCACGGATGATGCGCCTCTCCTTTAGCGCTGTGGCGCCAGCCTCCATGGCGTCGCACCTCGAGTATATGGTAGACAAACAATCAGCCGCTGATTTGATGGACATCAAAGCCTTTCCAAACCTTTACTCGTTACCCCAGCCGAGCAATGTGCACTGGGGCCAAGACCCGCCCTTCAATGTCTCCCGTAAACGTCCTCGCCTGATGTCGTTCGTGGGATCCATCACACATGGCGACGTCGAGGTCCGCAGACGAATTGCGCAGCAATGTGTAGCACTCCGCTCGCTCTGCACCTGGATTAACATCGGCTTTGGCGGCTTAACAAAGTCGCTCAACCTCGTTGCCAAAGTAAAGCTGGACACCATCTTTTGCCTCGAGCCTGCCGGTGATACGCCCTATCGCCGTTCGATTGCCGATTCTGTCGCCGTAGGCTGCATCCCAGTGTACTTCAACAACGTAACCGACCTCACTGGTGGGCTACTGTGGGGACCTTGGCATAATGACTCTCGCGTGCTACTATCTCGGGATGCTTTCCTCGCGGGCCGCATCCACATCAAGGAACTGACTGAAATCTCGCCTGCAACGGTTGCCAAAATGCAGAACTTGCTGTGGTCGCATGCAGCGCGCGCGTTCCAGATCAGCGACTGGGACGACCCGAAAGACAGTGTTGGGCTGATGCTCGAGATGCTCGCGACTCGCGTACGAGTCGCGACCCAGCTCCCCTAGTCCGGCCGCCCGGTTGCAGCTTGCCACGCGACGGATCTACAGAGCCGAGCAGCCGACAGTCGGGCCACGCATACGGGTCGCCAATGACGCTCGAGGCGATGCTCGAGGCGAGCATGCCGGAGCAGATACGCCCGTGGTGCGCCTATTCGCATGCGCATGAGGCGTGAGCCGCCTATTGAGTGTGCCTAGTGCCGGGGGGGCGACAGCCCGGTAAGGCTAAGGGGGGGGCGGTCGGGAGGCCTGCAGGGTACCCTGCACGCGCGGGCAAGCACACGTGTAGGTGTGGGTGGGTGGGGAAGCAAGCGCCCATTGCGCGAGCCAAGCGCTCGCTGGGCTGCTTCCGGTGTTTAACCCGCGCAGCATGTGGTCGTCGGCCGAATTCGGCAGCTATTGCCACGCTCTGGTGCGCCATGAGTGTCGAACGGATAGCGGGGGGGAAGGAGCAATCGAGCCCGCCATGGCAGGTCTGCACACTGGGGGGAAGGAGCAATCGAGCCCGCCATGGCAGGTCTGCACACTGCAGGTGCTTGGTGAAGTACCGGTGTGGAAGAGCGGTTTGAATGAGTTTTGGAGGGAGGCCCGGCTGAATTTGTTTCTTGACGGCGACGCGTAGCGCGTTAGTAGCGCGCCTATAGCGGCTAGCGTGACGCTTACCACACCCCCGTCACCGATGAGTCGCTGGTACCCCACCCCTGTTTAACCCCTGCTTTGGTTACCAAACAAGAAACATCTGTCATCTCCATTTGTCCTCTCTTCTCATTGCCTTCTCATCAGCGCGGGGAGGGTGCGGTGGGGGGGGCATCGGAGTGTTCAGTGTAGGGACTATCGGGCACGTGCCGGTTCAGCCAGTCCGGATTCCGTTTTTCATCATTTCATGAGTGTGGTTTTAATCCTGGAGCTTATCTGAGAAATACGACTGGCTCAGACGGAGCCTCCTTTTAGAGCCTTCTTTGTTCTTTCATATTGAGGTCTGATGTCTGAGGTCTCCCTGCTTCGATCCCTGTGCTTCACTACTGTGGGAATTCATCACAGAGTAAGAGATTTACCGAACCGGTAGAAAGGCAAGTGGAAATCAAAATAAGGATAAAATAAGGATGTGACGTCCCTGACGAAACCGTGGGTGGTCAATGACGAAACTCCGACGAACCCTCCTCCCGCACTTTCAATATCTGACGCTCTAGAGTGTCTCGGTGACCATAATCGACTATCAAAGCGGAAAACAGTGTCGTCTGGATGTTGTTCTTGTTGACGGAGTTGACTCTCAGGATGTTGAACTCAGCGGACTCGTCGTCGTGGGGTGACTGTAGTGTACTGTAGTTTATTACTCAAATCGGTGTAGTTTATTACTCAACGCATCCAAATGCATGTTTGCGCATTACAATGCATTTGTGCGCATTTTTAGTGCATTCTATTCGTATTCTATTCGTGCTGCATTTCTAGGATTCGTTGGCATTTTCATGCATTCTAGACCTATTCTAGACCCCCCGCCCTTTGTGTGATATTCTCTACAGATGCATTCTTCGTTCTCTACCACTGCAATCGCGGCGTCCACGTCATCCTTACCTTCGACGCGGAGCGACCCAATCTCTCCCGCGCTCGCACCGGCCTGCAGCCCACGCAAGATGGTCCACTGGTCGTCTGAACCCGACTTAACTGCGCCGCTGCCCCCAACCATGTAGTAGTCGCCGGCGTCCCAAGGCCAATGCGCGTCGAAGAAGCCTGCATGACAAGCGGAGCCGAGCAACGCCACCTTGGCACCGCGCGCGAGCGGCAGCACCGGCGCCGTCGGTGAGGTGATCGTCTTATTTGGGCCGGCGCCGCCAGCGGCGCCTAGTGCAACACGAGAGAGCCCCAAGACAGCCGATGCGCAACGACCGCCGCAGACGCCGCTGCCGCTATCGCCCTGGCCGGGCGCGCGACTGCGGCTGCTCGGGCCATTCTTGAGCAGCACGGCCGCTTCGGCCGCCACCTGCCTCGCCACTGCCACGTGCTCCGCGCTCGTTGCACGCTGCTGGTAGAGGAGGAACTCGCAGTCGTGCCCAGGCGTGCAGTGCGGCCCCTCGTCCCATGCGCCGCTCCTCAGCATGCCGCTCAGCACGTGCTCCGCCATCAAGGTCTCGGCTCCGCCCGCCTGCTGCACCTTGCGCAGCTCGAAGGCGCCGTCCGTGCCCGGATGCTCTTGGTCAAGGCCGTGGCTCCCATAGTGCGGTTCAATGTGCGCCCACCAATCGGTGAGCACGAAGCCCTTAAAGCCCATCTTAGTCCGCAGGTGGTCGTTGAAGAGGCGTGGCGAGCCGCCGCAGGCCCACGAGCCATTGACCTTGTTGTAGCTGCACATGACCGCGGCGGCGCCCGCCTTCACGGCCGCCTCAAACGGCGGATAGTACACCTCCCACAGGGCGCGATCTCCTGCATTCGAGCTCTCGGAGTTGCGATTCGTCTCTTGGCTATTGAGCACGAAGTGCTTGACGCATGCGGCGACGCCCGCACCCTGGACGCCCCGCACATACTCGGCCGTGAGTGCGGCGCCCAAATAAGGGTCCTCGCCGCTCAGGTACTCTGCGTTCCGCCCGTTCATCGCGACGCGTGCGACGTTGACCCCCGGGCCGAGGATGACATTCGCGCCCTTGGCCTTGAACTCCTCTCCGATTGCGCGCGCGTACCGGGAGACGAGGGCGCGGTCCCAGGTCGCCGCGGCCGCGAGGGCGCTCGGAAAGCTCGTGACTGTGCCGGTGATGCGCGAGTGCATCGTGCGGAAGCCGGCGCCCGCATCCTGCAGCCGAATCGAAGGGAGACCGAGCCAGGCTATGCCGCGGATGTTGCCGGTGTAGTGGCCGTAGCGCTGCGTGTAGCCATCCCAGCCGTAGCCGCGCAGGAGCTGGCCCTTCTCGTCCGCAGTGAGCCGATTGTGCGCAAGCTCGTGCGCCGCCGCCTCTGGCGAGCCGCCGAACCGACGCCACAGCGCGTGCGCGTCGCTCACCGCTGCGTCCTTCCCTACCAGACTCAGGGGCGCTGGAGGTGGGAAGGGCATGAGTGGCTCATTATGAGCTTCCGCGGAGGCCTGAGCGAGCGGGCCCAGGAGTGGTAGGTGCGGTGGCAGCGGCGCTGGAACCGCTGGAGGCGGCGGTAGAGCCTCTGGCGGCAGCGGCAGCAGCATCACTGGAGCCTGCGGCAGTGGAGCCTGCGGCAGCGGCGGCGGCGACGGCGGCAGCGGCGGCGGCGGCGGCGGCGACCATGAATATGACGGGGATGCCGGCGGCAGTGCGGGCAGTGTAGAATTGCTCGCGTGCTGCTCCGGAATGGCATAGATGGCCAAGAGGGACAACGCCGTGACGAGCGAGCCCAGGAGGAGGGCAAGGCACGAGTCTGTAGCCATCTGGCGCCATCCGTAAACGATGGCGGGTCGCGCCAACTCTTTAGCTGTCGGCTCTTCATGCTTCTCATTTGGCGTCGGCTCCTCAGCTGCGGGCTCGCCATTCCTCTCCTCACATCCTCGTCCTCCTCATCCTCCTCGTCCTGCTCCACAGACCTCGTCTTCCAGGCTGACGGTGGTGAAGCATCAGCATCTTGTGACGAAAGTCGAGCGAATCGAGTGCCTTTGCGGCCCACCCGCCGACGTCCATTGGGTTTGGGCATGGGTTCAGCGTCCTGGCGACCGCGACGAGCGCCCCGAAGTCTTGTACAGGACGGAAGAGAACTTGGGTACTGCACTGTATCCGGATACCGTGGTAGCGAAGCATCGGACGAAACGCGCCTTGGTGGTCACGCGCATGCAATAGGGGGGAGGGGAGGGGGGGAAGGGGGGGAAGTGGGTGTCACCATGCCTGCCGCGCAAGGGCCAAACCCGGTTCCGTGCCGTATGCATCCTGCACCAGGTCTCCCCGCGCGCGGTCGGCTGAAGCGCCGGCATCGCGGTCGGCTGAAGCGCCGGCATCGCCGGTGCAGGAGGGTCGACCGTGCTCCTGTGACCTAGCCATTGGCGCGCGCGCCCTGGCCATTGGCGCGCGCGCCCTCGTCGCGGCACTCGACGAGACGATCCATCGAGCTCGATCTCCTTGTTACCCGCCAGTACCCGCCGCTGCCCGCCGCTGCCACCACCCGCCGCTGCCACCGCCGCACATCCACCCGCCGCACATCCGCCCGCCGCACATCCGCCCGCCCCGCCACTGCCACGCCCACCGCTGCCAGCCAGCCACGCCCGCGACCGCACGTCAAACCCTTATCAAACCCTCTCCCAAAGGGGGGGGGAGGGCTATCGCCCCCTCAATAGGGTGGCCTCCACGACGTCCGTGGACAGCACCATAGGCAAAGGAGACGAAACCTCCCAACCCACCCCCCGTCGGGAAAGCGGGGTTCGAGGTGTGGGTTCTTACAAAGGGGGGTCTAGTTAGTGTGCACCACTGCAGACTGTACTGTACCGTAGTACACGCCCATCGCGTTCGGGTCACCACGTTGAGGCCCTAGGGTGCGTGCGTGTATAGGTATGGTCTGGTCACCAAAAGCAAACTTTTCTAGTCGGTGTGGTGTTACGGTCTCCCCCTGTCTGTGATTCCCCGCCTGGCGCCTCGCACTCTTCAGGGGGTCCCGCCAATTGGTTCGTTAGCTTGTTTAAGTACAAAAATCTCGCTAGTCGCTACTCTGTGTAGAATGATCACGTGTGCGCTGCCTCTATGCTCTAAGAAACTGCCACGAACTCACTCGGGAGTCGACCATGGAGTCGACATTTTACTACCGTACATAGACCGTCGCGCGTACGGGATTGCGTGTGCGAATGTTTCGTATTTAAACAGCATTTGATTAAAATATTCACGAAAAATTTCCGTCATACCCTGCAACGAGGACCAAGACGTCAAACCAAACGGAACTCAAACGTAACGCGGTAACCGAACGGAAGTCCTTACGCCGCTAAAAGCCCGTATGGTACATAGAGGCGTGGTGCGCGCTAACCTCGTTCATAGTGAAGCAATACGGAAATACCGGCAGGTCAGGGCACCACATCTTGTCTTCCTTCGTACGCTCCGTTGCAGCGGTCGACTCCCGCGTTCGCGATGCACTCTCATTCTGTCGGCGCATCCACGAGTAAAGGATCTGGTAGTCGCGGCAGACGCCGTCACGGGCTTGATTGCCACACGCGTTGTCTGTCCATGTCGCGTGTGGATGCGCGAGGTCCCAATCGGCCTTATCCTTGGTCATGAGCAGGGCCGCGTATGTCATCGTGTAATGCCGGACCGTTCCCGAGAACGGCCTGCATTGTGTCCCGGCGGAGCGATTAGAAGCATGCATGCTGATCGTGCTGCGATTCACCACTACGGGAGGTGGAGGCGAGGCAGCGCCGGCTGAGGGTTCCGACACTGTGGGGAGCTGCGGCACATCTTGAGGCGGTGGGAGCAGTGGCTGCGCGTGTGGCAGGCGGTCATCACTTCTGCATTGATACCGAAATTGGGCCGTGTGAGTCCTGTTCCTGGCGGCTAGAACTTTGGCGTGCCAATCCCGAAATCGGCACGCCTGGTCGCGAGTTTCAGTGATGGCATGAGGGCTCCTGTAGTCGCGAATGAGGCCCGTCTGGTACGACCGGACGCGGAAGTGAGTATCACCTTGTTCGAACGCATCTTGCTTTTCGACGCGAGCTGGCGCACGCGGCACGCGACAGGGTACTGTATTGCAGCCGGCACGTCGACAACCATCTCGCTCATGTTGCCGTCGGCGGATCGCATGTCGCAGAAGAGGCCCCAGAAGCAGTCGTACTTAGCCACCGCTTGAGTGAGGTTGCGCATTGCAGGGCCATCGTAGTAAAAGTGCTCATCTGCATCCGCAAAGATGTACCACGCCTGCGGATCGCTCTGCACTACTTTGCTGATGTGCTCGTTGACAACCTGCAATTTTAGCAGATCGGAATAGTTCGCGCCACGGATGATATTCACCTGACCTCGGCTGACGCCATGACTGTGCAGCGCGGCTAGAGTCAAATTGAGCGCTCCTGTGGGCTCAAGCCTTTGGATGAGGCGCCCCGTGAGGATGGCCATCCCGATATGAGCTGGCCTTACTCCTATCGCGCGGATGTAGTGTCGCAGCCATTGAGTCAACGCGTTGGGGTTGTCAGCGGGGACGAAGGTGAATGCGTACAGGTGCGCAGAAAGGACTGCCAGGGCGCCTTGTTTTTCCGCCGCCGCCTTATGCTCCGCCACCGCCATTACGTTGCCTTTTACGGATGCGAAGCCCTGGCTTGGGAATATGTTGGCCGCCAGAAGCAACAACTGCAGTATGAAGCTCGTCCGCCAAGAGCACAGCATTCCTATCCAATAGATGGGAATCCAGAAACGGCCAGAAGTTGCATTGAGTTTCTCTGGAAGCAAGAATTATATGCATGCAATCATGAAAGTTATGCCGCCGTCGCCTCGACAGCGGCCGCCCCCTTCGCCATTCACAGCCAAAGTTCAGCACATTCACAAATACGGCATGTCCAACGAGGTCATTCCCACCTCCTGCACATGGGCCTCCGGCTGCTGCCAGCGGCACCGCAGAGCGTGCACAGAGGAGATCAAGCCGGAGTTGAGCTCGAGTGCGCACAGAGGAGATCAAGTGCGCAGTTCGCTCTGGCCTCGTCGGAGAGCCACCCGTCACGCCGCTGAGGTGTCGCCCATTTCTCTGTTGTCTGGTCTAAGTGGAACTCTCGCGCGGTGCCATCAGTCCGTGCAGTTCACCTCTGCTCGTGCTCGCTGGAGCGCCGTCGCTACCATCGCTCGCGAAGCCAACATCTCTTGGCACGGCCTCTCACGAATCGACATCTCGCAGACCATCGGCACTTGGGCCAAGGCTCAGTGCGGTCCGCCGTCGACACAGCCGACGTGGGTGAGCGCCGTCGACAGCCATCTGCTAGATGAGATGCACCAGCGCATGGTGATCGGCTGGCGGTTCGGCTTGGATGACGCCCATTGGCTGGCACGCTCGCTTCGGCTGCAGCCGTGGCACAGTGTGATGGAGATTGGCTGCGGTGCGGGCCGGGTGGGAACCCACCTGATCCGCTTTCTGCACCCCGGACACTACTCTTGCATCGAGGCCGACTCCTGGTCACTACAAGCCCAGATTGCCTACGAGCTTCCGATGCAGAACCTGCTCCCGAAGCGCCCACGGTACTTGCTCGACTCCGGCCTGCGTGTCTCGTCCGGCATGCCCCATTCGGGCAGGCTCGAGCTCATCTTCGCCTTTGCCTCCCTCAAGGGGTACATCGCGCGCTCCGCCTTCGAGCGGCTGTTCTGCGACGCGGCGAGGCTGCTCTCGCCCGGCGGACTCATTGTCCAGGTACAAAATCTCCCGACAGCCAAGGAGAAGTCGCTGATCAAGCGGGAAGGAGCGCAGCGTATCCGGCAGTCGGCCGACACCTGCGGGATGACCTTGGTGTACTCGATCAGCGACCCAAAGATGGCAACCGCATACGACCATTCGCGGCCCACAATGCACCAGGGACTGGTGCCCGGAGGTTGGGGCGTTTGGGCACGCAAGTCCGAGGCGCACCATTGGCGAAATGCCAAGCCGACCCTCGACTTGGTGGCGCAACTGCCTCGGATGGCGCCTGCTGCTGCTGCTGCTGCGCCGCAGGAGTCGGAAGACGCAGGGCTCAGCTGCTCTGCTTCGCTCCACCTCGAACGGCCTTACGTGTCGACAGCCTCTGCCTTCGAGGCTCATCTGCGTGACGTGCTCCTCGCGGCGGGCTTTGCACGAGACTCCGACGAGGTGGGCGCCGTCTCGACTTGGTGGGATACGCATGCCAAGCATGCCGACTGGCGCTGCCGGCAGTCAGCCCATCGCCACGAAGCCGCCCAAGGTGCGTCTGGGGCATGGCTTGTTGGGCTCGACGACGCGCATTTCGTCCTGAGCATGCTGCGCAAATACGGCTGCATCGGCCCCACAGCTCGCCTCCTCGAGCTCGCGTGTGGGAGTGGCCGGATGGGCCGTCACCTGATCGCGGCTCTACGCCCTCGCCAGTACTCGTGCATCGAGGCGGACAGCTCGTTCGTGCTCTCTCTCGCGGCGTACGAGCTGCCGATGAATGGTCTACTGCACAAGCTGCCGCGGCTCCTGTGGGCCGACCCTTTCCCCACAGCCCAACCTGCTTCCGCGTCGCCGAGCAGGGCCATCAGCTCCATATCGTCCGATTTGGGGTTCGTCGGACCCAACTCTGATTTGGGGTTCGTCAACAGCAGGGCCATCAACTCCATATCGTCCGAACCCACCGGAGAGGGCGAGGTTGTGGTCGTCGCCGATACGGAGGGCCTGTTTGGGCGCGCCAGAGTGCCCACGTCCATCCTTTGCCCTCCGGAGGTGCCCGCGCGCCATGCGGTCTTACTGCTGCTCCGGCCGGGGGCCTTGAGGGGATCGAGCGGGCTTGCGTGGGCGGCTGCCGCCTCTACCTGTGGCATGGCTGTGCGCTGCACCTCCAGCTCCGAAATGTTCGGACGCGGATTGGATCCGAATTTCATGCTCGAGGTTGGATCCGAACTGTGCACGTACCCGGCGCTGCCCCATGCACCGAACCACAGATGGGACGTCCTCCTGTTCACCCGTGGTCGCACGCAGCGGAGATGATTCAAAAAAGAGGGGGTGGGGGGTGAGCACCTACTCTACTTGGAAATGGGTGGCGCGCCGCGGCGGGCGCCTGGCGTTCTGGCGAATGCATCGATTGTCTCGGGTTAGAAGACACCGGGGGTTGCCGGGGTACACACGCGGTAGACGGTTCACTGGTACGCGGGGTTGCGTGGTGGTTCGTGCCACTAATCCGATCGGATCTTTTGGAAATGAATTTCCCAAGAGGCCTCTTCGTGGGAGCAATGCGTGGGAGCGACGACCCTGGCTGTACGTGAGAAAAAAGGGCTCACAGCCCGGACCTGGTTAAATTCATATTATTCTTCCCCCATGTCTTCCCCACGTCCGCCGTTGGAACTACACCGCTCACCGGGTCCGGGAGGGAAGCCTCAGAGATCGACCGCCCGCGCGAAAATAGCGTCGCGCGCGCGTCTCGATAGGTTTTAGCCGGTGGAGCCTTTTCTTGCTTTTCTGTCTGTCTGTCCGTCCGCCAGTTCCGAGTTCGACATCTTTTCGTCAAAAGTTCAAAACGCTAATAAAACGCACCTCATTACCTGTAATTACATGTCAGGTACATGTAAAATTGCGCCGGTGGACGAATCGAAATGATTTTGCGATGCGCGTCACACACGTACCAAGACGCACGACTCCCTTGTCGCGAGACAATGCGCGATTATCGTTCGAAGGCGCGAAGTTCAACTTATAAACAACAGACAACCTAAAGGAAGCCTATCGAACGTGCTCTCGAGGCTAGCAGTGGGGAACACTGCTTGCAGTGTGGGGGTGAGGGTCGACGGAGAGGATGAGACACAACAGAAGGAACACGAGCTTGAACACGAGCTTGAACTTGAACTTGAACTTGAACTTGAACTTGAACTTGAACTTGAACTTGAACTTTCTGATTTTCTATTTCGGTTTTGAGGTCTACACATGTAGAAGCTCGCCGTTAGGGGTGTTGTTGTGTTCAGTGTGAACGCAGCGTTAAACGCAGCGTGCACCGGGCACGCGGAGCATACGCGCCGACACGGCGCCGCTCTGATCGTCAGGGCCATACTGTGTGTGTTCGGGTCGCATGCGTCATGTCATTCAAGGGGCCGAGCAAACTTTTTTCTCCGGAGAGATATCTATTTCGGGGGAGATATCCATATATCTGCCAATCTGCGATGCGCGTCACGTGCCCGCTTCTCCTCGCTGCGGTGCACGTCGTGGCCCAGTCTTCCCAATCTTCGGCGACCGGCGAATGGACCTACGTCAACCCCATCTCCGCTGTCACCACATCTTGCAAAGCACAACTCGGCCTCGAGCCAAAGATTGCCTCGAATCAACCATGTGCTGCACACTACTTAGAACCTCTTCTGATCATCACGAGTACGAGCATCAGCTCTTTACGAACGTATCGATCGGTCAACTTCACTGGAACGATCTTTTCCAGAACTTCGCCCAAACCCATCGTCTTTTACCACGAGGCCTCATGGGATGTTGGACAAGGCAAAGCACCTTTTCGCAAGAGTGACCTTCCTTTGCACATGAGCACCTCCACCTGCCCCGTGGATCTCTTTGAGGCCGTTCCTCAGTTGCAGCATCTCCTTACTTCGTGTGAGAGCTGCATCGATGAGTACTACCGCGTTGCGGGAGGAAAAGAACCACTGACCGGCAATACCTCTCCAAACTGGAAACTTAGCGGAAAAGTTCTGTCTCGTAAAGTGGTTGCCATATATCCTGGGGACCCTGAAAAAGGCGAGCGCAGCAGCCTTTCAGGGTACTGGCTCGGACCCCCTTTAGGAATTCCTAATTCGTGCGTCCGTCCGTGCAACCTTTTTTTGCGCTACGCGCGCATGCGCGCGCCTCCGCGCCCCGCTGCGGCCGGCTCCAGGCGCGTCGGAGGACGGCGTTGCTCCCAACCATCTCTCCATTTG